>Ga0335081_10016707_pt1 | contig 11887 bp, 11 predicted proteins | sample Lox_Sample_35_FD_206713 | JGI IMG/M metagenome (GOLD analysis project Ga0335081, IMG submission 206713) | Soil microbial communities from Loxahatchee National Wildlife Refuge, Florida, United States - Lox_Sample_3.5 | ecosystem: Environmental > Terrestrial > Soil > Wetlands | place: USA... | reverse complement strand
CGATTGATGGGGCCAAGCTCTGCATGTACACTGGAACCGGAGTGCGCCCGTAGCTCAGATGGATAGAGCGATTGCCTCCGGAGCAATAGGTCGGGAGTTCGAATCTCTCCGGGCGCACCAGAAGCTCCCCGATCCTTCGACGGGCTCAGGATTTCGGCTGCGGGCTCCCGCTCCGCTCGTTCTTAGCCTGCCCTGAGCAACTGAGCACAGCCAAGTTGCCGAATGGGCCCGCAAAAACGCCTCAACTTCGAATCTTCCCGTGCGCACCATACGTTCCTCGATCCCCCGGTCAGCTTAGAGTTTTTCCACGTGAGGCAAAGTAACATTGCGACAATTCTGCCTAAATGCGACATTCAGAGCACTTCTCACTAGGTGCCTGGACAGGTTCGGGTTACCAAGGTTCCTTCCCCGGAAGCGGACGCGGCGAATATAATTTTAGGATTCCACTTGCCACTCGAGGTCGCGTTTTAATGACCGAGGCCGCTGAGCCTAACCGCAACCGGCTGACCCAGGAATTGGCCATTTTCCACGATGTGGCCAAGGCGCTGACGTCGTCGCTGGATCTCGATTCCATCCTGCAAACCATCATGGAGAAAATGGCGGAATACTTCCGTCCCGATAACTGGTCGCTGCTGATGCTGGATGAGGAGCGCGACGACCTGTATTTCGCGATTGCAGTGGGGAATGCTTCCGAGGCACTGAAAAATGTGCGCTTGAAAGTCGGCGAGGGGATTGCCGGCCATGTGGCCAAGCATGGCGAACGGCTGGTCGTGCCGGATGTTTATACCGACCCGCGATTCACTAAACGCATCGACGAAATGACCCGCTGGGAGACCCGTTCCATCATTTGTTTTCCGCTAAGGTCGCGCACCCGGGTGCTGGGCGTCATTCAGCTGGTGAATGTGGACATGAAGCATTTCGGCGACCAGGAAATCTATTTCCTGCAGTCGGTGTGCGACTATGCGGCCATCGCCATTGAAAACGCCCGGGCGGTGCAGAAGATTCAGGAACTGACCATCACCGACGATTGCACAGGCCTGTTCAACGCCCGGCATCTATATAAAACGTTGGAGACCGAGGTATACCGCTCGGCGCGATTCGGCTACGAGTTCACGGTGGTGTTCATCGATCTGGACCACTTCAAGCAGGTGAACGACACCCACGGACACTTGATCGGAAGCAAGCTGCTGGCAGAAATTGGATATCTGGTCAAAGCGCAGTTGCGCTTGATCGATTATGCGTTCCGCTATGGCGGCGACGAGTTTGTGGTGCTGTTGCCGCAGACCGGGAAGGACTCCGCGTTGGTTGTGGCCAAGCGTCTGCGCGACAGCCTGCGCACCAGTATGTTCTGCCGTGAAGAAGGACTCAATTTGAATATTCGCGCCTCTATGGGTGTGGCCACCTACCCGCACGACGCCAAGACTCCGCACGACATCATCCGTCAAGCCGACGAAATGATGTACTTGGTGAAGAACACCAGTCGCGACAACATCGGCATTGCGCAGCGGGGAGTGATGAAGTAAGCATTCAGCACTTGGCATTGGGTTGGGCTACGGTTGATCTGCTTCGCTTTGCAATGCATGCCCCTCTGAGTAACTTCTTGGTCTTTTTTCCGGAATCTGCTTAAATCGGCTTCGAGATGGGCCCATGATTGATATTCATTGCCACCTTTTGCCGGAAGTGGACGATGGGCCCAAGTCCTGGGAAGTGTCCGAAGAAATGTGCCGGATGGCGGCCGCCGATGGCATTGAGCACATCGTGGCGACGCCGCATGCCAACCGCCGCTTTCACTACGACCGCGAATACCTGGAGCGAGCTCTCGAACAACTAAGACAGCGAGTGGGGAAGCGGCCGCGGCTCAGCCTGGGATGCGATTTTCGCTTGTCGGCCGAAAATATGAAGGATGCCCTGGCATTTCCTGACCGCTATGTGATCCAGGGCGGACGGTATCTGCTAGCGGAACCGAACCACGTCGACGTTCCCAAGCATATTGACGACGACCTACGTGAACTGCTGAAGACCGGAATCACTCCGGTGATTACTCATCCTGAGCGCAATACTGTGCTCCAACGGACGCCGCAGCGGATCCTGAAATGGGTGGAATTGGGTTGCGTCATCCAAGTGACGGCGTCGGCACTGACCGGAGGCTGGGGAGAGACGGCGTGGCACACGGCGCAATGGCTGCTTAAACGAAATGCGGTTCACGTGCTGGCCAGCGATGCACATGACACGACGCGACGTCCGCCGGGACTTTCGCTAGCGCGGGAAGTGGTGGCGGAATCGCAGGGCGAAAATATTGCGCGGGCGCTAGTGGAGGATAATCCGCAGGCGATCGTGAGTGGCAGGGCGCTCCTGTACTTTCCGAAAACGAGTTTCTAGTTTCGGATTTCTCAGCTCCTCATTCCTGTTTCTTATCTTTGCGGCTGGCTGCCACTAGGGGGATCGGCGGATGGATTGGTTGCCACGCCTGCGGCGTGCGCCGGTGATGGCTCGGTCATGGCGCTCTGGGGGTTCAGCAGATGTTCGTGGTCGGGACCGAGGCCAAGCTTGATGAGGGCGCGGGAGTCGGGAGTGGTTTTCGATTGCCAGCCGTTATCGGCCTGAAATTCTTGCATGGCTTTTTGGGAGGCATCGTCCCAGACGCCGGAGGCTTTTCCGTTGAGGTAGTGCTCGCGAATCAAGGCTTCCTGGATTTCGCGGGCACGCTGGGGGTCAATTTTCTGTTGGCCGTGGCGGGAGCTTACTTTCTTGTGGGATCTCTTCTTTTTCTTAGGGGTGGCGGTTTGAGACGGACTGCTCTGCGCGCAAACGGGAGCGGCTATTGTGAGGAGGCAGCCTACCGCCAGAATGGCAATCGCGCAGGAGCGCAGTATGGCCGCGAATCCCACTCCTTGCGCCCAGAATGCGCAAGGAATGCACCCACTGGTCGTGTGCCCCCGAAGTGACCGCAAGATTTCCCCCAGTTCATCGTGGGATCCCACCCTCTCGCAATAAGCGCAAAAAGAGAGGGCACCCATCGCCCATTTTCGTCCATACAAAGAACCGGCACTGAGTATGCCGTGATTGGCCTGCTCAGTGCCAGTCTCTAAGGCTTGCGCTTATTACGGAAGTGTACCGGCCAGGAAAATAGTACCGTCCTGCCGGCCGGCCCCCCGCTGGCGAACCAGGAATACGACATCCTGTCCGCTCTTCAAAGTGGCGGCAACGCGGCTGAAATCGTCCTCGGAGTTGACCGCATGCTTGTTGACTTCGAGGATGACGTCGCCACGCGCCAGGCCTACGTCGTCGGCGAAAGCGCCAGGTTTGACGTCCTGGACAATGACCCCCTTGCCAGCGGCAATATCGAGCCGATCAGCCATTTCATTGGTGACCGCACGCACGGTCAGCCCAAGCTTGCTCGGTTTGGGGGCGGCAGGCTCTCCGCCTTCGTCTTCTTCTCCCAGGCGCGCGGACAACAATTTCGCGCGATCGGTGACGGTGACCCCGGCGTCCTGTTTCTTACCGTTGCGCACCAGGCCCAGGGTGACCTTGGTCCCGGGCTTGCGGCCGGCGATGTCAGCCACCAGTTCGTCGCCGTTCTTGACCGACTTGCCATCGACAGAAACGATGGTGTCGCCCACCTGGAGACCGGCTTCATCCGCCGGACTGCCAGCGATGACGTTGGAAATCGTCACGCCGCTATTGACTCCATAAACCCGAGCGATGGCAGGGTTCTCTTGCGCCGCAAACTCAATGCCGATGGATCCGCGGGCCACACGGTGGTCAGGACCGATGAGCTGATTGTAAACATTGACCACGGTGTTGGAAGGCAGGGCGAATCCAACGCCGGCGTAGGCGTTGGTGTCGGTGAGTATAGCCGTGTTGATGCCGATGACTTCTCCCGCCATATTGACCAGCGGACCACCGGAGTTGCCGGGATTGATGGCGGCATCGGTCTGAATAAAGGACTGGAATTGCCGGTTGGGCACGATGTTGCGGCCCTTGGCAGAAACGATGCCGGCGGTTACGGTTTCCGACAATCCGAAGGGGCTACCCACGGCCAGCACCCAGTCCCCCACTTGCATACTTTCGGAATTACCCAGCCTGGCGACGGGCAGGGCTTTGTCGGTGTCAATTTTGATCACCGCCAAATCGGTCTCCTGGTCGGCGCCGATCAACTTGGCATCATGCAGCACGCCTGGTGGATCCCCATCTATCCGGACGCGGATGCGGTCGGCTTTCTCGACCACGTGGCGATTGGTGACGATGTAGCCTTTAGCATCGACGATTACGCCCGATCCCAGAGAGCGCTCGCGGATGGGGCCTTGGTTTCCGCCCTGGCCGCCGAAGAACCGGTCGAAGAAATCGTCGAAGGGATTCTGGAGGTCGTCACCTCCGTCTTGATCGGGACCGCCGCGGCGGCGGCGTGCCTGGGGCTTTATGGTGGATTCAGTGTTGATGTTGACGACGCTGGGTTCCAACTGCTTGGCAATCTGCGAGAACTGGTTCGAGAGTTGCTGCGGTGAGGGAATGGTCAGCGGGGTGGCGGATTCGGAACTCTTCTTGCTCTCCTGGCCGCGGACACCCTTGGAGATCACGGTGCCGATCAAAATGCCCAGGGTCAGCGTGGCCAAAATGGTGAGAGTATAGGCCGGTTTCCAACGAGTGCCCAGGCCGCTTACGTGCGGTTCCATACGATACTTCCCTCCAGAGATGCTTTGACATTATACCGTTTCAGGCACAGGGGGTAAGATGCGCCACTTTGTAGTCACGGTAGTATGGGATCGCGATTCTGTTTTCCGAAATCACCGTGGACGAGGCAGATTTGGGAATCCAGATCGGACCGGGAATTACCATGTGGGTTACTGGACGTCCCGAGGGAAGGATTTAAGGATTACGTCGCGGGACTTCGAGGAGACTTTCTTGTCCGCATCGGTACGGAAGTCGGTGAGCGTGCCTTTGAGCACGTAGTAGGCCTCGTCGGCAGGAGATTTTCCCGGTCCACGATCGACCGTGCCGGCGAATTCGAACCAGACGCCGTGAACGGTTTCGGTGGTGAAGCTGAGTTTGTTGCCGTCGAGTTTTCCCTGTTTGAAGAACTGGTCGAGGAATGCGCCACGGTCGGAGTCGGAGTCCCCGTAGCGCGAAACGAAGCCGGTGACTCTGCTGTTGTCCTCCACGGTGACCTGCACAAACTCCCCTTCTCGCAAGAAGGTGTACATACCGGAGAAACTCTCTGCTTGGGGACCTGGCGGAGCAGGAGAGGTCTGGGCGATCAGGGATGTGGTCAGCAAAACAAGCACCAACGAGAAAGTTACATCCCACCCTTTCGCAACAACCGCGAGAGCGTGGGGCACCCGCGCGAGAAACCCGGCCATTCTCATATCGGTATTAGAGCACGAAAAAAGAGTCGGTGCGGCAGCTTGGGTGGGGCTTTGGGCCTCAGCGGGCGGCTATAATGAAAGCCGCTTGTAAGTGGCGATCCCAGGCATGAAACAGCGCTTTAAGCTTATCGAATCTGAACTGAAACGGCGGCGGGGCCCTGTCGCCGTGCCTACTTTCCTGGTCAGAGTCGATCCCTGGCATAAGACGTTTTTTCGCAATCTGCTCGATCTGGTGAGGCGGCAGCAGCAAGCACCGCTGCGCATTGTGTCCCGGCCGGGGACCTTTTGGGACGATGTATTCGTGGCTTCGCGGCTGCCCTGGGTCCGGTTTGCGGAATCTGGGGCGGCGCACGTAGTGGTAATTGCGATGCTATGGGGCGCGTCGGCGCTGTGGTCGCAGCGAACCCGCGCGACGCCGCGGGCGGTGTTTCACAGCTCGGATGTGGTTTACTATTCCGCCCAGGAATACTTGAAACCGCTCGATACAGGTGGAGCAAAGGCCCGCTTGCCGCAGAAGGCTGATCCGGCATACGCGCCACAGCCCATAATTTCGGTGCCGCCGGAGCCGGACAATCGTCGCCAGACCATTGTTACTCCTCCCAAAATCAAGCTGGATCACGATGTGCCTCTGCCTAACGTGGTGGCGTGGGGCCCGGCGCAACCTGCGGTCCCACTGGCGGCGACCAGCAAGGCGACCGACCTGCGCCTGCCCACGCTTCCAACGTCCGTGGTGGCTCCGCCGCCGGAAGTCAGCAAAAACCGATTGGCTTCGACTCCGACATTGACGGAAACAGTGGTGGCCCCTGCGCCGGAGATGAACAGTGCGCGCTCGAATCGCGATGTTCACTTGCCGGAGCCCTCAGTGGTGGAACCGCCCCCGAGCCTCGAGACAGCGTCGATTCGAAAAGTGGGAGACATCAATATTGGTCATGCGCAGGTGGTTGCACCCGCGCCGCAGTTGCCCGTTGGGGAGCAGCGCGCGGTGGCGACTCTGGCGCAAGGGCCGCTGGGAGGAGCAAGCCCGGCGGTGGTTCCACCGCCGCCGGCGGTGCAGGGACGCGGAGTTGCGGGCGCGGGGGGGCGGATGATTGCGTTGAGCGTGAGCCCGACGGCACCGTCGGCATCGGTCGAAGTGCCCAACGGAAATCGCCGGGGAACGTTCGCAGCAACACCTGAGGGCCGGCCGGGAGCGGCAGGGACTCCGGAGATGGCCGGCGGAGGTAAGGTAACGAGCGACTCAAGTGGACCCGGCAGTCCCGGCAACAGTGCCAATGGGATTCCGCCTGGGCTCTTCGTAGGCGCAGGGCCGAAATCGGAAAGTAGTTCCACGATGGCTGGCAGCGGGAGGCCAGGAGGTGCAGCGGACCCTCCACCAGTGGCCAGCGCGGGGCCGTCCCGGAGTTCTATCTCGCGGAAGGTGGCTTCAGAGATGTCGCCAGAGGTCCAGACAGAACTGGAGCGAAAAGTCTTTGGGGGAAGAAAATCCTATGCCATGACGCTCAACATTCCGAACCTGAATTCTGCAGGCGGTAGCTGGGTCATGCACTTCGCCGAGCAAAAAGAAAGCAAGAAACAAGGCGAGTTAGTGGCACCGGTGGCTACACGGTCGGCAGATCCCGGCTATCCGCTGGAGTTGATGCGGCAGAACGTGCGCGGCACAGTAACACTCTCTGCGGTGATCAATGCGGACGGCAGCGTCGGTGAGGTGCGGGTGCTGAACAGCATCGACGACCGGCTGGATGAATATGCCTCGAATGCGCTGGCGCGATGGCGGTTTCTGCCGGCGTTGAAGAATGGAAGTCCAGTGGCGCTGCAAGCGGTGGTGATGATTCCGTTTAGGCCACGGCCGGAGAAGCCGGGGTTTTGATGGCCTGATTCACTCTCGGATTGCCGCCAGGGCCAGCACCGTCAGCAGGATGCGCTTGAGGCTCAACTCGCGGCCGCTGCAGTCGAACCATTCCTGCAGGGTGTGAGCGCCGCCGCCGGCGCCGCCGCCGCCGATGGCAATGGCCTCGCGGGCGAGCGACAGCGGGATGTTGGCATCGGTCGAGGCCCGCTGGATTTGTGCGGCGTTGCCCAAGTGAGCATCAACGGCGCGAATGACTTTGAGCATGCGGGCGTCGGAGGACAACTCACCGGCGGGACGATTGCCGATGGCGACAATTTCATGACTGAGAGTGGAGGAACGTCTGGGCGAAGGATTTCTCCGTTCGCTGGCCAGGGTTTCCTCTTCACTGGCGAGTTCCAACTCGCGCCGTAATGCTCCCTCCAAGCGTTGCATTTCCGCCATCGAAGTAGAACGAATATCCACTCGCATACTGGCGGACTCGGGGATGGAGTTCACCGAGGTGCCCCCGCGAATCACGCCAATGTTGAAGGTAGTCTTGGGAGAGGTGGGAACTGGACTTTGAGCGAAGGCGCGAATGGCGCGGGCGAGCACGAGAATCGGATTGGGCGCGCCGAAGTCGCTCCAGGAATGGCCGCCCGGGCCGCGCACGATGACTTCAAAACGGCGGCTGCCCAAGGCCTCGGCGACGATAGTGTCGGAGCCGGCGCCATCAAGCACCAGGCTGTAGCGGATGGCGTCCTTCCAACGGGGGTTGGCGAAAATGTGCCGCATACCACGCAGATCGCCTTCGCCCTCTTCGCCCACGTTGCCGATGAAAACGATGGGCGTTCCCGGCGATATTTTCGCGGCTTGTAGAGCGGCTGCGACCGCGAGCAGCGCGGTAACTCCGGCACCGTTGTCGGAAACTCCCGGACCGTAGAGACGGGTTCCCTGCTGGCGGACGTTGAGCGGAGTTCCAGCAGGAAAAACGGTATCAATATGCGCACTCAGCGAGACAAACGCGGGGCCAGAACCGTCGCGAATCCCGAAGACGTTGCCGACGCTATCGATGTGGACGTCTGTGAGTCCGATTTCCCGGAAGCGCTTCTTCAGCCACTCTGCCCGGGCCGCCTCTCCGAACGGGGGAGCCGGAATACGCGCCATCTCAAGTTGCCAGTAGGCGAACTGAGTCTCCTGGGCTCGGAACCAGGCGGAGGCCGTGCGCAACTCGGGCAGCCCTGCCAGACGGGCGATCTCCTGCTGCGCGGTGGGAACTGCCTCGGGTGCGGCTTCGCGTGGAGAGGGAGCCATGGAACTTGCTGGTCATCTTACAACGCGGAGGGTGGTGTTGGGGACGAAAAGCGGCGGCAACCGGCGGAGGAGTGGGGCAATCTAACCATGCAGTGACTGCTGGCTTGAGAGAGGCGTCAAAGCGATAAACCAAAAGGACCCAAGGCTTTGATTTCCGGCGGCGTGGCAGTCGTATAACATAGGTCAATCATGAATCCAATGCGGATCGTGCTGTTGTGGTTGGGGGTGTTCAGCCTGCTCCTGCCGGTGGTTTGGGCGGATGAAGGGCCGCTGGAGAACACTCAGCCGAAGAACACTTCGGTGGATGAGATCATTCAACGCTTTGCGGCTAAAGAGAAAGAGTTCAAGACGGCGCGAGACCAATACACGTACCGGCAATCGGTGAAAGTGCAAGTGCTCGATGGCAGCGCGGTCGCGGGCGAGTACCAACAGGTATTTGACGTCGTTTTCGACAATCAGGGGAAGCGCATCGAGAACGTTGTGTTTGCTCCTCAATCCACGTTGGACAGCACGGGACTGGAAATGGACCAGGGGGACTTTGACGACATCCGCCAGCGGTTGCCGTTCGTGCTGACCAGCGATGAGCTTCCGGAGTACAACATTCTATACGTGGGCCAGCAGCAGGAGGATGAGCTGCATTGCTACGTTTTTGATGTTGCTCCGAAACAGATCGTGGGCAAGAAGCGTTACTTTCAGGGACGCATCTGGGTGGATGATCACGATTTTCAGATTGTCAAGACGTACGGAAAGACCGTGCCTGATATCAATGCGGGCAAGAAGAAAGGCAAGGACGAGCATCTTTATCCGAAGTTCACCACTTGGCGCGAACAGGTCGACGGCACCTATTGGTTTCCCACCTACACCCGCGCCGACGACATGCTGCATTTTGTGACGGGCGATATTCACATCCGGGAAATCGTGAAGTACGAGAACTACAAGCGCTTCGGATCGAATGTGAAGATCACCTACGACGGGAAGGAAGTGCCGAAGGCGGACGAGAAGGGTCAGCCGCAGAAACCGCAGTGAGCCACTGCATTGAGCATTCAGCGCTGAGCACTTAGCCTCCAGCCGCGCAAAAGCAGTGGTGGTCCCTTAATTTCCGGCGTGCCGTGGCTGAATGCTGCTGAATGCTTAGTAAAAAAGGTACTTGCGCCATTTGTCGTCAGAGCGGCCCATCAAACGCATAATGTGGCGGCTGGTGTGCAGATTGAAGGCGCGAGGCTCACGCATCAGCTTCATGCCAGCCTCGCCGGGGAACTGATTTCCCTTCTGCCGGTTGCAGAGATGGCAGCAAGCCACTAGGTTCTCCCAGGTGGAAGCGCCGCCGCGGGAGCGCGGCACAACGTGATCGAGCGTCAGTTCGCCTGAAGGCAGAACTTCCCCACAGTATTGGCAGGTATTACGATCGCGCAGCAGGATGTTCTTGCGCGACAATGCGCGGGTTTGATGCGGAATGCGGCGGTACTCGAGCAACCGGATGACCGACGGTAGACGGATGGCCAGACGAGCGGCGTGCAGGAAGTGGCCGTTTTCTTCTTCCGTCATCGCAACACCTTTGAGCACGAGAACGATGGCCCGCCGAGCGGCGCACACGTTGATGGGCTCGTAGGAAGCGTTCAACACCAGCACCGGCGCGTGCAGCACGTGAACTTCACCGTCCGGGCGAGCTACAGCCATGCTCGGGGGCAAAGTGTGAGTCCGCGTCATGCCCAGCGCCGAATTGTGCCACTTACCTGACATCGTTACATTAGCTCGCAGCAGCCATGGTCATCACGGCCGCTTCCGGTTCCCATCTTGCCGGTTCTGCTTCCAGCTTCAGCGTGCGCGCCACGGTTGCGACATAAACTCTGGTTGCACCGGCGCGGCGTAGTACGCGGGCGCATTCGGAAACCGTGGTGCCGGTGGTAAAGACATCATCGACCAGCAGCACCTCCCGGCCGCAAATGGCTTGGGGGGCAATCACGGCAAAAGCTCCCCGCAAATTCTCTCGGCGCTGATGGCGCGATAGGCCGATTTGCGATTGGGTTTCGCGAGTGCGCTCCATCCCCGGCTGCAACTCAAATCGATGGGCTCCGCTGAGCTTGAGGGCCGCATGAGCAATTAGTTCAGTCTGGTTGAATCCGCGCTGGCGGCGCTTTCGCGGGTGCAAGGGCACGGGCACAACCACAACCCGATTTCCCGCCAGGGGCAGTGGTAAGGCCGCAATGGCTTCAGCCAGCATGCGTCCGAGGACATTAGCCGCTGGACGGACTCCGTCGTACTTGAGCAGATGAATCAGCTCGCGCAAGCCACCCTCATAGCTGCCGTAGGCGGCGGCTTTCACATACGGAGGTTCGAGGCGGCGGCACAGCCCGCAAAGCACATCAGACCCGCCGGAGAGTGCGTAAGGGCCCCGCAGACGCTCGCCGCAGACGGAGCAGAGGCCGCTGCCGATCGGGCGAATGGACGACAGACACTGATCACATACCGGCAGCCGTGAGATGTTCATTAATGGCGACCCGCACAGACGACAATCGGAAGGAAAAAATGTAGTGAACAGGGCTACGGCAACGCCATTCACTCCGGAGGTCAGAGACGAAACCAACGAACCTTGCAGCGTTCGAAGCGCAGATCGAGTTGAGCCCTTGCTACTGCTGAAGACAAGCCTCCCTCGCCCGAGCGCCACAGCAGGGCTCCAGCCGGGCGAATCTTCTATAGTATATCGGCGGGCCGATGTGGGCGCAACGCGGAGAATCCGTCTGGGCCGCCCGGAAGTAACGCCAGCGTCATTTCGGTGGTTCGGGTGAAGCCGTCTGATGGTGAACGAAGAAGCTCCAGATCACCTCATTGGCATTGATATCGTTGCTGGTTTTGCCGATTACTTTCTCCACCAGGTATTGTTCGCCGCCGGGCCAGGTGTTGCCGCCGCCCTCGATCCCATAGAGGGCGACTTGCGCGCCCTTTTGGCAGTCGTCGTAGGTATCGACTTCGGTTTTCATGCCGCCCCTTTCCCGGGGAGACAACTTCTGCTTTTGCGGTTTTGACTGGCAGCCTGCCAGCTTAGCCCAATACTTGGCACTGTCTTCGGCGGAGAGAACGGAATAGCGCCCGACGTGGCCCCCGTTGTAGTGCACGATGGGATCCGAGGTGCCATTCATCATCAGCACTGACAGCGGGTGTGAAGGCAGGCAGGTCATGCTCTTGGGCATGGCCGCGCCCACGGCGGCGATGGCAGCGAAGCGGCCGGACATGGTGCAGCCCAGGGGGAACGCCATGAATCCGCCATCGGAAAGGCCGGCGGCGTAAACGCGTGAGCTATCGACAGAGTACTCTGACGAAAGTTGTTCGAGCATCTGGCCGATAAAGGCATTGTCGTCGGCCGGAGTAGCACGGCTCTCCGAGCCTC
>Ga0335081_10016706_pt1 | contig 11888 bp, 7 predicted proteins | sample Lox_Sample_35_FD_206713 | JGI IMG/M metagenome (GOLD analysis project Ga0335081, IMG submission 206713) | Soil microbial communities from Loxahatchee National Wildlife Refuge, Florida, United States - Lox_Sample_3.5 | ecosystem: Environmental > Terrestrial > Soil > Wetlands | place: USA: Florida... | reverse complement strand
GAATACCATTCACGGCTGCCTCAGCGGCAGACACTTCAACCTGCGCCTTTTGCAATTCGCCCGCGGCTGCAAAGTGCTGCGCCCACGCTTGCGCAACACTGGCGCGGACCTGCCGACGAATGAGATCTAGGGTGAGATGCTGTTGCGCTGCAGTCTCCTTCGACTGCCGGATGAGTGAGTACTCGGCACCGCCTTGATAGAATGGAATTGTCAATTGGGCGTTTATACCGGCATTAAATAGGCTCGCCTCACCGATGGTCGGCTCGCTATTTTGTTGGACCGAGGCCTGTACGATCAGCGTCGGATAGAGCGCGCCTTCGTTTATCTTCACTTGAAGATAGGCCACGTCCACCCCATACATCGCCGCCGTGATGTTGGGGTTGAACTGATCGCCTGCCGAAAGTGCCGCCGCCAGGGTCGGCGGAGCGAAGCGATCAACCGGAGCGGCTGCCGTGAGATCCTGCGGTGGAACTCCGATAATCGTTGCGTAATTCGCTTTCGATGTCGTAAGCGTTGCTTGTGCCGCCAGCAAGGCTGACTCAGCTGAGGCCAATTGCGCCTGAGCCTGTGAGATATCCGTCGCGGTTACGTCGCCAACGCTAAACCGCTTCTTCGTCTGGTCAAGAACCTGTCTAAGGGCGGCAACGTTGCTCTGTTGGATGCGGACGATCGCGCTGTCGCGCAGCACGTCCATGTAGATGGTTGCGGCGTTAAGGAGAATGGTCTGCTCCATGACGCGCAAACCTTCCCGCGCTCCCGAAACTTGCCCCTCAGCTGCCCGCGTTTTGTTGGCGGTCTGAAAGCCGTTGAAGATCGTCTGCTGTGCCGTGAGTCCATAGGAATACGGCGTTACCGTGTTGTGCAGCGGAGTATAAACCGTAGGCGGAGTGAGCGAGGTGTCTGTTATGTCGTTGCGTTGCTCCCCAACGGTTGCGGTAGCGCCGATTTTCGGACGATAGCCCGATAATGCTTGCGGGACGTTTTCGTCCGTAGCACGAACGTTAGCCCGCTGGGCGTTTAGCTGCGGATTATCGGCATACGCTCTGGCCAAAGCAGACTGCATGCTCTCCGCCCGAAGGCACGATGACGCAGCAAGCAATACTGCGATGCCCAAGAACGCCGGCCCGGCGACATAACGCGAAACTCTCATGGAATGACGCCTTGCGCCTACTCTGGGCACATGCCGACTACGGATCCGCACTATACGGGCAGAACACTAGCTTCGGGGGAGGCATTTGGGGTGGCGGTTTTGCCACACTGGGAAGATTTCTCGGGGTGTCGATGAAACCCGCTGCGCTCCCCGCCCGTCAAACCCTCGCCGGGTCTCGAAGCGGGCACATATTCAAGTCGCAGTATGACGACTAAGGCGAAAGGTGACGACTACGGCAAAACGACCTTCAAGCTTTCATATCCGGCTCTGTCGTTTGCGAGCCGGATCCACGTCCTTCATTAAGTTCGCGAATCGGCCCCTAGGCAGTGAGCACAGCCAAAGCCGAATGATGGACAATCCCTACGATGCTCAGCGTCGAGCCGTCGCTCATGTCAAAGATTTGAATTCCGAATTCTGGCGACCTCGCGTCAGCTACGTTGGTATCGACAATGATAACGTTTGCCCCCGAAATAGCCACTTCGAAATTCGGCGTGTGATTGAGAAAGGCTGAAATCGTTTGCTCCACCTGACTGTCGTACGTGTTTGTCTGTACAGGCGCTGAGGAGCTTGCGAGAGAAGAATCCGAGGATGTTGTATTCTGAGTGACCGCAGCGGAATCGTGTGTGTTGGCGCTCAAAGGAGAGAAAGAAGGGGTCGCACTATCCGTCACCGACAACGAAGCCTTGTGGAGCAAATCGGTCCCAAATCCAACCTGCTGAAACGCCTGCTGCAGCGCTACGTCAATGCTTGTCGGGTTGCTCGAAAGCACAACTGTTTGCGCTGACGAACCACCGACGGTCAGTTGCGTGAGTTGAACTGCCTCGTCTGAAGGGAGCACTACCGAATTGATGCCGAGTGAATCGGCGCCAGTTGAGCTCGATGCCGAACCGCCCGAGGCGTGTTCTGTTAGCGCAACGACGGCCTTCATCACCGACGACGACGGAATGCCGCTCGGAGCCGTTGCGGCGTTGTCTGATCCGGCTAGCCCCGCCAGATTGTTATTTGCGGGACTATCAGCGAGGGCTATAGAGGCCGCATCGCCGCCAGGCGCACTGCCGTGCACCGCCAAATTCGCGTCACGCACCGGCAGATCGTGCCCTTGGGTTCCGTCACCATTCTGAGGCACGGGCACGTTAGAATCCTGGTGCGATAACAGTGAGGCGTGTTTGTCAGCACCAAGGCCTTTTACAAGCTGTAAAAAATCAAGAGCAGCATCGTGGGAAGCGTCCGCGACGTGAACTGTCTTTGCGTCTGAAGAATGGAATAACGGCAATCCGTCCAGGAATTTAGTTGCAAGTTCGGTATGATTCTCAAGCCAGGTGACAGCCAACGCAAGTGCCGCGACGATAGAAAGTTTGTCCCGCAAGAACGAAAGCAACCCACGCGATTCAGAAGACGTTGAACCGTGTCCACCGCTAAGCTCTTTGTCGCTCGAGAGAAAGTATGCGGAGGCAAGCAGTGCAAGTAACAATGTAGAAGGGTGCAAAAAGACCTTCTGACCAGAATGGCGCTTTACCGGCAACATCAATGGATGGCGGTCCAGCATATCCCGGATCAATTTACGAAAATCGCGCCCCCGAGCGGGACCGGGATTGAAGCTCGAAACAACGATGTACTCGTAAGCGATACGCGCAAAATGGGCGATGACCTCTTCGTTATCCGCGCGGCAAAAAACAAACCAAGGATCACCCTCGTCAGATATTCCGCGATCGGTGGTGACAGAAAGACCACCTTGCAACAGCGCGCTCTCGACTCGATAGAATTCAGCCAGCTCCTGCTGATTCCAATCGGATGACGGAGCAGAGCGACGGAACAATGATAGAATAACACCGCTCATGGTGCCACCAGCACGCCCTCTCGAAGATGCGAAACCCTAGCCCTAGACGTCCCCAAAGACAATTTCGTAAGTCACAGGGTCGTAATAGCGCAGTAGCGACTGGACGAACGCCTTGGGCTCAACGCCCAACGCTGCTGCCCAGGCGGCATATCGATCGGGCGGGATGCGACCGCGCCCAGCTTCGATTTGAGAGATGAAAGTGTAATATTCCGCGCCAATGAGCTCAGCCAACCCACGTTGGGATAGGCCCCTCGCCTCCCGCAGATCTTTAAGCCAGCGACCCGCCTGCTGGCGCAGTTCCAACACACCATTTTGGGCGAGCTTTTGTGGGTTGCCATACATGGGGATCACCCTTTCTGTGATAAATAAATCACAGTTAAAGGTTTACTGCAATAGCGTAAACGCTCGAGTCTTCGCCTAAAATCGCGGGTCAGAGAGGCGCGCGGCCTGCCGCTGCCGCTCACCCGCTCACCGCAGGTCGTATGAGGATGCGTGGTCGAGCGGCATTGGGCCTGTGGCGCTATTCTCGGAACCCGGATCAGGAGCAGTACACTTTAGTCCCGACGGTCAGCGTACCTGCATTGTTCGCGGGAGCTACGATCGCCAATGGTTGATCGAAAAGGCGATTGATATATCCATCGCCTATCCGCACAATTGGACGCAAAACGGCATGGCGTTCGGTTAGAGATCTCGCTCGAAGCGCGAAATCAATGGGCCCTATTGCAAAACTGAGAGCGCTTCGACAGCGTGCGTTCACGGGCGTTGAGGAGCAATTACGCCTTATTCACAAGGTCTTACGGGAAGCCGTCGCCGGCCTAGACAATCAACAACGGGTACTCAACGATAAGTTAGGCGATCTCGTCGGCGCTGTGAGCCAGCTCAACCCCGGCATGCCTAACTCTTCGAAAATCCAAGGTGAGACGCTCGACTCACTGCTCGACGCCATTCGCGCACGGGCGACGGCACCACGGGAAGCAGCAAGAGTATTCGACCGAGTTTTGCGCGAGGTCGTCAGGCCCCACCATCATGGCCTGTTCTGGGGCGATCGTTTGCTTACACTGGACAAATCCGCCGAGTTTCGTGATGACGCGAACTTTCAGGCGGCACTAAAGCACGCGGATAGTTCGACGGGTGCCAACCAGTACGAATCCCCTGATGGGATTTCCTGGCGGTATAACACTCTAATTTGGGCAGCGAAGACTTGCCTTCGTCTCCCTGGAGACTTTGTCGAGTGCGGCGTATTTCGTGGCGACATGACCTGGATGATCACCGAGATGGTGGATCTCCAGAGCGCCGGAAAACGGTTTTACCTGTATGACACGTTCGCGGGGCAGGATCCAAAATATTCATCGCAAGATGACTTTCCGGATTCAGGCGATTTCTTCAACTTTATCAATCGTGAGTATAAGTCACCTGGCATAGAAGGGCAGGTGCGCCGGCGGTTCAGCAACAAGCCGTTCGTCATCGTCACGAAAGGCGTCGTCCCTGACGTACTCCGCGACATTGCCCCGGAGAAGATAGCCTTTCTTCATTTGGACATGAACTCGCCCCGCGCAGAACAAGGCGCTCTCGAGTTCCTATTTGACCGGATATCCCCGGGAGGCTTTATAATTTTTGATGACTATGGCTGGAAGCAATACCGCAAGCAAAAGGAAACTGCTGATCGAGTGATGGCTAACTGGGGACTTGTCATCCTCGAATTACCAACGGGCCAAGGGCTGGTGGTCAAAACCTGAGACCACTTAGGATGCCGTTGCTCTACCTCGAAAGTTCACCCGGAATGGACGATCAAGCGCATCAATCGTCAAATTCGGATAAATGGTCGACAGCAGACGAGCCTGCGGATACGCATCGATAAATTTTTCAACCACGCAATTGTACGCTTCTACAGTTTCGGCTGAAAAATAATTTCTCCACGCGCCGCTCTGGCCGGTCCAGCCGCGCGGATAGCACTGTGATGCATTCTTTCGAGCACCTTCGGCAGCTTCATGATCGAACACGTGAGTGACGTAGCGCATCAAATCTTCGTCTGGCGCAACGCCGCGAATGAACCAGCACAGTTTTGTCACAACGGTTTCGAAATCGCCGACTACGTCCTCATAGCGCAATAGCCGTGACTGGTTAGGATTTCGAAAGGCGGCCCAATCAGCCATCCACTGAAGGCATTTGAACAGGTAACCGAACTCGATCAACCGTCTGATCCCGGTCTCTGGCTCCTCATCCTGGAATCCCGCCGGAGTCTGACCGACTGCGAACCACCACGGCCCTGAGCGCTCAGGGGGAGCGCTCCAGCGTACTCGGCTGACAACGGTGCGGTGGTGACAGAAGAATGCCGCAAGATGATCAGCCGGATGCCGCATGAGGATGACATATTTGCAGCCGGTTTGCTGTAGGAAAAGATTGTTGTGATACTCTATCGGCGCATGGTTTTTGAATACGCCACCGTGGGGAAAGCTTTTGAGAAAATCCATGGTCATCGGCATAAATGCATTGGTCATTGCATCGTCGAGCTTCGAATGGTCCGGACGATTGCTCGGTTCCTGGACAGCGCTCAATACCTGCTGAATGAGGGTCGACGCCGACTTCATCAGCGCAGCAAGGTAGATGAAGTTGTTCACATTGACGATTTCAGTGTTCTCTTTCATCGTGAACAGCTCGATCGACCATCGTGGGACTACCCCTCTCCAACCGGCGCGCTGATCACAGCTGCCCGATCTAATGCAACGTGTAGTTTAGATGAGACGCCTAGTCAACCAACCTGAGCAACTAACTTGCCTGGCGCGACTGCCACGGCGTCGATAAAACGTCTGCGCGCTTCTTCGCTCGTCAGCTTCGCGGCGCCTTCGAAATCAAAGTCATGCCAGACGCGAGGGCTCGCAAAAATCGGATCGCTGACCACCTTTAAGAACTCGGCGTGCATCGGATGATCCGAAAGATGCACCGCCTTAGTTGCAAACTCAGCCGCGGAGTAACAGATATTTTGCAGACGCTCGAAAATAGCGAAATCACAGTTCATGGACAGGCAAAAATCCACAAACTCCGGCATCTCCCGGAAATTATCCCGTTGGTAAGTGAATGAGAACTTGAGCTGCGGTATCGTTCCAGTAGCGCGCAGCTTGCTTAAAAAGCGCATATTTTCCACGAACGGCTCGTAGCGTCCGAGCCGTCGTAATTTCTCAAATGTTTCCTTGCGCGCCGCATCGATCGAGATACGAATCGACCTGACCTTATTGTGAATGCCGGGAAACTTATTCCATTCCTCTTCCGTAAACAGCGTTCCGTTGGAGATGATGTCGAGACGCAAGTCCGGGCAGCGCTCGTCATTGATGAGCTCCAGCAACTTGCGCGAAGGTTTGCTGGCCAGCATCTCGCCAGCCGGATTGATATGCAGAGTTCTCACATTAGGTAAAAGATCGACGAGCTTCTCCTCAACTGCGCGCGCCTTTTCGATTGACGCCGAAACTTTTTCGACAATTCTATGCGTGCGGCACGATGGGCACGAAAGATTGCAGGTCTGGTCAAACCCAAAGGTCAGGTAGTCAATTCCGGCCACGTGGAAATCCTGGTTCGCAACGGCACGCTTTGTTTCCTGCCTTTCTAATTCCTCCTGCAGCGGCAGGGTTCCTTGGATCATGTGCGCGCATTCCAAATGGTTGCAATATTTGTAAGAACCATCGGTCATCGACTCCCGTATCTTCTGCGCTTTGGGCGAATTGAGAATGCCCTCGACAGAATCTTTGAGGAAATTGCCAATGCTTGTTGGCAACCAATGGCCGCAACACACGAGAACATCCCCTGCCGGCCCAATTTCAAAACGCTCGAACGGCAGCGGACAGACAAATTGTTTTAGATAGCCGTTATCATCGCCGATGAATTTCATCAGGCGATCCGGGACCATTTTACCGTCGAGCTTTTGTGTAAGCGCGTGCCGCGCAGCCTTCAGATGGATCGATGCAGGACGAAGGTTGAGTCCGCGATCCACAATGCCGAGCGCCCTTACATATTCCTCCCGCGGCCCCAAGCATCGGCTAAGCGCGAGCGCCAACGCCTCTGCTAGCACAAAGCGCGCTGCATCGTTGCCGTCTGCACCGCAGTACGCTTCGAATAGATCATTGAGGATTTCGAGCCGCTGATCGGCATGAGTATCTGATGATCCACTACGCACCTCGTAGATTGGGTAGCCGTAGTACGCTGGCAGCTCCATGCCCACTGGCAGGCCAAGATAGACGATTTCAGCCACGCTGCCGCTACCCTCCCGCACCCACGCGTACCACGCGTCTGCGGCTTCGTATGTCTCAAGCTGAAGGGCCCGCTCGAGGCCGTGGAGCAATTTGCCGCTTGCTTGCTGTGGTAGCCGGGTCACCTCGTCGACGAATTGGGCTAAGTCGTTCTGAGTGTTACAAACGACGTAGTGGTAACGCCGGCCGGCTTCCAAACGGACCGCAATGAAAGGATGGAAGCCAATCGCACGAATTTTCTCGGCCAAGTCGCCGTCGAGAGGACGAATTTTCGATGATTTTGCATACACGGCCCCGACGCACGTGTCCGTTGGCTGCGGTAGAGTTGACTCCGCAAACATCCGCGCACCCTTATCCCAATCAGATTCCGCCTTAGACCCCAATATACCAGTCCCGTCAATACCGGCGCCAACGCGTTCGCGGAACGAGGTTCCACCATCGGAAATCCGTTGCGCCGCAGCTTTACTGGTTATATGGGAACTTCGTCGCAGCCCAATGCTGGACCCAAGCTACGCGGGTCCCACAGGGATGCACTGCCCAAGTGTCTGGGGATTGACCTTCCATGACCTTCCTGCAGCAATTGCGAAGGCGCGTTCGCATTCCAGTCGAGTTGGCGCGTGAGATCAATCATAAGATGGATGCGCTGATAGAGGGCTCGGCCAACGAAAGTCGCCTTCTAAACGACAAGTCGAAAGCCATAATCGAGAGCGTCAATAATCAAACGAGGATGCTCGGCGCCAAGCTCGATGCGGTTATAGCCGCGCTCAACAATCAATCACGCCAATTGAACGTCAAGCTCGATGCTATTATTGCCGCGATGGACGGTAGTCCGCCTCGCGTCGCCGCTAATGCTACAGCCAGCACCGCGGCACGCGTCTCGAACATCGAAGACGCAGAGTATCCCTCAGGCGCGCTCATCGCCGAAAAAACCTACGATACCTCGCATCCGGATTACGATGTTGCGGTGGTTCGAAATTTTCCAGGTAAAATCTTCAATCGCGAACTACGATGCACGAATTCCGTCTACACTGAGATGACAAAGCTGGCGAACGGCGAGGGGTTGCCAGACAAAGCCTGGACGCCGGTTTTGCAGAATGCCCTGGCCGAGGCCAAAACGGTTCCTCATGCGGATCTGGTTCTGCAACGTCGTGACGCCCTTGAGCAATACTTTGCCGAACTCGGGCGACGATACAATGCGCAGTACATGGCTGGCTCTGTCAATTTTGACGACGCGCTGCTTCTCTATTGGTTAGTGCGAAAGCTTAATCCCAGAACCGTTGTGCAGTGTGGGGTGTGCAATGGACTCTCGTCAGCATTCATCATGCTGGCATTAGCTAAGAACGGGCCTGACGGCCGTCTGTATGCCATCGATCTACCGCCTGTCTTCAACCCAAGAGACTCGGGGTGGACCAGCCCGGGCAGAACCTACGGCATCGTAATTCCGGAAGGCAAAACGTCAGGTTGGATAGTCCCCGAAGCATACGGCAAGCGCTTCGAGGTGCAACACGGGGACTCCAAGCTTTTACTGCCCTCATTGGTCGACCGTCTTGATATGATTGACATGTTCTTTCATGACTCAGATCACACTTATAACCACATGATGTTTGAGTTTCGCGAAGCCAAGCGCAAGCTTGTACCCGGGGGTCTCGTTGTCGCCGACGACATATCCTGGAATGCTTCACTATGGGACTTCGCCGACGCCAACAGAGTGCCTGCCTATAACTTTAAAGGTTCTGTGGGCGTGGCTTTTTTTTAATGAGAAATTGCCAGTTAGATCCGTTGGCAATCCACTCTGACCGTAGCAGGAACGATCGGGCTTTCGATGATCCTGTCAGATCAACTGAACGGCGCAGGAGGCGAAAAATGGTCATCGACGTTGCGGCGGGGCGCCGCTCGCCTTCGGCCGTCAAACCCACCAGACGCTTCCCCCAACGGCGAGTCCTTCTGGAGCTCGGCGAGACCTGTCGCTGCTGAAGGCCATGGGCTAAGCCTTATGCTTGGGGTGCCGCGGAAGTCGTCCTTATCAACTAAGACCCCACGCGGCACCTTTCAACGCGAGGGCACGTTACGACCCCTCACCATCCGGAGGCCGGTATGGCCTATAGTCTTGGACTGATATCCCAAATCGAACAATGGCTGGAGGATGGCACTGTCCCTACTCCGCGCCCCGGAGAAAGAGTCATCGAACTGGGCGATCAAATGCTCAATGATGGCACGCCGCCTGACGCCGTCATCGAGTTCATTAAGAGGTTTCGTCCGGATTTCGATGGAGGCGACATCGCGACGGGTCTTCCGGTTAATTCGTTTGGCGTTACCTACGCTTACGAGATGTGGCGCCGATGTGGCCTTGATTACTTGTCTTATGATGTGACCGAAGCTCCGTTTAGCAAAGTGTTTGACCTAAATTTCCACGCGGTCCCCGACGAAGATCGCCAGACAGCCGCAATCGTCACAAACATTGGTACAACTGAGCACGTCGCCAATCAGCTCAATGCCTTTCGCACCATACACGATTTGCTGAAGGTCGGAGGCGTCGCGATACATTCCGTACCTTTTACCGGCATGCTGAACCATTCATTCTTCAATTATCATCCAAAATTCTTCTTCTCACTGGTTGTCAATAATAGATACAGGCTGCGAAAAGTCATATTCAATCCGCCCTCTTCCTTAGGACCAGGCAATAATGTTTATGATAGCGATTATCTCACGCCAGCTGCAAATCTGACCGGCTCAAAGCGGTGGGCGGATATTCCCCTTTATTCTGGCGTAGTTAATCTGGTCGTCGAACGGATGTTCTCGGATGATTTCGTTCCGCCGGTTGACTTCGCCGGCGGATACTTTGGCGACATCCCCGTAGGAGATCTATCCATCCTGGTTGGTGTTGACCAGTTGCCACACAACGCATGGGCGGATGCGTATCGACGCCGAACGACGCCTTCTCAAAATCCATTCCCTTCTGGCGCTAAGAAAGAAGAAACTCCTGCACTGGGCGCGCGACGCAATTCGTTCCTGGCACGCTTGCGCGCACGAATAAACATGTAGGGCACCGCCTGCAATGTATCCAGGACAGCTGCAACGTGGTAGCTTTGCGGAATCATCTGTGGGCATTTGGCCCTTGCATGTCGGGTAGTTACCGGTGAATGAAGTTAGCCCCCAGCTGGCCAAGTCCAGCAATCTTTTGCCAAACAAATCTGTAGGAGGGCGCGATTTACAGGCATCCATCATTGTAATCGCAGCAGCGCTTCTGCTTTTTGGAGCTGCGATGTCACGCTCCTTCTACGACGGCCGCATGGCCAGTCCGATCACGCATGACGATGTCAATTACTTCATTATCGGAATTCAGCGCATTCAGTTACTCCGCGGCCAGGGCTTCCATGCCTTGTTCGAACATTTTATGCATTATACCGAACACAGTCCTTTCCTGACCTATCAGGCCACCTTGGCGTATCTGTTGTTCGGAATAACCGACTGGGCGCCGTATGCTTCAAATATTTTCCTTTTGACAGCATTTCTTGCAGTTAGCGCTCATCTGTTACGTAACACCCCTCCAGCCTTACTCACCGCCTGCTTGCTCACTCTCATCGCCTTCCCGGCCAGTTCCGACATAATCGTCGAATTTTCTCCCGAAATAGTCTGCAGCCTTTTTACAGCGATCGGGGTGGTCTTGACGCTAAGACTTCCATTGTTTGACGCGCCTTTCGGCGCTCGCTTTCGCGCCGGGCTCTGCTTCGGGCTAGGTTTTTTCGCCCATCCAGTTGCGTCCGCCTTTACTTTTATAGCGCTCCTGGCGACTCTCACTTGGATTTTCCTGAGAGATGTTTTCTTTGCAGCCGAGAAAAGGAATCTTGCCGTTGCAGGCCGAAGGTTGGCCCTGATTCTTTTATTTTCATTATGGCTACCATTGTTGTACATGGCGCCGCGCTATCAAATTTATTGGGAATATTTCGATCGCACGATACTTAATCCAGTCACACGCTCGATGTGGGTGCCAAATATCAGCCTTCGCCAGCACCTTACCTTTTATCTTTTTGGTCCGGGCGGGCGATTTATGTTTGGAAATCGTCTTTTGGGCTGCCTTGTAATTATTGGTGCTGGGTGTGCTGCAGCTTGGTGGCGGCACGACAGCCGCTCATTGCTGCGGCAAGCTGAGTTGTTGCTGCTCGCCATGGTGTTCTGGTTCGTTCCGACCCTCTCACCAGTCAAAACTGAGCAATATGCATTTTGTTTCGGTTTCACAATCGCGTTTCTGACAATCTTGGGAATGCGGTCAATCTACGAAACCTTTCCACGACGGTTTGGGATCCTTGCTGTTTGGGCGATCGCCTGTCTGTTCCTGATTTCTGACGTTTCGCATTATCCAGTACCCAATACACCGCGAACGTTAGTTGATAGAACCTTTGCATTCCAGACTCTTAATAGGCTTAAGGCGGTCCTGTTTGGAAATGCCACAAGCTACCACGGCACCAAAGTTTACCAGACCAATATTGGTGCATACGCACCGAACATTCTCCAGTACTATATGTTGAAGCAGGACCCCGCCTTGGACTGGGATTTTGCTTCCAAGTGGCAAAGCCCAGATCCGGAAGTGCAGCTTAAATTTATTCATGCTTCGCAAGAAGATTTTGTTATTGCGAGTGCACGCGACAACGGCCTCACTTATTCG
>Ga0335081_10016702_pt1 | contig 11888 bp, 17 predicted proteins | sample Lox_Sample_35_FD_206713 | JGI IMG/M metagenome (GOLD analysis project Ga0335081, IMG submission 206713) | Soil microbial communities from Loxahatchee National Wildlife Refuge, Florida, United States - Lox_Sample_3.5 | ecosystem: Environmental > Terrestrial > Soil > Wetlands | place: USA... | reverse complement strand
AGGATGGGGAAACCGCGCAAGCGCAGGCCGCGCTCGTTCGCATGCAGGCGCTGCTGGCCGCCCGGCAGGCCGGATACGACCCGGAAAGCGCCATCGCGGCCGTCAACGCGGGCGACGTGACGCAGCTCAAGGTGGCCGACACCCCGCCGCCGCTCCCGGCCGGGAACGTACAGCACCTGCTGCCGCAGCAGCAGCCCGGCGTGACCGCTGACCCGCTGCCGCCGACGATGCCCAGGTTGCCGGTCGGCTCGACGTCGGCCGGGGACGGCGGGAACGGGACGCGGCCGACGCCGCGGCCGGTAAGCGCCCGGCGCGGGCTGAACGGAGACGGCGATGCCTGACTCGTGGGCGGCCAGCTGGGCGGCGTCGTGGGCTGCGGAGGCGCAGCGGTTCAACCTGAACCACGCCCCCGCGGGCAGCAGCACCGGCGGCCAGTTCTCCTCCGGCAGCGGTGGCGGCGGCGCGGCCAAGGGCGCTACAGGCAGCTCCGGCAAGGGCGGCGCGGCCAGCGGCAACGCGGCGAAGAAGGCTCAGCTGCTCGCCCAAGCTAAGGCCGACCGCGATCAGGCCCACCAGCTCGAGGCCGAGCTGTCCGCCGCACAGAAGCAGACGGCCAGCCACACGGCGGCGGCGAAGAAGGCGACTGCGGCCACGAAGACGGCCACGGCCACGCCCGGGAAGGCCACGGCGCACAAGAACGCGGCGACGGCGCACAAGAAGCTGTCCAAGCACAAGGCGCACGTCGCCCACCTGAAGCACCAGATCCACACGCTGCTGGAGTCGGCCCGGGCTCTGACGGCTGAGGCCGCGAAGCTCTAGCGCTCCAGGTAGTCCGCGAGGGCACGCAGGCGTGCCGGGGTGTCCTTCATCCACCCGAGCACGAGATTGCAGTCCTTGCAGAGAATGCCGCGAACCCGGCCGCTGTCGTGGCAATGGTCGATCGCCATCGCTCGCTTGCCTGGCGGCCTGTTCCCGCAAACGTCGCATGGCTCGCCGCGCCGAATCCGCTCATAGGCGGCGATCCCGGCGTCGCCGTAGGCAGTCCTGACAAACGACCGGCGCTGAATATCCAGGCGCCTCTCGCGGTCATCTGGGTCGGCGTCGCGCCGCTTGCGCTCCTGCCGGGCCTTGGCGGCCCCGCAGGCCCGGCAGCGTGACTTGAGTCCTAGCTGCCCGGTCTTCGATGGCCCGAAGTCCGTGAGTGGCTTCGTCTTGCCGCAGCCCCGGCATAGCCGCTCTGTGGCACCAGGCGGAATGGTGCGGGGCGGCAGGCCAGCGGGTGAGCCGTACCGCTCATTCCGGTGGTGATGACTGGAGCAGTAGAAGCTGTACGGCCGCACCGGATCGCCGCAGGTCTCAACGGCACATGTCATGCGCCCAGTTTATGACGATGCAGGAGAGGGGGTGTGAGGTTGACGGCATCTCGCACGGCCAAAACAGGTGAGGCATCGGCCACTCATGAGCCATTCGGCAAGCCGGGAGGCCCCGGGCTCTGGCACCACAAGGACCTGCAACTACCTGCATATATACAGCACGTAGCTCACCATCTCGTCGCTCAAGGCCACGACGAATCGAAAGCGATTGAGATGGCCGTTGGCTTACCCCCGGCATCGTGAAGAACTGGGCGGAAGGCCACGACGGGCACGGCCACCAGGTCCACCCGGACGTGCAGGCTGCGGCGGCGAAGAACATCGCGCAGTGGGAAGCGGACAAAGGGAAGGCCAGGAGGTCATCGGTGTCGGACGCGAAGCCGTACGGGGACGTCAAGTACGCCGACCCGAAGAACGGCAAGTACCCGCTCGACACCGACGAGCACATCCGGGCGGCCTGGTCCTACATCAACATGCCGAAGAACGCCAGCCAGTACCCGATGAACGGCGTGACCCTCGCCGAGGTCAAGGCCAAGATCGCCGCGGCGATGAAGCGCATAGGAGCCGATGTGGCAGACGACAGCAAGCCGGCATCCCGCGCGGAGTTCATGCGGCTGTACGCACTGGAGGACATCCACATCCTGCGTTCCGCCGATGGCGGTGACGGCCGGACCGTCGAGGCGTACGCCGCCGTGTTTGGTGAGCCCGCAGAGATCCAGGACCACGAGGGCCACTACATCGAGGTGATTGAGCCGACCGCGTTCAACCGGGCGATCGAGCATGCCTCCCGCGCCCGCGGCGGCTTCCCCGGCTCGGTCAAGGTGCTGTGGAACCACGGCCGGGACCTGTCCGGCAAGACGTCAGACCGCTTCTCGATGCCGATCGGCGTCCCCGTCGACATCCGCGCCGAGTCCCGCGGCCTGCTGACCCGCACCCGCTACAGCGACACCCCCCTCGCCGATGAGGTGCTGGAAAACATCCGCGCCGGGTCGATCACCTCCCAGAGCTTCACCGGTGCGATCATGCGCTCCACCCCGCAGCTCCGCCACGGCGACAAGCACCGGCCCCGCGGCGGCGACCTGACCACCGTCCGCCGCACCGAACTGGGCCTGCGCGAGTACGGCCCGGTCCTGTGGCCCGCCTACTCGGGCGCCGAGATCGTCGGCGTCCGCATGTCCACCCCCGGCTCCTGGAGCCCGGACCCGGACGAGCACGAGTACAACCCCGGCACTCCCTCCAATGAGGGACCCGCCACCGGCGACCCGCTCCCCAAGGAGGAGCACTCGGCCCGGTATCACCAGCACGCCCTCTACGCGCTCCGCTCCCGTGAGCTGCGCGAGAAGGCCGGGCTGGTCTGGTAACCAGACCGAAAGGAGACGCGGGCATATGGCCGCGCTCGATGACAAGCTCGCTGAGCAGGCCCGCATCAAGGCGGAACTGCAGCGGATGGAAAACGACGGTGACATCACCGAAGAGGACCAGGGCGACCTGCGGGACACCCTGATTGCCCGGTGGAAGAAGCTCGATGAGGAGTGCAAGCCGATCATTGCCCGGATGCAGGAGATCCAGCAGATCACCCGCACCGCCGCGAACCCGGCCAACCTCGAAGGCCCCGACGCCGAGCGCGGTGACGGCGGGAACGGCCGGTACGGCAGCACCACCCCGGAGCTGGTGGTCTCCCGCACCCGTGACCCCTACGACAACAACGAGGCGGTCCGCTCGCGGATCATCACCCGCGGCGAACTGCGCGAGCGCGCTCTCGACGCGGTGGAGCTGGAGGTCAAGCGGGGCAACCTGCACAGCGACGGCGCGGAGAACGCCACCCGCCTGGCGCAGGACCAGTTCGGCGGCCAGAGCAACATCGCCCGGCACATCCTGCTGACCGGCTCCGAGGAGTACCAGGACGCCTTCAGGACCTATCTGGAGGACCCGCAGGGCGAGGCGCAGCGCGCCGCGCTGAGCTTGACAAACGCAAACGGAGGGTACCTCCTTCCGTTCGTACTCGACCCAACGATCATACTCACGAACGCGGGCAGCGCAAACCCGTGGCGGCGGATCTCCAACGTCAAGCAGACCACCTCGAACACGTGGAACGGCGTCAACAGCGCCGGTGTCACCGCCGCGTGGCTCGCTGAAGGCACCGCCACCGGCGACACCACCCCGACCGTCGGGAACATCCAGATCACCCCGGCCAAGGCCGCTGCCTGGGTGTTTGGCTCCTACGAAGTGCTGGAGGACACCGACTTCGGCCAGCAGCTGCCCGCGCTGCTCGCTGACGCGAAGGACCGCCTGGAGGAGGCCGCGTTCGCGACCGGCTCCGGCTCCGGCCAGCCGCAGGGCATCGTCAACGGCGCAACCACGGTGGTCACGACCGCGACCACGACCGTGATCGCGCTCGGCGACATCTACGGCACGCAGGCCGCGCTGCCAGCCCGGTTCCGCAACGCCCCCGGCTGCTCGTGGGTGGCCAACGTCGCGATCATCAACAAGATCCGGCAGCTCGACACCGCCGGTGGCGCGTCCTTCTGGACGAACCTCGGCAAGGGCCAGCCGGAGACGCTGCTCGGTGCGCCGATCTACGAGTCGACCACGATGTCCAGCGCGGTCTCGTCCGGCTCCCTCGAGGCGATCATCGGGGACTTCGGTAACTACCTGATCATTGACCGTGTCGGAGTGAGTATGATCTATGAGCCTTTGGTCAAGGACCAGTCAACGGCTCTCCCGAGCGGCCAGGCGGGATGGTTTATGTTCTGGCGCACTGGCGCGAAGCCGAGCACGGTGAATGCTTTCAGGGTGATGAAGGGCGCCTGACCAGGGATTTTAGGGTCATGAAGGGCGTCCGGCCAACTCCAGAACATGAACCATGGGTTAGGCGCCCTTCATGACCTGATAGCGTGTGTGTATGAACGAAAAGACATGCACTAAGTGCGGCGCGACGAAGCCACTATCTGAGTTTCACCGAAATGCGCGGGCAGCCGACGGGCTCCGCACCGCATGCAAGGACTGCAGCCGCGCCTATCTGCGATCCCAGTACGTACCGCGAGTGCACGAGCCGGAGCAGATGGTCTGCCCACAGTGCGGCGTAACCTTCACTCGGCTGCGCACGCAGGGCCAGCCGCGCGTCTACTGCTCACGCCGATGCACGACGGCTGCATCGGAGGACCGGCGGCTGGCGCGGGCGGCCAGCCGCGAACCGCGTCGCTGCGCCTGCGGCACCGAGGTAGAGACGCCGGTCGGCAAGCCGGTATGCCCCGCCTGCCGGAAAGACCCGCGGCCGGGTGCGCAGGCCCGGGAACGGGCCCGGACACTTCGGTCGTATGGACTGACTGAGGCGGACTGGGATGCATTCGTTAAGCGCCAGCAGAACCGCTGTGCGGTGTGCCGGACCGATAAGCCGGGTGGCCGCAAGGAACGCTGGCACATTGATCACGACCACGTGACGGGCCAGGTCCGCGGGCTGCTGTGCGGTAAGTGCAATAGCGCGATTGGCCTGCTGCAGGATGACCCCGAGATCATCAGGGCGGCGGCCAAGTACGTCATGAAGCATCGGCAGATGGAGCTGATGCCCAGAAAGGCAGGCTGATCGTGGCAGCGAATTACGCGACCCAGGCTTTCTGCACGAAGCTGTCTGGCGCGGACATCTTCGTCGACGCGGGCTCGAAGTGGGACAGCGTGACCGACGCGACGCTGATCGCTACGTGGTCATCGAACTTCACGACGACGGCGCCGGTGGCCGGTGTCGGCAACATCACGGGCGTACTGGCTGGTTACCTGGCCTCGTACCCCAAGGGCCCGGTCGTTAGCTAAGGAGCAGGGAATGGCGCAGATGGCGCAGGAGACGTTCGTGGTGGAGCTGGCGGACGGCCCGCTGCGGGTGGAGCGCGGCCAGGTGTTCGCGGACAGCCACGCGGCGGTGAAGGTGGACGGCGGCCGCGGCGTGCTGTTCAAGCCCCTCGACCTCGACGAGAAGCCCGCGCCGTCCGCCCCGGCGCCGAAGGCTGGCCGCACGTCGAAGAGCGGCGCCTGATGGCGACGCTGCCTGGCTACAAGATCTGGGAGTATTACACGCCGCTGACGGTGGCGAACTCGCCGCTGCTGGGGCCGTGGATTGATACGACCGGGTTTACGCAGGTGCTGCCGTACTGGAAGTTCACCGGCGGTACGCAGGTGTTCAGCATCGACGCCAGCATCGACGGCTCGACGGCGGACACCGACCTGGGGTCGCTGTACAGCGCGCCGGTGTCGGGGACGGCCTTCGACGTGAAGTCGCCCTGGCTGCGGCTGCATGTGGTCCAGTCCGTGGCGGACGCGACCGTAACCAAGATCCTCCTGCAATCGAGGGCGTGAGCATGGGTTTCACTGAGCCGGACAGCGCACCGCAGCCGCCCGGGCAGATGGCCGCTGAGCCACGCTCCGGCCCGGCCCCGGCCCCGTACTACGGTGGCGCGATCTCCCCGATCGACGCGCACGGCGACGCGGACGCGGGCGGCCGTGACGTCGCGTCGGAGACGGTGGACGGCTCGATGGCGGCCGCGTCGGCGCGGCTGGCTGAGCTGGAAGGCAACGTCACGCACGGTGCGGGCGGCACGATCGGTGACCTGGTGCCCATGCCGCCGTCGCCGCTCGATCCGGCGGCGAGCTCGCCGGGGACCACGGATCCGGCGGGCAGTTTCTACGACCCGCCGCGCGATTATTAGGAGCCTGGCATGACGAACCCGATGCAGCCTCTTGACCCGCAGGGCGCGCCGGACCCGGTGACCCCGGCGGACTCGCCTTCGTCGCCGCTGTTTGATGAGGTGACGCCGCATGGCCGCGGCCCGGCGCCGTATGACATCCAGGCGCCCCTGGAGAACCTGAGCGCGATGGCGGCGTCGGCGGAGGCGCTGACCCGGCCGGGTGGCCCGCGGGCGGGTGAGGCTGAGGTGCTGCTCAACAGTGCGCAGGGCTTCGGCGCGCACGACATCACCACCGGCTGGTCTGGTGGCGGCGGCGATAACGGCTGGCCGGGCGCCGTGGACCCGGGCATGTGAGCTGGCTGTCTCATGTGCTCGGCCTCGATTACGGCAATGGCCCCTGGTATCTGTGGTGGTCGGGGGCGGGGTCGGATCTGGGTGAGCTGGCGATCGTCGGCGGCCTGGTCACGCTGGTCACGAAGCACAACTGCCACGTGAAGCGGTGCCCGCGGATCGGGCGGCATCCGGTGGAGGGGACGGCGTTTATGGTGTGCCGCCGTCATCACCCGGAGGATTCCCCGACGGCCGAGCATGTGCGCCGCCTGTACCTGGGGAAGCACCCGGGCCGTGGCTGACCGCGGCGTGCGGCTCAACCTGGGGTGCGGCCGGGACATTCGCGAGGGCTGGGTCAACATCGACTGCGCGCCTATGCCCGGCGTGGATCACGTCACCGACTTCGATAACAAGCCGGTGCTGCCGTTCGCTGATGACAGTGTGACGCACTCCGAGGGTTCCCATGTCATCGAGCATCTGCGTGATCCGCTGCCGTTCATGGAGGAGCTGTGGCGGGTTACCAAGCCTGGCGGCCGGGCCGAGTTCCGCTGCCCGTATGGCTCCAGTGACGACGCCGATGAGGACCCGACGCACGTGCGCCGCATGTTCCACGGTTCGTGGGGCTACTTCGGGCAGCCGCATTTCTGGCGCGCCGACTACGGCTATCGCGGTGACTGGCAGCCGGAACGGGTCACGCTGACCCTGTTCCCCGAGTTCGGGGAGTGCGAGCTTCCGGAACTGCGGTCGCTGATCCGTTCGCGCCGAAACGTCGTCGCCGAGATGACCGCGACCCTGCGGTGCGTCAAGCCGCGGCGCCCCCAGGTGCGGGAGCGTCAGGAGGCGTTCGAGTTGCGGCTGCTGCGGGCGCATGCCTGACCGCGCGGTCATCGCCTACCTGCGCGGCGAGAACGTTCGGGGCGCGTTCCACGACTCGCTGCTGGCTATCGCGCTCGAAGGCCCGGAGCCGCGCCCTGGGGTGCTGCGCCTGGAGTGGGGGCCGAACCTGTCGACGGGCCGGAACCTGCTCGTCGATGACTTCCTGCGAAAGAGCGACGCGCCGTGGCTCCTGATGGTGGATACCGACATGGACCTGCCGCTGAACGTCCTGCCCCGGCTGATCGAGGCGGCCGACCCGGTTGACCGGCCGGTTATCGGCGCCCTGTGCTACACGCTGGAGCGCGGTGTGCGGCAGCCGACGATGTATGAGCTGACCCGCAAGGAGTCTGGCGAGCTGGCGTTTGCGCGCCCGGCGAGCTGGCCGGAGGACGCCCTCGTGCGCGTGAGCGCGACGGGGACGGCGTGCCTGCTGATGCACCGCACCGCCCTGGAAACCGTCCGCAAGCACAGCGGGGATGTCGCGGCGCCGTGGTTCCGGGAGACCGCGGTCGGCGCGCCGCTGAGCTTGATGGGTGAGGACATGACGTTCTGCCTGCGCGCCGGGGCGGCCGGTATCCCGGTGCACGTGCATACGGGCGTGCATGTGGGCCACGTGAAGACCACGACGATCTGAGGTGCCAGTGACCGCTCATCTGCTTGACGCCTGGCAGGACTGGGAGTGCCCGAACTGCCACCGGGCGGAGCGGACCCGGCCGCTGCCGCCGAACGCTTCCCGGATGCACCCGTGCCCGCTGCTGCATGGGCTGACCGCGCCGCTGGTGCGTGCCGGGGCCGACTGCAAGGTGACCGCGGTCGAGCGTGCGGATTACCTCGGCCGGGAGACGCAGCGGCGTGGTGATGACGGCCGCCCGTATATGGCGGTGGAGACGGTGCACGCGGATGGCCGGACGGACGCGGCGGTGTTCGCCGCGTGTGCGGCGCTCAGGGTAGGAGGCTGACGTGCCAGAAGAGGAGATCCCGGCGGTGTCGGCGCACGCGCAGCCCGCGGCGGCCGGTGCCGGGACCGGCCCGCAGAACCAGGACGAGCAGGAGGAGACGGCCGATGGCCTGGAGTGCTAGCGCGATCTTCACGCAGGCGGTATTGAATCCGCTGACCGCATCGGCGTGGTCGACGACGGAGCCGACGACTTACGGGGCGAACGGCCTGTCCGCGGACACGATCAATGCCGCGCTGTTCAACAACAGTGTGACGCCGGACAAGGACGCGGCGGTCGGGTCGACTGGGTATAACACGGGCACGTGGACGACCGGCAACGAGGTCACTGACGCGACGAACTGGGTGGCGGGCGGCCGGGCGCTCGGGACGAAGACCTACACCGCGGGTACCAGCGTGGTGGCGTTCGACGCGGCCGACACCGCCGGGGGCGGCACGGTCACGATCTCCGGCGCGTATGGCTGCCTGGTGTATGACGCCACGATCACCGCCGGGACCGTCGCCAAGCAGGGTTTGTGCTTCAACTACTTCGGCGGCTCCCAGTCTGTGACCGGCGGGACGTTCACCATCGTGTGGGACAGTACGGGCGTCTTCAAGTTCACGACCTGACCTGCGGGAGTGTTACCTAGGGAGCGCTGGTGACCCAGTACAGCGCCTTCGGCACCCACGGCAACAGCGCCACTGGGCCTGGCTCGTCGATCAGTTACGGCGGCGCGTGGGTCGCCGGGCTGGCGTTCAAGGTCACCAGCAGCGGCCAGGTTCTCTACGGCTATTACCTGTGGCGCGCTGATTCCGCGCAGTCAGCCACGGCTGATTTCGCGTTGTGGCAGATCACCGGGGCGACGACGGGCACGCTGGTGTCCGGGTCGCACGTGTCGGCGAGCGGGCTGCTGACGGGCCAGTGGAACTATGTTTCGCTGTCTACCCCGGTCGCGCTGACGTCCGGCACCAGCTACAAAGCGGTGTACGGGTTTACCGGCAATTTCTGTGATACGCAGAACCAGTTCGCCTCTGGTGACCCGTACGTAGGCGGCATTGTCAATGGGCCGCTGACCGTCTTCTCCGACATCACCGGGGTTGGCGGCACCAACGCAGAGCCGAACGGCTCTTATCAGGGTACGTTCGGCACGTCGGGCAGTGACCCGACCACGAACTACCCGACGTCGGATGACGTCTACAGCAACTTCTGGGTAGATGTGCTGGTCGGCGCGACCGCCACCAGCGCGCCCGCCGGGGTGGCCGCCGCCACGGCAACGGCACATAACGCCACAGTCAGCACGTCGACAGGCACGAACGCAGCGGCCGGTGCGGTCTCCGCGGCGGCTGCCGCACCAGGACCGGTGCCGGCGGTCGCGGCGAGCGCTGGGGTGGCCGCGGCTGTCGGGTCGGTGGGGAACCTGACCGGGGCGTCCACTCTCGGGATGGTCTACTCCTCGACCGACGGCAACGGGGTCGAGACGTGGACCGCGACGAGCCCGATGAACGGCGGGGCCGGGCACGGCAGCCACGCCTGCCGGATTCTGCGGCCCACTAGCCCGCCGGAGGGCATGCCGCACGCATTCCTGCACTGCCTGCCGGTATCCACCGAGGGTGATGCGACGTACGGGTCGGCGCTGGACATCTGCCAGACGCTGGGCACCCACAACACGTGCAACGTGACACTGGTCGAGCCGACGTTCTACATCTACCCGTGGTACTGCGACCATCCGACTGACGCGACGATCCGGCAGGAGTCGTTTACTGTCGCGATCGCCACCTGGTGCCAGCAGCACATTGCGGTGACCAGTGAAGGCCCTGCGAACCAGGGCGATGAGGCGCACCACCTGATCGGGTTCAGCAAGTCCGGTTACGGCGGGATGGGCCTGCTGCTGCGCCATGCGGGCGTGTATGGCAAGGGCGCGTTCTGGGACACCCCGTTCGACATGAACGCCTACGACGAGTATTCGGGCGGCGGCTCGGACGCGGCGTACGGCACGAGCGCGAACTGGTCCACGAACTACAAGCTGAGCAGCACGTTTGTCGCCGCGCACGACGCGTCGTTCACGGCACCCGTGCCCGCGGTGCCGTACCGGGTCTGGATCTCGGGCGGCGTGCTCTACAGCGGTAATGTCACGGACTTCGACACGCTGCTGACGGGCGTGCCGATCCCGCACGTTTACGTCAGCAACAGCGGCGACGGCACCCACGAGTACGCCTCGCAGTGGGTGAGCCCGGCGGTCGCGGCGATTCTCCCGGCGACCGGCTACGGCCCGGCCACGGCCACGGCCCCGGACGCGACACCTGCGGTGGGCGCGAACGCCGGGGTAGCTGCAGCTGCGGCGGTGGCCCCAGGCGCGTCGGCCTCGTTCTCGGCGCAGGCCGACGCGGGAGCAGCTGCTGCTACGGCGGTCGCGCCGGGCGCGGCGGCTGCCGCTAGCGTGCCTGCCGGCATCCCGTCCGCCGCATCCCTGGCACCGACCGCGCAGGCTGCCATCACGGCTAACGCTGGCGCCCCGGCCTCCGCGGCGGCCGCCCCGGGCGCGTCGGCGTCCACCTCATCGAATACGTCGGCGCATCCCGGCGCCGCAGCATCGGCGGCATCCGCTGCAGACCCGGCAGTGGCGGCCGGTGTGCCGGGCGTCGTGGCGGCATCGGCTGGCACGGCCCCGGCTCCGGTCCCGTCGCTGGGTGCCCCCGCTGGGGTGGCCACGGCCGCAGCCGTCGCACCTGACGCGACGGTGTCGGTGTCCTCGTCCGGTACCGCTAACGCGGGTGTGGCGGCGGCCAGCGCTGCAGCGGCGGGGGCTAGCGCGGCTATCGCGGTGAACGCCGCAGCCGCGTCCGCTGCCGCTGTGGCACCCGGTGCGACGGTGTCTACGCTCACCGCCGGGAACGCCCCAGCGCAGGCCGCCACAGCCGCTGCGGTGGCCAGCGCGGCGGTGCTGAGCGTGTCCGCGAATGCCGCCGCGGCGGCAGCGCTGGCGGTCGCGCTGGCGTCCGGGATCCCGGCCGACGTCGGTTTCCTGACCGCATCCTGCGCCGCGACGGCGACGCTGACGGCTACGACGGCGATGACGATGGGAGGGCCAGCCTGATGGCGCGTTACCCTCTCGGGCAGCCGGTCCGCATGTCGACCACCGTGAAAGACACGAGCGGCACGCTGGTGGACCCGTCCACACTGACGCTGCTGGTCAAGGCCATCGCCACAGACGGCACCTGGACCACCACCGGCACCTATGCCAGCCCGGTGAAGGACTCCACCGGCACCTACCATCAGGACGTCCCGGCCACTGACCTGGCCACTGTGGGGCACTACCAGTACACCTGGACGTCGACCGGGACCGGTGCCGGGGTGGCGGCCGGTGAGTTCGATGTCTTTGACCCGTTCGAGGTCAGCGTCCTGCCGCTGCCCGACGCGAAAGACGCCCTGAACATCGCGCAGACCGTCACCACCTACGACACTGAGATCAGCCAGTATGTCGCGACGATCGAGTCCTGCCTGGAGCGGATGACCGGCGGCCCGCTGGTCAACACCAGCATCACCGAGCGGGCCGAGCTCACCGGCGGTTTCACGGTCCTGCAGGTCCGGCAGCGGCCCCTCGTGTCGGTGACATCGATCGTGTCGGTGGCGTCCGGGCAGGCGATCGACATCTCCGCCGGGCTCGACCTGGACGTCAACGCGGGGACGATCCGCCGGAAGCT
>Ga0335081_10016701_pt1 | contig 11889 bp, 8 predicted proteins | sample Lox_Sample_35_FD_206713 | JGI IMG/M metagenome (GOLD analysis project Ga0335081, IMG submission 206713) | Soil microbial communities from Loxahatchee National Wildlife Refuge, Florida, United States - Lox_Sample_3.5 | ecosystem: Environmental > Terrestrial > Soil > Wetlands | place: USA: Florida... | reverse complement strand
CTGGGGTTGTTCTTGCTGTTCATCTGGGGAGTGTCGCTGTGGAAGGAAATCCGGCGCGTGTATGAGTATCACGGCGCCGAGCACAAAACGGTTTTCGCATTCGAAAACGGCGATCCGCTGACCACGGAAGCGGTACAGAAGTATTCGACTTTCCATCCGCGCTGCGGCACGAGTTTTCTGATGACGGTGATGCTGATCTCGATCGGCTTCTACATGCTGATCCCATTCACCACGTTCTGGGCGCGATTTGCCGCCCGCATCGTGCTGCTGCCGATCATCGCGGGCGTTTCGTACGAGATCATCCGCTTCGCCGCCAAGCACCGCGGCTCGCTTTTCGCGCTGATGACGGCGCCCGGACTCTGGCTGCAGCGCATCACGACACGGCCGCCATCGGATGATCAGGCCGAATGCGCCATCGTGGCCCTGGACCACGCCATGGCTCTGGAGAAAGAACGCGGCGGCGAACTGGTGATTGCCTAGCGGTCCCCACCGCGAACATCTTTCTATCCCGAACTTCATCAAACTAAAATCTCTTAGAGACGCAGCTGGCTGCGTCGAGAATCAACGACCATGTTTGAACGTTTAGACCAAATCGAAGCCCGTTACGAAGAACTCACACAGGCGCTGGCGTCGCCCGAGATCATCGGCGATTCGGCGCGATACCAGAAGACTGCCAAGGCGCACAGCGAGATTGCGCCTGTGGTTGAGAAATATCGCGAATACAAAGACCTGAAAAAAGGGATCGCCGAAAGCAAATCATTGCTCGCCGAAGAGAAAGATCCCGAGATGCGTGCCTATGCACAGGAAGAACTGAACAAGCTGGAAGGACGGGTCGGCGGCGTCGAGGAGGAGCTGAAAGTTCTGCTCCTGCCCAAGGATCCGAACGACGAGAAGAACGTCATTCTCGAAATCCGCGCCGGAACCGGCGGAGACGAAGCCACGCTCTTTGCCGCCGAAATCTTCCGCATGTACGCGCGCTATGCGGAAACGCAACGGTGGAAAGTCGAGGTGCTTTCGACTTCGGAGTCGTCGGTGGGCGGGCTGAAGGAAGTCATCGCCATCATCGAAGGTAACCGGGTTTACTCGCAACTCAAGTACGAAAGCGGCGTACACCGGGTGCAGCGCGTGCCCGAGACCGAGCAGCAAGGGCGCGTGCACACCTCGGCGGTCACGGTTGCCGTTTTGCCGGAGGCGGAGGACGTTGACATCAAGATCGAGCCCAAAGACCTGCGCATTGACACGTTCTGCTCCTCGGGTCCTGGCGGGCAGTCGGTGAACACGACGTATTCGGCGGTGCGAATCACTCACATTCCGACCAACACGGTCGTCAGTTGCCAGGACGAAAAATCGCAGATCAAGAACCGGGAAAAAGGCATGCGCGTGCTGCGCGCCCGCTTGTACGAAATCGAAATGGAGAAGCAGCAGGAAGCTCTGGCCAAGGAACGCCGCGCCATGGTGAAGTCGGGCGACCGCAGCGAGAAGATTCGCACGTACAATTTTCCTCAGAACCGGCTGACGGATCATCGCATCGGATTCACTATCCACCAACTCGATTCGGTCATGGACGGGAAAATTCAGCCGCTGATCGAAGCGCTGGTGACGCACTACCAGGCTGAGAAGCTGAAGAATGAAGGAGGAACGGTAAACTGACGAGCGTGATTTTGAGGCCGGATTGAGTAGAGCCTCGGCCAGCACCGGATTCTCTCGTTTCGATCGCTTTTCTCGGTGTCTCTGTGCCTCTATGGTGAAATAGACTCGTGCAATTGAAATCCGCCCTGGCCACGGCCGTAGACCGCCTCACAAAAGAAACCGTTCCCTCCCCGCGCATGAATGCCGAGCTGCTCATGCTGTTCACGCTCGGCTGCGACCGGGCCTATCTCTATGCGCACCCAGAGCGCGAACTGACTGCGGAGGAACAAGCGAGATACGAAGCGGCGCTTGCCGAGCGCGCCCGCGGCGTGCCGGCGCAGTACATTACCGGGCATCAGGAATTCTGGGGGATGGATCTCATCGTCAGCCCCGCGGTCTTGATTCCGCGGCCGGAGACGGAACATCTCATTGAAACTGTATTGGACTTAGCGCGTAGAGAAAGAGTCGGCGGGCAAAAGTGCACGCCCCACATAACCCGTATTGTTGACGTTGGCACGGGCTCTGGGTGCATTGCACTCGCACTAGCCAAAGACTTCCCCGGCGCTGAAATCCACGCGACCGACATTTCTGCCGCCGCGCTGGAGATTGCCCGCGCCAACGCTGCGCGCCATCAACTGCAAAGCCGGATTCAGTTTTACAAAACCGATCTGCTCGCAGGTTTGAACGGCGAGTTCGATTTCATTGTTTCGAATCCCCCATATGTGGGTGAGTCTGAAGAGGATCAAGTTCAACTGGAGGTTCGCAAGTTCGAGCCGCGGGAGTCTGTGTTTGCAGGGCCGACTGGAGTCGAGGTGATTGCACGGCTGATTCCACAGGCGCGGGCGGCGCTTCTGCCAGGCGGTTGGCTGGTAATGGAGATCAGCGGAGCGGTCGTAGATGCGGTTCGCGGGCTGCTCGCTGACTGGCAGGAAGTTCAGACCATCAAGGACTTGCAGGGCATCCCGCGCGTGGTGCGAGCAAAGAAGAAGTCTACCTCTGGCCTCAGCGGCGAAAGCCGCTATTCACAATAGGCGTCTTATCGCGGGTCGCTCTTCCACGTAGCCCTTGGGTCATTGCTCCGACGAAACTCGTGACATGTTCGGAATAACTACCGGGCGGTGAGACCGGGTTATCGGCGCACCACCGCCGGCTGGATCTCCTCGACATCAATCAGTTCGGTCGGATAATTCCCGGTGTAGCAGGCGGTGCAGTAGGAGGTTTGATCGCCTTCGCCGCAGGCCCGCTTGAGGCCTTCGAGAGAAAGGTAAGCGAGGGAATTGGCGCCGATGTATTCGCGAATCTCTTCGACGGACTTGTTGGCCGCGATGAGTTGCTTGCGCGAGGGCGTGTCCACGCCGTAGAAACACGAACAAATGGTAGGCGGACAGGAAATGCGCATGTGCACTTCTTTTGCGCCAGCATTGCGGATCATGCGCACGATCTTGCGGCTGGTGGTGCCGCGCACAATCGAGTCGTCCACCAGCACAACCCGCTTGCCTTCCAGCAGCGAGCGCACAGGATTCAATTTCAACTTCACGCCGAAATCGCGCACGTTCTGGCTGGGCTCGATGAAAGTGCGGCCCACGTAGTGGTTGCGAATCAGGCCGAAGCGGAAAGGGATGCCGCTTTCGGCGGCGTATCCAACGGCTGCCGTGACGCCGGAATCGGGCACCGGCACGACCAGATCGGCGTCCACGGGAGATTCCTGCGCCAGTTGGCGTCCCAGGTTTTCGCGGCTGGTTTGTACGGAGCGGCCGAACACGGTGCTGTCGGGCCTCGAAAAGTAAACGTGCTCGAAGATGCAGCTGGATTGCGCCACAGCCGTCGAATAGAAGCGCGAGGTGATCTCATCGGGTCCGACCACGATAAGTTCGCCCGGCTTCACGTCCCGCTCGTATTCCGCACCGATCAGGTCGAAGGCGCAGGTCTCGGAAGCGAAGACGATGGTATCGCGAGTGTTGCCGTCAGTTGCCCGGATGCGCCCCATGGCGAGCGGCCGGAAGCCGCGCGGATCGCGGGCGGCAAAGATTCGATCCCTGCTCATCATCACCAGCGAGAATGCGCCTTCCACACGCCGCAGGGCGTCGGCCATGGCCTCGGGAAGCGTGTGCTCGCGCGAAAGTGCGATCAGGTGAACGATGACTTCAGTGTCGCTGTTGGTCTGGAAGATCGAGCCTTGGCCTTCCAACCGCTGCCGAATGTGATGAGCATTTACCAGGTTTCCGTTGTGGGCGAGAGCGATCGCACCTTTGTTCGACTGCACGAGAATCGGCTGCGCGTTGAGCAGGGCCGAATCACCGGCGGTCGAATAGCGAGTGTGACCGATGGCCAGCGATCCCCGCAACCGCGCCAGCACCTCTTCGGTGAAAATGTCGGCGACCAGGCCCATCGCCTTGTGGGCACGCGACGTTAGCCCATCCGAGGACACGATGCCCGCCGACTCCTGTCCGCGATGCTGCAGGGCGTGCAGCCCGAGGTACGCGAGCTTCTCCGCCTCAGGATGCGCATAGATCGCCACCACGCCGCACTCGTCACGAAATTTGTCGGAGATCAGCATTTGGCAGTCAGCACCTCGTATTTTGCTCAAAATCAAACCGTGCAGGGGCAGCCGCCCTCGGCTGCCCGGCTGAGCGAAGCTCGGCAGTACCCGTTGCAAATCAACCCGCGGCTACGCGTCCGCATCCTCGTGCAGAGCTCTCTCGAGAGCGCTTTCGTATGCCGCTTCTAAGTTCGAAACGCTAGCCGAAACCACCACCTTCCCATCGAGCAGAATCTCCAACCGCTCCGGAATCGTCTCGCCGATCACGTCGGCCGCAATCCCATGCTTCTCGGCTACTTGTTTGATTCTCGTCATGTTGGTCGGGTCGCAGGAGACCACGATTCGGCTTGCGTCTTCTCCAAACAGGACAAACTCGGCGGGAAGCCCGCCGGAAGCCAGGTTCACGTGCGCTCCAATGCTTTGTGGGAAGGTCTTTTCGGCCAGCGCAACTGCTAACCCGCCCTCCGAGCAATCGTGAGCCGAATCCACCAGCCCTTGCTGTATCAACTCTACCGCAGCCTTCTGCAACGCGGCCTCTTTCTCCAAATCGATTTCCGGCGGATATCCCCAAAACGTTCCGAGAATTTCTTTGGCGTAATCCGAGGAGCCGAACTCAGTCTCAGCATCGGTGATATCGCCGGTCTGCCCGGCGCGCAATAGCACGATCGTGCGTCCTGCAGCCGCGAAATGCATGTGCGCAGTTTTGTGCACGTCGTCAAGGATTCCCACGACACCAAGTACGGGAGTTGGGTAAATTCCTTCGCCGAGCGTTTCGTTGTAGAAGCTGACGTTGCCGCCGGTAATCGGGATCTCGAGTTCTTCGCAGGCCTTGGTCATGCCATCAATCGTCTGCGAAAACTGCCACATGATGTGCGGCTTCTCAGGATTGCCGAAGTTGAGGCAGTTGGTGGCTCCCACCGGAGTTGCGCCCGCGCATGCGACCTTGCGCGCAGACTCGGCCACAGCATGCATTGCGCCCAGCCGCGGATCGAGATAGCACCAGCGCCCGTTGCCATCGAGCGACATGGCCAGCCCGCGCTGCGAGCCTTTGATGCGAATCACGCCGGCATCGCCGGCGCCGGGCGCCTCCACCGTGTTGGTCTGCACCATGTGGTCATACTGCCGCCACACCCAGCGTTTGCCGCAAATGTTGGGACTGGCAAGAAGATGGTTCAGAGTGGCCGTAAAATCGCTGACCGAGCTGAGGGTGATTCCCTCCGGCTTTTCACGCGGAACCGGCGGCTCCCAGCGCGCCAGCGGGCGTTTGTACACGGGAGCTTCATCGGTGAGCGCGGGGTTGGGGATTTCAGCCACGACCTTGCCATGTTCGAGTACACGCAGCTTGTTGCCGCTCGTGACCCTTCCCACTTCGACCGCGTCGAGTCCCCACTTTTCGAAAATGCGGAAGACTTCGTGCTCGCGGCCTTTCTGCGCGACCAGCAGCATGCGCTCCTGCGATTCGCTAAGCATGATTTCGTAGGGAGTCATGCCGGTTTCGCGCTGCGGGACGCGGTCGAGTTCGATTTCAATGCCGACGTGCCCGCGGCCGCCCATTTCGCAAGTCGAGCAAGTCAATCCCGCGGCCCCCATGTCCTGAATGCCGACGATGGCGCCGGTCTGCATGGCTTCGAGACAGGCTTCGAGCAAAAGCTTCTCGAGGAACGGGTCGCCCACCTGGACGTTGGGGCGTTTCGCTTCCGAAGCTTCGCTGAACTCCTCGCTCGCCATGGTCGCGCCGTGGATGCCGTCGCGGCCGGTCTTGGCGCCAACGTAAATCACCGGATTACCTTCGCCGGCGGCGCGGGCATAAAAAATCTGATCCTTGCGAACCAGGCCCAGCGCCAATGCGTTCACCAACGGATTGCCCGAATAGCAAGGCTCGAACTTGGTTTCGCCACCCAGGTTGGGTACGCCAAAGCAGTTTCCGTACGACGCAATGCCGCTCACCACGCCTTCGAGGATGGAGTGGTTGCGGTGAATCTCAGCTTGTGTAGGGGCGGATGCATTCGTCCGCCCACTGTTTCCGCGGTCGACGGCATCCGCGGTTCCATGAGACGTGATTGGACCGAAGCGCAGCGAGTCCATGACTGCGACCGGCCTCGCCCCCATGGTGAAGATATCGCGCAGAATTCCGCCGACGCCGGTGGTCGCTCCCTGAAACGGCTCGATGAACGACGGGTGATTGTGGGACTCGATCTTGAACGCGCAGGCCCAGCCGTCGCCGATGTCAATAATGCCGGCGTTCTCGCCCGGCCCCTGCAGAACGCGCCTGCTGCGCGTGGGAAGCCGCTTCAGGTGCACGCGCGAAGATTTATAGGAGCAGTGTTCGCTCCACATCACGCTGAAAATACCGAGTTCGGTAAAAGTTGGCTCGCGGTCCCCGAGAAGTTGTTTGATCTTTTCGTATTCATCGGGCGTGAGACCGTGCTGCCGGAGAATTTCCGGGGAAAAGGCAGAAGTCAAAGAGGTTGCCATGAAGGTAACTGTATTGTCGCATTTTGGGGAACGGGAGGGTAGGATTGATTTCATCTACGGCCTCGAGCTGTTTCTCGCCATCTCCTGTTACGATTTCCTTCGTGAAATCCGTCATCGTCGGTACAGCCGGGCACATTGACCACGGGAAAACGGCGCTGATAAAGGCGCTGACCGGGATTGACGCCGACCGGCTGGAAGAAGAAAAGCGGCGCGGCATCACCATTGACCTGGGCTTCGCCCACATGGAACTGGCCGGCGCCAAGGGCGAGGTTCTGCGTCTCGGATTCGTGGACGTCCCGGGGCATGAGCGCTTCGTCCGCAACATGCTGGCCGGCGTGGGCGGCATCGACCTCGTGCTGCTGGTGATCGCGGCGGATGAATCCATCAAGCCGCAAACACGTGAGCACTTCGACATTCTGCAGTTGATCGGAGTGAAGCGTGGAATCACCGTCCTTACGAAATCTGACGCGGTGGATGCGGAAACGCTGGATGTGGTGCGGCTGGAGGTCGAAGAGTTTTTGCGCGGAACATTTCTTGAGCCACCGAAGTCCCCGATCGTGGCCGTGAGCGCGTTGACCGGTGCCGGATTGGAGGATTTGAAGAAAGCGATGGTTGCTGCTGCGGCTGAGGTTGAGCCCAGAGACTCGCAGGCGCTGGTCCGCCTGCCCATCGATCGCGTGTTCACGATGAAAGGTTTCGGCACGGTCGTGACCGGGACTTTGATTTCCGGCACGATTCACACAGAAGATGAGCTGGAAGTGATTCCTTCCGGCCGGCGTGTCCGCGTCCGCGGTGTGCAGGTGCACGGTCAGGCCGCGGATGACGCCGTCGCCGGCCAGCGCACGGCGCTCAATCTGGTAGGTGCGAGCACAGAAGACTTGGCACGCGGTATGACGCTCGCTCCGCCGGCGACGTTAGCGACGACTCGCCGGGCGGACGTCTGCCTGAGCCTGTTGGCGTCAGCGGCGCATCCTTTGAAGCACCGGGCACGAGTTCACTTCCACTCGAACACCATGGAGAGCATCGCGGGAGTGAACCTCTACGGTAAGCCGCAGATGATACCGGGAGAGAGTCTATTCGCGCGCGTCACATTTCCCCAACCGGCTCTGTTGTTGCCCGGAGACCGGTTCATCGTCCGGCAATTCTCACCAGTCGTGACCATCGGCGGCGGCGTGGTCCTGGATGCCGCGCCGATGAAGCGAGCTGCCGGAATGGCTCGTTATCTGAGTCTTCTGGCCAAGGGCGACGCGGAGCGACTTTTGCGTGTAAGGATTGCACGTCGGGAGTTCGGGATCACAATCGCAGAACTGATTGCTGAGACCGGCAAGACACGAAAGGCAATCGAGGACACGTTGAGGAAAGCACTGGAGCGAAGGCGGATTATTCAGGTCGGAGACTGGCTTGTGCTTGGGCCGGCTCTGGAGCGGCTGAAGCTGGGGCTGATTGATCAGGTCGAGAAGTTTCACCAACAGAATCCGCTCGTCGCGGGAATCAACCGCGAGCAATTGCGGGAACAACGCGAAATCCCCGTCGAGATATTCGCTTCAGCTCTCGGCAGCCTTGTCTCCAGGAAAAAGCTGGAAGTCGCGGGCGACCAGGTGCGGTTGCCCGGACACGGCGTGGTGATGAAAGACGAGGAGGCTGAATCGAAGACGAAGATCGAGCAGGCCTTCGCTGATGCAGGGTTAAAGGTTCCGGCGCTGCACCAGGTGATTGCCGGCCTCGCCGTGGACAAGGACCGCGCGCAGAAAATTGTCACCCTGCTGCTGCGCGACAAGGTGCTCGTCAAGGTGTCGCAGGAACTGGTCTTTCATCGCTCCGCGCTCGAAGAACTGCGACGGCAGGTCAAGGAACAGAAAACAAAGTCCGCGAAGATCGATGTGGCGAAGTTCAAAGAGATGACGGGAGTCAGCCGCAAGTATGCCATCCCGCTGCTGGAATATCTAGACCGGGAGCGTGTGACCCGGCGCGTGGGCGATGCGAGGGAAATTCTTTGACAAAGAATACCCGGCGTCGAGTAAGGGGCCGGTGCATATCAGTTCGGCGATGGGTGTGTAAACTAAAAGACTCGCGCTGAACTCCGCCTGAATCGCGCGTTGAAGGATCCTTTCATGCTTCGCATCCGTCCGGCCACCCTCCACGATGCATCGCTCCTGCGCGCGATGATTCGCGAGCTGGCGGAATTCGAGCACGAACTGGATTCGGTCACGATCCGGGAGGAAGATCTGGCGCGCGACGGGTTCGGGCCGAATCCGAGGTTCCGCGCGCTGATCGCAGAGTGGAACGGTCAGCCCGCCGGGTATGGCCTGTCTTTCCCATATTTCTCGACCTGGACTGGACGCGGGTTATACCTGGAAGACCTGTTCGTGCGCGAATCGTTTCGCGGGCGGGGGATCGGGACCGGGTTGCTGGCTGCGGTGGCGCGCATCGCGGTCGAAGAGCAGTGTCAGGGCGTCTATTGGGAAGTGCTCGCCTGGAACGAGAAGGCGATCGAGATGTACAAAGCCCTGGGCGCGGAATTTCCTGATCAATGGCGGCGCGTGCTGCTGATGGGTGAAGCATTGCAGCGGCTGGCGGAAAAGTCGTCATGACGGCGCGAGTCAGAATCGTTGGAGCCGGGCTGGCCGGGTCGGAAGCGGCGTGGCAGTGTGCGCGGCGAGGCGTTGACGTCGAACTGTTCGAGATGCGGCCGGTGCGCCCGACTCCGGCGCATCAGACCGGAGAGTTCGCCGAACTGGTGTGCTCGAATTCCCTGAAGTCCGATAGCGAACACACCGCTCCATGGCTGCTGAAAGAAGAGATGCGGCGGGCCGGATCGTTATTGATGGAGATCGCGCGGGAGTGTGCGGTTCCCGCTGGCCACGCGCTGGCCGTGGACCGGATCGCATTCGCGGCGCGTGTCACCGAAACGATCTCGCGCGAGCCAAAGATCACGGTGCAGCGCAAAGAAGTGACCGCGATTGAGGAAAACGGTGCGGTGACCATCATTGCCACCGGGCCCCTGACCTCCGAAGCGCTGGCCGTCGAGATCGTGCGCCTCAGCCAAGGCGGAGCAGAGGCCGGGCAGGCTGGAGCACCGGCCGCACAGAGACCTCACCTGTATTTTTACGACTCCATCAGTCCGATCGTCGAGGCGGACTCGATCGACATGACGCGCGTCTACATGGCCGCGCGCTACGACAAAGGATCCGCCGATTACATCAATTGCCCCATGACGCAGGAAGAATACGACCACTTCTATGATGCACTGTTGGCGGCTCGGTCGGTCGAATTGCGCGACTGGGAAAAGTTGAATTATTTCGAAGGCTGCCTGCCGATCGAAGAGATCGCCCGCCGCGGCCGGGATACGTTGCGTTTCGGACCGATGAAGCCAGTCGGCCTGAAGGATCCGCGCACCGGCAAGATGCCCTATGCCGTGGTGCAGTTGCGGCAGGAGAACTTACGGGCGGACTCGTACAATCTGGTCGGATTCCAGAATCATCTGAAGTTCGGCGAGCAGGCGCGTGTGTTGCGTCTGATCCCGGGGCTGGAGAACGCACGCTTTCTGCGCTATGGGCAAATCCACCGCAACACGTACATCAATGCGCCGACACTATTGCAGGGAACACTACAAATGAGAGCTTACCCACGAGTGTTCTTTGCGGGACAGATTTGTGGCGTCGAGGGATACGTCGAATCCATCGCAACCGGATTGATGGCTGGAATCCACGCCGCCGCCCTGGTCTCCGGTGCTGAGTTGGCGCCTGCTCCGAGAGCGACGGCGTTCGGTTCACTCACGCATTACGTAACCCACACCGACGCCAGGAATTTCCAGCCGGCGAACATTACGTTTGACCTTCTCCCACCCCTCGAACGAAGAGTCCGCGATCGCAAGGAACGTCACCGGATGCAGTGTGAACTGGCGCTGGCCGAGCTTGAGGGCTGGCTGCGCCGGGTTGTTTCAGTCGCTGTGAAAGCGTGATGCGCCGCTCGAGTCGCCCCGGCGCAGAAACGTCCCCGAGTTGCTTCTTCTACTTCTTTCCGTGCGGCCACGAGAACCGCCGCCCGACTATGCACTTCACGATCAGGTGGTCGGTGGAGCGGGTCGTGCCCACCCCAACGCCAAAGTTGAATTCCCAGTCGGGGCCGAAATCCACGTCGATGGTGGGGAAGAACTGCTGTTGCTGCTGGCTGAGCGGATCGAAACCGGCCAGCGACCCGTAAGACGCGTAATACTCCAGTCCGCCCGCGATTTTCTTGGTGAAATCGTAGCTGAACTTTACATTGGGCGAGAACTCCACGCCCTTGTTCACGCTCGGCCCGTGAAATGAGCGGTCGAGCGTCGGATTGAAATCCAGATACCAGCGTCCGATTTTCTTGTCAACAATCGGCCGAATCTCCCACGTCCACGTGTCGGGCGAAAATGCGGCGCGCTGGTAGCCGATTTCGTTCGACACGCTCACGCCCACCGGCCAGTGCCAGCTCTCCGGAATGCGCACTCGCGGCCGGATGTGATCGCCCACCCACTGCCATCCGTCATTCGGTTGAATGCTCGAAAACAGGTAGAAGCCGACCTCCGACCAGTCGTTGATTCCCTGCGTGATTTCGAGCGTCTCGTGCTCTGCATGATTTGTGGGCAACATGCCGTCTTGCACGGTCTTGCTGCCATCGACCGTGAAGTTGGAGTGGATTTCCACCATCGTGGTGCGCGGGGCGACGGTCTCGTAGCTGTAGACCTGAATTTCGTAGTTGTCCTGGGCGCGGGCGAATGGAATGAGAGCGGCAAGGCATAGAACGAGGGTTGCCGTCGAGCGAGGGAGCATCTGTCGGATGTTACCAAACCGGCGGATTCTGCTGGGAACTCCGGGGCGCGGCGGGGTGTCTGATCCTGCAGACACGCGTGCCGGAGAGGGGTAACTCCATGGCTTTCACAATGGGAGGCGGAGGTGCGTCCCGGCCGCAGATCAACGTCACGCCGCTGATTGACGTGCTGCTGACGCTGATCGTCATGTTCATGCTGGTGGTCGCGATGGATCCGGAATACGGCGAGAAGGCGCAGATTCCGCAGCCGCCGCCAAATGACGGGAAAACGCACCCGGAACCGGAGCGTACTGTGGTGATTGAGGTCGTCGGGACGGCGAAGGATCAGCCGCCAATGGTGAAGATTAACCGGCAGGATGTGCGGTGGGAGGATTTGGAGGCGCGTCTGGACGAGATTTATCTGCGCCGCGTCGAGAAGGTGGCCTTCGTGCGCGGCGACGCGGATG
>Ga0335081_10016700_pt1 | contig 11889 bp, 10 predicted proteins | sample Lox_Sample_35_FD_206713 | JGI IMG/M metagenome (GOLD analysis project Ga0335081, IMG submission 206713) | Soil microbial communities from Loxahatchee National Wildlife Refuge, Florida, United States - Lox_Sample_3.5 | ecosystem: Environmental > Terrestrial > Soil > Wetlands | place: USA... | reverse complement strand
GGAAGGCGAGGTACTCGGGCCGCTTTCCCGTTGGCATCAGCAATCGTTCCGGCGCCCCGTGATGCACTGTCCCCACCCAGCACGCATCGGGCAGGGGCGCACGCTGCGAATGGGAGATGGAGACGACGGGCGCGGACGAGAACGTCCGGAAGACCGCCTGGTGCTCGGGCAGATCGAGGCGCCCGTGCATGGTCGTAACGAAGGGGACCGGCAGGCGCGAGAAGAGCGAGAAGGGGTAATAGTCGAGATGAAAGTGCAAAAGGTCGAACTCGGCGGCTCGCTGGGCGACGCTTTCGAGCATCGACATGTGCAGCGCATTGGCATCGCAGACGGAGCCGTCGAGGCGCAGCGCACGCGGCCAAACGGGCTCGAGCTTCGCCCGCGTTTCTGAATCTCCGCTCGCGAAGAGGGTCAGATCGTGGCCGGCCTCGATGAGGGCCTCGGTCAGCCAGGATATGACACGCTCGGTCCCGCCATAAAGCTTGGGCGGTACCGCTTCGGTGAGCGGCGCGATCTGGGCAATGCGCATGCGGGCACTCCTCTGGCTGCTTAGGCGCATCGCGTCGGTGAAAATTGAGATGCGCCGCGGAGCTAACGAAGACCTAACGACGGCGTTCCCGCGACAATGCGGCTAGGAGAGTCCGGAAACCCCCAGAGCCCGCGCTGCGTTGCACGCATTTCGCTCCAGCAGCCACTCGGAAGGGGTGACGCCGTGGAAGACTTGAGCAGCTATGCTTCTCGCCCGCTTACGTTTATCGCGCGCTACGTTCGGCGGCGCCCGCTCGAGCACGCTGTTATCCTGACGGCGGTCATGGGCGCGGTCGCGTGCTCAATCGGCACGCAGTACGGGGTGAAATTTCTCGTCGACACGTTGTCGCAGGCGAATGCGGGCCAGCGGGCGGCTTGGCTTGCGTTCGCATTCCTCTTTTCGCTTATCGCCGCCGACAACCTTCTGTGGCGTATCGCGAGCTTCATCGCGAGCGGCACTTTCGTGCGCGTCACCGGGCTATTGCGCCGCGATCTCTTCCGCCACCTGACAAGCCACTCGCCGGCGTATTTCTCGTGCCGGCCTGCGGGCACGCTGACGAGCCGTATCACGGCGACGTCCAACGCTCTGTTCACGGTCGAGAACATGCTCGTCTGGAACGTCATTCCGCCCTGCGTCGCGACCATCGGCACTGTCTTCCTCGTGGCCACTGTGAGCGTGGAGATGGCAGCGGTGCTGCTCGTTGTTGGTCTGCTCATGATGCTCGGCATGTACCGCTTCGCGCGCTCCGGGCGACAGCTGCACCATGAGTTCGCGCACAAGGCCGCGGACGTGGATGGGGAGATGGTGGACATTCTCGGGAACATGGCACTCGTCGCGTCCTTCGACGGCTTGCGCCGCGAGCACCGCCGCTTCGATGCCGCGCTCGGGCGCGAGATGATAGCGCGCCGGCGCAGTCTTTATCATTTGGAGCGTCTCCGGCTCGTGCACGCCCTGACCACAGTCGCGCTGACGTTCGTTCTGCTCGCTTGGGCGGTCCTGCTCTGGAGCCAGGGCAAGGCAACGACGGGTGACGTGGTCCTGGTGTCGACGCTGGGCCTATCTGTGCTGCACGCGACGCGTGACCTCGCGATTGCCCTCGTCGACGTGATCCAGCATATCGCGCGTCTGTCTGAGGCGTTAACGACGCTCCTCATTCCTCACGAGCTGCAGGATCATCCGCAGGCCCGGCCGCTGAAGGCTGCACGCGCGTCCGTGGCCTTCTCGAAAGTGCGCTTTGCCTACCCGGACGGCCGCGTGGTCTTCAGGGACTTCGATCTGCGCATCCGGGCAGGCGAGCGTGTCGGCCTCGTCGGTACCTCGGGCTGCGGTAAGTCGACGCTCATCGCGCTCTTGCAGAGGTTCTACGATGTTCAGGGCGGCCGCATATCGATCGACGGAGAGGACATCTCGCGCGTCACTCAGCAGAGCCTGCGCAAGCTGATCGCCGTCGTTCCCCAGGACATCGCGTTGTTCAACCGCACGCTGCGCGAGAACATCCGTTATGGCAACCCACGCGCCACGGACGCGGAGGTGAAGGCGGCGGCGGGCGCCGCCCGCTGTGACGATTTCATCGGCGCGCTACCCGACGGCTGGGGTACGGTCGTGGGCGACCGTGGGGTCAACCTGTCGGGCGGACAGCGCCAGCGTATCGCCATCGCGCGCGCATTCCTAAAGAATGCTCCCGTGCTCGTGATGGACGAGGCGACCTCGGCGCTCGACCCAGACTCCGAGGAGGCGATCCGCGCGGCCATCGCCAGGCTAATGCAAGGGCGTACGGTAATCGCTGCCGCACACCGGCTTTCGAGCCTGAGGAACTTCGATCGCATCGTGGTGCTCGACTGCGGGTGTATCGTCGAGGAGGGGGCGCCCGAGCAGCTCATCGAGAGCAAGGGCGCCTATCACCGGCTGGTCGAGCGGGAGATTGCGCGCCTCGCCCCCCTGCGCAGCGCCGCCTAGAAATGGCCGGCCCTCGTGAGCGGAGGTAACAACCGGCAACACCACGTGATGATTTCTCCGCTCCGAGCCCAACGCGCGCCACAAAGCGGTGCGACAGGCTTTCCCCTTCCCAAGAGCCCTTGCGAGCCAATGCGTTATCCGCAGCCCGCGTGGCTTTCAGCGAAGGGCAATCGGGGCGGCCGCATGGCGCCAAATGCCCCTTGGGAACTGATCGAGCGCAGCTCGAAAGCCACCGCGCCTGTCGTCAGGGGGAAGCCATGATCACCATTCGCTCGACCCGTGCCAAACTTGCCATTGGCCTCCTCGTCGGCACAGGCCTCGCGGGAGCTGCGGGCAGCGCATGCCTGACCTGCAATTCCGACCGTGCCGTCGTCGCGCTGGGTTCCGTGGTTATCGATACCAATCCCAGGAAGGTTCGTTCGCCGGTGGGAGGCACCATCGCCGAGATCCCTGTTCGCGACGGGGACTGGGTTGCCGCGGGTGCCATAGTGCTGCGCCTCGACGACTTCGTTGCGCGCCGCAACGTCGAGTACCTGGCGAAGTCGCTCGACGAGCTCAGCGCGAGGCAAGCGCGCTTGGCGGCCGAGCAGGACGAGGCCGACACGATCAACTTCCCGCCCGATCTCGCAGCGCGTATCAAGAACCCGGCGGTTGCACGCCTCATCGCCGGCGAGCACAAGGCATTCGACGTGCGGCGCCGCGCTCGTTGCGCTGAGAAGGAGCAACTACAGGACCGCATCACCCAGCTCGAGAAAGAGATCGCCGCCTATGAGATCGAGGCGAATGCCAAGGGCAACGAGATTTCGTTGATCGACGAGCAGCTAAAGGGTGCGCGCGATCTGCGCGCCAAGAACCTGATGCCGGTTGCGGCTTTGACGACGCTCGAGCGCGAAGCCGTGCGGCTGCAGGGCGAGCGCCAGGGTCAGCTTGCCGCGACCATCGCCCAAGCCGAGGGCAAGATCGCGGAAACGCGCTTCCTCATCATGCAGGTCGATCGCGACCGGCGCAGCGAGATCACGCGCGAGCTGCACGACAGCGAGGCAAAGATCGCCGATCTCTCCGAGCGCAAGGTGCTGGCCGAGGACCGCCTGCGCCACCTCGAGGTTCACGCTCCCCATGACGGAGTGGTGCGTCAGCCGCTAGCGCATGCTGTTGGCGAGGAGATCGCCGCCGGCGATGACGTGCTTTCGATTGCACCGCAGCCCGACAATCTTGTCGTTGAGGCGGTGTTCGGCTCGCGCGACATTCATCGCCTGCAGGTCGGCCAGAACGTGGCGCTCCAGTTCTTGACGCCCGAGCAGGGGCGCACGCAGCGAGTGACTGGCACGTTGAGCCGCATCACGCCTGCGAAGGTGCCACCCGAGCCACCGGAGCGCACTTTCTACACGGCGAGCATCGCGGTCCCCGGCACTGAAGCCGACCGGCTCGGACTGCAGAAGCCGCTCGCAGGGACGCAGGCGGAGGTCGTAGTGCACACAAGCGCGTCCGCGTTCTCTTATTTGCGGCCGCTTGGCGATCGCTTGGTTTGGGCATTGAGCGCGATCTGATGGGGCATGGCAGCAGGCGGCGAACGCTTCGATGCTAGCGCGGCGGAAGCCACCGCGGATGCGGCGGCTGAGGCCAGTGCAGATGCACCCTTCTATGTCGCTGCGACCTCCGGTCCTTCGCGCCGCCGTCTCACCATCAAGCACAACGACGCCTTCGCGGTTCTCGACACCAACGGCGATATCGATGCCGCCGCCAACGGTGCCGATGGCCTCTATGAGGGCGACACGCGTTTCCTCTCTCAGTTGCGCCTGCGGATCTACGATGAGGAGCCGCTGCTGCTCGGCTACTGCGTCAACGACGATAGCTTCAACGTCGACATCGATCTCGCCAACCCGGACGTCCGGCGCGATGGCCGCATCGTGCTTTCGAAGGACACGCTGCATATCGCCCGGACGGTCTTTATGCAGAACAGCGGCCTGCACACGCGCATCGCAGTTACCAACCATGGGCACCAAGCGGTCGCCTGCGAATTGGCGCTCCACTTCGACAGCGACTTTTCCGACTTGTTCGAGGTGCGCGGACGGGTGCGGCCGCGCCGGGGGAAGCGCCTAAGGCGGCTCGACGGCAGAGCGCGGGTGCTTTTCGCTTATGAGGGACTCGACGGAGGGGTGCGGGAGACGAGTCTCGCCTTCTGGCCCGAGCCAAATTCCCTCCACAAATCGGCAGCGACCTATGCTCTGAAGCTTGCGCCCGGCCGCTCCGCCACGGTCGTGATCACCGCCGCGTGCCGCGGCCCCGCCGAGGCATCGCCCTCCACCTTCGTTCAGCGCTTGATCGCAGCGCGCCGCGCGCGCCGAAACGCTATCCGCGAGCTGCCAGCGATTGAGACGTCTAACGCCGCGCTGAACGAGACGATCAACCGCTCGCTGGCCGATTTCTACATGCTGCTAAGCGACACCGAGCAGGGACCCTACCCGCATGCGGGAATCCCGTGGTTCTCGGCCACCTTCGGGCGCGACGGCTTGATCGCGGCCATGCAGATGCTGTGGCTCGACCCGCGCATCGCGCGCGGAGTTCTGAAGCGCCTCGCGCATTTCCAGGCGACCACCTTTGATCCGGCCGCGGATGCCGAGCCAGGCAAGATCCTGCACGAGATGCGCTCCGGCGAGATGGCAGCACTGCGAGAGGTCCCCTTCGGCCGCTACTACGGTAGCGTCGATTCCACGCCGCTGTTCGTGATGCTGGCCGGCGAGTACGCGGCGCGCACCGGCGATTATGGCTTCGTCGGCGAGATCTGGCCGTCGGTGGAGCGGGCGCTGCGCTGGATCGACGAGCACGGCGACTGCGACGGCGATGGCTTCGTCGAATATGCGGGAGATAGAGGGCAGGGGCTATCGAACCAGGGCTGGAAGGATTCCCACGACTCTATCTTCCACGCCGATGGCCATCTCGCGCGCGGACCGATCGCTCTCGTCGAGGTGCAGGGATACGTCTATGCCGCCAAACACCATGCTGCGGCTTGCGCGCGTGCGCTCGGGCGCGCGAGCGACGCTGCGGCCCTCGAGGCTTGCGCGGAGCGGCTGCGCGAGCGCTTCGAGGCCGCATTCTGGGACGACGAGCTGGGGACGTACGTTCTTGCGCTCGACGGCGATAAGAGGCCGTGCCGCGTGCGCACGAGCAACGCTGGTCACGCGCTCTTCACCGGCATCGCGGACGTTTCGCGCGCGCGCCGGACGGCGCGCACCCTGCTCGGGCCGGCCTTCTTCTCGGGCTGGGGTGTGCGCACGCTCGCCATCGGTGAAGCGCGCTACAACCCGATGTCCTATCACAACGGCTCCATTTGGCCGCACGACAACGCGTTGATCGCCGCTGGCTTGCGGCGTTACGCGATGGGCGCGGAGCTCCTGCCGATTTTCAATGGATTGACAGAGGCGGCCGCACGCATGGATCAGCGCCGGCTGCCCGAGCTCTTCTGCGGCTTTCCGCGGCGCAGGGGCCAGTCACCGACGCTCTATCCTGTCGCCTGCTCCCCGCAAGCCTGGGCGAGTGCCACAATCTTCCAGCTCCTTCAGTCTCTGCTGGGGCTATCCTTCGATCCGGGCGCGCGCGAGATCGTGCTTAACGATCCGCAACTGCCGCGCTCGATTGCGCGGATCAGCGTTCGTAATCTGCGGCTGGGCACCGCAAGGGCCGGCTTCACGCTCGCGCGCGAGGATGCCACCGCTCGCCTCATCGAAACATCCGGAGATCTTGCGGTCCGGCTCAACGGCAGCGTTGCCAGTTAGGCATCTTCGCCGATGGAACCTCGTGCACCACCAGTGCTTTCACCAAGATCGGACCGCGATTGAAGGAGCAGGGACCACGTGACGTACAGCGTTCCTATTCAGGGACTTCAACAAGGGCAAACGGTGCCTCCCGCCAATCTCAATGTTGCGCCCATTGGCAATGGGCGCATTGCCGCCCTCGTTACGCCGCAGGCCCGCATCGTGTGGTGGTGCTTCCCGCGGCTCGATTCAAACCCCGTCTTCTCCAATCTGGTGGCTGGCAGCGAGGAGAAGGGCTTCTGCGACGTGCTCTTGGGCGGAGCCACGCGGGCAACTTCCGGCTATGTCCGCAACACCGCGATCCACGAGAGCGTGATCGAGGACGGCCACGGCAACGCCATCAGGATCACGGACTTCGCGCCCCGCTTCATGCGCTTCGAGCGTGCCTTCCATCCCGCGCAGGTCTTCCGCAGGATCGAACCCTTGTGGGGCTTGCCGCGCATCACTATCCGGCTGCGCCCCACCTTCAACTACGGCCAGCCCGGCCAATACCAGGCCGTTGGCTCCAACCATATCCGCTATAGCAGCGGCGCGGAGGTTCTCCGTCTGACCACGGACGCACCACTATCCTACATCACGCAGGAGACACCCTTCGCGCTCACGCATCCAATTACGCTGGTGCTCGGGCCTGACGAGCCGCTGGAAGCCTCCGTCGATGCGCTTTCACGCGAGTTCCTCGAGCGCACACGCAACTACTGGACCGCTTGGGTGCGGGGCCTTGGCGTCTCGCTCGACTGGCAAGACGAGATCATCCGCGCGGCGATAACGCTGAAGCTCTGCCAATTCGAGGAGACCGGTGCGATCATCGCGGCGCACACCACGTCGATTCCTGAGGCGCCAGGCACGAGCCGCAACTGGGATTACCGCTACTGCTGGCTGCGCGACGCCTACTTCGTCATTCGCGCGCTCAATCGGCTGGGCGCGACGCAGACGATGGAGGTCTACCTCAATTACATCACGACCATCGCCGTCGATGTCGACCGGCCGCTGCGTCCCGTCTACGGCATTATTTACGACCAGTCGCTTGAAGAGGGCATCGCCGCGGATCTCACCGGCTATCGCGGCATGGGCCCGGTGCGCGTAGGCAACCAAGCGGCCGAGCAGCTGCAGCACGACGCCTATGGCAGCGTCATCCTCGGCGCCTCCCACATGTTCATCGATCGACGGCTGCCGGGCATGGGGGACGAGGCGCTATTCCGGCGGCTCGAGCCGCTCGGACACCAGGCGCGGCGGCTGTTTCAAGAGCCCGATGCCGGCCCGTGGGAGTACCGCGGCCGCCGCCGCGTTCACACGCATTCGGCGACGATGTGCTGGGTCGCATGCGACCGGCTCGCTAGCACGGCCAGCCTTCTCGGATTGAAAGAGCGTGCGACGTTCTGGCGCGAGCACGCCGACAAGCTCAAAACGGAGATCCTCGCTCGCGCGTGGAACAGCAAGCGCGGCGTGATCACCGGTGCGCTCGATCACGAAGACCTCGACGCGAGCGTCCTCTTGCTCGCCGACCTCGGCCTTCTGCCTGCGAGCGACGAGCGGTTCCGCAGGACGTGCGACGTCATCGGCAAGGAGCTCGGCCGCAACGGCTTCATCATGCGCTACACGGCGGAGGACGACTTCGGCCTGCCCGAGACGGCATTCCTAGTATGCAAACTGTGGTTCGCCGACGCGCTCGCGGCGACGGGCGAGACCGGCAGGGCGCGCGAGATTTTCACCGACGTGCTGGCTCGGCGCAATTCCTACGGCATCCTCAGTGAGGACATTCACCCTGAGACAGGCGAGCTATGGGGCAACATCCCGCAGACCTATTGCATGGCGGGCGTCATCAGCACGGGGATGAAGCTTTCGCGCGACTGGGATGAGGCCTGGGCCATATCCTCTTGAAGCCGCAAATGCTTCGGGGAACCATAACGGCTGCTCAACGGTTCTGCTGCAGTACGCCAGGCCTCCCGTGGAGCCTCATGAACCGCATCGTTCTCGTCTCCAACCGTGTCGCAGACCTCAGCAACGCCGGCCAGGCGGGCGGGGTCGTTATTGCCATCGCTGACATCCTCAGCAAACGCCATGGATTGTGGTTTGGCTGGAACGGGGAGATCGGCGAGGAGGCGGACGAGCAGCGCGCCACGCCCGACATGGTCAAGATCGGGAGCGCGACCGTCGCGACTCTTCCGCTCAGCAGCCGCGAGTATAAAGACTACTACCTCGGCTACTCGAACGATGTGCTGTGGCCCGTATTCCACTCGCGTCTCGACGTGGCGCAGTTCGAGGCCGGCTATTATCAGCGCTATCTCGAAGTGAACCGCCGCTTTGCGCGTGCGCTACGTCCGCTACTGGCGGCGGACGATACGATCTGGGTGCACGATTACCACCTGATCCTGCTCGGGCTCGAGCTGCGCCGGCTCGGAGTCGAGAACCCCATAGGGTTCTTCCTGCACATCCCTGTGCCGCCCGCGCAAACCTTTCTCGCGATCCCCGAGCACCCCGAGCTCGCCCGCGGACTTGCCGCCTACGACCTCGTCGGCGTGCAGACGCGCGTCGACGTCGCCAATCTCCTCGACTACCTGCAGGACGGCGTGTTCGGTCGCATCCTGCAGGATGGCCGCATTCGTGCCTTCGACCGCGAGATGACGATTGCCGCGTTTCCTGTCGGCATCGATGTCGACTCATTCATCGGCTCGCGCCCTGAAGGCGTGCGCGAGGCCCCGCCCCCCTTTACGCGCCTCATCGGCGTCGACCGCCTCGATTACACCAAGGGCTTGCCGCAGAAGTTCCGCGCTTTCGGTCGCTTCCTCGAGAAAAACCCAGGGTACCGCCGCCAGGTCATCCTCTCGCAGCTCGCGCCTCCGACGCGCGAGAGTGTGCTCGCTTACGTCGACATTCGCCACGAGCTCGAGACGCTGTCGGGAACGATCAACGGCAAATTCGGCGAGCTCGACTGGGTACCTATCCAGTACATCCACCGGGCGACGCCGCGGGAGCAGCTGGTGGATGTGTTCCAGCAGTCGCGGGTTGGCGTCGTCACCCCGCTGCGGGACGGAATGAATCTCGTCGCCAAGGAGTACGTCGCCGCCCAGGACCCTGAGGATCCGGGTGTGCTCATGCTCTCCCGTTTTGCCGGGGCGGCCGAGCACATGACGCAAGCCTTGATCGTCAACCCGTACGACGTCGAGGAGATGGCCGACACCATAAAGGCGGCGCTCGAGATGGAACTTGGCGAAAGGCGAGAGCGCCACCGCAAGCTCCTCGACGGCATTCGCACGCACGACATCTTCGCCTGGTGTCGGTCGTTCCTCGCCGCGCTTGAGAACACACGCCGCCGCAGACCCGCGCTCCCGTCGGGCAAGTCCTTCGAGGCGCCCCGCAAGGCGTTGGAGGTGAAACGCGCCCACTCCAGAACGTAGACCCGCTTTGGCTCGGTGGGGCGTCCGCAGCAGCGACGAGATCACGGGCGCGTAAGGATTGGAAACACGGGACCCGGGTGCAATAAATGGCCGCAGGCCGTAGCCACGTTCGCTCCGTTTTGCTGCTGCAATGAGGGCATCGATCTTTGAACGATCATTCCGAGCGGTTGCAGCTCAGCGAGGTGACGGGGATGCTGCGCAAAGAGATGCACGTAAGGGAGCGCTCATCGCTCGCCGGCAGGGCGCTCGCCAGCACCCCCTCGCGCTGCGCCCTCTTCCTCGACTTGGATGGAACCCTGCTCGACATCGCGGCGACGCCGAGCGAGGTCGTGGTCCCGCTTGGGCTTACGCCTCTGCTCGCTCGCATCACCGAAGGGCTCGACGGTGCGCTCGCCATCCTTTCCGGGCGCCAGCTCGAGGAGATCGATGCACTGCTCGCGCCGCTGAAGCTCGTCGGCGCCGGTGTTCACGGCGCCGAGCTGCGCATGTCGGCGGCCGAGCCGATCGTGCGGGTGGCGGCATCCTTACCGGGCTCCCTCATCGACCAGGCGCTCCAGATCGCCAACGACATGCCGGGCATCATCGCGGAACCGAAGGGGCCAGGTCTCGCTCTCCACTATCGCAAGGCGCCTGAGCTGAAGGCGGTGCTGGAAGCGCGCCTCAGGCTGCTGCTTAGCCGCTATGCGGATGCGCTGGTGTTGTGTCCAGGCCGCAAGCTGTTCGAAATCATCCCCGCGGGTCATTCGAAGGGCACAGCACTCGAGACGCTCCTGAAGCTGCCGCCTTTCGCCGGGCGCCTTCCCGTGATGATCGGCGACGACGTTGGCGATGTGCCGGCGCTCGCTGCTGCGCAACGGCGCGGTGGCTTCGGACTACGCGTGGCCGGCGAACAGTTTGCCGCAAGCTCCGCCGACCTAGCTGGACCTGCGGGTGTCCTGCGCTGGCTGCACCAGCTTGCCGGGTGGCTCAAATAAGTGCCTCAAGGAGTGGCAGCCTCAAGATGGCGCAACTCTGGCGAGCTGCTCCCAGGTCTTCAAAGCTAGGTTCGAGCCTCGCCACTCAGTCGCTCCATCAGCTCGATCCATTCCCTCGGCAGCGGCTGCTGCACGACATCATCAAGACAAGCGTGCAATGCCTTTCCGATGGGCTCGAAAATAAGTCGGTCCTCGCGCATAAGCGTTTTGCTCCTTTCCCCGCGCAAACACTCCAACTGCGGTGTGGTTCCGGACGTCTCCGCTCAGGTTCGTCGCCTCGTCCTCGCATAAAGAAAGCCGCCTCACGAGGAGGCGGCTCTCCTCCGGTGCACTTTGGCTTAAAGGTCGATCCACACGCCGCCGCGCCAATAGCCGTGCCCCTCATGCTCACGCCAGCGGTAGTGCTCCTTCTCTGCAAACTTCCAGTTGTCCGGATGAATATGGAGTCTGAGCTCAGGTTTGTAGCGGGCCTCACCCTTCACGTGCCAGCAGTCGCCGTCATCGTTGCAGACGATGGCCGCCGAAGCGCTCGTGGCCGCAAGAGCCATCGCGCCAGCGGCAGCTAATGTGATCTTCAGAATGGTCATTTGCCTTCTCCCTTGTTGGTTGGGAGTGCAAAACGCGTGCGTTGCGTATGGGTTTCCAAAAAGGGTGCGCGACAGAGAGGCGGAGCTCTTCGCTCACAAGCGCGTACAACTAGACGCCGCCTTTCACCAGACGCACAACGTGCTCGTGAATGGCAACGGCGTCGGTTTCGCCTTCTGCTACGAGGGTAACGATCGCTTCGGCGAGCTGCGCGCGGCGTCTGTTATCCTCAGCATTCGTGCGCAAGCCGAGTGTCTTGCAGGCATTGTCGAATACGTCCCGCAGTGCAATCAAGTCCTGTCTATTGGGCAATTCCATTGTCGCCTCTACCATTCCGCAGGGGAACCATCTGGAAGGCCGGGGCGTTCCACGACATCACCGGCAACGCGGAGCCCCGCTTGCGCCGGTGGCTGAGAGACAACCCTCTTAGATGGCCTGGCTCACCTCACGAGGCCGAAAATCAACGCGACGATGAGCGCACCACCAAGCCCCGCGATGAACACCACGCGTTGCCAGCGGCTCCTCAGGATGATCTCGCCCTGACGTGCCTTCTCGGCCGGATAAGGCATTGTTGGATAAGTGTGCTTCTGTTCAGGCATACGGTCCTCGGCGACGGGCGCGGTGGTTCAACTGAGCAA
>Ga0335081_10016699_pt1 | contig 11889 bp, 6 predicted proteins | sample Lox_Sample_35_FD_206713 | JGI IMG/M metagenome (GOLD analysis project Ga0335081, IMG submission 206713) | Soil microbial communities from Loxahatchee National Wildlife Refuge, Florida, United States - Lox_Sample_3.5 | ecosystem: Environmental > Terrestrial > Soil > Wetlands | place: USA: Florida... | reverse complement strand
TTGAGGTTCGAAAAATCGTTCGAAGGCGAAACCACGTTGGCGGCGACGTTGGTATTGAGCGTCGCGACCAACAGGGCCACCAGCGCGATCAGCGCCACGGCGGGCTGATTGAACTTGCCGAGCAGCGATACCGGGTCCCAGATGGCTTCGCCAAACAGCACTACGGATGCCGAGGTCACCGCCACGCCGATGAACGAATACAGCGTCATGGCGGCAGGCAGGCCGAGCGCCTGTCCGAAGGCCTGGGCTTTTTGTGACTTCGCGTAGCGCGTGAAGTCGGGGATATTGAGCGCCACAGTAGCCCAGAATCCCACCATTCCGGTGAGCGACGGTATGAAGAAGCGCACGAAATCGGCGCTGGTATGGAACTTGCTCGGCGCGCGCAGCACGGGGCCGAGCCCGCCTGCTTTGCCGGTAATCCACCACAGCAGCAACAGACCGATCCCCAGCATGAACGGCGCGCCGATGCCCTCCAGGAACTTGATGGTCTCGATGCCGCGCCAGATCACCAGGATGTTCAGCGCCCAGAAGGCGAAGAAGCAGATCCAGATGCCCGAGGTCAGTCCGGCAGCCGCGGGCCACAGGATCTTCAGCATCGAATAGATGGCCTGGCCGCCGATCCAGGTCTGGATTCCGAACCATCCGCACGCCACCAGCGCGCGCAGGACCGCCGGAATGTTCGCGCCGCGCACGCCAAATGACGCACGCACCAGCACGGGGAAGGGAATACCGTACCTGGCCCCGGCGTGGGCATTCAGCAGCATCGGGATGAGCACGATGATGTTGCCCAGCATGATGGTGCCGATGGCCTGCCACCAGCTCATGCCCCCGGCGATGAGACCCGATGCCAGCATGTAGGTCGGGATGCAGACCGACATGGCCACCCACAGCGACGCGTAGTTGTACATTCCCCAGGTGCGCCGGCTCTTGGGGATCGGCGCGAGGTCTTCGTTATACAGGCTGGGGTCGCGAGGAGGCATGGCTTATCTAATGCACCGGCACCGGGTTCCTGGCGGCCCAAAAGCGTCCCCATGAGTGGGGACGCGGCAGGCAGGAGTGCCTGCGCCACGACACATCATTTCCATGCGCCTCCATGAGCCTTTCGCTTCACGTATTTGCCTCTGCCGGGGGCGCCGTAGAACTTGCCCCGATCCATGATCACCTCGCCGCGCGAGATCACGGTGCGCGCGTTGCCCCTCACCTGGAAACCTTCAAACATGGAGTAGTCCACCCGCATGTGGTGAGTCCTGGAGCTGATCGTGTAGTCTACTTTCGGATCCCAGATCACGATATCGGCATCCGAACTGGCGAAGAGCTCGCCTTTTTTCGGGTACATGCCGAACAGGCGGGCGGGCGCTGTGGACGTCAGTTCCACAAAGCGTGAGAGCGAAAGCTTGCCGGCATTCACGCCGTGATGGTAGATCAACTGCAAACGGTTTTCGATGCCGGGCCCGCCGTTGGGAATCTTGGTGAAATCGTCCCTGCCCAGCGTCTTCTGATCTTCGAAACAGAATGGGCAGTGGTCGGTGGAGACCACCTGCAGGTGATCGTGCATCAGGCCGTCCCAGAGCTTGGGGAGATTCTCCTTGGTACGGAGCGGCGGGGTAAAGACGTACTTGGCGCCTTCGAAATTCGGCCGCTCGAGCTCTTCGATGGATAGCAACAGGTATTGCGGGCAGGTCTCGGCAAACACCGGGACGCCCCGGTCGCGTGCCTCGCGCACTTCGTTCAGCGCATCCTCGGAGGAGAGATGGACGATGTAGACGGGCGCGCCGGCGATCTCCGCCATGGCAATCGCGCGGTGCACGGCCTCCGCCTCGGCGCGCGTGGGACGGGTGAGGGCGTGATAGATGGGCGCGGTCTTTCCTTCGGCCAGCGCCCGCGCCACAATCACGTCGATCACGCTGCCGTTCTCGGCGTGCATACAGACCAGCGCGCCGTTCCTGGCGGTGCGCGAGAGGGCCTTGAAGATGGTGCCGTCGTCCACCATCAGGACGTTGGGGTATGCCATGAAGAGTTTGAAACTGGCCACCCCTTCCTTGACCATCTCGTCCATGTCCTCGAGCCCGCAGCCGGCGAGGTCGGTGACGATCATGTGCAGGCCATAGTCGATGCAGGCTTTTTCCTCGGCCTTTTTCCACCAGGTGTCGAGCGCATCGCGCATGCGGGTGCCGCGCGGCTGGATCGCGAAATCGACAATCGTGGTGGTGCCCCCGAACGCGGCGGCGCGGGTTCCGGTTTCGAAGTCGTCGGCAGAGGTGGTGCCGCCGAACGGCATGTCCAGGTGGGTGTGAACGTCCACGCCGCCGGGCATGACGTAACAGCCGGTGGCATCGATGATCTTCTGCGCCAGGTGCTCCATCCGCCTCGGCGAGATTTCGAAAATGTGCTCGTTTTCGATGAGCACATTGGCTACCTGGGTGTTGCGGGCGGTGACGACGATACCGTTGCGGATGAGCGTGTTCATGAGTGGCGGTCTCCAGCTCGTGTGAGGCGGGCCCTGTCGTGCTTACGCATGCGTGCGTTGCTCCCAACTCTCCGGCGGGCGGCCGTTGGCGATCTGCTCCATGGTAATGCAGTTCTCCACCGGGCAAACCAGCCAGCAGAGATTGCACCCCACACATTCATTTTCATCGATGCGAGGAATTCGCGCGGGCGGCGTGGCGGCGAAGGCGGTTTGCGTGGAATCGAGCTTGGCGATGGGCGTGGTGGTGATCGCGGTCCGGGTGCGGGCTTCGATGGCGGCCGGCGGCGCGTGGCCGTCCAGGTGAATGCACTGATGCGCCCCGTCCCAGCAGGCGACATAGCAGAGGTCGCACCCGATGCACTTGTCGCGATTGATGCGGGCCACGATCTTGTAGTTGAGGTCGAGGTGCTTCCAATCGGTGACCTTGGGGAGCGACAGGCCGCGGAAATCCTCGATGGTTCGGTAACCCTTCTCGTCCATCCAGTTGCTCAGGCCGTCGGCCATGTCTTCGACGATCCGGTAGCCGTAGTGCATGGCGGCGGTACACACCTGCACGGTCCCGCACCCCAGCAGGATGAATTCGGCTGCCTCGCGCCACCCGGAGATGCCGCCGATGCCGGAGACGGGCAGGCGGACTTCGGGATCGGACGCGATCTGCTGCACCAGGTGCAAGGCAATGGGTTTGACCGCGGGTCCGCAATATCCGCCGTGGGCGGAGTAACCGCCGACATCGGGCCGCGGCGTCAGGGTGTCGAGATCGATGCCGGTGATGGAGTTGATGGTGTTGATGGCCGAGAGCCCGTCGGCGCCTCCGCGGCGGGCGGCGCGCGCGACCATGCGGATATCGGTAATGTTGGGCGTGAGCTTGATGAGCACGGGAGTGCGTGCCGCCTCTTTTACCCACTCCGTGATCATGCAGGAGTACTCGGGCACCTGTCCCACGGCGCTGCCCATGCCGCGTTCGCTCATGCCGTGCGGGCAGCCGAAATTCAGTTCGAGCCCGTCGGCGCCGGCGTCTTCAGAACGTTTGACGATATCGTGCCAGGTCTCGCGCTTCGACTCGACCATCAGCGACGCAATCACGGCGTGTTTGGGGAAGCGCTTCTTGACCTCTGCAATTTCGCGGAGATTGACGTCGATGGGGCGGTCGGTGATGAGTTCGATATTGTTCAGGCCCATCATGCGCTGGCCGTTCCAATCGACCGAGGAGTAACGCGAGGAGACGTTGACGATCGGTTCGCCGATGGTCTTCCAGACGGCGCCTCCCCAACCCGCGTCGAAGGCGCGCATCACCTGCTCGCCGCAGTTGGTAGGGGGACCGGAGGCCAGCCAGAAGGGATTGGGACATCGGATGCCCGCGAAGTTGGTGGTCAGATCAGCCATGGATGGTGCCTTTGGTATGGCCTGCACACGTGTGTCTGCCGCCGTGGCGCAGGCATTCTTGCCTGTCGCGTCGGCACTCCTGCCGACGCTTCTTGGCCGCTACCACGTTCCGCGGCGGTAAAGAGGTCTTGGACGCCGGCGCGCCAAAGCTTCCAGGAAGAGCTCTTGGGCAGGGTGAAGAAACCGTCGCCGCCCGAGTGCAGTGGGCGCCCGAAAAGCGCCGAGATGAGTCTCGGCGCGGCAGGCAGGAGTGCCCGCGCCACGCTACTCACGGGTCGCCTCCACGATCGCCTTCGCTGCGCGTTTGCCGTCCGCTACGGCGTCCACCACTTCGCGGCCGCCATTCACACAGTCGCCGCCGGCGTAATACTTCGGGTTGGTGGTGCGTCCGGTGGGACGGTCCACCAGGATGGTGCCGCCCTTCAGCTCGATTCCACAGGACTCGTGCAGCATCGCCTGGAAGCGTGACTGTCCGAGAGCCGGAATCACCATGTCGCAGGCGCACTCGAACCAGGATCCTTCCACCGGGATCGCGTTGCGGCGCCCGCTTCGGTCAGGCGCTCCCAGCCGGGTCTCGACAAACTTCACGCCGGCCGCGCGGCCATCCCGGCCCAGGATCTCTACGGGCTGCGCCAGCCAATGGAAGCGCACGCCCTCGACCTTGGAGTGGTCGTACTCGAACGAGAATGCCGGCATTTCTTTTTCGGTGCGGCGGTAGAAAAGGTGAACCTCCTCGGCGCCCAGGCGCTTTGCGGCATTCGCGGCGTCGATGGCGGTGTTGCCTCCTCCGATCACCACCACCCGGCGGCCCACCGTCATCTCGGGCCAAGTCTTGTAGCGTTCGATGAAATGCAGCGCATCGATCACGCCGTGGAGGTGTTCGCCCGGAATCCCCAATCGTTCCATGGCGCCCAAACCGACGCCAATGAAGATGAAGGTGAAATCGCGCTCCAGGGCGCCGAACGGAATCGCATGCGCCTCGCCGCCAACCTCGGCCTGCCGGAACTCGACGCCGAGCGAACGCACCAGTTCGACTTCGCGCAGGCTGTCGGTGGGCCGGAGCTTGTATTCCGCGACGCCATAGGTGTTCAGCCCGCCCGGCAGCGGGCGATTGTCGAAGATCGTGACCGGATAGCCGTAGCGCCGAAGTTCGGCGGCACAGGCCAGAGATGCCGGACCACCGCCGATGCACGCAACCGAAATTCGGGGGTTGCCCAAGCGGGAGTTGGGGATTGGGGGTTGGGGATTGGGGACGGCATAGAAATGGTCCATCGCGTGGCGTTGCAACAGGCCGATTTCGATGGGCTTCTTGTTATAGCGATGCAGGACGCAGGAGCCTTCGCATAGCACGTCCACCGGGCAGACTCGCGAACAGCTCAGTCCCAGGATGTTGGAATCCAGAATCGTGAGCGCCGAGCCGCGCAGGTTGCCGCTGGCGATCTTCTTGATGAAGCGCGGGACATCGATGTGGGTGGGACAGGCGGCGGTGCACGGCGCATCGAAGCAGAAGAGGCAGCGGTTGGCCTCGGCGAGCGCCGACTGAGAATCGAGCGGCGGGTGCAGTTCCGGAAATCGCTCCAGGTTTTGGGGGATGGGCAGAGTGCTCATTTGACGCCACCGGCTACCATCGAGCCGCAGGCTGCCAGCGTCTGGTCGAGCAACGCGAGGAACTGATCGACATCGGAGCGCCCTACGTTCATGGGCGGCGAGATGCGGATTACGTTTCCGAACATGCCGCCTTTGCCGATCAGCAGGCGGTTTTCGCGCGCGGCTTCCATGGCCATAGCGGTCTGCGCGGTGGCCGGGGTCTTCGACTCGCGGTCTTCCACCAGCTCGATGGCCTGCAGCAATCCCATGCCGCGCACGTCGCCGATGATCTCGTGCTTGTCCATCAGCTCATCCAGGCCCGCGCGGAGATAGGCGCCGGTTTCGGTGCAATTGGCGAGCAGGTTCTGCTCCTCGATGAAATCGATCACCGCTTTGGCCTGGGTGGAGGTCACCGGATTGCCGCCGAAGGTGGAGATGGTGAGGCCCTTGACGGAGTCGGCGACCTCGGGGCGCGCGACCGTCAGGCCGATCGGCGAACCATTGCCCAAGCCCTTGGCGCTGGTCATGATGTCAGGCGTGACGCCCCACTGCTCGATGCCGAACCACTTGCCGCCGGTGCGGCCCCATCCGGTCTGCACCTCGTCGCTGATGAAGACGCCGCCGTGATTGCGCACGATTTTCTCGACGATCTGGAAATACTCCTTGGGCGGCGTAATGAAGCCGGCCACGCCCTGAATCGGTTCCGCGATGAATCCGGCGACGCGCCCCGCCGTGGTGCTGCGGATCAATTCCTCCATGTCCTGGGCGCAGCGGACCTCGCAACTCGGGTAGGTGAGGCCGAAGGGGCAGCGGTAACAATAGGCATTGTGCGCGTGCACGACGCCGGCCTGCGAAGGCCCGAGCTTCCACGAGCCCTGCCCCGTCAAGCCCATCGCCATCGACGACCGGCCGTGATAGGAGTGGCGCAGCGCCACAATATCGGTGTTGCCGGTGTAACAGCGCGCCGTCAGGATGGCGGTCTCGTTGGCTTCGGTTCCGCTATTCGTGAAGAACGACTTGGTGAGCTTGCCCTGCGGCGTAATCGAGGCGATCTTCCTGGCAAGCGCGGCCTGCGGCTCGTTCGCGAACACCGTGGAGACATGCTGCAGGGTATCGAGCTGTTCGTGAACTTTCGCATTCACCTGGTCGTTACAGTGCCCCACGCTCACCGTCACGATGCCGCCGAAAAAATCCAGGTACTGGTTGCCGTCGGCGTCCCAGACGTACTGGTTTTTGGCGCGCGCCACCACCAGCGGCTCCTTGTAGTAATGAAAGACGGCCGGAAACAGGAACTCCTGGTTTGCCAGGATGATTTCTTCTTTGGTCATGATTATGCCTTTACCAGCGATTCGTACATGTCGGGGCGCCGGTCGCGGAAGAACTGCCAGGTTTTGCGCACCTCGGCGATCTTGTCGAGATCCAGGTCCGCGGTGAGCACTTCGTCACGGTCGCGCGATGCCTGCGCGAAGATCTGCCCGCGCGGATCGCAGAAATAGCTGGAGCCGTAAAATTCCCCGATGTTCCAGGGCGCCTCGACGCCCACGCGATTGATGGCGCCGACGAAATATCCGTTGGCCACCGCGTGCGCCGGCTGTTCCAGCTTCCAGAGATATTCGCTCAGGCCGGCCACGGTAGCGGAGGGATTGAAGATGATCTCCGCGCCATTGAGTCCCAGGGCTCGCGCACCTTCCGGAAAGTGCCGGTCGTAGCAGATGTAGACGCCGATTTTGGCGAAGCCCAGGTCGAACACCGGGTAGCCGAGATTGCCGGGGCGGAAGTAGAACTTCTCCCAGAAGCCCGGCGCCACGTGCGGAATGTGCGTCTTGCGATATTTGCCCAGGTAGGTGCCGTCGTTGTGCAGGATTGCGGCGGTGTTGTAGTAGATGCCCTCCTGCTCCACTTCGTAGATGGGCACGATCAGCGCGATGTGGCGCCGGCGGGCGAGATCCTGCATGAGGCGCACGGTGGGGCCGCCGGGGATCGGCTCGGTGAAGTCGTACCAGCGGGTGGTCTGCTCCGCGCAGAAATAGGGTCCGTAAAAAATCTCCTGCAGACAGACGATCTGCGCGCCGGCGGCCGCGGCCTGTTCGATGTAGGCCACGTGCTTGTCGAGCATGGCCTTCTTGGTGGCTTCCAGCGAAGCGTCGGGTGCTGCCGCGTTGGTTGCCTGGATCAGGGAACAGCGAACAATGCGAGACATCAAACCTCCCGGCCGCCAGGGAACACCCCACCTGCGCGGTCCGTCTGACCGGCGAAAATGGCGATGGGCCTTATTATAACGCAGTGCTCCAAAGCTCAAGTCCGGGACGCGACGTGCCACGGCGCGGGCAGTTAAGGCGCGGCAGTCACGCCACGCCTCACACCAGCACCTGTTTCCAGCGCCCGCGGCGGAACAGGACGACCGAAACCACCGCCAGCACCGATTCCGCCGAACAGATCGCGAGATAGACTCCGCGCGGGCCGAGCCCCGTCTTCTGCGACAGCCACCATGCCAGAGGAATCTGCAGCGTCCAGTAGCAGAAGAGGTTGATCCAGGTGGGTGTGGCGGTGTCGCCCGCGCCATTGAAGGCTTGCTCCATGACCATCCCCCAGGCATAGAAGGGATAGCCGAGGCTCACGAACTGCAGGCATTGGATGGCGATTGCGGCGACCGCCTGCTGCGTGGTGAAGCGGCCGACGATGAGCCGCGCACTGAACAGGAAAACGATCCCGACCACGGTGAGGAACGCCATGTTGTAGGAGCCGGCCAGCCAAACGGCGCGCTCCGAGCGGTCCGGCCTTTTGGCGCCAAGGTTCTGGCCGACGAGGGTGGCTGCCGCACTGCAAATGCCCCACGACGGCAGGATGCCGAACATGATGACCCGGATGGCAAGCGTATAGCCCGCGGTCGCGATGCTGCCGAACGTCGCGTTGATGCGCGCCAGGCTGACCCAACTCGCCATCGCCACGAAGTACTGGAACATGGATGTGCGGGCTACCTGCAACAGGCGGCGCAGCACGGGCCAGTCGATGCGCAGGTGCCGGCGGGTGACCGCGACGCGGCCGCGGGCGCTGAAGAGCACAGAGAGTTGATAGGCCACGCCGACCGTGCGGCCGGTGGTGGTGGCCACCGCCGCGCCCATCACACCCAGCTTGGGGAAGCCGGCGAAGCCGTAGATGAAGCACGGGTCGAGCGCCATGTTGATGAGATTGGCCAGCCACAGTGATCGCATGGCGGTGACGGCGTCGCCCGATCCGCGGAACACGCCGTTGATCAGGAACAGCAGGATAATGCTGGCATTCCCGCCCAGCAGAACCGCGGTATAGCGCGCGCCCGCATGGATGACGGAAGGCTCCGCGCCCATCAGCCGCAGCAGGTGAGGCGCGAACAGCGCACCGCAGATGCCGGCGGCGAGCGAAATCGCGATGCCGCAGCCGATGGCCTGGACCGCCGCGACGGCGGCGCCCTCCGGATCCTTTTCGCCGATGCGCCGGGCAACCGTGGCGGTGGCGGCCACGCTGAGTCCCATGGCGACGCTGAAGATGAGGACGATCAACGATTCGGTGAGGCCTACCACGGCGATGGCATCGGAGCCAAGCCGAGCGACCCAAAACGCGTCCACCAGTCCGAAGGTGGACTCCATGGCCATTTCGAGTACGGTTGGAATAGCCAGCAATGCGATGCCGCGGCTCAAACTACCTTCAGTAAAATCCTGTTCCGTTCCTGCCAGCGCTTCTCGCAGGAACTTCCACTTGCTCGGGGGAGTGACTTCGGCTACCGCCTGCATACCAATGCTCCACGTTTTTGCCTGGTGAATGATATGCGCACCGGAGAATTCCGGGACGCGAGTCCAGTGCAGAAAGCCGGTTCGGGAATCAGAGCGAGCGCCTTCCGGCGTAGATGCCGGGGCGGCTCGCCTGGCTACCGAACCAACACGTCGCTGGCGGGAAGGAAGTTAAACATGGACCACCTGCTTGGGTTATCTTAGCACGGGCGCCGCCCGATTCGCGCTGTGACAATCCCGTTAATTGTGAATCACGCCGGTGTGAGCCGGTTTGGACGCTGTTTTCTACTCCAAGCGCAGCGCGCTCATCGGCGCCACGCGACTCGCGCGCCGGGCAGGGACAAAACTGGCAAGTAGCGCCGACAGCACCAGCAGCGCCACCATGGCCGCGAACGTGCCGGCTTCCGCAGGCAGCATTCCCTCCACCAGGCGCTCGAGCACCCTCGCCGCGGCGAACGCCGCGGCTGCCCCGATTGCCACGCCCGCCACGATCATTCCCAGGCTCTGCCCGAGCACCATGCGCAGCACATCGCCGGCGCTCGCGCCGAGCGCCATTCGCACACCGATCTCCGGTACCCGCTGCCCGGTCAGGTAGGCCATCACACCGTAAATCCCGACACAGGCCAGAAGCAGTGCCAGCCCAGCGAAGATGCCGAACAGCAGCATCAGAAAACGCTGTTGGGCAAGCGTGGCCTGGGCCAGGTGCTCCAGCGTATTCAACTCGTAGATCACCTGGTCGCCGGACGGTCCGCGCACCTCGCGCCGCAGCGGCTCGACCGTGTTCATGGGGTCGAGCCTGGTCCGCACGGCAATCGACATCAGCTCGGACCAACGCCGCACCAGACCGTCGGGCACTTGCTGGAATGGATAGTAGAGTTGCGCGCGCACCTCGGCCCGGTCATCGCCGGCCAAACCCCACTGACGCACGTGACCCACCACCCCGACCACTTGCATGGGATCGGACCCCAGGCCAATCCACACGTGCTTTCCGACAGGCTCCTGCCCACTGAATGCCTGCTGTGCCATCACGTCGTCGATCACCACCACGCCCTGGCTGCCCAGACGGTCGTGATCGTCGAAAAACCGTCCCTTGTGCAGAGGGATGCCCATTACGTTCAGATAATCCGGTGTCACACTTGCCGCCAGAACCAGCGGTTGCTGGTTATCCGGAACATCGGCGGGCGTGGTGCGGTAGCCGATCTGGTTGTTGCCCTCGCGCATCGGAACGGTATCGATCATGGTCACCGCCTCCACTCCCGGAACGCGGCGCACCCGATCCAGCAGGTCCATCCAGGAAACACGGGTCCGCGCCGGATTCGCCAGCACGGCAGGCGAGAGCGCCGTCCGCGCGGTGAGTACATTGTGCACGTTCACGCCCGGGTCGAGGGACGAGAGGCGGACGAGCGTGCTCCCCAGCATTCCGGCCGAAACCAGCAGAACGACAGCCAGGGCAATCTCGGAGGTTACGAACGCTCCGTGGATGCGCCGTGAGCCGCCCCCCACGGTCCGCGCTCCCGCACGAAGCGTCTGTTCGAACTCGCGCGCCGCCACGCGCAGGGCAGGCGCGAGTCCAAACAACAGGCTGCTCGCGAGCGACACGCCCACGGCAAACAGCAGCACGTGCCAGTCGAGGCGGACCTCTCCGGCGCGTGGCAGGCCGCCCGGCCAGAAAACCACAAATGGGCGGAAACCGGCGGCGGCCAGAGCCACACCGAACGCGCCTCCCGAGAGCCCCAACACCGCGCTCTCGGCGAGACATTGCCGCGCCAGGCGGCCGCGCGACGCGCCGAGAGCCAGCCGCATCGCCATCTCCCGCTGCCGCGAAATCGCGCGCGCCAGCAGCAGGCTCGCGATATTGGCACACGCAATCAGAAGAACCAGGCTGACCGCGCCCAGCAGCAGCCACAGAGACGATTCCACGCTCTGGACATCCGGCCGCAGCGGGTCCGCAATGAAGGTGCGCCCCTTGTTCGACTTCGGATACTGCTCGGCCAGGCGGTGCGCGATCGTAGCCAGTTCCGCCCTTGCCTGCGCGAGCGTGGCGCCCGGCTGGAGCCGTCCCCGGACCCGAATCCCGTGCCGTTCGCGATTCTGCATGAACGGCTGGGTGTTCTGTCCCAGCAGCGTAAACACATCCGCGTCAACCGTCAAACGCAGGCTTTCGGGCACGATCCCCACCACCATGTAGCTGGTTCCTTCGAAGGTCAGCGGCGCGCCGATCGCGTCAGGGCTTTCCGCGAAGCGGCGCTGCCACATCCGCTGGCTGATGATCGCAACGGGGGGCCCGCCGGGCCGGTCTTCCTCCGGCAGGAAGGCGCGTCCGCGCAGCATGGGCACTGCCCAGACCGATAGCAGGCCCGACGAGACCTGAAGGCCATCTACGAACTCCGCGTCTCCAGGCTTGCTGACGATACCGCCGCCATACTGGAATCCTCCCACGTCGAGCGAATGCACTTCGCGCCGGCAATCCAGGAAGTTCGGATACGTGAAGCTCCACAGGTTGCCCCAATGGGTGCTGTAATCCGTCTGCTCCTGCAGTTGGACCAGCCGGCCGGGCTCGGGATACGGGAGCGGCTTCAAGATCACGCTGTTGATCATGGTGAACATCACGGTAGTGGCGCCGACGCCGAGCGCCAGCGTGCCCAGCGCGACGGCCGCAAATCCCGGTTTCTGGCGAAGCATGCGAAT
>Ga0335081_10016698_pt1 | contig 11890 bp, 9 predicted proteins | sample Lox_Sample_35_FD_206713 | JGI IMG/M metagenome (GOLD analysis project Ga0335081, IMG submission 206713) | Soil microbial communities from Loxahatchee National Wildlife Refuge, Florida, United States - Lox_Sample_3.5 | ecosystem: Environmental > Terrestrial > Soil > Wetlands | place: USA: Florida... | reverse complement strand
ACCAGCGCGGCCCTGACGATATCCGCCATCGGCCCTGCCTTCCTGTAGTCCGTGTGGAACCCCATCTTCCTGCCTGCCCGGCCGCGCCGTAAGCCGCCGCGCTCCAGGGAAGGCCGGTACTGGCTCACCTCTTGTATATCCCTCCAAGCCCCGCGGCTACTGTGCGGGGTCACGCGCCACGCACGGCAAGCACCAGGCCGGCCGCGGCGACGAGCGCCCCCGCGGCCACCAGGCGCAGCAGCGCCGAACCCGCCCCCGGGGCGGGCCGCGGGCAGCATGCGGCCTGGCGAGTCCCCGGAATGGTCAGCAGGCCAGCGGCAGCACCAGCGACCAGTACCGGTGGCGCGCGGTCCGCCAGTTCCGGATGCCTACGGCCCCGGCGACTGGTCGGTAACGTCGGACCAGGCGGCGGGGAACACCTGCGGCTCAGCCTGCTCCGGGTAGCTAAGGCCCTGGCGGCCGTCCCGGCCTTACCCGCCGTCCCGGCCTTACCCGCCGTCCCGGCCTTACCCGCCGTCCCGGCCTTACCCGCCTTCGCGGCCGCCTTGATGGCCTGCTTGTGCGACCGGACCTGGCCGAGTGACTCCTCATCGGTGATGTCCGCCACCGACAGGCGGCTCCCCTCAGCCCCGAACGCCCCCGCCGCCTCCTGCCACCCCGGCGGCCGCACCCCCAGCTGCTTGCCGAGCAGGGCCACGAAGATCTGCGCCTTCTGCGCCCCGAACCCCGGCAGCGCCGAGACCCGCTTCAGCAGCCCGGCGCCCGAACCAGCGGACTGCCACAGCTGCGCGGCGTCGCCGCCATACTGTTCCGTGATCAGCCGGGCCAGGTCCTGCACCCGGGCCGCCATCGCCTTCGGGTAGCGGTGCAGCGCGGGCCGTTCGGAGAAAATGGCCGCCAGCCGGTCCGGGTCGAAGTCGGCCAGCTCGGCCGCGGTCGGTTCATGCCCGAGCCGCCGGGCCAGCTCCAGCGGCGCGCTGAACGCCTTCTCGAGGGTGACCTGCTGGTCGAGTAGCATCGCGATGAGCAGGGCGAGCGGGCTGTTGCTCAGCAGCTCGTTGGCCTCGGGCTCGACTGGCATCCAGATCGTCACCGCGGCCTCCCAGGGTCAGGCATGCTCGCAGCGTACTGTACGCCGGCTTGCGGCGGCCGCAAGGCTCCAACCGACGTCGCGGCACGCTATAAGCTAGAAGGAGCTGGGTCGGCTTGGGGGCCCCCGGCCCGGGATTAGTGAACGGAGCCAGCATGACACCGCACATGAAGTGGGGTATCGCAGGGATCATCATCGGGTTCATCCTGCTGTTCATCGTTCCGTGGCCGATCGCGCTCGCACTTATCGTGCTCGCGATCGCCGTCCCCGTGGGCGCCTGGCGGATGCTCGATGAGTCGCAGCGGCGCCGGTACCGCGAGCTCCGCCGCCGGCAGCGGGGACAGATCCACTGAGCCGTCGCGGGACCGGAAGGAAGGGACCGCAGATGGCCGTCCGCCGCCTCAACCACGCCGTCCTTTACGTGCATGGCCTCGAGCGCACCGTGGAGTTCTACCGGGGAACCCTCGGCTTCGAGGTCCGGATGGAGGTCCCCGGCCGCGCCGCGTTCCTGCGTGCGCCGGGCTCGGCCAACGATCACGACCTCGGGCTGTTCGAGATCGGCGCCGGTCGCGCATCCGACCGCCCGGAACATCCCGGGCTCTACCACCTGGCCTGGGAGGTCGGCACGCTGGCGGACCTGGTCGACGCGCGAGACAAGCTCGCCGCGGCCGGCGCGCTGGTGGGGGAGAGCGACCACCGGGTGTCCAAGTCCCTGTACGCCAAGGACCCGAGCGGCATCGAGTTCGAGGTGATGTGGCGCGTGCCAGCGGAGGACTGGGCGGCCGAGACGGCCGAGGGCGCCATGACCCTCCCGCTCGACCTGGACACCGCGATCGCGCGCTGGGGTACGGACCAGGTGACCGGCGCGGCGGCCGGCTCGCCGACCTGAGCGCCCCTTGCCGCCCGAAATATACGTTTTACGGAAATTTGCGCCCCGGATCGACAGCCAGCGGCCGAACATCGACTTCGCGATCGCCACGCTCGCCCGGGTGGCGGGCATGGTCAGGGGCGCCGGGGAGGCGATCTTCGCGGTGGCCAGGACCGCCGGCTGGATCGCCCGGCGGGTCCGCCCGTCCCGGCGCCCGGATCCCGGCCGCCCTAGCGGCGCACGGCGGGGCGATCGGGCGGTCGGGTGGCGATCTCGACCGTGCCTTTGTAGGCGACGCCGCGCACGTGGATCACCGGGGCGTCGGCCGGCAGGCGGTACCCGAGGTCCTCCTCATCTTCAGAGCCCTGGGTGACCCCGAAGCCGGTCATCTCGACCCGCACGTTCGGCGGCACCAGGATCGTCACCCGGGACTTGTAGGCCACCGCGAGGAACGTGGTGACGGGCCCGCTGAGCTCGGCCACGCGCAGGTCCAGCCAGCCGCCGCCCTTGTAGACGACGGTGGTGTAACGCTCCGGCACCCGCCAGCGCCCGCCCCGCCGGACCGAGCTCTTCAGCGCGATCGCGAACCGTCCGGGCCCGCGGCCGGGGACCGCGGGCCCGGCTCCGGGCGACGTGGCCGGCGCGGGCAGGTCTGCGAGCAGGGCGTCCAGTTCCGCCTGCGTGCGGGCGGTGAGGGCGGCCCGGGTCCGTTCGTCGAATTCGGTGTCGTCCAGGCGGCCCTCGGCGAACGCGTCCTGCACGCGCTGCACCACCGCGTCCCGCTCCCGGTCCGAAGCCCGCGTGGCCGGGCTCCGCCCGGACTCAGCAGGCGAGGTCCCCGGGTTCCCCGCCGCCACGCTCTCCGGCGCCGCACTCCCGGCCCCCGCGCCCCCGGCCGCCACCTGGCCGTCCGTCGCTGCCTGCCCGTCCGTCGCCGCGCGCCCGTCGGCTGGGCCGTCCGTCGTTGCCTGCCCGTCCGCTGTTGCTGGGACCTCTGGCGTCCCTTTCATCTCTAGCGCCCCAAAGTCCCCGTCGGTCGTCGCCATAGCATTCCCTTCCAGCGCGGTGAAACGATCGAGATGTATCGTAACTCGGCCGGGCGGGTAATGTGCAGCGTGGTCGCCCTGGCGGTGAGCGGCAGCGGCTAAGCGCTTGCGCGCCGCCGCGCGGAGCGCGGCAAACGCGGCCAGCCGCGCCGCCACCGTGAGGACGACCGCGGCCGGCAGGACCTGGTCCAAATGGGTGGCCGGAGTGAACGCCACCAGGCCGAACGCCACCGCCACCCCGCCCACCGCCAGGGCCAGTGCCGCGGCGACCCGCGGACCGCGCAGCGTCCGCCGCACCATCAGCCGCGCCTCGCGCGGCAGCCGCAGCACCATCCAGGCGAAGCAGCCCGCGGTGACGACGGCCACCGTGCCCAGGGCGATCACGAACGGCAGCCGGTCCACGTGGGCGACCGCGGGGATCCAGATCAGGATCAGCGCGATCAGCGTGAACGCGTAAATCGTCCGCGACACCGTGCGCAGCAGCACCACGTCGATGTTCCTGCTGTAGATGCGCTCGTCCGGCGTGGCCCGCGCGGCGCTGATGAAGTGCCTGATCGCCCCCGCCGTGTCGTGCCGCCTGAGCCTGATCCGGCCGAGCTCGTTCATCGCGCCGCTGTGCGCCGGGTCGAGAGCCAGGGCCCGTTCCTGGTGCTCCCGGGCGTCCGCCAGCTGACCGCGGGCCAGGCTCACCTTGCCGGACAGGAAGTGCACGTCGGGCTCGTTCGGGGCCAGGCCGCGCGCCCGCGTCGCTGCCTCGGCGGCGGCGGCGAGGCGGTGGCCGGCCAGCGCGGCCTGCGCCACGCATACGTGCGTCTGCCAGTAGCCGGGCGCGAGGCGGCGCGCCTCGTGGGCCGCCCGCAGCGCGTCACCGTAGTGGCCCAGGTGGACCAGGGCATTGCTGGCCAGCCGGTGCGGCCACTCGTCGGCCGGGTCCAGGGCCGCCGCCCGGTTGGCCGCGCCGATCGCCTCGGTGTAGCGCTCGGCGCCCAGGTGCGCGCGGGCAATCAGGCACCAGGCCCGGGCGCTCTCCGGTTCGGCCGAGACGACCCGGGCTAGCAGCTCGGACGCCGCGTCGAAACGCCTGACGTCGAGCATCGCCGAAGCCCGCGCCAGCTCCTGCCTCAGCTCGATCACCGGTTCCTGCCTGGGTTTAGCGGAGGAGTCCCCCGGGGGCTAACAGAGTTCAGATCAGGCGGCGCTTGCGCAGGTAGGCGGCCAGGTCGTCGTAGGTCCCGCCCTCGTTGGCGAACAGCGCCACGTTCCTGGCCGTGTCGAACCAGGCCCCGAGCGACGGCTTGACCTCTCCGATCGCGGCCTCGAGATCACCAAGGCCGATCATCCGCGGCTCGCCGCGGCGGACCGAATCAAGCAGCGCCCGTTCGGCCGCCGTCTCGCAGACGTGCGCGATGTCCGCGCCCGAGTAGCCGTCGGTCTGCCTGGCCAGCTTGGCCAGGTCGATGCCGGCCACCGGGCGGTCCTTGAGGTGGTAGCGGAACACGCCCTCGCGCGCGGCCGCGTCCGGCGGCAGGACCAGCAGGGTCCGGTCGAACCTGCCCGGCCGGCGCAGCGCGCTGTCCACGTCCCACGGGTGGTTGGTGGCCGCCAGCAGGAACACGCCCTCGTTGTTGCCCGAGATGTCGTCGAGCTCCAGGAGCAGCTGGTTGACCGCGCTGCGCATCGGCGTGTGCCGCAGCTGGGAGCGTTTCTGCCCGATCGCGTCCACCTCGTCGAGAAACAGCACGCACGGGGCGTTCCGCCGGGCGACCTCGAACAGCTCGTGGATGTTCCGCTCGCTCTGCCCGATGAACATGTCGATGATGTCGGCGAACGACACCGCGATGAACCTGGCGCCGAGCTCGCCCGCCACCGCGCGGGCGATGAACGTCTTCCCGCAGCCGGGCGGCCCGTAAAGCAGCAGCCCGCCGCGCAGCGACTTGCCGTAGAGACGGCGCAGGTCCGGGTTGCGCATCGGGGCCAGGAAGGCTGCCTCCAGGCGCTGCTTCACCTCGGTCATGCCGGCCACGTCGGCGAGGGTGAGGCCGGCGTGCTCGGCGTCGTAGGCGTCCGCTTCGTCGATGCCCGCCGAGGCCGAATCCGCCGTCTCCCCGTCGCCCACGAACATCGCCGGCAGCACGTCACGCAGTTCGTCCTCGGCCTGCGACCAGTCATACTGCGTCATCCCGGTCGGGTCGGCGCCCGCCGGTGACGCGGGAGGCGGCGGCGGAGCGGACAGCCCGGCCCGTTCGGCCTGATTGACCGGGGGGCCGGCGGTCGGCTGGTCCGTGGCCTCAGCCGGCCCGGGACCTCGCAGCATGTCCAGCGCCCGCGCGTTGCCCGGGTCGCGCTGCAGGACGGCGCCGAGCTGCCTGACCGCCTCGTCTCGCTGGCCGGCCTGGAGCAGCATCGTCGCCAGGTGCAGGCGGAGCGGCACGTCATCGGGCGTCGCCTCGACCGCCTTGCGCAGGCTGTCCAGCACGGTGGGTTCGGGTTCCATGCATCCGTCCGGTCCGTTGGAAGTCGTCTCGCGCGTCCCCTTACAGGGTAATCGGCCGCGCTGCCGTCAGGTCCACAGCTCGGTCACGCCGAACCCCAGCTCGGCCGGCTCTAGGATCGAGGGCATGCAGACCACGACGCTGGGGCGCGGCGGGCCGGCGGTGTCCCGGGCCGGGCTCGGCCTGATGGGCATGTCGGGCATCTACGGCCAGGCCGACGACCAGGAGAGCATCGCCACGATCCGGGCCGCCGTGGACGCCGGGATCACGCTGCTCGACACCGGTGACTTCTACGGCATGGGCCACAACGAACTGCTGCTCCGCGACGCGCTGCGCCGCGGGATCCCGCGCGACAGCGTGTTCATCCAGGTGAAGTTCGGCGGGCAGCGGGACCCGTCCGGCGCGTTCATCGGGCACGACGCCAGCCCCGCCGCGGTGAAGAACTCGCTGGCGTACACGCTGACCAGGCTCGGCACCGACTACGTCGACCTGTACCAGCCCGCCCGGCTCGACCCGCGGGTGCCGATCGAGGATACGGTCGGGGCCATTGCCGAGATGGTGCGGGTCGGCTACGTCCGCCATATCGGCCTGTCCGAGATGGGGCCGGACACCATCCGCCGGGCGCACGCGGTCCACCCGATCGCCGCGTTGCAGATCGAGTACTCGCTGATGAGCCGCGGGATCGAGGCGGAGATCCTGCCTACCGTGCGCGAGCTCGGCATCGGCGTCACGGCCTACGGTATCCTGTCCCGCGGCCTGCTCAGCAGCGGCACCGCGCGGCTGGCCCAGGGCGACCCGCGCACCCGCTTCCCCCGGTTCTCCGGCGAGAACCACGTGCGGAACCTGGAGCTACTGGCCGCGCTCGAGGCGATCGCCGTCCAGCACGGGGCGACCGCCGCCCAGCTGGCGATCGCCTGGGTCGCCTCCCGCGGCGAGGACGTCATCCCGCTGATCGGGACCAAGCGCCGGGACCGGCTTGCCGAGGCGCTGAAGGCGCTCGACCTGACGCTGAGCGCGGACGACCTGGCCTCGATCGAGGCCGCCGTGCCAGCCGCCGCGGTCGCGGGCGATCGCTACGAGGGCCCCCAGATGGCCGCGCTGGACAGCGAGCGCCGCGGCCGGTAACCGTCAGCCGCGGTGCCCGGCGGCCAGGTCACGCAGCCGGGCGTGCGCCCCGTCCAGCTACCCGCGCCCGGGCGTCATGATCGCACGGGCATTTCCCCGCGCACCGGCTTGACCTGCGGGCCTTCGGAAGATTTAGCAGAACGTAGCCGCCGGGCCGTCCGCTGCGCCGCCAGGACCAGGATCACGAGCAGCGCGGCCACGATTCCGTCCAGCCAGAAGTGATTGGCCGTCACCACCACTACCAGCAGGGTGAGCACCGGGTAGCCCGCGGCCAGCCAGCGCCACCGGCTCCGCGACACCGTGATGACCGCGATGGCCACGATCAGCGCCCACCCCACGTGCACCGACGGCATGGCGGAGAACTCGTCCGCGTCGAAGCCGCCGTGCCAGGAGTACACCGACTGGCCGTAGCGCACGGCGGTGTCGACCATGCCGGTGACCGGCAGCAGCCGCGGCGGCGCCACCGGGATCAGCTGGATGAGCAGGCTCAGCAAGGTGAACAGGACGACGGTGGTCCTGACCCGCGGATAGGACCCGCGGTGCCGTGCGAAGAGCCAGATGAGGCAGGCGCCGAGGACCGGGAAGTGCAGGACGTCGTAGTAGAGGTTGAACGCCTGCACCAGCACCGGATGGGCCAGGAAGGGCCGCTGGACGGCCGTCTCGCTGGGCAGCAGCAGCACCCGCTCGGCGTGCCACAGCCAGCGGGCCCTGGGCACCGCCCCGGCCGTGCTCATCACCGTGAAGGAGCCCGCGAACTGCCACAGCGCGTAAAGACCGAACAGCAGCGCGGACTCGGTGGCCACGGCACCGCACAGGGCCCAGCGCCCGGCCGGCCGGGCTGCCCTGATCGCCGTCGCGGCGATGGCCAGGCCCGCGGCGGCGGCCAGCGCGTACTGCCACGAGAGCATCAGATGCGGCATGGCCGATCTCCCGAATCGTCAACCGATCACCCGGGTAAGGAGCCCAAGGATGATCATACGTAACCGGGAGGTACCCTCCGCTTCGCCCCCGCGCGGCTTGGCATTAACCTCTCAGCGCATGCCGTTGCGACTGAGCCCGGAGGGGTCGGGCTCGGCCTGCGGCAGCGACACGTTGCCGGTCACGTCGGCGGCCAGCCGTATCCGGTCCCCGTCGACCAGCCGGACCTCCATGCCGGGCAGCACCCGGTCCTCGTTGACGTAGGTGCCGTTGGTCGAGCCCTCGTCCCTGACGGTGGCGTGCCCCGAGTCGTCCACCTGGACCGTGGCGTGCCGTCGGGACACGTTGTCGAACCGGGCGAAGGCCGCGGCCACGAGCGACTCGGCCGGGTCCCTGCCGAGCAGCACCGACGTCCCGGCGGGAACATCCACGTTGCCGGTGGGGAAGGTGATTCGCATGACGACCGGCGAGATGCGCCGGCGCCGGCCGGTCGGCAGCGGCTCCCCGCAGGTCGAGCAGACCACGTCCGCGGCGTCGGTGACGGCCATGCCGCAGTTCGGGCAGAAGGCGCCGGGGTCGGGCCCGGCTGCGATGAACCGCTGCGAGATGGTCGGCGTCAGCACGTCGTCGTCGGGACCGGAGGTGTGCGGCAGGTTGGCGCCGCACCGGAAGCAGATCAGATCCTCCGGCTGGACCTTGACGCCGCAATCGGGGCAGCTCAGGCTGGCCATGTTCTCGCTCTCATGTTTGGGTAGGTCAACCCCCGTTAGATTACCGCCGCCAGTACAGGTTTGCAGCGGTAGGTGCCATCCCGGCGGGACGACCCCCCGGGCCCCCTGCCCTCCGCTGTGCGAAGCTGTTCTCATGGTCAGTTACCAGCTCGCGCCCGAGCAGCAGGACCTGCGGGACTCGGTCGCCCAGTTCGCCCGCGACGTGGTCGCCCCGGTCATCGGCGGCTACTACGAACGTGCCGAGTTCCCCTACGAGATCGTGGCCAAGATGGGCAAGCTCGGCCTGTTCGGGCTGCCGTTCCCCGAGGAGTACGGCGGCATGGGGGGCGATTATTTCGCCCTCTGCCTGGCCCTCGAGGAACTGGCCCGGGTGGACTCCTCGGTCGCGATCACCCTGGAGGCGGGGGTGTCGCTCGGCGCGATGCCCATCTACCGGTACGGCACTGAGCAGCAGCGCCGCCGGTGGCTGCCCGAACTGTGCGCGGGGGAACGGCTGGCCGCGTTCGGCCTGACCGAGCCGGGCGGCGGGTCCGACATCCCCGGGGGCATGCGCACCACCGCCCGCCTCGACGAAGGCGAAGCGGAATGGGTGGTGAACGGTACCAAGGCCTTCATCACCAACGCAGGCACCTCGATCACCTCGCTGGTGACGGTGCTCGCAATCACCGGCCGCGATGACCGTGGTGGCACGGAGATCTCCTCGGTCATCGTCCCGGCCGGCACCCCCGGGTTCGTCCCCGGGCCCAAGTACTCCAAGGTCGGCTGGTGTGCCTCCGACACCAGGGAACTGTCCTTCGGCGACTGCCGGGTCCCGGCGGATAACCTGCTCGGCGAGCGCGGCCGGGGCTACGCCCAGTTCCTGCGGATCCTGGATGAGGGTCGGGTGGCGATCGCCGCGCTGGCCACCGGCCTGGCCCAGGGCTGCGTGGACGAGTGCGTCAGGTACGCAGCGCAGCGTGAGGCGTTCGGCCGCCGCCTCGAACAGCACCAGGCGGTTCAGTTCGCCGTGGCCGACATGGAGGCGCGGGTGCACGCGGCCAGGCTGGCCTGGTACGACGCGGCGGCCCGGCTGGTCGCCGGGCAGCCGGTCAAGAAGGAGTCCGCGATCGCCAAGCTGACCTCCTCCAATGCGGCGATGGACAACGCGCGGGCCGCGACCCAGGTGTTCGGCGGCTACGGCTTCGTCAACGAATTCCCGGTCGCCCGTTTCTACCGTGACGCGAAGGTCCTGGAGATTGGCGAGGGGACCTCGGAGGTCCAGCGGATCCTCATCGCCAGGGAACTGGGTCTCGGCACGAGTCAGGCACGGTGAGGCTGGCGCATAGTCCCGCCGGGTGCCAGGTGCGCCATTGCCGGTAATCCTAATGAGGTAATTACCGGCCCATTATCGCCATCATTATGGGCTGATTAGTCGGCGGCCGGCCCGGTATGGAGGTTGGCCGGCCTGGCACCCGGCCGGTGGCCTTAACCTGATATGAGCGACTGGCCGGCCGCGACCGTTATGCCCCTTACGACCGGGTTGCCCGGCGGCCGCAGGCGCTGGTCATCCGGCCGGAATGAGCGCCGGGCGATACTATACGAGGAGTTACGATTCGGTCACGCCGTAGCCGCCTGGATGCGTTCGGGCGTGACCGGGCAAGAGGGGGCGGTAGCCTTCTCCGGGAAGATCTCGCTGGTTTACTGGCGAATGCCCCGTGGCGGCCACCCGGAAGATGATTATATGTCCTTACCCGTTGTGTGTAACGCGAGAGTGTGGCCTCGGCCGTCCTGTGACCTGAGCAGCGACGATCGTTGCGGAGGGAAAGAGGGGTGCGTATGTTGAGCGGCTTGCGCCGTCATGGCCCCGGCATGCGTGCTGGCCGGCCCGGCCGATGCGAGGTGCAAACGTAGTGCGTAGACGATCGGTGACGAATCCCGGCGACACAACTGGCCCGGCCGGGGCCGTCAACGCAGGGCAAGCTGACGGGGGAGGTTCAGGGCTTTTCGCGGGAGGGGGGGACGGCGCACCGGGCCGACGGGACATCGGATCGACCGGACCGCAGGCCGCCATCGCGGGCGGCGGGGCCGTCGGGGCCCCGGGCACGGTACCTCCCGGCACGGTACCCCCCGGCACGGCACCGCCGGGCATGCAGCCGGGCGGCCAGCCCGGGGGGCAGCCAGCGGCGCAGCCCGGCGGGCAGCAGGCCGCCGCGGCGCCGCCGGGCCGGCCGGGCGGCGGGCCGGTCCCGGCCAGCATGGTCCAGGCGACCCATGCGCACGCGCGGCGACCCGCCTCGTCCCGGTCCCGGTTCGCCCTGGTCAACTGGCGCGTCCGGTGGCGGCTGGCGGCGATCGTCGCGGTCCCGAGCCTGATCGCGGCCGTGCTGGGCGCGCTGGCCATCTACGGGGACATCGACAACTGGCAGGCGACCGGGCGGGTGCAGCACCTCGCGCAGCTCAACGCCGACGTGGTCAAGCTCAGCCAGGCGCTGGAGGACGAGCTCAACGTGTCCGCCGGCTATGCGGCGACCCGGCCGGACAACGGCGCCTTCGGCACCGACCTGAGGAATGCGCGGAACGCCACCGACAGCGCCGCCAACGCGGTCGTCAACGACTCCGCGGGGGTCAGCACCGCGGCCGGGTACCAGCCGGGCTCCGTGCAGGACCTCGACGCGGTCAAGGCCAGCATCAACGACCTGGCCAACGTCCGCAAGGGCGTCACCGCCTCGTCCTTCCCCGCGTCACAGATCATCCGGGTCTACAGCGGGAACCTCATCGCGCCCGCGAACACGTTCAGCGCCGCCATCGGAACCGGCGCCAGCGACGCTGACCTGCAGGCCAACGTCAACACGCTGGGCGCCCTGCTGCGCGACGAAAACCAGGTGGCGGTACAGCGGGCCATCCTGTACGCGGCGCTCAGCTCGCCGCAGGGAATTCTCCGCTCGGAGAACCTCGCCACCCTCAATCAGGCTTACGAGCAGGGCAAGGCGGACCTGGCCGACTTCGACGCCTCCACCGACACCGCCGAGCAGCAGTTCTACAGCAACACCGTCAGCGGCGCCCAGGTGGACACCGCGTCCTCGAACGAGATCCTGGCCCAGCAGCTGGCGCAGAGCCAGCCGTCGGTGCCGCTGTCCCGGCTGAATCCCCAGCTGCAGGCGGGGAGCTGGAACCGGGACATGGGACTCACCGTCAGTGACACCCGGACCGTGGCCGACGACCTCGTCAGCAAGATCTCCGACCGGGCCGCGGCCCTCAGGTCCCAGGCCACCACCGACCTGGTGGTCACCAGCATCGTGACGCTGCTGCTGCTGCTCCTTGTGGCGCTGGTCTCGACGGTCGTGGCGCGGTCGCTGATCCGCCCGCTGCGCAAGCTCCGCTCCGACGCGCTGGACGTGGCAGGGCACCGGCTGCCGGAGATGGTGCGCAGGCTGAGCCAGAGCGAGGGCGCCGACGAAGGGGTCGAGATCGAGCCCATCGGGGTCACCTCGACCGACGAGATCGGTGAAGTGGCGCGGGCCTTCGACCAGGTCCACCGGGAGGCGGTCCGGCTGGCGGCCGACGAAGCCATGCTGCGCGGCAACCTGAACGCGATGTTCATCAACCTGTCCCGGCGCAGCCAGTCGCTGATCGAGCGGCAG
>Ga0335081_10016696_pt1 | contig 11890 bp, 11 predicted proteins | sample Lox_Sample_35_FD_206713 | JGI IMG/M metagenome (GOLD analysis project Ga0335081, IMG submission 206713) | Soil microbial communities from Loxahatchee National Wildlife Refuge, Florida, United States - Lox_Sample_3.5 | ecosystem: Environmental > Terrestrial > Soil > Wetlands | place: USA... | reverse complement strand
GCTTTCACCCTGATCGCGTCGGGGGCGATCGCGATGTTGCGGTAGGCGATCTGCACGAGCCCGCTGCGCACGGGGGCGCCGGCCGGGGGCGAGGCGAACCGCGGGGTCGTGTTGATGTGGATCGAGGCGCGCGAGGTGGCCCCCGGCGAGCCCTTCGAGGAGCCGGTCTTGCTGCTCGCGGCCCCCGTCGAGGAGCCGCAGCCGCAGAGGGCGACGGTGACACACACCAGCGCTGCGACCGCCGTTGCCGCTCTCATCGCGGGCGATGCTAGCGGTGCTCCCGGGGCGGGCGCGGGGAGCACCTACACTCACCGCTCTCAGCCATGACACGCCATTTCCTGACCGGCGCCGAGCTGGCGGCCGACGAGCTGGAAGGCCTCCTCGCCCGTGCCGCGGAGCTCAAGCGCGAGCCGCTGCGATCGAACGCCCTCGAGGGCCGCAGCGTGGCGCTCATCTTCGAGAAGCCCTCCACGCGCACGCGGTTGTCCTTCGAGGTCGGCGTCCACGAGCTGGGCGGCCAGCCGCTGATCCTGCGCAGCGACGAGATGCAGCTCTCCCGCGGGGAGGCGCTGCAGGACACCGCCACCGTGCTGGGGCGCCACGTGGCGGCGATCGGCCTGCGGACGGGCTCGGAGGACACGCTGCAGGAGCTGGCGCTCCACAGCCCGGTCCCCGTGATCAACATGCTCAGCCCCGACCATCACCCCTGCCAGGCGCTCGCCGACCTGCTGACGCTGCGCGAGGCCTACGGCACGCTCGCCGGGCTGCGGATCGCCTACGTGGGGGACGGCAACAACGTCGCTCGCTCCCTGGCGGTGCTGGGGACGCTGGCGGGACTGCACCTCGCGATCGCATCCCCGCCGGGCTACTCGCTGCAGGGAAGGCTCTCGCTGTCGCCCGCGGCGAGCGGGACCGTGACCATGTACGAGCACCCCCATGAGGCCGTGAAGGGGGCGCAGGCGGTGTACACCGACGTGTGGGTCAGCATGGGCGACGAGCTCGAGGCCGCCGAGCGCCGCCGCGCGCTCGCCCCCTACACGGTCGACGACCCGCTCCTCGACGTGGCCGCCGAGGGCGCCTTCGCGATGCACGACCTGCCCGCCCATCCCGGCGAGGAGATCTCCGCCGAGGTCCTGTACGGCGAGCGTCAGCGGATCTGGGATCAGGCCGAGAACCGGCGCCACGCCCAGAAGGCGCTGCTCGAGCTGCTGCTCGCGCGGCACGGGCACGCCGGCGCCGCCGTCGGCGGATCGCCGTGAGCGACGCGGCCGATTCCGGGGCGCTCGCGGCGCCCACCCGCCCGCAGCGTGGAGACGAGCTCGAGCTCGAGGTGCAGTCGCTCGCCTTCGGGGGCGAGGGCGTCGCGCGCGTCGGCGACAGCGGCTACGTCGTGTTCGTCGCCGGGGCGATTCCGGGGGACCGCGTGCGGGCGGTCGTCCACAAGCGCAAGCGCACCTACGCCCACGCGCGGACGCTCGAGGTGCTCCGCCCGAGCCCCGAGCGGATCCCGCCCAAGGCGCAGCACCCGGGAGTCCCCTGGCAGGTGCTCCCCTACGAGCGCCAGCTGGAGATCAAGCGCGAGCAGGTCGGCGAGGCGCTGCGGCGGATCGGCGGCCTGGACGGCTTCGAGCTCGAGCAGATCGCACCGGCGTGCGCGCAGTGGCGCTACCGCAACAAGCTCGAGTACTCGTTCGGGACCGGCCCCGCGGGCGAGCTGATCTGCGGCTTTCACGATTCGGCCGGCGCCCGCAGCGTGAGCCCCATCTCCGACTGCCTGCTGGCGTCCGAGCGCGGCAACCGCGCACGCGAGCTGGTGCTCGGATGGTGCCGCGAGCAGGGGTTGCAGGCGTGGGAGCGCGGGCGCCGCGTCGAGCGCACCGACGAGGGGCGAGCCCAGCAGGCCCCGCCGGCGGGGGCGCGCAACGGTCGCCGCGGGGAGGCGGTCGGGGCGGCGCCGGACGGGCGCCCGCAGCTGCGCAACGTGGTGGTCCGCGAAGGCCGCCGCAGCGGCACGCTGCAGGTGCGCCTGGTGAGCACCGATGGAGAGCTCGATCCCTCGCCGCTGGCCGGGGTGCTCGCCGAGGGCCTCGGCGAGGAGCTCGCGGGCGTGCTGTGGACGCGCTCGGGGAGACCGGCCGAGACGACCGCGGGCGGGGAGACGGAGCTCGTGTGGGGCGAGGCGGAGCTGTCCGAGCAGCTCTGCGGCCTCGAGCTGCGCATCTCTGCGGAGGCGTTCTTCCAGACCAACACCGAGATGTCCGAGGTGCTCTACGGGGTCGTGGGCGAGTACGCCGCGCTGGAGAGCTGGGAGCGGGTGTACGACCTGTACTGCGGGATCGGCTCGATCGGCTTGACGCTCGCGCCGCGGGCGGGCGAGCTGTGGGGGATCGAGCTGCTCGAGCCCGCTGTCGCCGACGCGATCGAGGGAGCCCGGCGAAACGGGATCACCAACGCGCGCTTCTTCGCCGGCGACACGCGGACGGCGCTGCCCGAGCTGGTGCAGCGCGCGGGCCGCCCGGATGTGATCGTCGTCGATCCCCCCCGCGCCGGGCTCTCGAAGAAGGTCGTCCATCGCATCATCGAGGCGGCTCCCAAGCGGATCGTGTACGTCTCGTGCAACCCCACCACGCTCGCTCCCAACGCCGCCGAGATGGTCGCCGCCGGATGGTCGCTGCGGCGGGTTCGCCCGGTCGACATGTTCCCGCAGACCCACCACATCGAGAGCGTGGCGCTGCTGGAGCGCGGATAGCGCTCCTGGAGCGCGGATAGGCTTCGCCGGCCATGCGGGCAGCCACGATCCGCGACCAGGAGATCGTCGTCGAGGAGCACCCCGACCCGGTGGCGGGGACGGGGGAGGTGCTCGTGCGGGTTCGCGCCGCCGGGCTCAACGGCGCCGACATGATGCAGCGCCGGGGTCTGTACCCGGCGCCGAGCGGCTCCCCGGCGGACATCCCCGGCCTCGAGCTGGCGGGAGAGGTCGCCGCGCTGGGGGCGGGCGCGCAGCGCTTCTCCCCCGGTCAGCGGGTGATGGCGATCGTCGGCGGCGGCGCCCAGGCGGAGCTTGCCGTCGTGCACGAGCGCCAGCTGATGCCCGTCCCCGAGTCGCTCGAGTGGATGGCCGCGGGCGGGCTTCCCGAGGTCTTCACGACCGCCCACGACGCGATCTTCACGCAGGCGCAGCTGCGCGCCGGCGAACGCCTGCTCGTGCACGGCGGCGCCGGCGGGGTGGGCACGGCAGCGATCCAGCTGGCGCGAGCGGCCGGCGCCGAGGTGACCGCGACGGTTCGCCGCGAGGAGCTGCGCGAGCAGGTCGCCGCGCTCGGCGCGCGGGCGGTCGCGTGCGAGGGCTTCGCCGAGCACGGGCCCTTTGACGTGATCCTCGAGCTCGTCGGGGCGCCGAACCTCGCCGAGAACATGCAGGCGCTCGATACGGGCGGGCGGATCGCGGTGATCGGGGTCGGGGGTGGCGCCACCGCCGAGCTGAACCTGCTGGCGCTGATGGGCAAGCGGGCGAGGATCCACGGCTCGACGCTTCGCGCCCGCCCGCTCGAGGAGAAGGCGCTCGCGGCACGGCGCCTGGAAGGCGAGGTGCTGCCGCTGTTCGGGCGGGGCCTGCTGCGGGTGCCGGTGGCCGACACGTTCCCGCTCGAGAAGGCCGCCGACGCCTACGAGCGCTTCGCCGCCGGGGGCAAGCTCGGCAAGGTCGTGCTCGAGCTGTGAGGGGTCGCCAGATCCACCACACGCTCGCCGGACGCCGGGGCAGCCAGCTCGACGAGCCGCCCGGCCGACGGCGCGAGCTCGGCCGCGAACGTCTCGTAGCGCCCCGCGTCCCAGTCGGGCTGCACGGGTGCGGTCATCGCGCGCGTGCTCCCACGCTCAATACGGCGGAAGCGTCTGGTACCAGCTGCCCAGCACGCGGAACGCAGCCCAGAACTCGCGCTTTGCGTCCTGCTCGTCGAGCGACTCGTCGAGGTTGGGGACGTACAGCGCCTCGATCGAGGGGGTCAGCTGCTGGACCTCGCCGATGCGCGGCTCCAGCTCGCGGGCGAGCGGGATGTCGATCTCGCCGAGCGTCGCCAGTGCGTCGGGGCCCATCGCGACGATGATCTTCGGCTGAACGATCGCGATCTCCTCCGCCAGCCGCGACACGCACGCGAAGTCCGCCAGCGAGGCGTCGCTCAGCGGGCACTTCACGCACAGCGTCCCGTACACCGCGAGCGGGTCGATCGCCAGGCGCTTGAGCGACTTCATGATCGCGCCCCCCGAGCGCCCGTAGAACGCCACCCCCTCCTCGATCTCCGAGGGCATCGCGGAGTGCTTGAGCAGCATGATGTCGGCCTGCGGGTGGCCGGAGCCGAGCACCGGCATCAGGTTCCCGCGCGGGCAGTGCTCGCAGGCCTGCAGCTCCCGCATCAGCTGGTTGAGCTCGCGGATCGCCCGCTCGAGGTACTTCTCGCGGATCTCGTCGTCGGTCACCGGCATCGCCGCGGAGGGATTTGACGGTGCCCCGGCTTGTCCTTGGCCGTGCATCACCCGTTGCGCGCGGCTACCGGCCGCGGCGTTCGCCGGTGCGGCTCAGACGCCGTAGCCGGCGGGCCCGGCTCGCCCGCCGCGCCGACGGCGGCGTGGCGCGCGTCTGCAGGAACTTCAGCGCCTGCACGTACAGCAGCGACGACGGCCTGGTGAGGATCTCGGCGCCGTGCAACGACTGCAGGAACTCGCGCGGCCCGTCGAAGTCGCGCATCCGCACGCGCACCGAGCCGAGGCCCTGGGGAACGTGCGCGTCCGATCCCGCCCCCGCCGGGATGCGGTACTTGGCGGCGAAGCGATCGGCCTCTTCGTTGAAGGCGCTGATCGCGACCCGCGGGTTGAAGATCTCGATCGCGTCGACCTCGTCGAGCACGGGCAGCAGGTGCTCGTAGTCGGGCACCGAGTGCATGCGGTCGAAGGGGTGGGGCACGTACACGACGCCGTGCTGGCGGCGGATCCGCTCGATCGTCTCCGCGAGGCTCAACCCGCGCGGGATCTTCTCCTTCAGGAACAGCCCGATCACCTCGCCCTGCCCGTCGGTCTTGATCTCCTCTCCGACGATCACCCGCACGCCCGCCTGCGCGGCCTTGGCCTGCGCCTCGAAGGCTCCCGAGATCTCGTTGTGGTCGGTCACCGCGATCGCCCCGAGGCCGGCATCGCGGGCGCTCGCGAGCAGCACCTCCACGGGGGTCGCGCAGTCGTGGGAGTGGTCGGTGTGCATGTGCAGGTCGACCTCGATCAGGGGACGCTCCGCGAGCAACCGCGCGAGCTCCGCGTCGCCGGGACCGTGGCGGCGCGCGGCCACGCTCGCGTAGATCTCCCCGAACCGCTGGGCGGCCAGCGCGTCGTCGGGGACGAGCTCGTACGAGGCGGGGAAGGCTCGATCCATCAGCTCGGCGGTGGCCGGCAGTGTGGCTGTGCGCGCATCGAGGCGCCCGAAGAAGCTCTCCACGAAGCGGCGCGCCAGCAGCGTCGAGAGCAGCCGCTCGCTGGAAGAGTGAAACGAGCCGACGTTCAAGGCGCGCGAGTGGCGCAGCGCGGCGTTGGAGGTGGACGGGGCGAACGGCTCGTGGACGTGCACGAAGTCGAGCGGCACGCGCGTGAGCACTTCCTCGACGGTGCGCGCGACGTCGATCGGCAGCGCGGGGGCGCGGCGTCGCGTCCCCGGTGTGACCTCCAGCACCTCGCCGACCGCGATCACCCGTGGGCTGCCGCCGTCGGTCGCCTCGAGCAGGCGCTCCGGGGCGGCGCGTGCGGCCCGCAGCTGCTTGCGCGATTCGCGCACGCGCTCCTGCGAGCGTGACGGGGCGAGCACGAGCGTGCGGTGCCCGTGCTGCGAGAGCTCGGCCGCCGCCTGGGCGACGTGGACGTTGACCTCGTTCTCGACCTCCCACGGGTACGGCGTGACGTGGGCGATCGCGAAGGTGGGGGCCATCGCTGCTGATTATCCCGTCCGCGCGCGAGCGCGGGGCGGGTCAGCGGCCGGCGCGGGTCGCAGCGGGGCGGCTGCGGGTGCCGGCGGGACGCGCTTTGGCGCCGCCTGCTGTGCCGGCGCCTGCTGTGCCGGCGCCTGCTTTGCCGGCGCCTGCTTTGCCGCCGCTTGCTTTGCCGGCGCCTGCTTTGGCGCCGGCTGCTCTGGCGCGTCCCTTCGAGGCGGCCTTGGGCGCGGTCCCGGGGCGCTTGGCGTACGCGGAGATGAACGCCTCCGTGTCGAGTCGGGCCTGCTCGTCGGGGCGCTGCTTGTGGGGGGACTTCATCAGGTAGGAGGAGGGCCCGTCGAGCTGCCCGCCGATGCCGTGGTTGAGGGCGAGCTTGCAGCAGCGCACGGCGTCGATCACGATCCCGGCCGAGTTGGGCGAGTCCCACACCTCGAGCTTGACCTCCATGTTCAGGGGCACGTCGCCGAAGGCTTGGCCCTCGAGGCGGATGTGGGCCCACTTGCGGTCGGTCAGCCACGGCACGTAGTCGGAGGGCCCGACGTGGACGTCCTCCGGCGGGAGCTCGTGGTCCATGATCGAGGTGACCGCGTTGGTCTTCGAGATCTTCTTCGACTCCAGCCGCTCGCGCTCGAGCATGTTGTAGAAGTCCATGTTCCCGCCGACGTTCAGCTGCGAGGTGCGCTCCAGCTCCACGCCGCGCTCGGCGAACAGGCGGGCGAGCGTGCGGTGCACGATCGTGGCCCCGACCTGGGACTTGATGTCGTCGCCCACGATCGGCAGGCGGGCCGTCTTGAAGCGGCGGTCCCAGTAGTCCTCGCGGGCGATGAACACGGGGATGCAGTTGACGAGGGCGCAGCCCGCCTCGAGCACCTGCTCGACGTACCACTTGGTGGCCTGCTCGGAGCCGACCGGCAGGTAGGAGACGACCACGTCGGTGTGCGTGTCGCGCAGGATCTTGACGATGTCGGCGGTCTCGCCGGGTGCCTTCTTGATCTTCTCCTTGAGGTACTTGCCGAGCCCGTCGTGGGTCATCCCGCGGTGGACCTGCACCCCCAGGTGGCGGGGCACCTTCGCGAAGCGGATCGTGTTGTTCTGGCCGGCCCAGATCGCGGTCCCGAGGTCCTTGCCGACCTTCGTGGCGTCGATGTCGAAGGCGGCCGTGAACTCGATGTCGCGGACGTGGTATCCGCCGAGGTCCACGTGCATCAGGCCCGGGACCCGCTTGGCGGGGTCGGCGTCGCGGTAGTAGTGGACGCCCTGCACGAAGGCCGATGCGCAGTTGCCGACGCCGATGATCGCCACGCGTACCTTGTCTTGCTGGTAGCGGGCCGCGCCGTTGCGCGATGCCGCGCCGTCGGTGTGTGTGGTGCCGTTGGTGGGCTGCTTGATCACAAGTCCGATCCTTGTTCGTGGCGAGGGGCAGGGCGGGGGCCGCGGGGCCCGGGCGAGGACTCAGCGAGCCCGGTGCCGCCAGAGACTACTCCGCCGCCCGTGGAAGGTCACACTGCGCGCTACGCGGTGAGCGCCTTGCGCACGTGCCAGATGCGCTGGAGCACGGTCACCACGCTGAGGACGGCGAGCGCGTATACGGCCGGCTTGAGCAGTTCGAAGCCGCCCAGCGACGCGCCCTTGGCGAACACCAGGCCGATCGCGAGGATCACGACGCGCACGGGCCGGGTGGCGATCCCGACCTTGCATTCCACGCCGAGCGCCTCCGCCCGCGCCCGCGTGTAGCTGACCATCAGCGAGGCCAGCACGGCGACCACCACGGCGGCGGTGGCGACCCGTTCTCCCTGTAGCGCGAAGTAGCCGGCGACGGCGGCCAGCACGATGCCCTCCTCGATCCGGTCGAGGGTGGAGTCCAGGAACGCGCCGAACGGGGTCCCCTTGCCCGACATCCGCGAGTAGCGCCCGTCGAGGGTGTCCATCACCGAGCCGACGATGAACGCCAGGCCGCCGAGGAAGAACCGCTGTTCCCACACCAGCACGGCCGCCACCAGGTTCAGCGCGAAGCCCGTCAGCGAGATCGCGTTGGGCGTGAGACGGGAGTCGATCAGGCGGTTGCGGACCAGCTCGCGCCGCGCGCCGGAGCCGATCGGCGGCCGCGTGCGGGCGCGCCCGGCGCGGTGGGAGCGGCCGCGGCGGGCCGGCGCAGTCTGGCGTGGGGGCATCGGGACCTCGGAGCCCTAGCCGCTGGCTCCGAGGCGGGTGCCCTGCATGGCCGAGAAGCGCCAGGCATTGGGCCGCGCCCGCGCCAGCCACAGCGCACCGTAGGCGGACACGCCGGCCGTCACCGCCCCGAGCAGCGCGTCGAAGATGAAGTGGTTGGCGGTGACCACGATCACGAAGGTCATGAAGAACGGATACAGGATCCAGAGCACCCTCACGACCTTCGGTTTTACCAGCCGCGCGAGCGTCCATCCCGTCATCAGCGCGAACGCCACGTGCATCGAGGGGACCGCCGCGTACATGTTCACCATCGCCGTCATCGAGGAGCTCTTGGCCGACACGTGCATCCCGGTGAAGTCGGAGACGGTGTCGATGAAGCCCCACTCGGGGAAGAAGCGGGGCGGGGCCGTTGGGAACACCATGTAGCCGATCAGCGCGATCGCCATCGCGATCATGAACATGTTGCGCACGAAGTAGAAGCTGCGGTTGTGGCGCAGGTAGATGTAGGCGAGCGCCGCCACCATGACGGTCGTCTGCGCGTTCACGTACACCCAGCTGGTGGCCACGATCAGCGCGTGGCTGCCCGAGGCCCACGCCTGGATCGACGGCTCGACGAACACGTGCAGCCCCCTCTCCAGCGAGATCAGATCGCGCGCGTGGGCGAAGGCCGCGTTGGCCTCGCCCTCGACCAGGCCGCGCACGAGGCGGTAGGCGAGGAACGCGCCGAGGAACAGCAACAGCTGTCGCAGCGCGTCCAGCCATCCCCGCGGCAGCAGTCGCGCCTGGAACACACGAGCGCGGGCGAGCATCGCGGCGAAGCCTAGTCGATGCTCAGGTGCACCGGGGGCCGTTCGCCACGACCCGCGCCGGCGAGAAGCCGATGCCCAGCTCGAAGCGGCCGGGCCCCCGGGCGAGCACCCGCGTCCAGTCCCCCGGTGCCCGTTCCACGCAGCCGTTGCCGGTGTCGAGCTTCCAGTAGGGGGTGAAGCGAACCCGCAACAGGTAGCGGCCCGGCCGCGGTAGCCGCAGGCTCGCACGGTCGCTGGAGATGCTGCCCAGGACCCCGGGCGCCGACAGCAGCGGGCCCGGGTCGCGGACGGCGAACAGCCGCCAGCTGGCCGATCGCCACACTTCGCGCAGATACGCGGGCGGACCCGCGCGCAGCAGGCGCGCCTCGGCCCTGCCGGAGTAGTCGAGCGCAGCGTCGGGCAGGGCGATCAGCGAGATCCCCTGTTCGAGCAGCCAGTCGTGCAGCTCGGCGGCGCTCAGCGGGGCGCCCTCGTAGAACAGCCCGTTGCGCCGGCGGTCGAGCTGGCGCTCCCAGCCGCGGGCGAGCATCATGTGCGGTGCCACCCAGCGGGCTTCCCAGTGCGCCGCGGTCGGCACCACCTCGATGCGCGCCGGGCGGGCGCCGTAACCCACGCCCAGCCGCCCCAGCTCGGCCAGCAGCGGAGCGTAGTAGGAGGCTTTCACCGACGGGTTGTCCCGGACCGCGCGAAAGTCCGCGAGCGGCGCCCTGATCTGCCAGTAGAGCATCAGCGGCGCCAGCCCGGCCAGCAGCCACAGGCGCCCGCGGGCGAAGCCGCCGCCCTCGCGGCGCAGCAGGATCAGCGCCGCGGCCGGCCCGCCGAGCAGCGCCCCCAGGCGCCCGGCGTTGCCGCCCACCGCGCTCGGCACGACGAAGGCAGCCACCAGCAGCAGCGCATACAGCAGGATGCCGGTGCGCAGCACGCGCTGCCCGTCGCCGGCCAGCAGTGCCAGCGCCAGCACGGCTCCCAGCGGCGCCCAGAACGCCGATGCGACGAACGGCTGGGTGCCGCCTTCGGGGAACAGCACCGCGAGCGCCAGGATCGGGGCCAGCGCCGCGACCATCATCGCGAGCGCCAGCCGCCGCCGCGCGCCCGCGATCGCCCACGCGAGCAGCATCAGCGCGAGGAACGCTCCCGCCACGGGGCTCGCCAGCGAGCACGCCGCGCACAGCACGAGCGCCACCGCCGGTTGCGATCGGGCCAGCACCAGCGCGGCCAGGCCGAGCGCGAGGCCGAGGTCGTAGGGAACGCGGCCGGAGAGCAGCGCGAAGCCGGCGCCGAACGCGAACCACAGCGAAGCGACGCGGCCGGCCGTTCCCGGCGCCTCCCGGGCGAGCAGCCGTTCGAACAGCGCCGCCTGGGCGACGGCGGCCAGCGCCACCAGCAGGCGTGGTCCGATGACGGCGCCGAGGGCGGGCGCGAGCAGCGAGTAGGCGGGCAGGTGGTGGCCCGCGTACCAGGAGTTGTCCCACAGCGAGAAGCCCACGCGAGAGAACAGCTCGCTGCGGTAGCTGGCCGCGGCGAGGTCGGGGCTCGACGGCGCGAGCACGAGGTAGCCGCCGGCGATCAGCGCCGCCAGCAGCCACGCCGGCGGTCTGCGCACCCAGCCGGCCCCGCGGCGGGCGGGGGCGCGGGCCGGGTCGCCCCCCGGGCGCTCGTGGCCAGGGCTCGCGAGCCGCTCCCCGAGGACCGCGCCGGTCATGTCCGGGCCAGGAACTCGTGCACCCGCTCCGGCAGGTCGGGGCGGTCGAGCCACGGCCAGTGTCCGGCGTCGGGCAGCTCGAGCAGCTCGGCGTGCGGCAGCGCCCGCGCGTACTCGCGCGCGAAGCGCTCGGGGATGTAGGGGTCGCGCGTGCCCCAGGCGACCAGCGCCGGCGCCTGCACGTCGCCGAGGTGCTCGCCGGCGGCCGCCAGGCGCTCGGGCGGTGAGCTGCGGTACAGGCGCAGGATCGCGCGCTGGGTGCCCTGGTCGAGGTGCTCCATGATCGAGCGGCGCACGTCCTCGGGGAGGGGGCCGGGGGTGACGTTCGACTCTCGCGAGAGCAGCTTCAACGTGAAGCCCACGGTGGCGCCCATCGCCAGCTCTCCCAGCACGGGGGTGCGCCACGCGCGGGCCGTGCGGTGCCAGCGGTAGCCCGGCAGCAACGGCACGACGTTGATCAGGGCCATGCGCCGCACCCGCTCGGGCCGGCGCTGGGCGAAGGCGAGCCCGACCGCGCCCCAGTCGTGCATCACCAGCCGCACGCGCTCGATCCCGCGCCAGTCGAGGAAGCGCTCTATGAAGGCGTCGTACTCCTCGATCGTGTACTCGCGCGATCCCGGCTTGCCGGAGCGTCCGAAGCCCGGCAGGTCGACCGCGAGGCCGCCGCTCAGCGCCAGCCACAGCGTCCAGTCGTCGGAGCTGGTCGGCACGCCGTGCAGGTAGAGCACCGGCGCGAGCTCGGTCTCCGGGTCCGGCGCCGGGGCTTCTCGCCAGAACACGGGCAGGCCGTCGAGGTCCTCGGTGTGCTCGCTCGGCTCGCGCACCTCGGGCGAGGTTATAGAGCAGCGGGGCCCGCCCGGCGTGCGGATACCGTGCTCCCGTGCGCACCACCCGCCAGCTCGACGAGCTCCCGAGCCGCCGACGGGTCGCGCTGGTACGCCGGCGGCTGCGGTTCGTGTACGGGGTCCCCTCGATGGCGCCCCACGGGGACCCGATCGCCGAGCTGGTGCTCACCGTGCTGTCGCAGTCGACCAACGACCGCAACCGCGACGTCGCCTACCTGCGGCTGCGGGAGCGCTTTCCGACCTGGGAGCTGGTCCGTGACGCGCCGGTGGGGGAGGTCGAGGAGGCGATCCGGCCGGGGGGCATCTCGAAGGTGAAGTCGGGCCGCCTGCAGGCGATCCTGCGGGCGATCACCGCGGACCCTCGCGACCCCGGACTCGAGCTGTCGCTGGAGTGGA
>Ga0335081_10016695_pt1 | contig 11890 bp, 9 predicted proteins | sample Lox_Sample_35_FD_206713 | JGI IMG/M metagenome (GOLD analysis project Ga0335081, IMG submission 206713) | Soil microbial communities from Loxahatchee National Wildlife Refuge, Florida, United States - Lox_Sample_3.5 | ecosystem: Environmental > Terrestrial > Soil > Wetlands | place: USA: Florida... | reverse complement strand
TCTCTGACTGCGGTTTCTGGCCGGCTAAAGCCCGCCAGAAAGAGCGGAAATAAAGGCCTCTTTCGGCACGACTGAAGTCGTGCCCTGTTACAAAGCCTGTTCTGAAGAGCTTTTCCGCAGCCTGTTCAACCCGTGCGTTGAATCGCTCCAAGAAACGACCCTGGGGCTTTAGTCCCTGCTGAGCAGCTGACTTCGTGGCGCGGGATCTATCGCTGCGCACAGAACCCGCTACAATCGTCCCATGCTGCTCGAAGGCATCTTTGCCGCCGTCACCACTCCGTTCTATCCCGACGAGCGGGTCTACTTCCGCAAGCTCGAAGCCAACGTCGGCCGCTACTCGAAGAGTTTGCTCTCCGGCATGGTCGTCCTCGGTTCCACCGGCGAAACCATGGCCCTCACCGATGCTGAAACGCTCGACATTTTGCGGGTCGCCGCGGAGGTCGCCGCGCCGGAAAAAGTGCTGATCGCCGGGGTGGGGCGCGAAAGCGCGAAGCACAGCCTCGATCAGGCCGAAGCCGCCGCAAAATTCAACTACGATGCCGTACTGGTGCGCACACCCACCTACTATCCGGCGCAAATGACCCCGGCCGCCGTTCTGAACTACTACCGCACCGTCGCCGATCGCTCGCCGCTGCCAGTCGTGCTCTACAACATTCCCCGCTGCGTGCCCTATGACATCCCTGTCGAAATCGTCGCGGAGCTGGCCCAGCATCCCGGCATCATCGCCATCAAGGACTCGAGCGGCAGTCTCGATCGCATCCGCGCCACCGTCGAGCAGACACGCAATTCTTACCGGCGGACCGTCACCGTTACGCCGGTTTTCGAGGCCGTCACGGGACGCATGATGATGCCGAAGCCCGAGCCCGCCCGATCTTTCGTCCCAGCCGGGGATCTCGCGGGCAGCGTTGCCATCGCCGTCCCTCCGCCAGCGCCGGCGATCAAGACGCGGACTAAAGAGATCGGATTTCAGGTCCTGACGGGAGCGACCGGCATCGTACTGGAGTCGCTCAAATCCGGCGCCAGCGGCGCCATTCTCGGCTTTGGCGCCTGCGCTCCCCAGGCCTGCCAGGAGATCTATCTCGCCTGGAAAGAACACGATATCGAGCTGGCCGAGGAAAAGCAGCGCCGCATCGCTGCGCCCAGCCTGCGCATCGGTGCCGGGCTGGGCATCGCCGGCGTCAAGCACGCCTGCGACTTCAACGGTTACTACGGCGGCCGCCCCCGGCTGCCGCTTCTTCCTTTGACCGCCGCCGAGAAAGCCGAGATCGAACAACTGCTGGCCGGGATTCGCAACTGAAGAGTCCCGGGCAGGGAATCGGTAACGCCGCCTGCGTTCTTTTTGTCCTTGCCGAATCTTCGCCCGGCGTGGGACTATTTCAGGTAAAAATTGGGCCCAATACAGCGTTTTGGGAAATTCCTTAGCCTTGGAGCGTATCTGAGCCTAGAGCTGTCGCCGACATCGAGCGGCGGCCTACCCGGACTGCCGAATGCAGTGAACCTTTTCCTGAGACGCTCAATCGCATTTTCTTGAGAGACGCAGCGCAGACCCGGACCAACCGGCCGATACCCTCGCCGCGGTAAGAGGCGCTTAGCCGGAGCCGAGTCGCCTAATCCTCTCTGAAAGTGCCATGAGCTGAATATCCCAAACGAATCGGAGCAGAACGATGCGTCTACGCGGATTTTTCGTCGTCGCCGCGCTCGTGGCCGCCCAACTGGGCGTCGCTCTCGGGCAGCAGGCCGCCTCCACCGCCAAAACCCAGACCCCCAGTGGACTCAGCTTATCGTTCGACGCCCTTCATGGCCAGTTGACCGCCAGCGGAATCGCCGTGAAGTCTCGTCCTTTGACCACTCCGGCCGGCGCCACCAGCGTGACCGGCACGGTGAACCTCACCATCACCATCAACCTCGTCTCCAAAATCGGCCACGAGGCCAGAATCCCGTGCGCAGCCATCCTCATCGGTGGCGAAGCCGACACCTCTGTACCGATCGTCGATGGCGGAATTGAGACCGCCAGCGGCGCCGCCATGGTCGACTGGAAAGCCAAGACGGCAACCTGCACATTGAGCATTCCTTATGAGTGGACGCTCATTACAGACACTGCCGCCGGTGAAGGTCTGTTTGTCGGCTTCGCGGCTGCCGACGTCGACCACTGGGACAACACCAGGCGCTCCACCATCCAGATCGGCGGACCGTTGCCCTTGCCGCCCAGCGGGACCACTACGACACTGGCGTTTACGACCACGCTTTAACCAGTGAACCCCGCAGTCGCGCCGCCGGGATCGCCCGATTCCGGCGTTGCGGCCCGGTCCCCACTTCGTGCCCCCATTCGGCCTCCGGCCCACCCCCGGTCGTTGGTTGCCCACCCCTTTTCGCCGCCCGCGTCGGCGGATGGCGACCCTCCAACCCCGCAGCTCCTGAAAACCGGTAGCGATTTCGTTTCCTCCCGCTTATAGTCTTAGGAACGCGCTTTTGCCCTTGCGAAGAGAATTGGCGCTCGACCGAAAACCGAAATCGCAGTCCCGCGGGTGAAAGTTGCCTCGATCTCAAGGGGAAGGCGGCGCCACCGGCGATTCGAGGCCCCCATGAGACTCTACGAACTCGAAGCCAAGCGCTCGCTGCTCAGCAAACGACTCACGGTTGACCAGGTTTTCTCTCACCAGGATTCTCCTTCGCCGCTCGCAACCGGCATTCTGCAGGGAAGCGAGCTGTACCTCAATCTGCTGCCCCTCAAGACGCTTGCCTCAGCGGCTCGGCCCGGATCCCCGGCTGCCGCGCCGGCAGAGCCAGCCGAGGCTACGGCTGAACCTCCAGCGGCTCAGCTCGATGCGGCGGTCCCGCCGGCGGGAACGACGCCCAAGCCAAGCGCGGTCGTCCTGGGGCACATGCTCTCCCAGGCGGCCATTCGTGCGCGCGCTATTGAACTGGCGAAATCTGGCGACCCCGAGGCTCGGCTGGCCGCGGCGGAGCAGGTTGGCTCGCTTTCGTCAACCGCCCGACTCTTTCCCCGGCTCGCCGGCGCCGTGCCTCCAGGCGCACTGGCCAAGACGTCTCTCAACCTGATGTCTTTCAGCCAGGACATGACTCACGCCCAGGTCGCCGGCCACTTCCAGGCATGGGGACTTCAGCCCACCACGGCCAACAGCGCGGCCGACGACGTTTTCAAGCTCTTCGATCACCACGGCGTCAGCTCCGTGCTGGCCGGCGTCACCGTCGGCAGCGCGGTCGTCGCCTTCCTGGCAGTGGTGAAGCCGACCATGGCCGCAGGGACCCGGATTTCCATCGGGGTCGCTGCTGCGCTGGTCTTCGGCCTGCTCTTCTACTTCATCGCTTCACGCCCCAATCACTTTGAGGGCAAGTGGGTGGCGAGTCCCTCGGAGGCGCATTATCAACCCGGTCCGCCGCCCCAGGCCTCGACCTGCACCTTTGCCACCTCCGGCACGCGGCTGACGATCTCTGAAGACGACCTCTTCGCCAATGGCAAAGTGCGCCACATCCAATACACCCTGGATGCAGACGGATTCGACCACAAGGTGGCGCCTGAGACAGGAGCCGACAAAGCACGAGGCACCATCCGGGATTTCGGCAACAAGCTGGAGGTCATCTTCAAGCTGAAGGGAAAGGAGATCCGGCGCGAGACTCGCGAGCTCTCTGCGGATCACAAGGAGATGACGGTGACTGAAATCGGCCTTGCTCCTGGTTCAACCTACAAAAATACAAGCATATACGAGAAGAAATGAATGTAATTTCGAGGATTTTCCGGTTGCTGCGCCGCTAGGGTGATTCATAATTAGCACGATGTCCTTCAAGCCGTTCTTCCGCCTCTTTCGCGAGGGCCGACTCGGTGCTCTTCTGGCTGTTGGCGCCGACCTCAAGTCCTTCTACAGACTTACCTACGTCGCCGCAGCCGGAGAGGCCGGTCTGCTTGCCCGGCTGGCGACTGAGCCTGCCACGTTCGATTCGCTGGCCGAGTTCTTCGCGGCCCGCGGTCAAGGCAGGGAGGCGCTGGAGGCCTGGCTGCAGTTGGGCGTCCGCTTGCGGCTGCTGAGCCGGGGACCGGACGGTTACGCGCTTCGCGGGCTGGCAAGCGCGCTTGCCCGGCAGCAAAACGATGCAGCCCTGGCCATGGCGCAGGAGGTGGCCGGTTTGCACCACAAACTCATCTCCGCCACGCTGCCCAGGCTCCGCTCCGGCGAACTCTGGAGCCTCGCCGATCAGGACGGCGAGCTGATTGCCCGCTCCTCTCGGGTGCTCGAAGCATTTCAAGCCGAGGTCATCCGGGATGCCTTCCCGAAGGGCGGCGCGCTCCGCCTGCTCGAGATCGGCTGCGGCTCCGGCATCTACCTGCGCTACGCTGCCGAGAGGAATCCTTCGCTCACGGCGGTCGGCATGGAGCTCCAGCCGGCGGTGGCGGAGATGGCGCGGGCGAATCTGCGCAAATGGGGGCTGGACAGCCGCGTCCAGGTGGAGGAGGGCGACTTCCGCGCCCAAGTGCCTGGCGAACCGTTCGACATCGCAACGCTGTACAACAACATCTACTATTTTCCGGTCGAAGAACGAGTAGCGCTGCTCGAACACCTCGGGAGTTTTCTCAGTCCGGGCGGGTTTCTGCTTTTGACCACATGCTGCCAGGGCGGCAGCCTGGGCGTGGAGGCCCTGAACCTGTGGGGTGCGGCCACTCGGGGCTGTGGAAGATTGCCCGTCGAAGAGGAGCTTGTCGGCCAGCTTCGCCAGGCTGGTTATAGCGCGATCAAGACCAGAAACCTGGTTCCCGGAGACCGATTTCTGGCTTTTCAGGCGTTCCGTAGCTGAAGCAATCCCTGAGTCGCAAGATGCGAGTTTTAACCGCCAGGAAGCGAAATGATGCCAGAGAAGGCTTATGTCCGATAACAGATATTCTGTATATTCGATTTCTCCAATTTCGCCCCGCGTTATCCACAGAAATGTTTCACGTGGAACCAAATTGGGTAACCCTTCCCCTTGCCGAGATGGCGCTACATCTTGTAGCGTCCAAGGTCCTCGTCGTTCAGTCCTTCGAGCCAGCCGCGAAGCTGTTCGGCGGTCGGGCCTTCGGGCGGGCCCGACGTATTCAGCTTGGCCGTCTGCATCACCTGCTCAGCCACATAGATCGGACAATCGGCGCGCAATGCCAGCGCAATCGCGTCGGAGGGCCGCGCATCGATCGTCATGGGCTCGTCTCCCTGCCGGAGCCAAAGCACGGCGTAGAATGTATCGTCCTTCAGTTCGGTAATGACCACGTGATCGAGCTCCGCGTTCAGGTGATGGATCAGGTTCCGGGTCAGATCGTGCGTCAAGGGCCGCGGCGCCGCCACCTTCTCGATCTCGATGGCAATGGCGTTGGCCTCGAAGATCCCCACCCAGATGGGCATCACCGTGTCCGAGGCAACGTCCTTCAGCACCACAATCGGCATGTTGGTCGACGGGTCCATCATCAGGCCGCGAATTCGGACTTCGATGTTGTTCTGGGAGCCCGCTCCGGATTCCAACGCCGCTTTCTTGCGCGCATCGATGTTGTCCATGAATCCTCCTTCGAGGACGTACTGCTTAGACGGTCTCGCCTGCCAGGCTGTTGGGAAATGTCGCCGTAATCTTCACCTGCGCATAGCTTCCCGGCGCCGGGGAGATCGGCTGCCGGGTGGTGAAATTCACTGGCTTGTTCTGGCTGCTACGTCCGATAACCTGGCCGCGTGCCGGATTCTGACCCTCAACCATCACTTCCATAACATTCCCTAAATGCTTGCTGTAATTGGTTCTCTGGATCTCTCGCTGCCGATCCAGCAAGGCCTGGAGGCGGGCCGACTTCTCTGGGTCCGGAATCGAGTCGATCATCACCAGCGCCGGGGTGTTGGGACGCGGCGAATATTTGAAACCGAACACGCCATCGTACTCGACCTTGGCCAGAAGGTCCATGGTCTGGATGAAATCGTCCGCGGTCTCCCCCGGAAAACCGACGATGATGTCGGTAGTAATCGAGATCGTGCGCCGGGCGGCCTTGATCCAGGCGATGCGCTCCAGGTACCACTCGGCTGTATACTCGCGGGCCATCATTTTCAGCACCCGCGACGAGCCGGACTGAACCGGCAGGTGCACATGGTCGCAGAGCGTCGGAACCGCGTCGATGGCCTCCACGATGTCGCGGGTGAAGTCGCGCGGATGGCTGGTGGTAAACCGCACGCGCCGGATGCCGGGAACCTCGGCCACGGCGGCGAGCAGCTCGGCGAAGCTGCGCTTCCCTTCCGGGTCGCGGTAGCTGTTTACGTTCTGGCCCAGGAGCTGAATCTCGGTGTAGCCCAGGTCGGCGATGCGCCGCGCTTCGTCCAGCACCGAGGCCGAGGTGCGGCTGCGCTCCTTGCCGCGCGTGTAGGGCACCACGCAGTAGGCGCAGAACTTATCGCAGCCTTCGATGATGGTGATGTAGCCGCGGTAGGGGTTCTGCCGCGCCGTGAACTCGGTCTCGAAGGTCTCGTCGGTCTGGCGGTCGTCGAGACCGGTGATGCGGTGTTCGCCGGCCTCCAGCCGCGCCAGCATCTCCGGCAGCTTACGGTAGGAGGCCGACCCGGAGACCAGCGAGACATATGGCGCCCGCTCGAAAATCTTCTCGCCCTCTTGCTGCGCCACGCAGCCCAGCACGCCGAAGCGCTTGCCGGCTTTGAACAGGCTCTTAAAATCGTTCAGGCGATGAAAGACCTTTTGCTCGGCTTTATCGCGGATCGAGCAGGTGTTGTAGAGGATCAGCCCGGCATCTTCTTCCGATTCGACTTGGCGATAGCCCTGCCGGTGCAGCGTGCCGATCACCTTTTCCGAGTCGTGCGCGTTCATCTGGCAGCCGAAGGTCTCAAGATAGAAGGTTTTTTCGGTTGCCATAACAATGCTCAGTATAGGGCATTTCGCGATTTTCTTATCCGTACATTCCTCTGCCGGCAAGAACTCGCGGGCTTCATCCCTGGACGGAAACGGACCCCGCCGCCTCGTTCATTTGCGAACACCGCCACGTCGCCAATGGACACTCCCCGGCTCGCATGTCCTCGTTCCCTGCTTTGGAATGTTCAAGTTATCCTCGTTTCCCGTTGGCGCTCAACGTGCGATATCCTGCGCCAGAGCCGCACACCGGTTTCCTCCTTTCGTCATTCGGAATTCGTCGCATAAGCCCTTGCCCCAGAGGAGCTCGAGGATGAAAACTCTGCTCATGGATCTGCGCTATTCCTTCCGACAACTCAAAAAGGCGCCCGCGTTCGCCATGACGGCGATCGTCTCGATCGCGCTGGGGATCGGGGCGACGACCGCGGTCTTCAGCGTCGTCTACGCCATCCTGATGGATCCGTATCCGTACCGTGCTCCGGACCGCATGGTACACATGCTCCTTTACGATCCGCACGGCGACCTCGGGGGCTTCGGCTTGACCATGCCGCAGTGGCAGGTGATCCGCAAGTCGCCGGTCGTCGAAGATGCCTTCCTCACCTCCGGCTGGAGGCTTACGGTCACCGGCAAGGACCTGCCGGAAGACCTGCAGGGCATCTACGTCAGTTCGAATACCTTCGACTTCTTGGGTGTTCCGGCTTTGCTCGGGCGTGAAATCGGGCCCTCCGACGCGATCGATGGCCACGATCCCCAGCCCGTGGTGGTGCTCGGCTACAAGTTCTGGCAGCGGCACTTCAGCTCCGACCCGACCGTCGTCGGCCAGACCATCCAGCTCACTCACAAGACCTACACGATCGTCGGCGTGGCCCCTTCGCGGTTCACCTGGGACGACGCCGATGTGTATCTTCCCCAGAAGATCACACAGGATCAAACGACGAACTTCTACGTTGGCGTTCGCCTCAAACCGGGCATAACCCATGCCCAGGCCGATGCCGCTCTGCAGCCGTTGATCGAGCAATTCGCCAAACAGACGCCCCGCTTCTTTCCGCCCAATAAGATTCGGCTCCATGTGGTTGGACTCAACGAAGACTTTGTGAAGGAACTGGGCGGCACGTTGTACTTGCTGTTCGGCGCGGTATCGCTGCTGCTGCTCATCGGCTGCGGGAATGTGTCCATTCTCCTGCTGGCGCGCGCCACCGCGCGTGAGCATGAGTTCGCTGTTCGCGCGGCCGTCGGCGCCGGCCGCCGCCGCATCGTTCGCCAGTTGCTCACCGAGTCGCTGCTGCTGGCTCTTTCCGGGGCGGCATTGGGAATGCTCCTCGCGGTCAAGTCTCTGGACGTGATTGTCGCCAACCTGCCGGAATATTCCTTTCCTCACGAGGCCGCTATTCGCATCAATCTGCCGGTTCTGCTGTTCAGCGTTCTGGTCGCCATCGGCACCGGCGTCCTTTTCGGGCTGTGGCCGGCGCTGCAACTGGCGCGCACCGACGCCGGCAAGGCGCTGCAGTCGAATACCCGCAAAGCCACGGGCAGCGTGCGCAGCCGCCGCATCCACAACGCTCTCATCGCGGGGCAGATCGCGCTCACCCTGCTCATGCTGGCCGGCGCCGGCGCTGCCATCGAGGGATTTCTCCGCCTGATGCATGTCGACCTCGGTTACGACCCGCACAATGTCATGTCGGTCGGCATCCCCATCCACGACGGCACGTACAAATCCTGGGCTGAGCGCGCCGCCTACTTCGAGAAACTCCACGCCGCCGTTGCCAGGGTCCCGGGCGTCACCATGGCCGCCGTTTCCAGCAATGCCACGCCACCGTCGAATGGCTTTGACACCAGGTTCCAGATCGTTGGCCGCGCGCCCGCCGACGGCCAGACAACGCGCTTCAATATGGTGAGCCCGGAGTACTTTCCCCTTCTCCGCATTCCCCTGCGCCAGGGCCGCATCTGGAACGCGGATGAGAGCCATCGCGGGGCGGCACTCACCGTGGTCAACGAAACGTTCGCGCGGCAATTTTTTCCCAACGGCGATGCCATCGGCCACCTTGTCAAAGTTCCTGAAGTCACGTCGCAGCCGCCCTATGAGTTCACGGCGCCGGGGGTCGAGGGCGGGCTTCTGATTGTCGGCATCGTCGCCGACAAGCGCGATGCCGGCGTCGTCAATCCTGTGACGCCTGAGATCTTCGTGCCGGAAACGGTTGCCATGGGCATGTATACGCAGATCCTGGTGCGCTCGCAGGTCCCGCCGCTCACGCTGCTGCACGCGGCCAGCGCGGCGGTGAACTCGGTCGACAGCGACCAGCAGGTGGTCAACAATGTCCGCGATCTGGAGCATTGGATCTCGAACCAACCCGAGTGGGCGCGCGGCCGGCTGGTGGCCTGGCTCTTTGCGGCCTTCGCCGCGCTGGCGCTGGCTCTGGCCGCCGTCGGGCTCTACAGCGTCATCTCGTACCTGGTGGCGCAGCGAACGAACGAGTTCGGCATCCGCATCGCGCTGGGCGCGCAGCGCGAACATCTGCTGGGCATCGTCTTCCGCTCGGCCTCAGTGAGCGTGGGTAGCGGCATTGTGGCTGGAATCGTGCTGACGTTGGCGCTGAATAAGGTGATGGCGCACTGGGCCGCGGAGAGCTCACGCGATCCGCTCATGCTGCTGGCATCGGCGGTCATGCTGGCGCTCGTGGCCGCCGTCGCCTGCGCCCTGCCCGCGCGCCGCGCGGCGAGCGTGGATCCGATGACCGCGATCCGGTACGAATGAGCGCCGGACAGGTCCTGCGGCGGCCGGCTCTGCCCCGCCCTCGCCGCCTGCCATCTCCTAACCAAGCAAGATGGCATAATCTGATCAAAACGCCAGGGGATTCCAACCTCTGCGACGTTCTGAGCGCAGCCATTTGATCATTTCAATTCAAAATAATCATTGCCTCTTTGTCGGAAGTGGCCCTATACTTCCGCCCGTCCCCTAGTTCGAGGTCAAGGAGAAGCCCATGTGCAGACGGTTCTTTTTGCGGACGGGCCCGGCAGTTCTGGGCCTTCTGGTATTCATCGCATTCCTGCGCCCGGTGGCCGCCCAGGACGACCATCCTGCCAAGATTCTCGGCGGGTATTTCGAGGAGTGGAGCATCTACTACGCCGGCTACAACATTGCCAACCTGCAGCAGAACGGCGTGGCCGGCAAGCTGACTCACCTGATCTACGCCTTTGCCGACGTCACCGCTACTCCCTCGCCGGCGTGCGTGATCGCCGACTCGTGGGCGGATTACCAGACCCCCTATCTGCCCAGCGTGAACGGCACGCCGTACGCCGGGCCGCTCTACGGGAATTTTGCCGCCATTCAGCAGCTCAAGGCACTACATCCGAAGCTCAAAGTGCTGATGTCCATCGGTGGCGCCTCGGCGGCGAACACCTCCGCCTTCACAACGGCGGCGAGCACCGCTTCGGGGCGGCAGGCACTGGCTGCCTCCTGCATCGACATGTTCGTGAAGGGCAATATTGCGCAAGGGATCACCGCGCCGGGATTGTTCGACGGATTCAATATCGACTGGGAGTTCCCCGCCGCGACCGACAAGGCCAATTTCACTGCGCTGCTCAAGGAATTCCGTAAGCAGCTCGATGCTCTGGGCAAGACCACCGGCAAGCAGTACGTGATGTCCTTTGACGGACCGGCGGGCGCGCAGAACTACGTGAACATCGATCTGAAGCACGCCGCCGAGCAGGTGGACTTCATCACCATCGACGGCTACAACTACGCCGGCTCGTGGGACACGCAGACCAACGACGCTTCGCCGCTCTTCGATGATCGCCAGGACCCGGCATTCGGCCAGGATCTGGATATCAACGACACGGTCGACGCCTATCTGAAGGCGGGCGTGCCGCCGCACAAGTACACCATGGGCGTTCCCCTTTACGGCGCCGGCTGGACGGGCGTGCCGGACGTGACCCACGGCCTCTATCAAAACTCGACCGGACCCTCCGCGGTGCCTTTAGCCGACGGAACCGGAACATGTACCGATACCAGCGGCAATACGCCGGGATGCGACGTGCTGCTGACGCCGGGCGTCGCGACGTACTCCACGCTGGCGAATCTCGCCAAGAACGGGTACAGCGGATACTTCGACCGGCGGAGAGTTGCCGTGTCGCTCTACGATCAGGTCTCGCAGACGTTCTACACCTATGACGATCCGGCGACCGCCTTCTGGAAGATGGTGTACATCGAAGCCCGCGGCCTAGGCGGCGCCTACGTGTGGGCTGTCAAGGATGACGACGCCAATGGGACCATGGTGAAAACGATGGCCTCGGTGCTCGAGCACCGGCGATAGTTTCTGCCGATCCTCCGCTTGAATCGGCCGGATGCACACCGTCGTTCGCGATCGCGCTGCATCCGGCGGTTCTTGGCGGACCCTGCGCGCCGTATCTTGTGCGTCGTATCTTGCGCGTCGTATCTGCGGGCTCATCGCAAACCGGTGTGCAGGTATGCCAGCAGCGCCGACATCTGCTCGTCGGTAAAGCGGCCGGCGAACGACGGCATCAATCCTTTCCCTTGCTGCACAACATGCGCCACCTGCGCGTCGGTTGCCGGCGCGCCACTGGGCAGCGTGGCGCGGCCAAATACGGCGTGCAGGTCGGGCGGCACTTTTTGCAGACCCAGATCGTTGTCGCGGTGACAGTGCGCGCAGCGTACTTCGTAGAGATGCTTGCCCTCGGCCTGCTGCGGCGTGAGTCGATGGCAGCCGGCAGCCGGCAAAATGAGAAGCCCAGCGCAGGCGATAAAAGAGATCAGCGGAGTGGCGAAATTGCGCTTACAATGCGCGCATCTGGAGATGAGGAGATTCATTTCGAATTTTCGACTCGATCGAACCGCCGGGCCGTCTTGCAGTCGTACCTTGGGTCATAGTCGATGGTACCGAACAAGCGCAGAATCCTCGCCTGCTTTCGCCGCCAAATGTATTCGTCCAAAGCCGCAGTAACCGCCTCCTTCGTGGTCTTGTGGTGGCCGAGTCGCTTGGCCTCGGCAATCAGCTTC
>Ga0335081_10016693_pt1 | contig 11891 bp, 7 predicted proteins | sample Lox_Sample_35_FD_206713 | JGI IMG/M metagenome (GOLD analysis project Ga0335081, IMG submission 206713) | Soil microbial communities from Loxahatchee National Wildlife Refuge, Florida, United States - Lox_Sample_3.5 | ecosystem: Environmental > Terrestrial > Soil > Wetlands | place: USA: Florida... | reverse complement strand
GGGCGAGCGCCTCGACGCCCTGCAGGCGCAGGATGTCGTGCGGGTTCGGCTCGCCGTCGGCGATCACCTCGCCGCGCTCGACCGTCTCGCCCTCGAACACGTTGAGCTGGCGCCATTTCGGGATCAGCTCCTCGTACTTCTCGCCGTCGTCCGAGGTGATGATGAGGCGCCGCTTGCCCTTGGTCTCCTTGCCGAAGCTCACGGTGCCGGACTTCTCGGCGAGGATCGCCGGGTCCTTGGGCTTCCTGGCCTCGAACAGGTCCGCGACGCGCGGCAGACCGCCGGTGATGTCGCGGGTCTTGGAGGACTCCTGCGGGATGCGCGCGATGACATCGCCCACCGACACTCGCGCCCCGTCGACCAGGCTGACGAGCGCGCCCGGCGGCAGCGTGTAGACGGCCGGGATCTCGGTGTTGGCGAAGGTCACTTCCTTGCCCTTGGCGTTCACCAGCTTGATGGTGGCACGCAGGTCCTTGCCGCCGCGCTGCTTGGTGTCGAGCACCACGGTCGAGGAAAGGCCGGTGACCTCGTCCACCTGCGAGGTGACGGTGAGACCGTCGACGAAGTCCTGAAACTTCACGAAGCCGGCGACCTCGGTGATGACCGGGTGAGTGTGTGGATCCCAGGTGGCGACCACCTGGCCGGCGTTCACCGTCGCATTCTCCTTGACGCTGATCATGGCGCCGTAGGGGATCTTGTAGCGCTCGCGCTCGCGGCCGAAGTCATCGACCACGCCGAGCTCGCCCGAGCGTGACACCGCCACCAGGTGCCCCTTCTCGTGCTGCACCGTCTTCACGTGGTGGAAGCGGATCAGGCCCTTGTTGCGCACCTCGACGCTGGAGGCGGCCGCGGCTCTCGATGCCGCACCACCGATGTGGAAGGTGCGCATGGTGAGCTGTGTACCCGGCTCGCCGATCGACTGCGCGGCGATGACGCCCACGGCCTCGCCGATCGAGATCGGCCGGCCGCGCGCGAGATCGCGCCCGTAGCAGCGCGAGCAGACGCCGTAGCGGGTCTGGCAGGTGATGGGCGAGCGGACCTTGATCTGGTCCACGCCCTCCTGCTCGAGCAACCGCACCAGCTTCTCATCCAGCAGCGTCCCGGTGGGGATCAGCACTTCCTTGGGCTGCCCGGGCCTGGCGATGTCTTCCGCCAGCACTCGCCCGAGCACGCGCTCGCCGAGCGCCTCGACCACATCGCCGCCCTCGACCAGCGGGGTCATGTTGAGCCCGTTGGTGGTGCCACAGTCCTCCTCGGTGACGACCAGGTCCTGCGCCACGTCGACCAGACGCCGCGTCAGGTAGCCCGAGTTCGCGGTCTTCAGCGCCGTATCCGCGAGGCCCTTGCGGGCGCCGTGGGTCGAGATGAAGTACTGCAGGACGTTCAGGCCCTCGCGGAAGTTGGCGGTGATCGGCGTCTCGATGATCGAGCCGTCGGGCTTGGCCATGAGGCCGCGCATGCCGGCCAGCTGGCGGATCTGCGCCGCGGAGCCGCGCGCGCCCGAGTCGGCCATCATGAAGATCGAGTTGAAGGACTTCTGCTTGTGTTGGCCGCCCTTCAGGTCGGTCGCCTCCTCGGTGCCGAGCTTCTCCATCATCGCCTTCGCCACCTGGTCGTTGGCGCGCGACCAGATGTCGACCACCTTGTTGTAGCGCTCGCCGTTGGTGACCAGACCCGAGGCGTACTGGTCCTGGATCTCCTTCACCTCGCGGTCCGCGGAGGTGACGATGCGGGTCTTCTGCTCCGGAATGACGATGTCGTCGATGCCGAAGGAGACGCCCGCGCGGGTGGCGTAGTGGAAGCCGGTGTACATGAGCTGGTCGGCGAACACCACGGTCTCCTTGAGGCCGAGCGCCCGGTAGCAGGCGTTGATGGTCGCGGAGATCGCCTTCTTGGTCATGTCCTGATTGATGAGATCGAAGGACAGGCCCTTCGGCAGGATCTCGGACAGCAGCGCCCGGCCGACCGTGGTCTCGACGATGCGCGTCTGCTCGGTCATGGTGCCGCCCTCGCCGCGCAGAGTCTCGCGCAGGCGCACGCGCACCTTGGCCTGCAGATCCACGCCGCGGCTCTCATAGGCGCGGTGCACCTCGCCGACATCGGCGAAGAACATGCCCTCGCCTTTTGCTCCGATGCGCTCGCGCGTCATGTAGTAGAGCCCGAGCACGACGTCCTGGGAGGGGACGATGATCGGATCGCCGTTGGCGGGCGAGAGGATGTTGTTGGACGACATCATGAGCGCGCGCGCCTCGAGCTGGGCCTCGAGCGACAGCGGCACGTGGACGGCCATCTGGTCGCCGTCGAAGTCGGCGTTGAAGGCGGTACACACCAGCGGATGCAGCTGGATCGCCTTGCCCTCGACCAGCAACGGCTCGAACGCCTGGATGCCGAGACGGTGCAGCGTCGGTGCGCGGTTGAGCAGCACCGGATGCTCGCGGATGACTTCCTCGAGGATGTCCCACACCTCCGGTCCCTCGCGCTCCACCAGGCGCTTGGCGGCCTTGATGGTGGAGGCTTCGCCGCGCAGCTGCAGCTTCTGGAAGATGAAGGGCTTGAAGAGCTCGAGCGCCATCTTCTTCGGCAGTCCACACTGGTGCAGGCGCAGCTGCGGGCCGACCACGATGACCGAGCGGCCCGAGTAGTCGACGCGCTTGCCGAGCAGGTTCTGGCGGAAGCGGCCCTGCTTGCCCTTGATCATGTCGGCGAGCGACTTGAGCGGCCGCTTGTTGGTGCCGGTGATGGCGCGGCCGCGGCGGCCGTTGTCGAGCAGGGCATCCACCGCCTCCTGCAGCATGCGCTTCTCGTTGCGCACGATGATGTCGGGCGCGTTGAGCTCGAGGAGCCGCCGCAGGCGGTTGTTGCGGTTGATGACGCGGCGGTACAGATCGTTCAGGTCGCTGGTGGCGAAGCGGCCGCCGTCCAAGGGCACGAGCGGGCGCAGATCCGGCGGCAGCACCGGCAGGACCGTCATCACCATCCACTCGGGCTTGTTGCCCGACTCGACGAACGACTCGATGAGCTTGAGGCGCTTCGACAGGCGCTTCAGCTTGGTCTCGGAAGAGGTGCCGGCCATCTCCTCGCGCACCTTGGCGATCTCGGCGTTGAGATCGATGGTGCGCAGCAGCTCGAACACGGCCTCGGCGCCCATGCGGGCGTCGAACTCATCGCCGTGCTCCTCGATCGCCTCGAGGTACATCTCGTCGGTCAGCAGCTGGCCGCGCTGCATCGGCGTCATGCCGGGTTCGATCACCACGAAGGCCTCGAAGTACAGCACCCGCTCGATCTCGCGCAGCGTCATGTCGAGCATCAGGCCGATGCGGGACGGCAGCGACTTCAGGAACCAGATGTGCGCGGTCGGGCTCGCGAGCTCGATGTGGCCCATGCGCTCGCGGCGCACCTTGGCCTGCGTGACCTCGACGCCGCACTTCTCGCACACCACGCCGCGATGCTTCAGGCGCTTGTACTTCCCGCACAGGCACTCGTAGTCCTTCACGGGACCGAAGATCTTGGCGCAGAAGAGGCCGTCGCGCTCCGGCTTGAAGGTGCGGTAGTTGATGGTCTCGGGCTTCTTCACCTCGCCGTACGACCACGCCCGGATCATCTCCGGCGACGCCAGTCCGATCTTGATCGAGTCGAAGTGCTCGACCGGAGCGTGCTGTCTGAAGAGCTTCAGTAAATCTTTCATCGGATCTCCTACGGCGCTTTGCGCCGCCACTCGTACGGCGTCGCTTCGACGCCGTTGAATCCCGGGCGCAGCCCGTGACTAGTCCTGCTCCAGTTCCATGTTGATGCCGAGCGAGCGGATCTCCTTCACCAGTACGTTGAAGGACTCCGGCATGCCGGCATCCATCTGATGGTTGCCGTCGACGATGTTCTTGTACATCTTGGTGCGGCCGTTCACGTCGTCCGACTTGACGGTCAGCATCTCCTGCAGCGTGTAGGAGGCGCCGTAGGCCTCGAGCGCCCAGACCTCCATCTCGCCGAAGCGCTGGCCGCCGAACTGCGCCTTGCCGCCCAAGGGCTGCTGCGTGACCAGGCTGTACGGCCCGGTCGAGCGCGCGTGCATCTTGTCGTCGACCAGGTGATTCAGCTTCAGCATGTACATGTAGCCGACCGTCACCTGGCGCTCGAAACGCTCGCCGGTGCGGCCGTCGTACAGGTACGTCTGGCCGTTCAAGGGCAGATCGGCGAGCTTCAGCATGCGCTTGATCTCCTGCTCGCTCGCGCCGTCGAACACCGGCGTCGCCATCGGCACGCCGCTCGACAGATTGCGCGCGAGCTGGGTGAGATCCGCATCGCCGAGCGAGTCGATCTCCTCGCGCTGGCCGCCGGTCTCGTTGTAGATCTGCTTGACGAAGCTGCGCAGCTCGGACGCCGCCGCCTGAGCCTCCAGCATCCGGCCGATCTTGAGTCCGACGCCCTTGGCCGCCCACCCGAGGTGGGTCTCGAGCACCTGCCCGACGTTCATGCGCGAGGGCACGCCGAGCGGGTTCAGCACGACGTCCACCGGCGTGCCGTCCTCCAGGTACGGCATGTCCTCGACCGGAACGATGGTCGAGATCACGCCCTTGTTGCCGTGGCGGCCGGCCATCTTGTCGCCCGGCTGCACGCGGCGCTTGACCGCGAGGTACACCTTGACCATCTTGAGCACGCCCGGAGCGAGGTCATCGCCCGCGGTGATCTTGGCGCGCTTGTCGTCCAGGCGCTTCTCGAAGGCCTTGCGCTGCAGCTTCACACGCTCGGAGGCCTGCTCGAGCTGGCTGTTCGCATCCTCATCCTCGAGGCGGATCTCGAACCACTCCTCGCGCGGTACCTCGTCGAGGTACTCGCTCGCGATCCGGGTGCCGCTCTTGAGCTTCTTCGGCCCGCCCGCGGCGCCCTGGCCGACGAGCATGCCGCGCACGCGCTGGAACAGGTCGTCCTCGAGGATGCGCTGCTGATCGGCGAAGTCCTTGCGGACCCGCTCGATCTCGGCCTTCTCGATCGAGAGCGCGCGCGAGTCCTTCTCCACGCCGTCGCGGGTGAAGACGCGCACGTCGATCACGGTGCCGTCCATGCCGGGCGGTACGCGCAGCCCCGTGTCCTTCACGTCCGAGGCCTTCTCGCCGAAGATCGCCCGCAGGAGCTTCTCCTCCGGGGTGAGCTGGGTCTCGCCCTTCGGCGTGACCTTGCCCACCAGTATGTCGCCCGCCTTGACCTCGGCGCCGATGAAGGCGATGCCCGCCTCATCGAGCTTGGCGAGCGCGGCGTCGCCGACGTTGGGGATGTCGGCGGTGATCTCTTCCGGTCCCAGCTTGGTGTCGCGGGCGACGCAGGTGAGCTCCTCGATGTGAATCGTCGTGAAGCGATCCTCCTGCACCACGCGCTCGGAGATGAGGATCGAGTCCTCGAAGTTGAAGCCGTTCCACGGCATGAACGCCACCAGCAGGTTCTGCCCGAGGGCCAGCTCGCCCAGGTGCGTCGAGGGGCCATCCGCCAGCACGTCGCCGCGCGCGATCACGTCCCCGGCGTTCACCAGCGGACGCTGGTTGATGCAGGTGTTCTGGTTCGAGCGCGTGTACTTGGTGAGGTTGTAGATGTCGACGCCGGGCTCCCCCGCGGTCGTCTCCTCGTCGTTGACCCGCACCACGATGCGCGAGGCATCGACCGAGTCCACGGTGCCGCCGCGGCGGCCGACCACGGTGACGCCGGAGTCGATCGCGACCGGGCGCTCCATGCCGGTGCCCACCAGCGGCGTCTCGCTGCGCAGCGTTGGCACCGCCTGGCGCTGCATGTTGGACCCCATGAGCGCGCGGTTGGCGTCGTCGTGCTCGAGGAACGGGATGAGCGAGGCCGCCACCGACACGATCTGCTTCGGCGACACGTCCATGTAGTTGATGCGGTCGCGCGGCATCAGGGTGAACTCGTTCTGGAAACGGCAGGACACCAGCTCGTCGGTGAGCTCGCCCTTCGGTCCCAGCACCGCGTTCGCCTGCGCGATCGCGAACTCGCCCTCCTCGATCGCCGACAGATAATCGATCTTGTCGGTCACGCGGCCGCTCTCGACGCGCCGGTACGGGGTCTCGAGGAAGCCGTACTGATTGGTGCGCGCGTAGACCGAGAGCGAGTTGATCAGACCGATGTTCGGACCTTCCGGGGTCTCGATCGGACAGACGCGGCCGTAGTGGGTCGGGTGCACGTCGCGCACCTCGAAGCCGGCGCGCTCACGCGTGAGTCCACCCGGCCCGAGCGCCGAGACGCGCCGCTTGTGGGTGACTTCCGACAGCGGGTTGTTCTGGTCCATGAACTGCGAGAGCTGCGAGGAGCCGAAGAACTCCTTGACCGCGGCCGCCACCGGCTTGGCGTTGATCATCTCCTGCGGCATCAGCGGCTCGGTCTCGGCGATCGTCAGGCGCTCCTTGACGGCGCGCTCGACGCGCACCAGGCCGACGCGGAAGGCGTTCTCCGCCATCTCGCCGACGCTGCGGACGCGGCGGTTGCCCAAATGGTCGATGTCGTCGACCTGGCCGTTGCCGTTACGGATGTCGATCAGGACCTTGAGCACGTCGATGACGTCCGACATCGGGCCGTACTGCGCCACCAGGCGCTTGGAGAGCTCGTCGGTGCGGGTGCTCGCGTACTTGAAGTCGTAGAGGATGCCGGGACCCAGGATCTCCTTGCGGCCCACGCGGCGGTTGAACTTCATGCGGCCGACGCCCGAGAGGTCGTAGCGCTCGGGGTTGAAGAACAGATTCGCGAACAGATTCTCCGCGGCGTCCTTGGTCGGCGGCTCGCCGGGACGCATCATGCGATAGATCTCCACCAGCGCCTCGAGCCGCGTCTTGGTGGGATCGATGCGCAGCGTGTCGGAGATATATGCGCCGCGGTCGAGATCATTCACGTACAGCGTGTTGACCTGGGCAATGTTGGCCTCGATCAGCTTCTCGACGGAGGCCGCCGTCAGCACCTCGTTGGCCTTGGCGAGGATCTCGCCGGTCTCGGTGTTGACCACGTCGTGGGCGAGGATCTTGCCGTAGACGTACTCGCGCGGCACGCGCAGGCGCGTCACCTTGGCGTCCTCGAGCTGGCGCACGTGGCGCGCGGTGATGCGTCGGCCTTCCTCGACGATCACCTGATCGCCGATGCGGATCTCGAAGGTCGCGGTCTCGCCGCGCAGGCGCTGCGGTACCAGCTGCAGCGCGACCTCGTCGCGGCTCATATAGAAGGTGTTGGTCTCGAAGAAGGTCGCGAGAATCTCGCTCTCGTTCATGCCGAGCGCACGCAGAATGATCGTCACCGGGAGCTTGCGCCGCCGGTCGATGCGCGCGAACACGCAGTCCTTCGGGTCGAACTCGAAGTCGAGCCACGAGCCGCGGTAAGGAATGATGCGCGCGGAGAACAGGAGCTTCCCCGAGGAATGCGTCTTGCCGCGGTCGTGATCGAAGAACACGCCCGGGGAGCGGTGCAGCTGCGAGACGATGACGCGCTCGGTGCCGTTGATGACGAAGGTGCCGTTGTCGGTCATCAGCGGCAGCTCGCCGAGATAAACCTCCTGCTCGCGCACGTCCTTCACCGGCTTCTTGGCGCCGGCGGCTTCCTTGTCGAGAACGATCAGGCGCACCTTGACGCGCAGCGGGGCTGCGTAGGTGAGGCCGCGCAGCTGGCACTCCTTGACGTCGAACACCGGCTCACCCAGCCGGTAGGAGACGTACTCGAGAGAGGCGTTGCCGCTGTAGCTCGAGATCGGAAATACGCTCTGGAAGGCGGCGTGCAGTCCGATGCGATCGCGCGCTTCCTCGGGCTTGTCGACCTGAAGGAACGTGCGATACGAGTCGAGCTGAATGGCGAGCAGGTACGGCGTATCGAGAATGCTCGCCTGCTTGCCGAAGTTCTTGCGGATGCGCTTCTTCTCGGTGAAGGAGTAAGCCATCTGGAGGTCACCTCAATCTATTTGGCTGAAAGTCGCCTGCGGCGCTTTCAGCAAGCCAACCGATCAACTCATCTTTTCGGCCATCGAAACAAAACAACCCCTCTCCGCCCACGGCAGGCCGCAACCGCGACCGGGCCTTGGTGCGGAGAGGGGCAGGCGCATGGAGGTCTACTTGACCTCCACCTTCGCGCCAGCTTCCTCGAGCTTCTTCTTCATTGTTTCGGAGTCGGCCTTGGAAACGGCTTCCTTGACGGTCGAGGGCGCGCCCTCCACCAGGTCCTTCGCTTCCTTCAGGCCGAGGCCGGTGATCTCGCGGATCACCTTGATCACGGTCACCTTCTTGTCCGCCGGATACTCCTTGAGGGTGACGGTGAATTCCGTCTTCTCCTCGACGGGAGCGGCCGCGGCGGCGCCGGCACCCGGGGCCGCAGCGACGGCTACGGGGGCGGCGGCGGTGACGCCGAACTTCTTCTCCATGTCGGAAACGAGTTCCATGACCTCGAGAAGAGTCATCTTGGAAATTGCATCGAGGATTTCGTCTTTGTTGACAGCCATGTGAGTCTCCAAAAAAGGTTGTCTAGCTAACAGTTAAGCGCCCGCGGCCTGCTTCTGGTCGCGAACCGCGGCGACGGTGCGGGCGAGCTTCGATGCCGGCGCGGCCAGCGTGCCGGCCAGCTTCGTGATCGGCGCCTTCAGCACGCCGAGCAGCATCGACAACGCCTGCTCGCGAGTCGGCAGACTCGCCACCTTCTCGAGATCGCCGCCGGGCAGTACCTGCCCGCCGAGCGACACGAGGGTCGCCACGAGCTTCTCGTGCGCCTTGGCGAAGTCCTTCACCACGCGCGCGGCCGCGCCTGGATCGTCCTGCGAAAAAGCCAGCACCAGAGGCCCCTTGAGCTTCGGTCCCACAGTCTCGAACGACGTGCCGGCGAGCGCCTTGCGTGCCAGCGTGTTCTTTACGACACGCATGTACACGCCCTGCTTTCTCGCCTTGGCGCGCAGCTCGGTCATCTGTCCGACCGTCAGCCCGCGGTACTCGGCGGCCACGACCGACTGGGCCTTTTGGGCCACAGCGGCCACTTCCGCTACGAGCGCCTTCTTGTCTTCCAGGTTGAGTGCCATTCATCTCTCCTCATCGCCTGAAGATCACTTCGAAGCCGCGCATCCATGCGCTGCTTCACCCTTGTGACGGTGACCTCCACGCCTCGAGGAGCTCCTCGATGCGAACAGCGGCTCACCATCTGCGCAGGCGGTCCATTAAGAGGGCTCCCGGACATCAGGCCATTCAAGCCTCACGCCCGTCCCTCGCCTGCGGTCTTCGATGATGGCCGGCGCCTTCAGCGCGCCGGCCCGCACCAAATCTTTCCTAACCTTTCACGTACGGGGTTGCGGTCTCCGCAACCCCGTAAGTCCCGCGCGCGCAAGCGCGCGTATCAAAGAGTCCCTTGATCGACGCGCACGCCCGGCCCCATGGTCGAGGACAGCGTGACGCGTTTTAAGTACACACCCTTCGAGGAGGCGGGCTTTGCCTTCTGCAGGTCCGCGATCAACGCGTGCAGGTTGTCCTTCAGCGCGCTCACCTCGAAATTCGCCTTGCCGATCGTGCAGTGAACGATGCCGGCCTTGTCGACCCGGTAGGTCACCTGGCCGGCCTTGGCGTTCTTCACCGCGGTCGCGACATCCGGCGTCACCGTGCCGACCTTGGGGTTCGGCATCAGGCCGCGCGGTCCCAGGATCTGGCCCAGCTGGCCGACCACGCGCATGGCATCCGGAGATGCGATGACGCGGTCGAAGTTGATCTCACCGGCCTTCACCTGGGCCGCGAGATCCTCGAGTCCCACGATGTCGGCGCCGGCGGCCTTGGCCGCCTCCTGGTTCTTGCCGGAGGTGAACACCGCCACCCGCACCGTCTTGCCGGTGCCGTGCGGCATCACCGTCGAGCCGCGCACCTGCTGGTCGGACTTGCTGGCATCGATCCCGAGATTCACCGCCGCATCGACGGTCTCGGCGAACTTGGCGGTGGCGAACTGCTTCACCAGCTTGATCGCCTCCTCGACGGGATAGGCCTTGCCCGGAGCGATCTTGTCCTTCCAGGCCTTCACTTTCTTCGAGAGGGCCATGGCTATTTCACTCCTTCCACGTCGACGCCCATGCTGCGGGCCGAGCCCGCAATGGTGCGCACCGCTGCGTCCAGGTCCGCGGCGGTGAGGTCGGGCTGCTTGAGCTTGGCGATCTCTTCCAGCTGCTTGCGCGAGATCTTTCCAACCTTGGCCGTATTGGGGGTGCCGGAGCCCTTTTCAATGCCTATGGCCTTGCGGATCAGCACCGCAGCCGGCGGCGTCTTCATCACGAAGGTGAAGCTGCGGTCCGTATACACGGTGATGACCACCGGAATCGGCAGGCCCTTCTCCATCTTCTGGGTCTGGGCGTTGAACTGCTTGCAGAATTCCATGATGTTCACGCCCTGCTGACCCAGCGCCGGCCCGATCGGGGGCGAGGGGTTGGCAGAGCCTGCGGGCACCTGCAGCTTGATGTAACCCTGTACTTTCTTTGCCATCGATACCTCTCCTCAAGGTTCCAGCGCCTTTTGGGCTCCCTTTAAAAGGATCTAAGGTTCAAAACACGCGGCTTTACGCCGACCTGGTCAAAAGCTCGTCAGGCCTTCTCGACCTGCGAGAAATCCAATTCCACGGGCGTCGAGCGCCCCAGAATCTGCACTGCCACCTGCAGGCGATTCTTCTCGTAGTTGACGCTCTCGACGACGCCGTTGAAGTCGTTGAACGGTCCGTCGACCACGCGCACCACCTCGCCCGGCTCGAACAGCACCTTCGGCCGTGGCTTGTCCACGCCCTCTTCCACGCGGCGCAGGATCTGGTTCGCCTCCTTGTCGGTGATCGCCGCCGGCCTCTCCGGCGTCCCGCCGATGAAACCGAGAACCTTGGGCACGTCGCGCACCAGGTGCCAGGTCTCCTCGTCCATCTCCATCTGCACCAGCACGTAGCCGGGGTAGAACTTGCGCTCGCTCTTGCGCTTCTGGCCGTCGCGCATCTCGACCACTTCCTCGGTCGGCACGAGGATCTCGCCGAAGCGCTCGTTCAAGCCCGCGCGCTGGATGCGCTCCTTCAGCGACTCCGCCACCCGGTGCTCGAAGTTCGAATACGCATGCACCACGTACCATCTGAGCGACACGATCAGCCCCCCTGCCCCGTCAGCGTCTTCGTGGCCCAGGCGAGCACGAGATCGAGCAGCCAGAAAAAGATTCCGAAAACGATCACGAAGCCGAACACGACGAGCGTCGTCATGCCGGTCTCCTGGCGCGTCGGCCACACGATCTTGCGCAGCTCGACCCGCGCGAGCGTCACGAACTCGTGGAACGCCCGGCCGTAGGCCGAGAACGCCACCACCAGCGCGCCGAGCGCGAGGCTCCCGAGCACCGGCGTCCAGCGGATCCAGGTCGGCTGGCTCGACAGGTAGTAATAGCCGGCGACGCCCGCGATCACGATTGCGATCGCAACGTAGAGCTTCGCCTGGTCCGCGGTACCCGCGTCCTGAACTTTGATCTCGTCTGTCATATCAACCCGTGGCAGGCCAGGAGGGAATCGAACCCCCAACCTGCGGTTTTGGAGACCGCCGCTCTGCCAATTGAGCTACTGGCCTGCATTATTCGGCCGAAATCACCTGGACGGTGATTTCGGCAGATCCAACTCACCACTCCGAACATGCGGCGGGCGAAAGGCGCGGCTTTCGCCCGCGAGGCGAGCCGGCGAGGCCCGCTGCGAACTCCTAATTTCTAACTCCTACTTCAGGATCTTCGTCACGACGCCGGCGCCGACGGTCTTGCCGCCCTCGCGGATTGCAAAGCGCAGCCCCTGGTCCATCGCAATCGGGCTGATCAGATCGATCGTCATCTTGATGTTGTCCCCGGGCATGACCATCTCCACCCCGGAGGGCAGCTCGATCGTCCCGGTCACATCCGTCGTGC
>Ga0335081_10016692_pt1 | contig 11892 bp, 10 predicted proteins | sample Lox_Sample_35_FD_206713 | JGI IMG/M metagenome (GOLD analysis project Ga0335081, IMG submission 206713) | Soil microbial communities from Loxahatchee National Wildlife Refuge, Florida, United States - Lox_Sample_3.5 | ecosystem: Environmental > Terrestrial > Soil > Wetlands | place: USA... | reverse complement strand
TCGGCCAGCACGGCGTCCGGGTTGAAGCCGCTGCGGACCTCGATCACCAGGTGCAGGCCCCGGTTCCGGTCGGTGAGGTCCTTCAGGTCGGCGATGCCGCTCAGCTTCTTGGCCTGGACCAGGTCCTTGATCCGGGTCATGACCTTCTCCGGCCCGACGCCGTAGGGCAGCTCGGTCACCACGATGCCGGTCCGCCGCGGGGTCAGCTGCTCCACCACCGCGGTGGCCCGGGTGCGGAAGATGCCGCGGCCGGTCTCGTACGCCTCCCTGATCCCCTCCAGCCCCACGATCCGGCCCCCGGTCGGCAGGTCGGGCCCGGGCACGAACCGCATCAGGGCGTCCAGCGACGCGTCCGGATGGCGCAGCAGGTGCCGCGCCGCCGCCACCACCTCGCCCAGGTTGTGCGGGGCCATGTTCGTCGCCATCCCGACCGCGATCCCGGCCGCGCCGTTGACCAGCAGGTTCGGGATGCCAGCGGGCAGTACGTCGGGCTGCTGCTCGCTGCCGTCGTAGTTCGGTATGAAGTCGACGGTCTCCTCGTCGATGGAGGCGACCATCTCCATCGCGGCCGCGGTCAGCCGCGCCTCGGTGTAGCGCATGGCCGCGGGCGCGTCGTCCCCGCCCAGGCTGCCGAAGTTCCCGTGCCCGTCCACCAGCGGCAGCCGCATCGCCCACGGCTGGGCCATCCGGGCCAGCGCGTCGTAGATGGCCGAGTCGCCGTGCGGGTGCAGCCGGCCCATCACCTCGCCGACGACGCGCGCGCACTTGACGTGCGAACGGTCCGGACGCAGCCCCATCTCGTTCATCTGGTACAGGATCCGGCGCTGCACCGGCTTCAGGCCGTCCCGCGCGTCCGGCAGCGCCCGGGAGTAGATGACGCTGTAGGCGTACTCGAGGTAGCTGCCGCGCATCTCCTCGGTGACGTCGATGTCGACGATATTTTCTTCGAAATCCTCGGGGGGCGCGGTCGAACCGCCTCGTCGTCCTGCCATGCCGAACATTCTGCCGTGTCCCGCCGACATCCCGCGCCTTACGTGACGGAGAAGCCGCCGTCCACGTACAGCGTCTGCCCGGTCACGTAGTCGCTGGCCCGGGAGGCCAGGAACACCGCCACCCCGGCAAAGTCGTCAGGCGACCCGTTGCGCCCGGTCATCGTCCGCGCCGCCATCGCCGCCAGCCGCTCCGGGTCGCGGGCCACGTGCTCGTTGAGCCGGGTCGGCACGAACCCCGGGCAGACCGAGTTGCAGCACACGCCCGACCTGGCCCAGGCTTCGGACTGCGACCGGGTCAGCGCGGCCAGGCCGCCCTTGGACGCCCCGTACGCCCCGCTGTTGCCGAACGCCCGCGAGGCTTGCTGCGACGTCACGTTGATGATCCGCCCCCAGCCCCGGGCCGCCATCGACGGCCCGAACCGCTGGCCGAGCAGGAACGGCGCGGTCAGGTTGACCGCCATGGTGGCGTCCCAGTCCGCCACGCTCAGCGCCGGAAGCGGCGGCCGCAGGTTGATCCCGGCGCAGTTCACCAGGATGTCCGGTGTCCCGAACGCGTCCTCAGCCGCCGCGCACGCCCGCGCCACCGAGGCCCGGTCACCCAGGTCCGCGCTGACCCACGCGGCCTCCCCGCCGCAGGCCCGCAACGACGCCGCGGCCGCGACGAGCCGCTCCGCGTCCCGCGCCACCAGCACCACCCGGGCGCCGGCCCGCGCCAGCGCCGCGGCCATCGCCGCGCCGATCCCCGAACTCCCGCCGGTCACCACGGCCACCCGCCCGCCGAGTGAGAACAGGTCCTCGAGGAACGTCACAGGACAGTGTTCACAGGACAGCGTTCACAGGACTGGGCGCGCGCCGATGAGGCCGAGGGCGTGCGCGGCCAGCCGGCAGCCGCCGCCCAGCGCCTCGCCCGGCGGCTTCTTGTCCAGCCACGCGGGCAGGAAGCCCGCGATGAACGCGTCCCCGGCGCCGGTGCCGTCCATCACCCGGTCCACCGGCGGCGCGGGCACCCGCACCGGCGGCCGGCCGTTGGCGTAGAACAGCGCGCCGTCGGCGCCGAGCTTGACCGCGACGTGCGGGTACCAGGCGGTCAGCACGCGGGCCGCCTGCTCCGGGTCCTCCCGGCCGGTCAGCACCCTGGCCTGCGCGGCGTTCACGAACAGCAGCACGGCCCCGGCGGACAGCTCCAGGAACGGCTCGGCCCCGACCCGCTCCAGCGGGGCCGCCGACGCCCCGTCCACCGACGCGGTCATGTTCGTCCGGCGCGCGTAGTCGATGGCGGCCAGGCCGGCCGCCCTGGCTCCCTCCGACAGCAGCGTGTAGCCGGAAACATGCAGGTGAGCGCCGGGTACGAACAGGTCGTGCGGCAGGTCGTCCGGAGACAGCGCCGCGTTCGCGCCCGGGTCGGAGAGCATGGTCCGCTCGCCCTTGTGGGTGACCATCACCACGCAGGTGCCGGTGGGCCGCTCCGGGTCCATCACCAGCCGGGCGTCGACGCCGTAGCCCATGAGCTCCATGTCGCGGTTACGGCCCGCGATGTCCGCCCCCCGCCGCCCGATGAACGCCACGTCCCCGCCGTCCGCCGCCATCCAGGCGGCAACGTTGGCGCCGGAGCCGCCGCCGTGCATGGTCACACTGGCCGGCGTGTCGCTGCCGCGGGCGAGGGGCAGCGTAGCGTGGGCGACCGCGTCGGTCATCAGGTCGCCGATAACTACCACGCGCGCCATAGTCGTCATCACCTCATCGTCCGGCCGCAGGTCTTACCACGTTAGCGGCGATTATGCATAGCTGGCCAGCGGGCAGGCAGACATCACGCCCGGATGGCCGGGTTACGCGCCCGCCTGGTAAAGATTGTCACCAGACTGTTATGTCCCCCGGGCGCCGGGTCACCACCCCTCCAGCGGCAGTACGCGCCCGGCCACGACCAGTTCGGCCTCCTCGGACTCGGCGGCCAGCGCCTGGTTCAGCCGCCCGAGCTCGTCCCGGAACAGCCGCCCGGCCGGGGTCGCGGGCACCACGCCGAGCCCGGTCTCGTCGCTGACCGCGACCACGTAGCCGCGGGCCTGCCGCCACGCGCCGGCCAGTTCGCCGGTCCTGGCCGCCAGCTTCTCCCGGGCCGGGACGGCGCAGCGGTCCCAGGCGCCGCACTCGTCCATGACCGCGGCCAGCCAGCTGCCGATCCCGTCGATGAGCACCGCCCCGCGCGCCGCGGCCAGGACGCCGGCCAGGTCGGTGGTCTCGGCCGTGCGCCACCAGGCCGGCCGCCGCGCCCGGTGCGCCGCCACCCGCGCCGCCCACTCGGCGTCGCCCGCCCACCCAAGATCGCCGGTTCCGGCCGGCGCAGCCGCCACGTAGGTCACCTCCGGCTCGCCCGCCACCCGCAACTCGGCCCGCTCCGACTTGCCCGAACGGGCCCCGCCGAGCACCAGGACCCGCCGTGTCCCGGTCCCGCCGTCGCGACCTTTCTTTTGCGCCGAACGAGCGGGCGAAACCACCGCCTCCCCGTCCGCGGCCAGCCTCACCCGCCAGAAGCCGCAGCGCCGCCGCAGTTCCCGCTCCGAAGGGACCCGGTGGTCCGCGAACGCCACCGCCGTGACCGTGCCCGCGGTGATCAGCCCCCGGGCCCGCAGCCACCCCAGCTGGGCGGGGTCGCCAAGCAGGTCGAGGAACGCGATGTCGTACGGCGCCGCGTCCCGCGGCGGCGCCGGCACCGCGCCGGGCCCGGCCGGGTACAGCAGCCGCCCCCCGTCCGGCCCGGTGACGTCCCACCCGCCATCCACCCGCCGGACGCGATACCCCACGGCGGCGCTCTCCGCCCCGGCGCTCCCCGCCTCCGCGCTCTCCGTCTCGGCCCCGGCGCTCTCCGCCCCGGCGCTCCCCGCCTCCGCGCTCCCCGCCTCCGCGCTCTCCGTCTCGGCCCCGGCGCTCTCGGCCCCGGCGCCCGTGCCCCGTGCCTCCGCGCCCGTAGCCCCGGCTCCCAGCCTCACCCGACCATCGACGACTATACTCGACCGTACCCGTATATTCCCCGCCGCCGCCTGGCGCAGGCAGGAGGCGCACCGGCAGCCCGGCCGCGGCCAGCCCGCCTCGCCCCCCGAACCTTCGACCACGACCTCCATCAGCCGAGGAACGACAGGCGGACCCGGCGGTCGGGGTTGTCCACGTTGAGGTCGACCAGGGCGATGGACTGCCAGGTGCCGAGGGCCAGGCGGCCGCCGATCACCGGGACGGTGGCGTAGGGCGGCACGAAGGCCGGGAGCACGTGCGACCGGCCGTGCCCGCGCGATCCGTGCGCGTGCCGCCAGTGCTCGTCGGCGGGCAGCAGGCCGTCCAGGGTGGCCAGCAGGTCGTCGTCGCTGCGCGCGCCGAGTTCGATCAGCGCGATCCCCGCGGTGGCGTGCGGCACGAAGACGTGCAGCAGGCCGTCCCCGCCGCCGGCGGCGGTGCTCGCAAACTGCTCGCATTCCCCGGTGATGTCCCTGACCGTTGCCCGGCCCCCGGTAAGGACCTCGATGATCTGCGTCTTCATGTCCCGGATCATAGGCTGCTGGTATGCGCCCTAGGGTGAGTAGCAGCTAACTCTAGGAACGGGAGGCGGGGACATGCCGGAGATCTCCCAGCCGGACGGGACGCGGCTGCGCCTGGCCAGGCAGGCTCGCGGCCTGTCCCAGCAGCAGCTGGCCGGCGTGGCCGGCGTCACCAGGCAGGCGGTGTCCGCGGTCGAGTCCGGCCATTCGGATCCGTCGCTGCGGGTCGCCCTCGGCCTGGCCCGGGCGCTCGGCATGACGGTCGAGGAGCTGTTCGGCCCGGGCGATCCCGGCGACCCGGTGCTGGCGCGGCCGGTGGCGGCGGTCAGCGAGCCGGGCTCCCGGGTCGCGCTGGCCACCGTCGGCGACACGTTCGTCGCGCTGCCGCTGCACGCCGGCCCGGCCGCCCGGCTCGGCTTCAGCCCCGCGGGAGGCCTGGTGGCTGGCCAGGCGGTGGCCGGCCAGGCGGTGGCCGGCGGCCCCGCGGGTGCGTCAGCCCGTCGGCCGGAGCCGGGGCACCTGGTACCGGTGCGGCCCATCGGGCCGCCGCGGCCCACCGTGGTGGTGGCCGGCTGCGATCCGGCGCTGCCGCTGCTCCAGACGCCGCTCGCCCTGCTCGACCCGCCGCTGGCGTTCGCCTGGTGGCCGTGCGGCAGCGGCGAGGCGCTGCGCCTGGCCGCCGCCGGGCTGGTGCACGCCGCCGGCCTGCACCACGATGACCTGGCGGGGGACGGGCCCGGGAATGGGCCCGGGAATGGGCCCGGGAATGGGCCCGGGAATGGGCCCGGGAATGGGCCCGGGAATGGGCAGGGCGCGGCGGACGCCCGGGCGGCCGGCCGCATCCCGGGCGGCGCCGACGTGGTCGGGTTCGCCTCGTGGCGCGAGGGCCTGGTGGTCCGGCCGGGCAGTGCGGTCCGCGGTCTCGGCGACGTGGCCGGGCGGAGACTGCGGCTGGTCAACCGCGAGCCGGGCGCCCAGGCGCGCGCTCTGCTGGACCGGGAACGCCTGCGGCTCGGCCTGGACCCGGCCGAACTCCCCGGCTACGACAGCCGTGCCGCCGGCCACCTGCAGGTGGCGGCGGCCATCGTCGGCGGCCTCGCCGACGCGGGCGTGTCGAGCGAGCCGGCCGCCCTGGCGTACGGGCTGGACTTCATCCCGCTGGCCGCCGAGCGGTTCGACCTGGTCCTGCCGGCCAAGCACGCCGCGTCCCGCGAGGTCCAGGGCCTGCTCCGGGTGCTCACCTCGCCGTGGCTGCTGGCCCAGCTGGCCAGCCTGCCCGGGTACGACGCCGCCCGCTGCGGCGAGCGCGTGTCCTGACCGGCTATCCGTGCCCGTAGACCGGGACCATCACGGCCCGGGCGATGGTGTGCAAGCGCAGGTTGAAGCCGGCCACGGCCGGTGAGATATCGTCGTTGACGTCCAGCGACTCCACGTCCAGCGCGTGCACCGCGAACACGTAGCGGTGCGGCGGGTCTCCGGCCGGCGGGGCCGCGCCGCCGAAATCCTTGGCGCCGTAGTCGTTGCGGACGTGGAATGCCCCCTTGGGCAGGCCGGAGCCGTCCGTGCCTGCCGCGTTCGTCTCCAGTTCGGTCACCGAGGCGGGGATGCCGAGCACGATCCAGTGCCACCAACCAGAACCGGTCGGCGCGTCCGGGTCGAAGCAGGTGACCGCGAAGCTCTTGGTCTCCGGCGGGAAACCGGACCAGCGCAGCGACGGGGAGATGTTCCCGCCGGTCATGCCGAACCCGTCGAAGACCTGGTTGTCCGGCATCATCTGGCCATCGGCAACATCGTCGCTGACCAGCTCGAACGACGGCACTTCCGGGTGAAAGTCGTAGGGGAGCGGCGGACGGTCAGGCATGGCTTAACCTCCTCGTCGAGGCGGACTCGGTTCCTCGTTCGGTCCAACGTTATCGGTAAGCCGTCCGGCCACGCCGATCACGTTTGGGGTGATGGGCAGCATTCCACCGCCGGAGTTCTCCTACGGTGGTGGTGTGAGGCAGCAGCCGGGTCGCACGATCTCCGGGCGGGCGCGCCGCCGGGCCACCCGGCGTTTGCGCCGGATGCGCCGCCGGGCCGCGCACGGCATCCTCGGCCGGATCCGGCTGGGCACGGCAGGCCATTCGCCGCGGTGGCGGCGCTGGGCGCTGGCCGTGGTCCTGGTCGGCATCGCCCTGGCGCCTTACCCGACGCAGGGCGCGGCCGGCGCCCCGCCGGCCGGCTGCCGGCCCGGCTGCCGGCCCGGGTCGGTGCCGAGCATGGTCGGGTGGACCGCCGCGCTGCCCGGGACGTGGGACGTGGGCTCCGGGCTGACCGGCACCGCGCCGGCTTCGGGCCTGGCCTACGCGGCCGTCGGCGGCGACATCGCCGCGGTCGGCACCGGGCTGACCGTGTCCGGGTACTCGTCGAGGACCGGGGCGCTCCAGTGGCGGCGGACGCTGACGGGCTTCCCGTCCGGCGCCGCCATCGTGTCCGTCCGTGCCTGGCCGGGCGAGGTGACCGCGGGCGTCTCCTACCGCCCCGCAAACCGCGGCGCGGCCCGGCGTACCGAGGTGGTCCTCGCCGCCGCGACCGGCGCGCAGCGGGGCCGCTACCCGGCGGCCGCGTTCGGCGGGGCCGTCGCGGGCAACGCGAAGTACACCGTCGTCGTCGGCGCCGCGTCCGTGACCAGCTACGACAACGCGACCGGGCGGATCCGCTGGCAGCGGCCCACCGGCCCGGTAGCGCAGGCCTGGCGGACCGACGGCAACTGGCTCTACGTAGCCGAGTCGGCCTCCGGGTTCGTCGGCTCCGCCCCGGTCACCGCGCTGCGCCGGATCGACCTGACCACCGGGAGCGAGCTTGTCGTTCCGCCGCTCGAAAGCCTGACCTTCGACGGCACGCTCGGCGCGGCCTTCGACGGCGTGGTGCTGTTCTCCTCGGCGGACGGAGTGACCGCGTACAGCGGCGCCACCGGGGCCTGGCTGTGGTCCGCCCACGGGGCCGTGCCGGAGGGCACCGACCACGACCCGCGCCGGATCTACCTCACCGAGGGCGCCAACCTGGTCGGCGTCGACCCGCAGACCGGCCAGGTCGAGGCGACCGCCTCGGGCTCCGCGGTCAACGGCTCAGCCGGGGTGTACGTGGTCAGGGACGGCGTGGCCCTGGGGCTCGACCAGGGCGGGAACGGCGACGCCTGGGGTTATGACATCGCGGCGCAGCGGGTCACGCTGGCCGCCTCCGGGCTGCCCTGGCCGCACTACTTCGTCGACCTCAGCGGGGTGGGCGGCAGCGCCGACCCGGCCGGGGACCTGGTGGTCATCGCGGCCTGCGCGCAGCTGGCGCCGAGTCCGTCGTCCCAGCCGGGGACCTCCGCGCCGCCGTCCCAGCCGGGGACCTCCGCGCCGCCGTCGCCGCCCGGCTCCGCCTCGGCCCCATCCACCCCCTCAACCCCTTTCGCCTCTTCCATCCCACCCTCTTCAATCCCTTCGGCCTCGCCAATCCCTTCCACCCCTGGTCCCGACGCCAGCCCGTCCGCCTCGGCCGGGATCAGCCAAGGTTGCCTGCGGCCCGAGCTGGTCGCGCTCAACTTGTAGCACCTGGCTGTAGCGCATTGCTCCCGACCCCACGCTGGCCCGCGGCCACACCGCCCGGGTCCGAGCGGATGGATGCCGCTGCGGCGGGTACGTTTTCCTCGCGATGAACAAGCTGCAAAAGGTCATCCGGGCCCTGGACGAGTTCCAGCAGCGGCACGCCTGGCTGGCCTTCCCGATCGGGGTGTGGAAGAAGTTCGGCGACGACCAGGCGGGCAACCTGGCCATGCTGGTCGCCTGGTTCGCCTTCGTGAGCATCTTCCCGCTGATGCTGGTGCTGGTCACCGTGCTGGACCTGGTGCTCAGGAACAACCTGAAGCTGCAGCACCAGCTGCGGGACTCCGCGCTGCACGAGTACCCCCTGATCGGCCAGCAGCTCGACCACATCAGCCCGATGAACCAGCCGTTCGGGCTGCCGCTCGTGGTCGGCCTGGTCGGAACGTTCCTCGGTGCCCTGGGCGTGGCGAACGCGATGCAGAACGCGCTCAACGCGGTGTGGGAGGTCCCGTTCGCGCACCGGCCCGGTTTCCCGTGGTCGTGGCTGCGCAGCATCGGGCTGATCCTGGTGATCGGCCTGGGCCTGATGGGGACCGCGATCCTGTCCACGATCGCGAGCGGAGCCGGGCACAAGCTCAACGGCGACGTGGCCACGGTGGCCGCCTTCGTGGTGTCGCTCGCGGCGAGCATCGGGCTGTTCTGGGTGGCCTTCCGGCTCGGCACGGCCGGGGGGATCGGCTGGCGGCAGCAGTGGCCCGGCGCGGTCATCGCCGGCGTCATCTGGCAGATCCTGCAGGCCGTCGCCGGCTACTTCATCTCGCACCAGCTGGCCCACGCCTCGCCGATCTACGGCACCTTCGCCATCGTGATCGGCCTGATCGCGTGGCTGTACCTGGTGGCGCAGCTCACCCTGTACGCGGTGCAGATCAGCGTGGTACGGGCATACCGGCTGTGGCCGCGCAGCATCGCGCCACCGCCGTACACCGAGCAGGACCGGCGGGCGTTCCGGCTTTACGCGCAGGTCCAGAAGCGCGTCAAGGGAGAGGAGATCGTGGTGGGGGTCGGAGGTGAGAACGATCGCGAGAAGACGTCCGGCTGAGCCGGACGCGCCGCACGTGGTTATCTGCGGCGCGGGCTTCGGCGGCCTCTCGGCCATCTCCAGGCTGACCCGCGGGGGCCTGCGGGTGACCCTGGTTGACGGCCACCTCTACAGCACCTTCCAGCCGCTGCTCTACCAGGTGGCCACGGGCGGGCTCAACCCGGGCGACGTCGCCTATCCGGCGGGCGGCTTCGCCAGCCGGTACGGGGCGGTCTTCCGGCGCGGGGAGCTGGCCGCCATCGACCCGGTATCCCGCCGGATCAAGCTCGGCAACGGCCGTGACCTCGGCTATGACTACCTCATCCTGGCCACCGGCGTGACGACTGCCTTCTACAGCATCAAGGGGGCGGCGCGGAACACGTTCGGCCTGTATACCAGGACCGACGCCATCGTGCTGCGGGATCACCTGATGGCGGGCTTCGAGCGGCTGAGCACCGGCAGCGGCGACCTGTCCGTCACCGTGGTCGGCGGCGGGGCCACCGGCGTGGAGCTGGCCGGCACGCTGGCCGAGCTGCGCGGCACCGTGCTCCGCGCCACCTTCCCCGACGTCGACCCGTCCCGGGTGCACGTGCGCCTGGTCGAGATGGCGCCATCGCTGCTCGGCCCGTTCCACGAGAAGCTGCGCGAGTACGCCAAGGCGCAGCTGCTGGCCCGGCACGTCGACGTCCGGCTGAACAGCAAGATCAACGAGGTCACCGCGAACCACGTGCGGCTGGACGACGGCGACGACGTGCCCAGCGACATCACCGTGTGGGCGGCCGGCGTGGCGGCCGACCCGGCCGTGGCCGGCTGGGGGCTGCCCCAGGGCAAGAACGGCCGCATCCTGATCGGGCCGGACCTGCAGGTCAAGGGCCAGGACCGGATCTTCGCCGTGGGGGACATCGCGCTGAACCCGGACGACCCTACGCCGCAGCTCGCCCAGCCTGCCCTGCAGATGGGACGCCACGCCGCCGCGCAGATCCTCAAGCTGCAGGCCAAAGCCCCCACCGAGACATTCAAGTACCACGACAAGGGCATCATGGCAACGATCGGGCGCCGGTCCGCAGTGGTCCAGCTGGCCCGCGGGCCGCGGCTGCGCGGCACGCTCGCCTGGCTCGCGTGGCTGGCCCTGCACCTGGTCTACCTGCTAGGCGGGCGCAACCGGGTGACCACGCTGATCAACCTGGCCTACCGGTACATCTTCTGGGGGCACGGCGGAGCCGTGATCGTCGGGGACGAGCCGGACAACCCGTGGCCGCCGCCGGACGACGAGTAGCCGGCGAAGCCGGATCCTACAGACTGTAGTAGTGGCCGGAAGGTCCGCAGTAGGCTGGTATCGTCGTGATCAGTTCCCGCGCGCGCGCCGCGCTGTCAGCCGCGTCCCTGCTCGGCATCCTGGCTGGTCTGGCCGGATGCAGCACCGGGGCGCCAGCCGGCCCGGCGAGCAGGCAGTCTGCGGGCTCCACGTCCGTGACGTCCAATGCCGCCATGGAAAACCCGAACCTCGATCTCGGGTCCTCGCTCGGCGAACGCCCGGCGCCGGACTTCCGGCTGCAGAACCAGTTCGGCCAGCCCATGTCGCTGAGCCAGTTCCGCGGCAAGGTCGTCATGCTCGGTTTCGAGGATTCCCAGTGCACCACGGTCTGCCCGCTGACCACGCAGAGCATGCTGCTGGCCAAGCAGCTGCTCGGCCCCGCCGGGGACAAGGTGCAGCTGCTCGGCATCGACGCCAACCCCGACGCGACCAGCGTGGCGGACGTGCTCGCCTACTCGCGCGCGCACGGCCTGGTCAACCAGTGGGACTTCCTGACCGGGCCGGCGGCTCAGCTGAAGGCGATCTGGGCTCGCTATGACATCGCCGTCCAGATCGAGAAGGGGCAGATCGACCACACCCCCGCCCTGTTCGTGATCGACCAGCAGGGCCGCGAGCGCAAGCTGTACCTGACCCAGATGGCCTACTCCAGCGTCGGCCAGTCCGCGGAAGTGCTCGCGGACGAGCTCTCCAGCTTGCTGCCCGGCCACCCCAAGGTGGCCAGCCAGGAGTCGCTCGCGTCCACCGTCGTACAGGGCCCCTCGGCCCACCTCACCCTGCCGTCCGCCGGGGCCTCGTCCGCCGGGGCCGGGAGCCCCGTCACGCTGGGCCCCGGACGGCCGCGCCTGGTCCTGTTCTTCGCCACCTGGCTGTCCGAGGTCTCTGACCTGAAGGCCGAACTCACCAGCGCCAACGCCTATGTAACGGCGGCGCGCCGGGGCGGGCTGCCGCAGCTGGTGGCGGTGGACGAAACCGTGGTCGAGCCCTCCACTGCGGCCGTTCGCTCCTACCTGCACGGCCTCGGCACCCCGCTGGACTACCCGGTTGCCCTGGACACCAGCGGGCGCGTGGCCGATGGCTACGGGGTCCAGGACCAGCCCTGGTTCGCCCTGGTCTCCGCCTCCGGCAAGATCATCTGGTCGCACGACGGCTGGCTCCCCCCGGCGGCCCTGGAACAGGCCGCCAAGCGCGCCGGGTAACCCGGATACGCATGGTCGTGGATGTCTGCCCCGAATCCGGGCTCTTTCGCATTTTCGTGATCGTCACGACGCGTGCCGTCAGCTGGCGCCGGAACCCTGCCCGCGTCGGATGCGCGCCCGTGGCCACGGGCAGCAGGACATCGCCGCCACATGGAAAATGCCTGCGGTACCTGGCGCTGCAACACCCGGTACCGCAGGCATACCGCCGCGGGAGGCGG
>Ga0335081_10016691_pt1 | contig 11892 bp, 7 predicted proteins | sample Lox_Sample_35_FD_206713 | JGI IMG/M metagenome (GOLD analysis project Ga0335081, IMG submission 206713) | Soil microbial communities from Loxahatchee National Wildlife Refuge, Florida, United States - Lox_Sample_3.5 | ecosystem: Environmental > Terrestrial > Soil > Wetlands | place: USA: Florida... | reverse complement strand
TTCAAATTCCAGCGTCGCGATCAGTCCGCTGCCTTTCACCGGCGTGAGGCGGACAATAGCCATACGCACGGTTCCGGGCACATTCGGGTTTGTCGCCGTCATGGCCCCGGCAATGAGCGGCCCCTCAATGACGCGGGGATTGGCGAGCGTATCCGTATCGTACACGACAATGATATCAAGCGCAGCCGCATCCTCGACCCCGACGCCTCGGAGCAGAAAGACCCCCTCCCCGGCCGGGGATATCGTCACCGTCGAGGTAGCGAAGGCCGGCACAGGCCGACACAGTGCCAAAATAAACATAACAACGACAAGAAGACCTGTGGAAATGATCGACCGGATTTTCATGATTATGAACCCGGTCTTTCTTACTGTATACTAAGCGAGAGCCCCGGCGTGAGTCCTATGATCTGTGCACCATTCGCATCCACAGGATTAAAATTGGCCAAACTGAAGTCCCCAGCTACCGGTGTAGTTCCTGGAGCTATGTTGCAGGTTAACGTACAGAACGGACCGGCAGAGAATCCATTTACATTCACCACAGCTATTTTTACCTTTCCCGGAATACCACCGGACGCTGGCGTGTAAACACCGATCGCGTATTGTGGGGTGATGGGTCCACCAGCTGCTACACCGCTTAAACGGACAACACCAATGTCCGTTTGGGGCGGTGCCGTTACGCTCTTGACTGTCACTCCTGCGGGAAGGAGCACGGTTACGTCGATTCCGTTGATCGTTGTACCGGTTCCCGACGTGGCAAGTGTAAGAATCGCCGTGGCAGATTGCTGTGTTTGCGCCGTGCCACCGCCACCACCGCCACCACCACCGCAGGCTGAAAGAGTGGTCAGTAAAAGAGCGAATATCAGCCAGCTCGATAGGGATATCTTTTTCATGTATTTAATCCTCCTAAAATATAAATTCACGCTGTGTAACTAATAACGAATGTCGGAGAAAGCGAGTTTCTGACACAATCACAGGATAAAATCAGCTATGAACCTGACCATCCTGTGCTCCCATGAGCATTACCATGTTGCCAGCCCCGCTGCCTTTCTCAGAATGACCACCACATCCCCGATATCGATCTTTCCGTCAGGCTGGGGCTTCCCGTTCACAAGAGGCGCCACATCACCATGAGCAAGATCTGATGTCGAAGGCGTATCGATTCCGGCCGCGATCTGAAGAGCCTTGAGAGCATCTGCGCTAGTCACAGTACCCGTATCAACGAGCTGGCCATCGGGCATAATCACGGTCTGTGAAATAGGCGATGAGTTCGATGTCGCAAAGTCTGCATCACCGCTGTAGACCGCCATTATCGAGTGCACGCCTTGGCCAAGGGCGGACGTGGTATAGGTGACCGTGTTAGGCGTACCGCCGGACAGGCTGCCTGTGCTGAGGGTCGTTACACCGTCCATGAACGCCACCGTACCAGTCGCACCTGTTCCGGTGACCGTTGCCGTGAAGGTGACCGGCCTTCCGTATGCCGACAAATTGGCAGATGATGAGACGGTCGTCAACGAAGATACAGTTTTCACAGTCTGGGTTATGACAGGTGACGTTGACGGGGCAAAGTTTGTGTCACCACTGTAGACCGCCGTTATCGAGTGCGTACCCCCGCCAAGGGCGGACGTGGCATAGGTGGCCGTGCCGCCGGACAGGCTGCCTGTGCCGAGGGTCTTTGTTGCACCGTCCATGAACGTCACCGTACCAGTCGCACCTGTTCCAGTGACCGTTGCCGTGAAGGAGACTGAACCCCCGTAAGTCGACGGATTGGGATTGGCCGCGAGGATCGTTGATGTCGGAATCTGACTTACGACCTGATTGACGGCTGACAATGTTGTCGATGGGGCGAAGTTCGTATCGCCGCTGTAGACTGCCGTGATCGAGTGTGACCCCAAACCAAGGGCGGACGTGGCATAGGTGGCCGTGCCGCTGGACAGGCTGCCTGTGCCAAGGGTCGTTGCGCCATCCTTGAACGTCACCGAACCGGTTGGAATGCCGGTCGTGTTGCTTACGACCGTGGCAGTGAAGGTCACGGATGCGAGGTATATCGACGGGTTCGCGGTTGATGTGACGCCTGTTGTCGTCGACGCCTGGGTTACCGTAAGCGTGCCGTTCACAAAGCTAAAGTTGTAGTTGGCTGCCGAAAGACTGTTAGCCGCCGCGGTTATGGGATAGGTACCCACCGGACTCGCCAGAGTTGCCGCGGTATTCAGTGACGGAGTACCGCTTAGCACTGCTGACGTGTCGCCGTTCACGAACCCGCTGTAACTTGCTGTAAACACCGGATTATTAGTGTTGTAGGCTCTGCTCGCGTTATTCGCCGTCACCGTGAGTACTGCCTTGTTCACGATCAGGGTGCCGGTTGTCGAACTTGCCCCGAAATCGCCCTGCGCCGCGTATGATGCGATTAAGGTATGGCTACCCGCACTCGGGCTTGGAATCGTGATAGTCGCAGACCCACCGCTTAGTCCCTGTCCAGTTGGGGTCGTTATTAGTACACCATCCATACTCAATGTCACGCTGCCTCCAGGCGTCCCCGACCCCGAGCTGACAGTTACCGTCACGCTGCCGCTTGCGCCATATGTCACCGTAGCAGGCGGGCTGATCGTCGTTGTCGTTGAAGCCCCCCCTACGGTCAAGGAGCCGGTAGCCGAGCTTGCCCCGAAGTTGCCCTGCGCTGCATACGTTGCATACAAGGCATGGGTACCATAACCGGGGCTGGTTATCGTGAAGGTCGCTGTTCCGGTAATGGTTACTGATCCCAGCATCGGCGTTCCGCCATCCACAGTCAAGTACACGTTGCCCGTGGGCATAAGGATCCCCGAACTCACAGTGACGGTCACGGTGCCGTTAGCTCCGAACGCAATAGCAGGCGCGGTTATCGACGTCGATGTCGGCGCCGGGTTTACCGTCAGGATGCCAGTATTCGAACTTGCCCCGAAGTTGCCCTGTGCCGCGTACGATGCGCTTAAGGTATGGCTGCCCACACCCGGGATGGGGATCGTGAAGGATGCGGAGCCGTTGCTCAGTGGCAGCGTCATTGCCGTTCCGCCGTCCTCGATCAGGGACACATTTCCTGTGACGGCGAGCGTCCCCGAGGTTACGTTTACGGTTACAATTCCGTTTGCGTTGTACGTTACCGTAGGCGCGCTGATAATAGTCGATGTCAGCGCCTGGTTCACGGTCTGGGTGACTGTAGATGACGTTGACGTCAAGAAGTTTGTGGCACCACTATAGACTGCCGTGATCAAGTGCGTACCCGCGATAAGGGCTGATGTGGCATAGGTGGCCGTGCCGGCAGACAGGGTGACTGGACCATAGGTCGTTGCTCCGTCATTGAACGTAACTGAACCGGTTGGCGTGCCTCCGCTGCTTGTGACAGTAGCCGTGAAGGTGACCGAACTTCCGTATGCCGACGGGTTGGGATTGGTCACGAGAACCGTTGATGTCGAAGACTGATTTACGTTCTGGGTGACGACAGGTGATGTTGACGTCAAGAAGTTTGTGTTGCCACTGTAGACCGCCGTGATCGAGTGTAGCCCCAAACCAAGGGCGGACGTGGCAAAGGTGGCCGTGTTAGGCGTGCCGCCGGACAGGGTGCCTGTGCCAAGGAGCGTTGTACCGTCCATGAACGACACTGAACCGGTCGGCGTTCCGGTCGTACTACTTATGACCGTGGCCGTGAAGGTCACTAAAGCGCCGGATATCGACGGATTGGGAGCGGCCGTAAGACTTGTTGATGTCGAAGCCTGGTTCACGGTCTGGGTGATGACAGGTGATGTTGACGTCGAGAAGCTTGTGTTACCACTGTAGACCGCCGTGATCGAGTGTGACCCCAAACCAAGGGCGGACGTGGCAAAGGTGGCCGTGTCAGGCGCGCCGCCGGACAGGGTGCCTGTGCCAAGGAGCGTTGTACCGTCCATGAACGACACTGAACCGGTCGGCGTGCCGGTCGCACTACTTATGACTGTTGCCGTGAAGGTCACTGAATCGCCAATTTTAGACGGATTGGGAGTGGCCGTGAGACTTGTTGATGTCGAAGTCGCGTTCACTGTCTGGGTGATGGCAGGTGATGTTGACGTCGAGAAAGTTGTATCACCACTGTAGACCGCCGTGATCAAATGTGATCCCAAACCAAGCGTAGTTGTGGTAAAGGTGGCCGTGTCAGGCGTGCCGCCGGACAGGGTGCCTGTGCCAAGGAGCGTTGTACCATCCATGAACGACACTGAACCGGTAGGCGTGCCGGTCCCACTACTTATGACCGTGGCCGTGAAGGTCACTGGAGCGCCTGCTAACGATGTAAGTGACGATGATGCTAAATTTGTCGTCGTTGGCTGTAGCAGAGAAAAGGTAACGGTGCTTCCATCCAACGCAGGATCTTTTAGTACCCCTACATTGCCAGCCGAGTCACTGTAGCTGATCCAGAAATATACGGTCCCTACAATATCACTAGTAGTCATTATATATGACGCCGTCCAGCTTGTGCCGCTGCCGCTCACGGTCGCCGTATGTCCGGCGATATCTTCATCATCCCCGCCTATAGTTACAGTCGGAGCGCTGATAATACCCGATGCAGTGATCGTCACGGTGACCGTATTGCCGGGTATCGCAACAGTTGTGTTGGTATTGTTCGAGGCAATACTGTCCTTAGTCAAAACAGGTAGATCAGGTGATACCTGTCCAGAACTGTTTTCACCAAAGCCCGCCACTGTTCCACCGCTCTTAAGTACCACGGTATGGATCTGCCCTGCAGTTACGGCGATCACCCCGGATGCATCTAGTGCCGGTACGATCGACTGTTCATAATCAAAGTTGTGTGACGTAGTAGGTCCGGTACCTCCGGCACCCCAAGCCACCACTGTGTTGTCAGTCTTGAGTACCACTATATGATGATATCCCGCGGCTATGGCTTTCACCCCGGATAACCCTGCAGGCATATTCGAAATCTCGCCATCAGAGTCATCTCCCCAAACCACCACTGTTCCGCCTTTCAAGAGAGCTGCCGAAAATCGGTATCCCCCGGCTATAGCTGTCACACCGGATAATCCCGCAGGCACGATTGATTGTCCCATATCATCCGCGCCTGTCCCTCCGGATTCTCCGGCACCCCAGGCAACAACGGTGCCATCACTCTTGAGCGCTAAACTGTGATTGTATCCCGCAGCTATTGCAGTCACCCCGGATAAGCCCGTAGGCACAGTCGCCTGGCCATTTTCGTTATCACCCCAGGCAACCACGGTTCCATCACTCTTGAGCGCGAGGGAATGAGCACCTCCTGCAGCTATGGCAGTCACCCCGGTTAAGCCCGTAGGCACAGTCGCCTGGCCATCATAGTTCCCTCCCCAAGCCACCACTGTTCCGTTGTTCTTCAGCGCGAGGACATGAGAATATCCGGCAGATATGGCAGTCACCCCGGATAAGCCCGTAGGCACATCCGTCTCGCCATCACCGTCATACCCCCAGCCAACCACCGTTCCACTACTTGTCAACGCCATTGTATAATGGTATCCTGCGGATATAGACGTTACACCCGATAAGGCTGCTTGCGCTGAAGGCATGCCTGCAAAGGCTACCAGACAGGTTAATCCGATAATACTGAGAACCTTAGAAATACGGGAGAGCGTCGATGAGGACTGAAGACTTAATATATTCCTGATCAGGTCAAAGATGGGGAATCCCTGCCATTTAAAGCTTCCTCTAAAATCTAATTTCATAATCCCTCCCTATTTCATCGCAGAAAAATATCACGCAAGGAACCTATATAATTATATAAATGAATGACATTGCCAAACATGTGATGATTCCATGCCGACGCAGTCCATTTCTCCAGCTCACCATCATAAATAAGTTACGCAACAGAAAGGCTTGCACTATGAAAGCCACGAAATACATTAAGGAGTTATCAGGACATCCGGCGCTACATGCTTGCCTTCGTGAGCTTCGCGTGCTTCGTGATTCAAAGAGCCTGTATCTTTATTAGGCAAGACATCGTGCTACTTCTACTAAAATGAGACTTACCCATTCATCAAACATGATTTACATGTCTAAAAAACTATGGGAATTTTCTTCATGATAGTAATTTGGCCGGTCTGCCAGAGGCTACCACGAGAAAAAAATCAGGTTACAAGCCAAAAAAGCAATTTATAAATAATAAAGAGAAAGCAAAATGCATGCCTTCGAAAAATGGTATTGCTGCAACCCCGAAGAGGAAAGAAGCCTTTATGAATAAATGGGTACGGAAATTTTTGTTGCGCGAAGAACTGTTTGAAAGTATGGGAAATGCTTATGGCCAATGAAACTTTGGTAAAGGGAATGACGATGTGAACAAAGTATTATCAAACAACAGGGAAGATTAACTATGCCTTGTTTGTAAGATTATGAGAACGAAAACTGTTTCCCTTAGAAACACTAATTATTCATAATATATTGATTAAAAAAGATATTTATATAATGTTTCCAATATATACAAAGTTAAAACTAAGGTATTCTTGCATATATGTATCCGTGGGAAACACTCCATTGTTTCATTGACCAATTCTCTTTTTTTTACTTTGAAAAAAAACGCCTTTGCGACAGGCATTAAACTTGCTTATTCTATTACATTATATGGATGAGATGAAGAAAAAGATACTAATTGTTGATGAGGCGGGGTTTTCGCGTATCTGCTCAGCGATCCTTGAAAAGGAGGGGTACGGGACGAATGCCATCTGTGATGTTCATGATATCGACTCGACGATGGACTACAGCGATTTTGGGCTGGTAATAACGAGCTATCCCTTTGGTGCGTTTCTTCTCGAAAAACTGAAGCAGGAAAGGATCCCGACCATCATCCTTTCTGATCACATAAATAGAGAGCTCATGATGACACTCGAGCATTTCGATAAGTCGTTGTCTTACTGCATGATAAAGCCGCTTGATTACAATAAGTTCAGAACACTGGTCAATCAAACGATGCGCCGAGATGGAGAAAACCCGGCATAATTAAGAACATACCGGAGCGCTATGCGTTGAACACATTCAGACACAAGGCGGGGCATTCCCGGGGACGAACGACCGCTATCACGCATCACTGTACGCCAAATCGATAGGGAAAGAAGAAGAACCTATGTACGAAGCATTTTTCAATCTCAAGACAAAACCGTTTGAACTGGTTCCCAATCCAGATTTTCTGTATATGAGCAGGACCCATAAGAGGGCGCTCTATTACCTGTATTACGGGATCAAGGAAAGAGCGGGATTTATTCTTCTTACCGGGGAAGTAGGGTCCGGGAAAACCACCCTTATCAGCGATCTCATAAATCGCATCGATGCGAACGTGAACCTTGCTAGGGTCTTCAACACCAAAGTCAGCTCTGAACAGCTCATCGCGATGATCAATGATGATTTTGGACTCGATGTTAAGGGCAAGGATAAGGTCGTCATGTTGAATGAGCTCAACGATTTCCTGATCGAGCAGCATGCCAGAGGGAACAACTCAGTGCTGATCATTGACGAGGCACAGAACCTCAAACCCGATATTCTTGAAGAGATCAGAATGCTGTCGAACCTCGAAACAGACACGGCCAAACTCCTGCAGATCATCCTGGTCGGACAGCCCGAACTCCGGGAACTCCTCGCTCTCTCGAGACTGCGGCAGCTGCGGCAAAGGATCAGCATCAACTGTCGTATTTCTCCCCTCACCAGAATAGAGACAGAAGAGTACATCCTTCATCGGCTCGAGGTCGCAGGCAACAGAGAGGCTGTGACGTTCTCCGACGACTGCGTGGATATCGTTTTCCAGTACTGCAGAGGCATCCCGCGGCTGGTGAATATCATGTGTGATTATCTTCTGCTGACGGCTTTTATGGAGGAGAAGAAGACCCTCGATGCTGCCATGGTCAGAGACATTGTCGAGGACCTCGATTTTGAAGCGCTCTACTGGGGTTCCAAGCAGCCTGAGTCTGAGCTTGATGAGAATGAGCCGAAGATTACGATCAACCGCTCCGCCCTTCTTGAGGCCCTAGGCCTCGAAGGGGAGTAAAAAGGACGCGCGTCGTTTCATGGCGGCCTCGTCACATTCGACGGTGACCGGTGCAGGAAAGGATAGCAAAGTGGATCAGCTTGCCGTTGCTCACAATTGTCCCTTTTCAGAAACGATGATCGAGGAACGGAGCGCCGTGACGGCGATACCGAATTGGTATGCCGTTTATGTGAAACCCCGGCATGAATTTGTTGCCTTCAGTGAGCTACAACGAAAACGCGTTGAAGCTTTCTTGCCTTCGGTAAAGAGAATCAGCCAATGGAAGGACCGAAGGAAGCTCATCGAATATCCTCTTTTCCCGGGATATATCTTTGTGCAAGTACCTTCCTATCCCGGCGCGTTTCTCACCGTGCTCAAGACGCGGGGCGTAGTGTCCTTTATCGCTCTGGAGCCGGGTAAGCCGACGCCCGCGGCACCCGAAGAGATTACCGCGCTGAGGCTCATTATCGAGAGCGGCAACGATATCGATATCTATCCCCACTTGAAACAGGGAACGAGTGTGAGGGTGAAAAGCGGGCCGCTGAAGTATGCCGAAGGGGTCCTTGCGAAACGGGAAGATGAAGATCTCTTCGTGGTGAACATAGAGCTCCTGGGCAGAAGTGTGGCCGTTAAGATCTGTGTTCATGACATCGAGCCGGTCTAACGGCATTGAGGGTCATTTGGGTGTTTCACCGGACCGGATTCTTTGAACACCGGGCGTGGCGTATCGTATATTTGAGGAGTGCATCATGACCCTTAACAGTTATTCCGCTGTAACTGAGAGGGCGGAGCATTGTAAAAACAGGCTTCCCGGATTCCGATTCTTCGGAAGTTTTTCACGATTTTTAGTCACGGTCGTACTCAGAGGCAGCGGTTGTGGTCTTCACCCGTGGAGCTCTTGATGGCCTCTGTAGCACTGAAGGAAGCACTAACCGCGTCGGATGCATATTTGACACAATGCGGGAAAGGTTAGTATAAGATGAAATCGCCGTTGACATTGCTGATAGGGGATGCGTTGCTATCAATCCTAGCAGTACATGTCTCAAGCCTTGTAAGATTTGGGTCACTGGAAGAAATATATCCATACGCATTAGATGCGGAGCGGTTACTGGTGTTTGCGCTGTTCGCCGTGTTTTCCTCCTATCTGTTAGAGCTTTACGATCTTGAAAAACAGCAGAGGAAAAGAGAGGTCTTTGTTCGCACTCTCATCGCGCTGACAGTCACCTTTCTGATGCTTACCCCTATGTACTATAGCGTCCCTTCTTTGATGCTCGGGAGGGGGTTGCTTGTCCTCTCGCTCGGTTTCTTTGGTGTATTCCAATTTCTGCTGCATACCGGATATGCGCGCCTGATTAATTCTGCAGGCCTCGCGCGAAGGGTCCTTGTGCTCGGGACCGGCCCTCTTGCAAAGAAGATCGGAGATCTTATTACGACCACCAACCATCAGCACATTCTCAGAGGCTATGTCAATCTGACCGGCGAGTCGGCTCATGTCCCCCCAGAGTCCATTGTTGGAAACGGACACGGGCTTGTGGAGACGGTCAGAGAAAAACAGGCCCAAAAGCTCGTGGTGTCCCTCTCCGAACGGAGAGGGTTCTTTCCAGTTCAGGATGTCCTGAACTGCAAATTCAGCGGCATCGAGGTGATTGATGCGCCTTCGTTTTATGAAGAGATGACGGGAAAGCTTCTCATAGAGAATACAACGCCGAGCTGGTTCATTTTTTCCAATGGCTTTAAAATGAGCGCTTCTCAGAGGTTTAACAAGAGGATATTCGATCTGGTATTTTCGCTTCTTGGCCTGATTATGACGATGCCATTTTTGCCTCTGATTGCGCTGATGATCAAGGTGGATTCCCGGGGGCCTGTTTTTTTCACGCAAGTGCGTGTGGGGGAGCTGGAAAAAAAGTTCCTTCTCTACAAGTTCAGGACCATGCGTCCGGACGCCGAGAACGACACCGGCGCTGTCTGGGCGCAGAAGAATGATGCCCGGGTCACGAGGCTCGGAAAACTGCTCCGAAAGACCAGGATCGACGAACTGCCGCAGCTCTATAATGTGCTTATAGGTCAAATGAGCTTCATCGGGCCGAGACCAGAACGTCCGGAGTTCGTCGGTGAGCTGAAAAAGTGCATCCCCTATTATTCCGAGAGACACTTTGTGAAGCCGGGAGTGACAGGGTGGGCACAAATCCGGTACCCTTACGGCGCTTCAGTTGAGGATGCCGTCGAAAAATTAAGACATGATCTCTATTACATAAAGAATGTTTCGTTCTTTCTCGATGTGCTGATCGTTATCGAAACGATAAAGGTCATGTTATTCGGGAGAGGGGCACGATAGGAGGCACTATGAGAACGGGAGCCTTTTTCACGGGCATGGTTTTTCTTATCTTCATGATGTGCATGCCGGCAATGGCCGGTGGGTATGTTATCGGCGACGAGGATGTGCTACAGATTTCGGTATGGGGAAACCAGGAGCTGAGTGTTACGGTCCCGGTGAGGCCCGATGGCAAGATTTCTGTGCCGCTCCTCGGAGATGTGCAGGCTACGGGAGTCACCCCCCAGGAGCTGAAGATAAAACTGGAGCAGGGCCTTTCGAAATTCGTAAAAGCGCCGGTAGTGAGCGTCATGGTGACCGCTATCAACAGCTTCAAGGTCTATGTGTTCGGAGAAGGGATCTCACGGCCTTCCGGGGCGGGTGCTACGCCAGGAGGAGCGACGCAAGCCGGTGTAATAACGTTGAGGAAAAATACAACGCTCATCCAGCTTCTGGCGCAGCTTGGCTCCCTGAAGAACGCCGATCTGAAAAATGCCTATCTCCTTCGGGGAGGGAAAAAGCTGCCCGTCGACTTTGTTCAGCTTGTCGCTAGAGGCGATATCTCGCAGGATATCGAGCTCGCCTCCAACGATGTTATCTATATCCCGGACAATTACGATCAGCGCATCCGGGTCACCGGAGCTGTAAAAACGCCGGTGATCGTTCCCTTTTCGGAGGGCATGACGGCGCTTGATGCGGTGCTGAGCGCAGGCGGGTTTACGGAATTCGCCAGCCAGAACAGCGTCGTTGTAGTGAGGAAAGATGGGGACACGGTCAAGAACATCGAGGTCAAATTGAAGGATGTCATGAACGGGAACATAGATAAAAACCTGTTTCTGCAACCCGGTGACATCGTCATGGTTCACAGTAATATATTCTAGGAGGCTTCCATGTTGGACGAAAGGTCACAAGATTTTGATATCAAGCGATATTTAGGGATCATCCAGCGAAGGAGATATTTATCGCTTGCTGTGGCCCTCGGCGTACTCTCGCTCTTCACCTGGGGAAGTTTTCTCATGCCCAAGACCTATGAGGCAAGCTCCACCGTGGCCATTGAAAGCGTGGGCATCATCAAACCGCTCATACAAGGCGTCGGGGTCTCCGTCACCACGGAAGAAAGGCAAAGGAGTATCCGCAACAGGATAACCAGCAGGGACATTGTAGAGCGGGTCATTAAGAAGCTCGACTTGGACAAGAACCTGAAAACTCCCAGTCAGGATGATGAAATGGCAGCGGGCATTCAGAAAAGCCTCAACGTGAACATGCGCAGTTCCGGGGAGCGAGAACCTGATCTGTTTACGGTTTCGTATCAGGGAGGCGACCCAAAGGTCGTACGGGACCTAGTCGACACTCTCGTTAAAGAGTTCATAGAGGATAGCGTGCGATTTCAGCGGTCAGACGCGGTGGGCGCATACGATTTCATTGAAGCGCAGCTCAAGGAATACAAGAGAAAACTGGAGCTTTCCGACAGGTCGATCCGGGAGTTCCGGGAGAGAAACCCTCACATGGTCCCGCAGAATGAAACCACGATCATAGGAAGAATAGAGAACTTTCAAACAGCCCGCATCGACGGGCAAATCAGGCT
>Ga0335081_10016690_pt1 | contig 11893 bp, 8 predicted proteins | sample Lox_Sample_35_FD_206713 | JGI IMG/M metagenome (GOLD analysis project Ga0335081, IMG submission 206713) | Soil microbial communities from Loxahatchee National Wildlife Refuge, Florida, United States - Lox_Sample_3.5 | ecosystem: Environmental > Terrestrial > Soil > Wetlands | place: USA: Florida... | reverse complement strand
GGGCCGCGGCGCTGCTGTGGGGCGGCTGGGTGCTGGTGACCGGCCTGGTGTTCAGCTACATGAACGGCATCATCCACCCCTACTACATGGTCGCCCTGGCACCCGGCATCGCCGCCCTGACGGGCATCGGCGCGATCGCCTTGTACCGGGCACCGCTCGGGCCGGCCGGGCGGATCGTGGCCGCGGGCGGCGTCCTGGCCACGGCCGTGTGGGCGTACGTCCTGCTCGACCGGACGCCGGGCTGGCTACCCTGGCTGCGCTGGGTGATCGTGCTCGCGGGCGTGGCCGCCGCGGGCCTGGTGCTGGCGGGCCCGGCGCTGGCCCGGCTGACGGACCCGGCATTGGCCGGGCCCATGCTGGCGGCGAGGTCGCGGCGCGCGCGGCTGGCGCTGGCCGCGGCGCTGCTCGGCCTGGCCCTGGTGGCCGGGCTGGCCGGGCCGGCCGCGTACGCGCTGGACACGGTGAATACCGCCCATGCCGGCGCGATCCCCAGCGCCGGACCGCAGGCGGCCGGGTTCGGCGGGCGCGGCGGCGGCCCAGGCGGCGGTCCTGGCGGCCAGGGCGGGTTCCCCGCCGCGGGACAATCCGGGCGCGGCCCGGGCGGGACGGGAGCATCCGGCACGAACACGGCGCCCGGCGGAACTACGGCACAGAACGGGAACGCGCCGTCAGGCGGGACCGGAGCGCCCGTCGGAGGCACAGCGGCGGGCGGAACGGCTGGGGCGGGCACCGCACCCGGCGGGACGCCGGGCGGCACCTCGGCCGGCGGGATGCCGCGGAACGGCCAGGGCGGGGACGGCGGCTTCGGCGCGGGCGGCGGGCTGGGCGGCGACACCACGGTGAGCAGCGCCCTGACCAGGCTGCTCGAGCAGGACGCGGGCCGCTATAAGTGGGTGGCCGCCACCGAGGGCTCGGAGGGCGCGGCGCCGCTCGAGCTGGCCACCGGTGACGCGGTGATGGCCATCGGCGGGTTCAACGGGACCGACCCGTGGCCCACACTGGCGGTATTCAAGGAACTGGTGGCCAGGCATGAGATCCACTACTACATCGGCCAGGGCAGCCAGAGCTTCGGCGGCGGGCGCGGCTCCTCGGCCATCGCGGCCTGGGTGGCAGCCCACTTCCAGAAGCAGACGGTAGGCGGCCAGACCGTCTACGACCTCACCGAGCCGATGCCCTAGCCGGCTTATGGCGTGGATGGCGCGTAGTAAGGACGGCAGGTGCCGCGATCATGGGTAGTGGCGATCATCGTGGAGTCCATCCTGGCCCGGAGCTACGCCTTCGTCGTGGCGAGCCTGCGGTACCTCGTCGTCGGCGGGCGGGCCGGCCCGTTCCAGGACGGCGAGCCAGGCCTGCGCTGACGAGATGCCGATCCCGGGCCGGCTGAGCTCGAAGACCGCCGCCTCGATGCCAGCCACGGCCCATCCGCGGCTGAAGGCGGCGCGCAGCTCATCCTGGCTCACCCGCCGCGGCCCGCAGGTCCCCGGCTGGCGGTCGCTGAAGCACATCAGGTAGCAGCGCCCGCCCGGCCGCAGCGCCGACGCCAGGCTGGTCACGTACCTCGCGCGGTCTTCGTCGTCGAAGACGTGGAACACGCCGCTGTCGATGATGACGTCGAAGGTCAGGCCCAGGTCCGCCAGCCGGAGCGCGTCACCGACGACGAAGCGAGCCACCAGGCCCCGTTCGGCCGCCTTGTCCCTGGCCCGCCGGATGGCCAGGCCGGACACGTCGACGCCGGTCGCGTCCGCACCGTGGGCGGCGGCCAGCAGGGTCTGCTCCCCCGTACCGCAGCCGGAGTCGAGTACCCGGCCGGCCAGCAGGCCCTGCTCCGCGAGGCGCACGAAGGCCGGCTGCGGCCGGCTGATGTCCCACGGGGCGGGCACGTCCCTGGCGTATGCGTCGTCCCAGCTCGGCGTCGTCACGGTGCCCCAAGATACCGGATCGGCCGCGGACTCCCCCAGGCCATGGCCGCGAAGCCGTCCCGGCGCGTGCATCGCCGAGCTCAGCGGGACCGCCAGGAAGGCCGCACACCGGCTGCTCGCCACCGGGCTGGGTGAGCACGCATACGCACAGGCACTGAGCATCATCTCCCTCGAGGAGGTACTCGACCGGAAAGAGCAGTGGCGGCGGGGACGGCACAGCGGCGACTACTGGGTCAGCGTGTACGGCGCCCCGGAAGGCGATCAGCCGTGGTCGTGGCGCTTCGAGGGGCATCACCTGTCGGTGACGATGACCGTCGCGGGCGAGGAGGTTTCCCCCGCGCCGGTGTTCTTCGGCGCCAACCCGGCCTGCGTCAGCTATGCCGGACGCCCGGTGTCCCGGCCGCTCGGCCCGGAGGAGGATCTGGTCCGGGAGCTGCTCGACGCGATGGGCCCGCAGGGCCGCTCGGCCGCCGTGGTGGCGAGCCAGCCCCCGGCCGACATCCGCACCGGGACCAGTCCCCGGGCCAGCCAGCACATCGCGCCGCTCGGCGCGCCCGCGGCCGGGCTCCGGCCGGCCGCGCGCGCCCTGCTGGGCCAGCTGGTCGCGCTCTACCTGGACCGGCTGCCCGCGGAACTCGCGGCCCGCCAAGCCGCCAGGCTGGACGGGTCGGACCTGCACTTCGCCTGGGAAGGCCCGCTGACGCCGGGCGCCCGGCACTACTACCGCGTGCATGGCGACGACCTGCTGATCGAGTACGACACCACCGCGGACGGCAACCACGCGCACACCGTGCTACGGCGACCGCGCGGCGATTTCGGCGGCGACGTGCTCGCGGCGCACTACGCCCGGGCACATCCCTGACCAGCTGGGTCAGGTGGTGCAGGCCAGGTGGATGATGACCGGCTTGCTGCGGTTGCCGGCGCTGTCGTAGATCCAGGCCCTGACGGTGCTGAAGTACTCGAAGCCAGTGCCGCATCCCTGCTTCAGCGGGTAGGCGATGCTGTTCGGCTCGACGATGCCGTCCGCCGGGTTGGAGAACGAGTGGGACTGCTCGGGCCAGTCGGACCCTTTGACGCCCACGAAACCGAAGCCCGTGGCGTTGTGACCCGGGTCGGTGTAGAAGAGCTCGAAATACACCATCTCGCCTTGCTGGTAGGTGAAGGTCCTGGTGATGCGCGGGGCCGGGGCGGAGGGCGCGTGCCTGGGCGCCAGGGCGGCCGGCCTGACGCCCATCTTCGCGCCCGTCTGGGAGAGAGCCGAACCGTCCCGCTGGTGCTGAGCGGACGTAATCAGTCCGTATCCGGCCGCGCCTGACGCGGTGAGCAGGCCCGCGACGGCGGACGCGGTGATCAGCGGCCGCCACGAGCGCCGCCGGGAGCCGCCGGGCCGGGACGCTGGCGGCGCGTCCGCGCCGGCCGGGCTGTGGCGGGCGGGCTCGGGCCCGGGCTCCATGGCCGACTGGGCGGCGGTCACCCCGGCCAGAAGTTCGGCGGCGGCGGGACGCCGGCCCGGGTTCTTGGCCAGGCACCGTTCGATCAGCGGCTGCACCTCGGCGGGAACGCCCTTGAGGTCAGCCGTCCCGCGGACCACTCGCTCGAGCACCGCGGCGGGCTGCCCGGTGCCGAACGGCTTGCGGCCCGTGGCGGCGTAGGCGAGCACCGCCCCCAGGCTGAACACGTCGCTGCGCGATCCCACATCCTGCCCCTGGGCCTGCTCGGGGGACATGAAGCTGGGCGTGCCGACCACCAGGCCGGCCCGCGCCAGCGGAGTCGCCTCCGCGGCCTGGGAGATCCCGAAGTCGATCACGCGCGGCCCGTCCGGGGCCAGCAGCACGTTGGACGGCTTGAGGTCTCCATGCACCACGCCCGCCGCGTGGATCGCGGTCAGGCTCTTGGCCAGACCCGCGGCCATCGACAGCAGGGACCCGGCGGTCAGCGGCCCGCGGCTCCTGACCGCCTCGGACAGCGACGGGCCGGCCACGTACGAGGTGGCCAGCCAGGGCACAGGGGCGTCTACGTCCGCGTCCACCACCAGCGCCGTGAACAGGCCGCTCACCTTCCTGGCGGCGGCGACCTCGCTGCCGAACCGGGCGCGGAACTCGGGGTCGGCGGCCAGTTCGGCATGGACGATCTTCACCGCCACCGGCCGGCCAACGGCTGACATGCCGAGAAATACCCGGCCCATGCCGCCTGCGCCAAGGCGTCCCAGCAGCTGGTAAGGGCCGATCAGCCGCGGATCGGCGGGCTGCAATACCCCCACCACGCTAATTCCCACCCCTATGCCGACAATGACATCATTCCTGCCAAATCAGACAGGGCAATAATAATGGCCGGCCGCCGAGTTGCATACGGGCGGTGCCGTTTTCCGCCGCGGGACGGGTCTGGCGGGTCCGCAGGGCGCCACGGCACCGGGTCCGCCGGGTCAGGACGGGCAGGCGAGGCTGATCATCACGGGCTGGCTGCTCCGGCCCGCCATGTCATAGATCCAGGCCTCTACTTCGGCTCCGTGCTGCCTGGCGGTGCCGCATTCAAGATCGATCGGATAGGCGATGCTCCCTGGTCCCGCGATGCCCTGGTCAGGACTGGAGAAGGGATAGGTCGCCGCCACCTGGCGCGAGCCGTTGACGCCCATGAAGCCGAATCCCCATGCGTCGTTGCCGGGGTCTGCGTAGTGGACGTCGAAATAGATCTGTGAGCCTTCCTGGTAGGTCCCCTCACCCGTTATCTCGGGAGCCGGCGTGGGGGACGACTCGCCCGGCGACGGGGACGGGGAGGCCGTCGGCGACGGGGAGGCCGTGGGCGACGGGGAGGCCGTGGGCGACGGGGAGGCCGTCACGGACGGGGAGGGTGACGGCGAGGCGGTCGAGGGTCGCGGGCTGCCGGGACGCGGCGAGCGGCTGGGACGCGGTGAGCTGACCGTAGCGACCGGGAAGATGGCGGGCTGGGGTCCGGGCGCGGGCGAGGTGGCCGGGACGGAAGCCGGGCGGGTACCGGGGACCGCGGGCGCGGGCCGCGCTGCCGCCGACGCCGGCGAGGCCGCCGCCCTCGGCGCCGCCCTCGCGGCGGATGAGCGCGGGGGCGGGCCGCCCAGCGCGAAACTGACCACGACGGACGCGGCGAGCAGGCCCGCCGTAATCCCCGCCGCCGTCACCGGCCGCCACCAGCGGCGCCCCTGGGACCGCCCGGGCGGCCTGGCGGGCCCGGGCGGCTGCGCAGGCCCGGGCGAGGCGATTGCGTCCATAGCCTCGCCGGGCAGCCAGCCGGACACGGGCTGCCCGTCATTCGCCGCGGCCAGGACCTCGTCGGCGGTGGGCCGCAGAGCGGGGTCCTTGGCCAGGCAGTGCCCGATAAGCGGGCGCAGCCCGGCGGGCACCTCGCCGAGGTCCGGCGAGCCGTAAACCAGCCGGTAAGCCAGTTCCGGGCGCGATCCCTGGCCGAACGGCCCGCGGCCCGTGACGGCGAAGGCGAGCACCGCGCCCAGGCTGAAGATGTCGCTCGGCGGGCCGATCTGCCCGCCTAGGGCCTGCTCCGGAGACATGAACCCAGGCGAGCCCGTCACCCAGCCGACGCCGGCCGCCGGCCCGGCTCCGGCGGCACGGGAGATGCCGAAGTCGATCACCCTGGGCCCGTCCGGCGATAGCAGCACATTCGATGGTTTCAGATCGCAGTGCACCACGCCCGCGGCGTGGATGGCGCTCAGGCCCTCGGCCAGTGCCGCCGCCAGGGCCAGCGCGGGCCGCGCCGACATCGGGCCGTCACCGGTCACCGCCTCGGCCAGCGATGGGCCGGTCACGTACGCCGTGGCCAGCCACGGCACCGGGCCGTCGACGTCCGCGTCCAGCACCATAGCGGTGAACAGGCCGCTCACCCGGCGGACCGCGGCGACCTCGCGGGCGAACCGCACCCGGAACTCGGGATCGGCGGCCAGCTCCGCGCGGATCACCTTCACCGCGACCGGCCGCCCGCCCGCGGACAGGCCCAGGAACACATCTCCCATGCCGCCGCGGCCGAGCCGGCCGACCAGCCGGTACGGGCCGATCCGCTGGGGATCCCCGGACTTCAAGCCCCCGAGCACGTCATACGCCACCTAACGTCACAAGGCCCCATTGACGTCATCCGGACAAAATAATCCTAAGTCGGCCGCGCGAATACTGACAGTGGCGTAGGTTGCTATTCGGCTACTTCAGAACGCCGGTCCGGGCAGGTTTTACCTCCTCTACCTGCAGCCACTTCAGACTCAGCAGTTTCTCGAATTCTTATCCCACGCAAACAGCGCGCATTTATTTAACTGCTTTTATTAAATGGCGGGTGAGCAACAAATTGCCGTCAGATTTCCGGCCGCATGGCGGACGCCCCGGGTGCGGGACCCGGGTTCCCGCTCCCGGGGCGCACCGGCCCCCGTGGCCTCAGGCTGGCAAGGCGGGGCCCGCCTCGGTTTCCGCCAGGACCCCGGCGGGCCGCTGAGCGGGGGCGTCCTTCTGGTACAGGGGACCGCGGCGGAACAGGAGGCCGGCCACGATCGCCCCGCCGACCAGGATGCCGGCCGTCCACCAGAAGGCGGTGTCGTAGCCGTGAGCCAGCGCCAGCCCGGTCAGGGCCGGACGGCCGATCACCCGGGCCGAGGCGATGTGCGTGGTGATGTACGCGGCGACCGTGCTGGCGAAGATGGTGTTCAGCAGCGAGGTGCCGATCGAGGCGCCGAGTTGCTGGCCGACGGTGACGGTGGCCGAGGCGACACCCGCGTCCTGCGGCGCCACGCCGTACGTGCCGGTGTTGATAGACGGCGCGATGACCATGCCGAGGCCGATCCCGGTCAGGATGAGCGGGCCGAGCACCCCGTCCGCGTAGGCGGTATGCAGTCCCAGCTGAGCGAACCAGACCATGGCACCCGCCCCGACCAGCATCCCGGCCGGCACCAGGGGCTTAGGCCCGATTCTGGGCATCAGGACGATGGTGGACACGTTGGCCGCGACGGCGATGCCGCCGACGATGGGCAGGAACGCGAAGCCGGTGATGATCGGCGTGTAACCCAGCGTCTGCTGCAGGTAGTAGGTCAGGAACAGGAACGTCGCGAACATCCCGGCCGAGGCGATGAGCATGGACGCGTACGCGCCGCCCCGGTTGCGGTCGAGCACGACCCGGGGCGGGAGCAGCGGGTTGGCGGCCCGCGTCTGCCAGATCGCGAACACGACGAGCAGGGCCACGCCCGCGACCAGGAATCCCCAGGTGGACGGGGTGTGCCAGTTGTGCGTGGCAGCGTTGGAGAATCCGTAGACCAGGCAGAACAGGCCGCCGGACACCAGCAGCACGCCGGGGATGTCCAGCTTGGGCTTGGCCTGCGACGGCTGCCGCTTGAGCAGGAGCGCTCCCCCGGCGAACGCGAGGCCCGCGAAGATGAGGTTGACATACAGCGTCCAGCGCCAGGACAGGTATTCGGTCAGCGCGCCGCCGAGCAGCAGGCCCACGGCGCCGCCGGCCGCGGCGATCGCCCCGTAGACACCGAACGCCTTGCCGCGATCCTTCGGCTCGGTGAACGTGGTCGTCAGCAGGGACAGCGCCGACGGCACCAGGATCGCGGCGAAAGCGCCCTGGCAGGCGCGCGCCGTCACCAGCATGGTGAAGTTGACCGAGGCACCGCCGATGGCCGAGACGCCCGCGAAGCCGACCAGTCCGACCAGGAACGTCACCTTCCGGCCAATCAAGTCGGCCAGCCGCCCGCCGAGCAGCAGCAGGCTGCCGAACGCCAGGGTGTAGGCCGTGACTACCCACTGCCGGTCCACCGTGCTGAAGTGCAGCGCGTGCTGAGCGGACGGCAGCGCGATGTTCATGATCGTGGCGTCCAGGACCACCATCAGCTGCGCGAGGCCGATCACGCCGAGGATGAGCCAGCGCCGCCGGTCCTCCGAGCCGGCCCGGCCGGTGGAGTTGACATCTGACATGAGCTTCACCAATCTGGAGGTATCTTCTCCGCTTAGATCCACGGTAACATGAAGCGGAGAGATTGTCTCCACTTTTCCGGGAGGTTTCAGGTGACCGAGAACCCGGCTGATTCCGGGGCCGGGGTTCGCGCGGTGCGACCGCTGCGGCGCGACGCCGAGCGGAACCGGCAGCGGATCCTGACGGCGGCCTCAGAGGTGTTCAACGAGCGCGGTCTCGATGTCAGCCTGGACGAGATCGCCCGTCACGCCGGGGTCGGCGTCGGCACCGTCTACCGGCGGTTCCGGACCAAGGAGGAGCTGATCGAGGCGCTGTTCATGGATCGCCTCGACTCGGTCGCGGCCATCGCCGACGAGGCCTTCGCGTCCCCAGACCCATGGTGCGGCCTGGTGTCCTTCATGGAGCGGATGGCCGAGATCATGGCGGGCAACCTCGGGCTGCGGCAGATGCTGATGTACGCCACGTACGGCCGGGACCTGGTCGCGGTGGCGCGGCAGCGAAACGAGCCCCTGATCGGACGGCTGGTGCAGCGGGCTCAGGCGGCCGGGCAGCTGCGGGCCGACATCCGGCAGACCGACATCCCGTTCATCGTCTTCATGCTGACCGAGGCGGTGCACCTCGCGTACGCCGCCAACCCCGGCATCTGGCGCCGGTACCTCACCCTGATCCTCGACGGCATGCCGCCCGGGCGCGAGGGCGTCACACCGCTCCCGGTGCCGGCCATGCGGCCCGACGAGATGGAGAAGAGCATGCGGCAGGCCGCTCCGCGGCCCCGCTGACGCTCTGGGCGGACCTGCGCCCTATCCCGGCTAATCCGCGCAATCGACGGAATGATTTGCATGTGCATGTGCATGTGCAAAGCGTAAACGAATGAATTCGTGCAATCGTTAGCAGTGCCTCTGCGTCATCACGGGGAATGCGCAGGGACATAATCCACGACACGGCGTCGTCGCAGCTAGGCCGCCAGGCGGGAGGGCCGGCCAGGGCCGTGGAGCCGATCGGCTCGCCGCGTAAAAGGAAACACGCGACACGGCGCACATCGATGCGTGACATACGGGCGAAAACGCCTTAGCATGGTCCCCTGCGCTTAACGCGCTACTTCCCCGGACGGGAATTTTCCGCCTTCCCGCCGGTCCGCCTCCCCCGTTAACTAGGCATCTCCAGGAGACACCGCGCATGAACCCCGGCGACAGCGTGCATGACGTCAGCCGCACAGGGCCGGAAGAAACCAGCGACCCCGGTGTGGCCGGCCAGGGCAACGGCACGTTGACGCGATCGCCGCGAACCGAGAAACCCCTCCAGGACATCCAGGACATCATCGACAAGCTCGCGGCCGTGACCCAGCAGTTGCGTCACCCGAAGAGCAGCGTGGCCAGCCGATCGAACTAGATCCTCAGGCCCCCGGGATCCATAGGTTACTGAGCAGCCGTGCGCTGTCGGCCGCGCTGAGCGCGGCCGCGCGCAGCAGCGCGAACGCCCGGATATAACGTGCGACATCCTCCTGGCTCTCCAGGTAGACGCCACCCGATAGTGCCTCGAGGTAGACGACCCCCAGGCTGGGCGCGTCCGGGAACCTCAAGATGGCCAGCGAGGCGCTGCCCGCCGCCGCGTGCGCGCCGGCCGTGAACGGCAGCACCTGCAGGGTGAGGCCGGGAAAGTCGTCCGCCAGCGCGACGAGGTGGCTGATCTGCCCGGCCATGACGCCGGGGCCGCCGACGGCCTGGTGCAGTGCCGCCTCGCCGAGGATCACCGACAGGCGACGCTCGGCGGAGGCGCCGAGGACGGCCCGGCACCGGGTGGCCCTGGCCGCCACGGCTTCCTCCCGCTGCTGCTCGGTGGCGTACCCGGGCTCGGCGGCGGCGATCGCGCGGGCATAGTCATCGGTCTGCAGCAGGTCCGGGACGACCTGCGCCTCGTAGGTCATGATCTCGGCGGCGGCCGACTCCATGATCACGTAGTCCAGGTAGGGTCCGGGCAGGACGTCCGCGTACGGATGCCACCAGCCGCGCTGGCGACCGCGGCTCGCGATGGCCACCAGCGCGGCCTGCTCGCGGTCCGGCACCCCGTACTCGGTCAGCAGCTCGCGCAGTTCCTTGGGCCTGATGCCGCGCTGCCCGGTCTCGATCCGGCTGATCTTGGACCGGTCGCACTCCAGCACGCGGGCCGCGTCCTCCAGTGCGTAACCCACGTTCTCCCGGTACCGGCGCAGCGCGCCTCCGACGAGGCGGCGCCGCACGGGGGGTTCTCCGGTCACGGTCCCTGCCTTTCCACGGGCCAACGCCGCGTAAGCGAGCTATGAGGCATTCGATGAGCAACGTAGCACTTCATGTAGTCCATAGGAGTAACGACACGCCGCGCGGCCGAGCCGCGGCATGAGAGGCGGGCGTCAGGGGTGCAGGCGGCCGAGCGCGGCGAGGATGCGATTCTCCGATACCGGGGCCTGGGTGCCCAGGGTCTGGGCGAACAGGCTGACCCTGAGTTCCTCGAGCATCCAGCGCACCTCGATGACGTCGGGCTGATCGCGACGCGGGGCGGGCAGGTCCGCGACGGCCTGCCGCCAGGCCCGCTCCGTCCGCTGGGCGATAGCCATGCTGGCCGCGTCCCGCGCCGGGTTCTCAGGCAGCTTGTCCAGCCGTCGCTCGATCCCCCGCAGGTAGCGGGTCAGGTGCGCCAGGCGGCGGTACCCGGTGGCCGCGACGAAGCCGGGATAGATGAGCCCGGCGAGCTGGTCGCGCATGTCGGCCACGGCGGGCCGCAGCAGGTCGGCGTGGTTCTCGTCGAGACGGGCGCCGACCGAGTGGGCCAGCCGCAGGCCCGCCTCCACCTGGGTCACCACCCGTGCGGTCACCTCATGCAGGCCCGAGCGGACCGAGGCGGACAGCCGCTCGAAGCCCTCGCGATCCCAGGCCGGGCCGCCCGCCTCGGCCATCAGGTAATCCGCGGCGCAGTTGACGCAGTCGGCGAACATGGCGGCGACGCCTCCGTGCGGGTTGTGGCTCAGCGCCAGCTTGGCCCGGGTCGGCAAGCCGCCCGCGATCGACTTGACCGGTGACGGCGCGGCGAGCAGGACGAGCCGCCTGGTGCCAGCCCACATTGCCGCCCGCGCCGCGTCCTCGGTCTCGAACAGCCGCACGTCGACCGCCTCGCCCGCATCGGCCAGGGCCGGGTAGGCGACCACGGTGCCCTCCCGGAAGACCCTGGGCAGCGCGTCGAAGCTCCACGACGTCAGGCCCGAGCGGGTGATTCCTCCCGCGGCCCGGGAGAGCACGGCCCGCAGTCGCGGCCCGAGCTCGCGCTGCAGCTCGGCGACGTCCTTGCCCTCGGCCAGGACGCGGCCAGCGTCGGTCACCCGGACCGTGATCCGCAGGTGAGGGGGCAGCTTGGACAGGTCCCAGGCGTCGCGGGGGACGTTCACCCCGCGCAGTGCGCGCAGCTCGCGGGCCGCGGCGTCGCGCAGATCCCCGGACGGCATCCCGAGGCGGGCGACGACCTCCCGCGCCACGTCGGGCGCGGGCACCAGGTCACGCCGCAGCGCCTTGGGCAGCGAGCGGATCATCTCGGTGACGAGCTCGGTGCGCAGCCCCGGCACCTGCCAGGAGAATTCGGCCGCGTTGACCTGGTTGAGCCTGCTGAGCGGGATGTCGACGGTCACGCCGTCGGTCTCGCTGCCCGGCTCGAAGGCGTAGGAGAGCGCCGCGGGCGGGAGGCCCGGGGTCTGCGAGGTCCAGACGTCAGGGTAGGCGGCGGCGCTGACCGCGGCCGCGTCGTCGCTGAGCAGGTCGCCGGCCAGATGCGTGAGCAGCCCCGGGTCGGCCCGGCGGGCCTGCTTCCACCAGGCGTCGAAGTGCTGGGCCGAGACCACGTCGGCCGGGATCCGCGCGTCGTAGAAGGCGAACAGCTCGTCCTCGCCGGCCACCAGGCCGCGGCGGCGCGCCCGGTGCTCGACCTCCTCGGCCTCGGCCAGCAGCCGCCGGTTCTCGGCGAAGAACCGGTGGCTGGTCTGCCAGTCGCCCTCCACCAGCGCGTGCCTGATGAAC
>Ga0335081_10016689_pt1 | contig 11893 bp, 12 predicted proteins | sample Lox_Sample_35_FD_206713 | JGI IMG/M metagenome (GOLD analysis project Ga0335081, IMG submission 206713) | Soil microbial communities from Loxahatchee National Wildlife Refuge, Florida, United States - Lox_Sample_3.5 | ecosystem: Environmental > Terrestrial > Soil > Wetlands | place: USA... | reverse complement strand
AAGGCTTCCGCGAAAAATATGGGATGGAGTTTCGCAAACCGAAATGGGATGAACCCATTGACGAAGGCTTGGTGCGCGGACACGAATGGAAAATCTTCCCGCTTCTTCACCGCCGACACCTGTTCGCCGATGTTGAGAATTTTTTGCTCTACGACTTTTATCAGGCTAATGGCAGCGTAGACGAAAACGTCTTTGCTTATTCGAATCGTTTCAACGATGAAAGCGGACTCGTAATCTATCACAATCGCTTTGCCGATACGCGCGGCTGGATCAAAACTTCTGCGGCGTATCTTGATAAAATTTCCGGCGATCTGCGGCAGAAATCACTTGCCGAGGGATTAGGTTTGCCGTTTGAAGGTTTTGTGATCTTCAAAGATTATGTGACACATTTGGAATATATCCGCTCGTGCGCGGAGTTGTGGGAAAAAGGCTTGTATGTTGAGCTCAATGCTTATCAGTGCCAGGCGTTCATGGACTTTCGATTTGTGGATGACGGATCATGGAGAATGGTTAATGAAACGTTGAATGGCGCGGGCGTGGAGTCGATGCAGGCGAAGTTTGATGAAATGTTTGGCGCGAAGGAAGTTATTGAGAATAAAGAAGCAAAAGCTGAAAAGAAAATTGTAAACCCTTCGACTTCGCTCAGGGCGGGCCGAAAAGTTAAATCTGCATCGAAGAAATCAACTGAGAAGAAAACTGCCGTAAAGCCGAAGAAATCGGCAAAGAAAAATGTCAAGCCGGTGGCTAAAAAAATTGTAAAACCTAAGAAGATTACTGCCAAGAAGCCAAAGAAGCTTGCCAAGAAAGATAAGGTGAAAAAGAAGAAAAAGGTTACATAGCGCCCTCCTAAGATGATGTTAGCACTGGAATTGCAATACTCAAACACTTCATCTCAGTTCCATCTGTGGTTAAATTGCGCCCATGCGAACCATTTACTTTTCCCCTCATCTTGACGATGCCGTCCTCTCCGCAGGAGGCTGGATCTACGATCAGACTCAGGCGGGTCATTCGGTCGAGATTTGGACGTTCATGTGCGGCTTTCCCGATGGGACGGAGTTGACCGATTTTGCAAAACATCTTCATCAATTGTGGGGAACCACGTCCGCTGAAGAGACGATTCGCGTTCGACGAGCGGAAGATCAGCGCGCTGCGGCGATGGTCGGCGCAAAAGCTATCCACTTTGATTTTCTGGACTGCATTTATCGCCGCGGGAGGGATGGCGAATTCTTATATCGCGATGCGATTTACCGTCCCAACCCGGCTGAGGCGGACCTCCCGGCGCAGATTGCACAGACGATGATCGCTTGGTTGAAGCCGGACGACTTTGTCATCACTCAACTGGCAGTCGGCGGGCATGTGGACCATCTGATTGTGCGAAGCGCAGTAGAATTGCTTCGACGTCCGATGGTTTGGGTCGCTGATATTCCGTATCTGTTGAATTATCCTGACGACCTCGCGCCGAAAACAGCCGGGATGAAGGATACAGTCCAGGCGGTTTCCGAAGCCGGACTCAAGGTCTGGCAGGACGCGATTGAAATGTACGCCTCGCAGTTCTCGACTTTGTTCGATTCCCCGGCGATCATGCGTCAAAAAATAAGAGGATATTGGTCGGAGCGAAAAGGCATCCGGTTTTGGCAGCCGGTCTAGACGGATTAAAGCCGCGCTTGCATCGGGTTTTGAATCGTGATATATTAAGCGCGCCGTTGGAAATGGCACCCAATTGCATCCTGTATAGGATGCAAATTCTTTAGTAAGGAAAGTATTATGACTGCAAAATTCCTGACAAAGGAAGGTTTTCAAAAGCTTCAAGATGAACTTGAGCACCTGCGCACCGTTAAGCGTCAGGAAGTGGCTGACCGCCTGCATGAAGCTATGGAAGGCGGTGAACTCATCGAGAACGCCGAATATGAGGCTGCCAAAAATGAGCAGGCTTTCGTTGAGGGCCGCATTCAGGAATTGGAAATATTGCTGGCTTCCGCGCGCGTGATCGAGGAAGAAAAAGAAAAGAATCATCATCAATCGGGCATGGTAGAAATCGGTTCGACCGTGACCATTCAGGAGCAGGGTTACGATGCTGAGTCTTATACCATCGTCGGCGCGGCAGAAGCTAACCCGCGCGAAGGCAAGATCTCGAACGAATCGCCCATTGGCAAAGCTATTCTGAATCATGAAGTCGGCGATACAGTGCATGTCGAAACGCCGGATGGAACGTATAAGGTCAAGATCATCAAGGTCAAGTAAATCGAGGATTGACTTGGCGGCCCCGCGCGTCTGCTAGTGGACCGCGCGGGGCTTTTTGTTTTGCCCCAACCCCTACCGTCACTTCGTGACACCTCCCCCAAATTCTTTGAATTCGGGGGAGGCAGGAGGGGGCGCTTAGAGGAATCAAATGCCAGAATACACATCTCTTGAAAAAATCCGTTTGCAAAAAATCGAAGAGCTGCGCGCTGAAGGCATAGAGCCTTATCCGACGCGCGCCGAACGGACGCATACTAGCGCGCAAGCCATCGCTGAATTTGAATCGGCAGAGAAAAGTGCTTCGACAGGCTCAGCACCCGAAGTCAAAGTGACTCTCGCGGGACGCATCCGCGCGGCGCGCGCCATGGGCAAGATTTCATTCGCTCACATCGAAGATGGCTCTGGAAAAATTCAACTCTTCTTTCGCATCAACGAATTGACTCAAGAGCGCGTTGACTTCTTCAACAAGATGTTTGACATCGGTGATTTCATTCAAGCCTCAGGCGTGATGTTCCGCACCAAGACCGGCGAAGTGACGCTTCACGTCCGCGACTTCAAACTGCTTGCCAAAGCGGTGAGCCCCCTGCCCGCTGATAAAGACGTGACTCAAGAAGATGGAACAGTGGTCCGCTATGCAGCGCTGGAAGATGCGGAACTCCGCGCCCGTCAGCGCTACGCCGATTTAGCAGTCAATCCCGAAGTTCGCGAGACCTTTCGTCAACGCGCGGCGACAATCAAAGCCTTGCGCGAGTTTCTCGATGATAAAGGTTTTCTTGAAGTCGAAACTCCGATCCTGCAACCCATTTACGGCGGCGCGGCGGCGCGGCCATTCACCACGCATCACAACGACTTGGAACAGGATATGTATCTGCGTATCTCATTCGAACTTTATCTCAAACGATTATTGGTGGGCAATCTTGAAAAGGTCTATGAAATCGGACGCGACTTCCGCAATGAAGGCGTGTCGTTCAAACACAATCCTGAGTTCACGCAATTGGAATTCTATTGGGCTTATGCGGATTATCTCAAGGTCATGGAATTGACCGAGCAGATGGTTTCGTATGCCGCGCAAAAAGTCACGGGCGCGACGAAGATCAAGCACGGCGAACACGAGATTGAGTTCAAGCCGCCGTGGCGCAGATTGGAAATGCGTGAAGGATTGATCGAAACCTCCGGCATTGATATCGCCGAACATAAAACCGCCGAGTCGTTGTTCAAAGCGATTGTGTCGAAGCACAAAGACAAGACTCCCGATCCCAAAGCGACGCGTGGTAAATTGATAGACTTTATCTTAAGCGAGTTCCTTGAACCAACTTTAATTCAGCCAACCTTCTTGTATGATTATCCGCGCGATATTTCGCCGCTGGCAAAATCCAAGCCGGGTGATCCGCTGACCGTCGAACGCTTTGAAGGTTACGTGGCGGGCTTTGAATTGTTGAATGCCTTCACTGAGTTGAATGATCCGCTCGATCAGGAACAGCGCTTCATCGAGATGGGACGCGATTATGCCGCCGACGATGAAGAGAAGCATCCGATGGACGAAGATTATCTGCGCGCCATGCGATATGGAATGCCGCCATGCGGTGGCTTCGGCATGGGCGTGGATCGTTTGACAATGTTGTTGACGAATAAACATTCCATCCGTGAAGTATTGTTGTTCCCTGCATTGCGGAATGAAGAGTTTGGCGAGAAAAAAGAAAATTAACCACGAAGGACACGAAGGGCACAAAGGTTTTAGAAATAATTTCCTTAGTGTACTTTGTGTTTAAACAAAAATGAAATCAAAATATATTCTCATCCTCGGCGATGCGCTGACGTTGCTTATCATCACGCTGATTGGCTTCGCGACTCACGGCGAGACTTCAATTTCTTTCTTTCCGCGCATGTTGACTACGGTCATTCCGCTTTGCGTTTCATGGTTTCTGATTGCATATTATTTTGGGTTATTGACCCCTCCCCAGCCCTCCCCAAATTCTAGGAATTTGGGGAGGGTGACAGTAGGTCGGGTGGGGTTCGCCATGCTCTTCGCCGGACCGCTCGCCGTTGTCTTGCGCGGACTGATCCTCAATGCTCCGATCATTCCAATCTTTGCCGTTGTGCTCAGTGCGACCTCAGCATTCGGAATGATGATTTGGCGAACGCTGTATTTGATTTTGAAGCGATAAGCAGAATGCTTGCGATGTACAGTTGGGTTTGAAAATCAAAATACGCGAAATTTTGTAAACCCGGGTTGGTTTTGTTCAATCCTGCTTGCGACATCGCGTTTCACGAGTTCTATTTGATTTACCCAGTTAGGAACTTGATCGAGAATCAATGGCATAGGCAAACCTCCATTTTCAGGCTCAAAATATTCAATGATCCGCGTAAGTTCTTCTGCAGCAAATGTTCCCGATAGACCAAGACTAATTGCATACTCTCGAGTATTTCTTAAACCTTTGATAAACTTGTCTCTAGGACCTCCTCTAAGAAGAATATCTTGAAGCCACATTAAATCATTTGCAAGCCAAAAAAGAGTCGCCGGTTTGTCCCATTGCATCTTTTGGGGCTGAACAGTTTTTACTCTCTTTCGCTGGCGTGTTTGCTGTTTAGGAGATTCCCCACGATCAATAGGAGATTCCCCAAATTGAAGAACGCGAGAAGATAAATCAGCGGATTTAAGACGCCGAATGAGTGTTATTATTTCTGATCGGAAAATTACCACTAATACAATAACTGTTAAAGGCCAAGCCAATGCATTCACAAGTGGCGAGATATATTCCATCTTTACTCCTTTTCTACAATATCCGTGTTGAGATGTCGCCTAACTCGCGAGTAAACTGCAAACCGATTACAATTCGAGTATAGCATAACCCTATGGACGAACCCGCCCTCATCCAATCCGCGCAACGCGGCGACCTCGACGCTTTCAACACGCTCGTCTTGCATTATCAGGATGCGCTCTTCAACACCGCCCTGCGCATCCTCGGCGATGACGATCTCGCCGCCGATGCGGCGCAGGACGCGTTTCTTTCCGCGTTCCAACATCTCAATTCCTATCGCGGCGGATCATTCAAAGCCTGGCTTCATCGCACCGTGACGAACGCCTGCTACGATGAACTGCGTCGCAAGAAACGCCGTCCCACCACGCCGCTTGAACCCGATACGGATGATGGCGATGAAATGGATTCACCGCGCTGGCTGGCCGATCCGCATCTCACGCCCGAAGCGCAAGCCGAAGCCGACGAACTCGAACACGCCATTCAGCATTGTCTCGATGCGCTGCCAGTTGAATTTCGCACCGTGGTTGTCCTCGCCGATCTTCAAGGTCTCGATTACACCGAAGTCGCGGCGGCCATCCGCGCTCCGCTTGGCACTATCAAATCGCGTCTTGCTCGCGCCCGCCTCCGCTTGCAGGAATGTCTGCAAGGCTTTGCGGAACTTCTGCCCGCCGCGTTTCGTCTGCAAGAGGAACAACAATGAATCCTCGCGATCTCGAACTCCTCTCTGCCTATTTGGATGGACAACTCAATCCATCTGATTCCGCGCGATTAGAATCCCGTATTGCTTCCGACTCAAGCCTGCGTACCGCTTTAGATAATTTGCGCGCCACCCGAAATTTACTCCGTCAACTCCCCTCTCGCCGCGCGCCGCGTAACTTTACATTGACTCCGCAAATGGCTAGCATCAAACCACCCACGCCGCGCATTGTTCCGGTGTTTCGTTTAGCAACCGTGCTGGCAACATTCTTATTCATCATCACGTTTGTTATCAATGGATTGATTTCATTATCGGCATCAAGTTTTGCCGCGGCTCCCGCGCCATTTGCCGCTGGCGCCGCCGCGCCGATCTCAGCCGCGCAAGAAGCCGCGCCCGCTCCAACATCCGCACCCGCCGCCACACAAGCTCCTGCGCTTCCGCTTGCGGCAATCGCTCCCACCGAAACTCCCATGCCTTTCGGCGGCGGACTCGCGCCAACGATAACCGAAACATCCACACCTGAGATTACTTTGAAATCTGTCGCACCTCAGGTTGAGAATACTCAGCCGATTCATTCACAAAGCGAATCATCCGTGCCAGTTGATTTTGAAATCTTCTTTGGAGCCTTGGCGATTGGTTTTGGCATCACTGCTTGGATCTTGCCTCGCAACAACGAACGTAACCTTCGCAAAAAATGGAACAAGAAATAAATTTTTGTCCGCGTTGTGGATCAACGGTCAGCTTGCAAGAAAAATTTGGCAAGTTCCGCGCAGTTTGTTCGAACTGCGGATGGATTCACTTTGCCGATCCAAAAGTTGCCGCGGCAGTTCTTGTGGAACAAGATGAACGTGTGCTATTAGTGCGCCGAGTCAATGAACCGTTCCGCGGCTTGTGGACTCTGCCCGCCGGTTTTGTAGACGCGGGCGAAGATCCGGCTCGAGCCGCGGAAAGGGAATGTTTAGAAGAGACCAGCCTAACGGTCCGCGCGACGCGTGTGGTAGATGTGATCGCGGGCCGTGAGCATCCCCGCGGTGCGGACTTCATCATTGTGTATGCCGCGCAATTTATCTCCGGTAGTCCTCAGGCATGTGATGATGCCGATCAAGTCGGATGGTTTGAACGATCCGACCTGCCGCCGCTTGCATTTCGCGCTACACAAAAAGTATTAGGTGAAAATGAAATTAAATAACTTTCGATTTTTTTCTTTGATGCTCTTGCTCTTTGTTGTAGGTTGCAGTGACATCACGCCGACCTCAGCCATTCCTGCCAGCAACCTGACCACGTTCACCGATCAGAATAAATATTATCAAATCCAATTACCGAAGGATTGGAAACACGAGCAGACCTCGGGCAACCATTATTATATGGATACATTTACTTCGCCCGACGGCAATGCCGTGATTCAAAATATCGCGTACGATGATGGCACGCCGATCTCCGGTTCGACCAACGCGCAATTCGCGCTGGACTTGCTGGATAAATATTTTAGTGCGAATGGACAGACCGGTTCCATCACGATCAGCGATACGAACATGGAAGATGATGGCAGTGAGCGTTTGAGTTGGGCATCGGCTTCTACGGATGCTTCGGGCATTTCGTTTATCGAAGTCCGAAACCAAACTACATTTCTTATTTTCACGGTGGAATGGAAAAATAAATATAAAAGCCAATACTTCAACATCCTCGATCAAGTGACGGCGAGCTATACGGTTCCTTGAATCTAAAATATAAATTTCATATGTCGCTGCGAGCGTTTTTCGCGAAGCAATCTCCTCATTGTCCAAACGATTCTTTGAAGGTTACTTAAGATTGCTTTCCGAAAGTTCGCAATGACGTAGCACATCCGTTTGTGCTACAATAAATTTGTGAACACAAACCTGCGCGTGCGTCCTTCCCCGATTGCCGGTCAATGGTATGAAGGCGAGCCGAAAGCGCTTGTCCGCAGTGTCGACTCTTATCTCGACGGCGCGCAATTGCCGGAACTTCATGGAGATGTGATCGGCGTGGTTGCGCCTCATGCCGGACATCGTTATTCGGGTCCTGTTGCCGGATACGCATTTGCAGCGCTGCGCGGCCGGACCCCGGATCTGGTCGCCGTTTTATCGCCGTTTCATAACGTTCATAACGCTCCTCTGTTAACCTCTGCATATGATGCGTACGCGACGCCATTAGGAACAATTCCCATTGATGATGCTTTCGTTCAAGAAGTGAATACGCTGTTGAAGTCGGCGCTTGGATTCGGTTTAACTCGCATCTCAAATGACCCGGAACATTCGCTTGAAATCGAATTGCCGTTCCTTCAACGTTCGCTTGCTTCTGAATGGAAACTACTTCCCATCATGGTTCGAGCTTTAGAGCCGCGTGTTTCTCAAGCATTGGGCAAAGCGCTTGCCAAGGTTTTACACGGGAAAAATGCAATCCTAGTTGCCAGCACTGATTTATCTCATTACTACAGTCAAGATGTCGCGTTAGCTTTTGATAATGTGATGCTCTCCAAGATTGAAGCGTTCGACCCGATGGGCGCGTTCGAGGCGGAGCAAAACGATAAAGGTTTTGCATGTGGTCTCGGCGCACTGACAGCGGTGTTGTGGGCTTGCAAAGAACTCGGCGCGGATGCTGTCAAGATTTTGAATCATGCCACCTCCGGCGATGTGACCGGCGATTACAGCGGCGTCGTTGGTTATGGCGCGGCCGCGATTCTAAAGAGCAAAACTTAAAACCCAATTTTTTTGATATGAACATTTTCATTCAACTTGCTATAAACGTCCCGTCTATCGCGGGCGTTTTTGATTATGCGGTTCCGCAAAATCTCGCCGGACGCGCGGGCGTTGGACATCTTGTCATCGCGCCGTTCGGAAAGCAAACAGTTCAAGCCGTTGTTCTTCGATTCATTGAGCATCCTTCTGTCGCGCAAACAAAAGACATCATCGAATTGGTCGATCCTGATCCGGTCATCACTTCATCGCAAATTGCATTAGCTGAATCATTAGCCGAGTCGACTCTTGCGCCATTGGCATCCGTTGTCGGACTCTTTTTGCCACAAGGACTCAGCCAGCAAGTGGATACAAGATATGAGATTCGGGCATCAACTTCCGATTCCCAACTTCCGATTCCCAATTCCCGAACATCGAATATCGAATTATCTTCCATCGCAATCCGTTTACTGAAATTACTCCAACAACGCGGCGCATTGCGCGGCCGCCAGATTGATCGTCACTTTGCAAAAGTGGATTGGCGCAAGACCGCGCAAGCCCTGGTGAAGCGCGGCATCTTATCATCTCAATCCATTTTGCCTCCTGCCAATGTGCGACCAAAGTTTATTCGCACCGCGCAATTAGCAATCGCGCCTGAAATCGCGGAAGCCGCGATGGGTGATTTAGGTAACACAGATGCAACGCGCACACGCCGTCAAAGAGCATTGCGTTTCCTTATCGAGCAAGCGGATGCGATCAATGTTTCGTGGGTTTATGCCGAAAGCGGCTGCAATATCACTGACTTGCAAGAATTGGAAGAACGCCAACTGATTATTTTGCGCGAGACGGAAATATGGCGCGATCCGTTGGCGAAGATAGAACATAAAGAATTAGAAAATAAAAAATTCGTTTTGACCGATGAGCAACAGCGCGCATGGCAAAAAATTGATGGTTCATTTTCACAACTTGCCGAAGGAAAATCCGTCAGACCATTTTTGTTGGACGGCATAACCGGCTCAGGCAAAACTGAAATTTATCTGCGTGCAACACAAGAAGCAATTCGACGCGGCAAACAAGCCATCATCCTCGTGCCGGAAATTTCACTTACGCCGCAAATTGTTCGACGGTTTCTTTCGCGCTTTCCCGGCCAGGTCGGACTTCTTCATTCCAAACTTTCCGAGGGCGAACGCTATGACACATGGCGCCGCGCTCGCAATGGAACGTTAAAGATTGTCATCGGCCCGCGCAGCGCGCTGTTTGCGCCTCTGCCGAATCTCGGTTTGATCGTCGCCGACGAATGCAATGATGATTCATATTATCAATCCGAGCCGCCGTTTTATAACGCGGTGAACGCGGCTCAAACGTATGCAAGCCTCTGTGGATGCGTTTGTATTTTGGGATCAGCGACGCCCAGCATTGTTCAACGGTATCAAACTGAAATCGGGGAAAGCCTCCGCTTGGAATTAACTCAACGCATCGCGTCGGAGCCGGTAACGGATTCCGCTATAGGATTAGATCTGCCTCCGATCCACATCGTGGATATGCGCGCAGAATTAAAATCGGGCAATCGCGGAATCTTCAGCCGCGAATTGACCGGCGCACTTTCTTCAACATTGAAGCGCGGCGAACAAGCCATTTTGTTTTTGAATCGGCGCGGCACGGCGACCTATGTCTTTTGCCGAGATTGCGGTTATGTGGTGAAATGTCCGCGCTGTGATACACCGCTGACGTATCATGTTTCATCCGGCGAAAAATTATTGTGTCATCGCTGCGGTTATCAGCGGCAAATGCCAAAGCGTTGTCCTGAATGTAATGACACAAACATTCGCGCCTACGGATTGGGAAGTGAAAAAGTGGAGTTAGAAGTAAATGCGTTGTTTCCAAAGGCGCGCACCTTAAGATGGGATTGGGAAACGACACGTCAAAAAGATGCGCACGAAATTATCCTGAGTCATTTCGCGGCGGGACGCGCCGATGTATTGATCGGCACGCAAATGCTTGCGAAGGGACTCGATTTGCCGCGCGTCACATTGGTTGGTATTGTTCTCGCAGACGTGGGACTCTTTTTGCCCGATCCGTTCGCAACGGAAAGAGTCTTCCAGGTGCTAACTCAAGTCGCGGGCCGCGCCGGACGTTCCTCGCTTGGCGGACGCGTTGTGTTACAAACTTTTGCGCCGGAGCATTATGCCATTCAAGCCGCCGCGTTGCATGATGTCAAAGGTTTTTATCAGTACGAGTTGGATCAACGCAAACGGCTGGGATATCCGCCGTTTAGCCGTCTCGTGCGACTCGAATTTCGAAACAGCGATCCGCTCAAGGCGGAAGATGAAGCGCATAAGATATCAGTGAAACTTCAAAAACAAATCGAGTCTGAAAACTTGAAATCAATGTCCATCATCGGTCCTGCGCCGTGCTTCTTTTCCAAACTCGGCGGCGCCTATCGCTGGCAGATCATATTGCGGGGCTCGGATCCGGCTTCATTTTTGCGCGGTCACGTTCCTGATCATTGGCGGGTTGAAGTCGAACCGGTAAGTTTGCTATAATCAACTTAATTAGAAAAGGAGCATGGTATGCAATCTCTTACTCGTGGCTGGTCGTTTTTGCAGGAAGCCTGGCGGATGGCATTCAAAGACAATGACTTGATCAAGCCATCCATCTATGCCATGATCGTCGGGCTGATCGTGACGATTATCGGAATCATTCCGCTGATCGCGGCGGGATTCCTGCTCGGCGTGGATAGCCTCATCGGACGGATCGCTTTATTCATCATCGGCGCGGTGTTGGTCTTTGTCCACTATGTGATCAGTTATATCTTCGCGGGCATGACGGTGTATCTCATTTACGGTTATCTCGCCGAAGGTGATGGACGCATGGATAAAGCGTGGGCAATCGTCCAGCGCGAGCTTTGGCACATCATCAGTCTCGCCGCGGCTTCGACGCTGGTGAGTTTGGTTGCCGGGTCGCTCCGCAATCGAGGCGGTCGCTCGCGCAACGCGGTTGGAGGCATGATCAGCGGCGCGTTGGGCGGAATCCTTGAAACGGTCTGGACCGAAGCGTCGTTCCTTATCCTGCCAGCGATGATGATCGAAGATGCGAATCTGGTGACAGGCGTGAAGCGCGCAACGTATATCGCGAAAAACAATTTATTGTTGATCGGCGTCAGCACGGTGGGCGTGAAGTGGATCACGGGCGCGATCAGTTTTGTGCTAGGCTTGATCGGACTCGTGATCGGCGTTGGTCTCGGACTCGGAATCATCTCAATAGCCAATTCAAGCACCATCGGCATTATCTTTGGCATCGGCATCGGCGCGATCCTGTTCTTCATCTTCGTGATGGTTGCCAGCGTGATCAGTTCGTATACGATGACCGCCTACAATACTTGCTTATTCCTGTGGGCGCGCGATGTGGAAAAAGCGCAAGCGCAAGGGAGATCAATTCAAGTGGCCGCACCAGCTCCACTGGCGGCGGTGTTGGGATAATATTTCCGGATGGATTAGGCGGAGAAT
>Ga0335081_10016688_pt1 | contig 11893 bp, 14 predicted proteins | sample Lox_Sample_35_FD_206713 | JGI IMG/M metagenome (GOLD analysis project Ga0335081, IMG submission 206713) | Soil microbial communities from Loxahatchee National Wildlife Refuge, Florida, United States - Lox_Sample_3.5 | ecosystem: Environmental > Terrestrial > Soil > Wetlands | place: USA... | reverse complement strand
TCCTGCAGTACGGCTACTTCCCGGTGCTCGGCATCGGGCTGCTGCTGATCGTCACTGTTCTGTACCGGGTGTCGCTGCCCGAGCCGCTGCCGACGCACCGGTTGCTGCTCGGCGCCGGGCTGGCGACGATCGTCTTCCTGATCGCTAGTTTCGGATTGCGCTTCTACCTGCGGTGGATCACCAGCACCGGCTACACCTACGGCGCGCTGGCCACGCCGATCGCGTTCTTGCTGTTCGCGTTCTTCCTGGGCTTCGCGGTCGTGATCGGTGCCGAACTCAACAACGCGATTCAGGAGCAGTGGCCGGCGCCGCACACGCACGCCCGCCGGCTGCGCGGGTGGCTGATGGCCCGCACCGACGAAATCACGGGCACAGCGCCCACCGCCGACAAGACCGCCGCGCCCGCCGGTCGCGTCAGCTCTTCTTGAGCCTCTCGTAGATGCGCTTGCAGTCCGGGCAAACCGGCGACCCGGGCTTCGGAGCGCGCGTCACCGGGAATACCTCACCGCAAAGCGCCACGACATGCGTACCCATCACCGCGCTCTCGGCGATCTTGTCCTTCTTGACGTAATGAAAGTACTTGGGGGTGTCGCTGTCGGTCCCGTCGTCGACGCGTTCGTCGGTGTCGGTGCGTTCGATCGTCTGGGTCTGCATATCGCCATTGTGCCCGGTACGACCCCGGCAAGAAACCGATCTGCTCAACGGGCGCCGGGTGTGGAACAGTGGAGGTATGAAACACGGCCCTGAGCTGAGTTTCGACGACGATGGACGGCCCGTCCTCATCACCGGCGCCGCTCCCCCATACGAGGTGGAGTATCGCGAGCGAGTCCGTAAATACGTGACGTTGATGGCCTGTCGGATCCCGGCGTTGATCTTCGCCGCGGTCGCTTTCGGCATCTGGCACAACGGGCTGATCTCATTGCTGATCATCTTGGTTTCGGTGCCGCTGCCGTGGATGGCGGTGCTGATCGCCAATGACCGCCCGCCGCGCCGCGCCGCGGAGCCGCGCCGCTTCGCCCGCGGCAAGCGCCGCACCCCGTTGTTCCCGACGGCTAACCGACCCGCGCTCGGCCCCGGGATCCGTGCCTACCCGCAACCGGAGCGACCGAGTCCCGCGCCGCCCGAGCAAGATTAGCGCAATCTGGCCTTATTCTCAGGACATTCTCAGGTCATCCTCGCATAGCCGCAGATCAGAGGGGTTACCCGGCTATGTGCGCGGGAACTTTGGGTGCCTTCCCGACGTTGAACCCTTGACAGTTCTAGGCGATCAGGAGGCCGCTATGGCAAATGCCACCGTTAGCCGGGTTGACAGCGATCTGGACGCTCAGAGTCCAGCAGCCGACCTTGTCCGGGTGTATCTGAACGGCATCGGCAAGACGGCGTTGCTCAACGCGGCGGACGAGGTAGAGCTGGCGAAGCGCATCGAAGCCGGCCTCTACGCCCAGCACTTGCTGGAGACGCGGAAGCGCTTGGGCGAGAACCGCAAACGTGAACTCGGAATGGTCGTCCGCGACGGTCAGGCCGCGCGCAGCCACCTGCTGGAAGCCAATCTTCGTCTCGTGGTGTCGCTGGCCAAGCGCTACACCGGGCGGGGAATGCCGCTGCTCGACTTGATCCAGGAGGGCAACCTCGGTCTGATCCGCGCCATGGAGAAGTTCGACTACTCCAAGGGCTTCAAGTTCTCGACCTACGCCACCTGGTGGATCCGCCAGGCCATCACCCGCGGCATGGCCGACCAGAGCCGCACCATCCGGTTGCCGGTGCACCTGGTCGAGCAGGTGAACAAGCTGGCCCGCATCAAGCGGGAACTGCACCAGAACCTTGGTCGTGAGGCCACCGACGAAGAGCTGGCCGCCGAGTCGGGCATCCCCGTCGACAAGATCACCGATCTGCTCGAGCACAGCCGCGATCCGGTGAGCCTCGACATGCCGGTGGGCAGCGATGAGGAAGCCCCGTTGGGCGACTTCATCGAGGACGCCGAGGCGATGTCGGCGGAGAATTCGGTGATCGCCGAGTTGCTGCACAGCGACATCCGGCACGTGCTGGCCACTCTCGACGAACGTGAGCAGCAGGTGATCCGGCTGCGCTTCGGCCTCGACGACGGCCAGCCCCGCACCCTGGACCAGATCGGCAAGCTGTTTGGCCTGTCCCGTGAGCGGGTCCGCCAGATTGAGCGCGAAGTCATGGCCAAGCTGCGCAACGGCGAGCGAGCCGACCGCCTGCGTTCCTACGCCAGTTGACCTCCCTCCCGTGTGCCCGCCGGACGCATCCCGGCGGGCACACGGCTATCTAACGGCTCTTCGCGCAAGCGCTCATCGCAGTGCCCGCCGGACGCATCCCGGCGGGCACACCTCTATCTGCAAAACGGTTTGTGGCGCCGCTTCTTGAACATTCTTCGCGGGCACCAGAACGGATAGACTCGGCTCGAACGAAGGGTGCCCTTATGAACGATCTGGTCGACACCACAGAGATGTACCTGCGGACGATCTACGACCTCGAGGAAGAGGGCGTCGTTCCGCTGCGTGCACGCATCGCCGAGCGCCTCGAGCAGAGTGGTCCAACCGTCAGCCAGACCGTATCGCGGATGGAACGCGACGGCCTGTTGCACGTCGCAGGCGACCGCCACCTGGAGCTCACCCAGAAAGGCCGCACGCTGGCCGTCGCGGTGATGCGCAAGCACCGACTCGCCGAGCGCCTGTTGGTGGACATCATCGGCGTGCCCTGGGAGGAAGTGCACGCCGAGGCGTGTCGCTGGGAACACGTGATGAGCGAAGATGTCGAACGCCGGCTGGTTCAGGTGCTCAACCACCCGACCACATCGCCGTTCGGCAACCCGATCCCGGGACTGGCCGAACTCGGTGTCGACTCGCTGCCCAACGCGGATGACGCCAGCCTCGTGCGGCTGACCGAGTTGCCCGCCGGACCGCCGGTGGCCGTGGTCGTGCGTCAGCTCACCGAACACGTGCAGGGCGACATCAATTTGATCACCCGCCTCAAGGACGCCGGCGTGGTGCCCAACGCCCGCGTCACGGTCCGGACGAACCCCACCGGGAGCGTCACGATCATCATCCCCGGCCACGAGCAGGTCGAGTTGCCGCACCACATGGCCCACGCCGTCAAGGTCGAAAAGGTCTAGAAAGTCAGCGCGGCCACCGGCCGAACGCGCGACGTCGAGGCAGCCGCACCCGCAGGCGAGCCGCCAGCCGGTACCCCGTGGTGGCCAGCTCTCTGATCGCCTCCGGGCGAAGGCCCGACTGCAGCGCGGTGTCGAGCATGCCGGCCATCCGGTGTTCGCCGTCGCAGCGCAGCGCCGCGTCGAGCGCAACACCGGCCAGCGGCCCGTCGCCTCTCGCATAGGCCGAAAAAGCCAGCAGCACCAGCGGTTCCACCCGCCACGGCTCGGGCAGCGCACGCGCCAGTAAGCTCCACAACGCCTCAGCCTGGGCCGCATTCTCACCGACCGCCAGCGCGTACAGCGTGTCACGGACCCTGATGTCGGTCAGCGCGCATGCCAGCTCGACAAGCTCCGCATCGGAGAGTGCCGCACCGTCGAACACCTTCCCGGCCGCGGCAATCGCCTGCCGTACGTCGCGTCCGGCGCAGTCGTCGGCGCGCTCGCGCCGCCCACCACCATCCGAGTCGAGCCGCTCGGCGATCAAACCGGCCAGCCGCTCGCAGCGGGCGGCGTTGTCGCTGGCAATGACGTCTTGCAGCTCTTGGCGGCGGGTGTAGAGCCGCCGACCGTCGAGCACCGCAGCCATCGCCAGCGGCGACGCCGCAGGGTCGTCGACCGCACCACCGGCGCCGCAGCCGTCGGCGCAGTGCCAGTGACCGCCCGGGGCAACCCGGTCCACGACATGCGCCGCGATCAGCGAAATACCGTGCGCGTCAAGCGTGTCAGTGAGTTCATTCGTCAGTTCATGGAATTCTTGGGCACACATCGGGCAGTGCGCACCATCGGCGTCGACGATGACCGCGATGGCCGCGTCGGGCCGCGCGGCCGCGGCCACCTCGGCGATGTGGGCGAGGTTGTCGCTCATCGGGGTCGACAGGTCGACACGCATCACCGACCCGAGTTCGCCGCGGTTGAGACTGACAAGCACCAGGGACTTTTCGGGCACGAAGCCCAGCACGGCGGGCAGGGCGGCGATCAGCGCGCCGGGCCGGTTGAACAGGAAGCGGGTTTGTGAAGTGGTCATGGGACGACCGTGGCGGGGGCCACCGTCGAGATCGGGCCCGAAGACCGCCGCGACGGCGGTGGCTGTGGAACAAGTGCCGTCTGGGGATAAGCGGCTGGGGACGGGCGCCTGCTCGAGCCTCGAGCGCGGCCGTGTCGAGGCTGCCGGTGCCGGGCGACCGGCGAGACGCGCCGTCGGATCGGGTTTGTTCACGTGGTATTGATGCCGTCGGCGTGCAAGATTCTCACAATCGGCGTACATGTCTATCTCATGGAGTACGACCTCGTCGTCATCGGTTCCGGCCCCGGCGGACAGAAGGCGGCCATCGCCGCTGCCAAGCTGGGCAAATCAGTCGCGGTGGTAGAGCGCGGGCGCATGCTCGGCGGCGTCTGCGTCAACACCGGCACGATTCCGTCGAAGACGCTGCGTGAGGCCGTCGTGTACCTGACCGGCATGAGCCAGCGCGAACTCTACGGCGCCAGCTACCGGGTCAAGGAGAAGATCACACCCGCCGACCTGCTGGCGCGCACGCAGCACGTGATCGGCAAGGAAATCGACGTGGTGCGGTCCCAGCTGATGCGCAACCGCATCGAGCTGTACACCGGACACGGCCGCTTCGTCGACGAACACACGGTGCTGGTCGAGGATCAGCACCGCGGAGAGCGCGTCACGATCAGCGGGAGCTACATCGTGATCGCCACCGGCACCAAGCCGGCGCGGCCGCCGGGCGTGGAGTTCGACGAGGAACGGGTGCTCGACTCCGACGGCATCCTCGACCTGAAGTCGCTGCCGGCGTCCATGGTGGTGGTCGGCGCGGGCGTCATCGGCATCGAGTACGCCTCGATGTTCGCCGCCCTCGGCACAAAGGTGACCGTGGTCGAAAAACGCGACTCGATGCTGGACTTCTGCGATCCCGAGATCGTCGAGGCGCTGCGGTTCCACCTGCGCGATCTCGCGGTGACGTTCCGGTTCGGCGAGGAGGTGACCGCCGTCGACGTCGGCGCCGCCGGCACCGTCACCACCCTGGCCAGCGGTAAGCAAATCCCCGCCGACACCGTCATGTACTCCGCGGGGCGGCAGGGCCAGACCGATCATCTCGACCTGGCCAACGCCGGCCTGGAAGCCGACAGCCGCGGACGGATCTTCGTAGACGACCAGTTCCAGACCAAGGTCGACCACATCTACGCCGTCGGCGACGTGATCGGCTTCCCGGCGCTGGCTGCGACCTCGATGGACCAGGGCCGGCTGGCCGCATACCACGCGTTCGGAGAGCCGGCCTCCGGGATGCCCGAGCTGCAGCCCATCGGGATCTATTCCATCCCGGAGGTCTCGTACGTGGGCGCCAGCGAAGTGGACCTCACCAAGGAGTCGGTTCCCTACGAGGTCGGTCTGTCGCGGTACCGGGAGCTTGCGCGCGGCCAGATCGCCGGCGACTCCTACGGCATGCTCAAACTGCTGGTCTCCACCGAGGACCTCAAGCTGCTCGGCGTGCACATCTTCGGCACCAACGCCACCGAGATGGTGCACATCGGCCAGGCCGTCATGGGCTGCGGCGGCACGATCCAGTTCCTGGTCGACGCCGTGTTCAACTATCCGACATTCTCCGAGGCCTACAAGGTCGCGGCGCTTGATGTGATGAACAAGATCCGCGCGCTGAACCAGTTCCGCCTCTGACGGCTCAGCAACCGTCGTTGAAGGTCGTCGGCCCCGTATCGCCCGGCCCGCCGGCCTCGGCCCTGGCCAGCAGCGCGCTGACCGCACCATCGAACGGCGGCGAGTACGAGACGTCGTCGTTGCAGCCGCCGCCGTGGAAACCGCCGATCAGCCCGACGACAGAGGATCCGCTCACCCACGGCGCGCCGCTGGTACCGGCCGGCAGGCCCACACATGACACCGACGGAAAACCGCGCGGGCCGGCCGCGGTGTCGCCGCGGCATCCGATCGGCGTCCCACCCACGCTGGCCGGATAGGCCGTCACGGTCACGAGCGTGCCCTTGCGCGGGGCGGCGCCCAGCGACAACCCGCGTCCCACCACCGACTCCACCGAGCCAGCACCGGCCCGGCTCACCCGCGCGACCGCGAAGTCGACGATCGGATCCTGCGTGGACAGCCACCGCCGGTCCATGTAGACGGAGCCGATCTGCCACGTCCCGTTCGGGCCGGAGTTGCCGCTGAAGCCGGGCACAAACGTTGCGCCGGACCCCCCGGCAAGGCAGTGGGCGGCGGTCAGGATCAGGTCGCCGGTCTCCGAGTGCAGCACCGAACCCGTACAGGTGTGCTGGTCGGTGTCGCCGACGAACACCGCCCCGATGAGCCGATTGGCGTCGACCGGTGCGGCCGTGGGCAGCGGCGACGGCGGGGACGGCCGGGCCATCGGCGGCCCGGGGTGGCCACAGCCCGCCAGCGCCAGCAACACCGCCGCGGCAGTGGCGGCGCGACGCGGGGACCATCCGAAGCGCATGGACTCCGATCATGCCTGAGCAAACCCAGCACAGCGCGCCGACGTGTCCTATACAGGGAATGGCCGCGCCGGCGCATTGTGTTTTCGCGGGTTGCGGGTATCCGCATTCGCAATATCGCGGTGTCGGATGGCGTCCGCCCAGATGTGAGAGACACTAGATGCCACGGAACTGCGGAAGGAGGCGAGATCATGGCTGATGAGCAGGACCAGTACCGGCCGGAGCAGACCGGGATGTACGAGCTCGAGTTCCCTGCGCCGCAGTTGTCTTCCCCCGACGGACGTGGACCGGTCATGATCCACGCCCTCGAGGGCTTCTCCGACGCCGGTCACGCGATCCGGCTGGCGGCCAGGTACCTCAGGGACGCGCTGGACACAGAGCTGGTGGCGTCGTTCGCGATCGACGAGCTGCTGGACTACCGGTCGCGGCGGCCGCTGATGACGTTCAAGACCGACCACTTCACGAACTACGACGATCCCGAGCTGTGCCTGTACGCGCTGCACGACAGCGTGGGCACACCGTTTCTGCTGCTGGCCGGCCTGGAGCCGGACCTGAAGTGGGAGCGGTTCATCACAGCGGTGCGGCTGCTGGCCGAGCGGCTCGGGGTGCGCCAGACGATCGGTCTGGGGACGATCCCGATGGCCGTGCCACACACCCGCCCGGTCACGCTGACCGCGCATGCCAACAACAAAGAGCTGATCGCCGACCACCAGCCGTGGGTGGGCGAGGTGCAGGTGCCCGGCAGCGCGTCGAACCTTTTGGAATTCCGGATGGCTCAGCACGGCCACGAGGTCGTCGGCTTCACGGTCCATGTCCCCCATTACCTGGCGCAGACGGACTACCCGGCGGCGGCCGAGGCCCTGCTCGAGCAGGTCAACAAGGTGGCTTCGCTTCGCATCCCGTTGGCCGCGCTGACCGACGCAGCGGCCGACGTGCAGGCCAAGATCGACGAACAGGTCAACGCCAGCCCCGAGGTGGCGCAGGTGGTTGCGGCGCTGGAACGGCAGTACGACGCGTTCGTGGAGGCACAGGAAAACCGCTCGCTGCTGGCCCGTGACGAAGATCTGCCCAGCGGCGAGGAACTCGGTGCGGAGTTCGAACGCTTCCTCGCCGAGCACCGCGGCGATTTCTCCGACGGCTTCAGAGAAGGCGACGACAAGAAATAACCACGAGCGGCGCGACCGCCCCGACCCGAAGTTGGCCACATGACCGCTCGCACGCGGAACCTGCGCCCGGTGCGCGAGGTGACACCGTCGCTGGAGTTCCGCACCATCCACGGCTACCGGCGGGCATTCCGCGTCGCGGGGTCGGGACCAGCGGTCCTGCTGATCCACGGCATCGGAGACAACTCGTCGACCTGGGACACGGTGCACACGAAGCTCGCGCAGCGGTACACGGTGATCGCGCCTGACCTGCTTGGCCACGGCAAGTCGGACAAGCCGCGCGCGGACTATTCGGTGGCGGCATACGCCAACGGGATGCGCGACCTACTCGCGGTGCTCGACATCGACCACGTCACCCTGGTGGGCCACTCGCTGGGTGGCGGCGTCACGATGCAGTTCGCCTACCAGTACCCACAATTAGTGGAGCGGATCGTGCTGGTCGGCACCGGCGGTGTGACCAAGGACGTTCATTTCCTGCTGCGGTTGGCCTCACTTCCGATGGGCAGCGAGGCGCTGGCGTTGCTGCGGATGCCGGGTGCGCTGCCGGCCCTGCAGCTGGCCGGACGCATCATCGGCACGGCGCTCGGCTCGACCAAGTTCGGCCGCGACCTGCCCGACGCATTCCGGGTGCTCGCCGAATTACCGGAGCCGACCGCGTCGGCGGCGTTCTCCCGGACGTTGCGCGCCGTCGTCGACTGGCGCGGCCAGGTGGTGACGATGCTCGACCGATGTTATCTCACCGAATCCGTTCCGGTGCAACTGATTTGGGGTGAGCACGATTCCGTCATCCCGGTGAGCCACGCCCGGATGGCACATGCGGCGATGCCTGGCTCAGAGCTCGAGATCTTCGCCCGCTCCGGTCATTTCCCTTTCCACGACGACCCCGACCGATTCGTCGAAGTGGTCGAGCGGTTCATCGATTCCACCAAACCGGCCGAGTATGACCCGGACGTGCTGCGTACCATGTTGCGGACCGGTATCAGCGAAAAGGCCATCACAGGGCCGCTCGACACCCGTGTCGCGGTGCTCGACGCCATGAGCTCCGACGAGCGCAGCGCGACCTGACGCCCCCCGCGCCAAGACGATTAGAGTCGGCACATGAGTACCGACGTGACAGTGTTGCGCGTTTTCACCGACTCAGAAGGTAACTACGGTAACCCCCTCGGCGTGGTCGACGCAAGCGCCGTAAAGCCCGCCGACCGGCAACGGATCGCCGCGCAATTGGGGTACAGCGAAACGATTTTCGTGGATCTGCCACGCGCCGGTTCACATACCGCACGCGCCCACATCTACACGCCGATGACCGAGTTGCCGTTCGCCGGCCATCCCACCGTCGGCGCGTCGTGGTGGTTGCGCGCGCGCGGCACACCGATCCACACGCTGCAGGTTCCCGCCGGGATAGTGGCCGTCGACTATGACGACGGGCTGACCACCGTGCGGGCTCGTGCCGAATGGGCTCCCGAATTCGCCATCCACGGACTCGACTCGCCCGAGGCGGTGGTCGAAGCCGACCCCGCGGACTACGCGGACGACTTCCAGCACTACCTATGGGCATGGATCGACCGGGTCGCCGGCCGGGTGCGGTCGCGGATGTTCGCATCTGAGTTCGGAGTTCCGGAAGACGAAGCCACCGGCGCCGCGGCCGTGCGCATCACCGACTTTCTGAGCCGCGATCTGACGATCGTGCAGGGCAAGGGTTCGGTGATCCACACCTGGTGGAGCCCCGAGGGCTGGGTGCGGGTCGCAGGACGGGTCGTCGACGACGGCGTGACGCGGATCGAGTAGAAGGATCACTGCGGCGCGGTGACCTTGCGGTGCGCGCGCAGCGCCTCGATCTCGCGCTCGAAATCGTCCGCCGACGAGAAGGACCGGTACACCGAGGCGAACCGCAGGTACGCGACCTCGTCGAGGTCACGCAGCGGGCCGAGGATTGCCAGGCCGACCTCGTGGCTCGGCACCTCGGGCGACCCATTGGCGCGCACCGTGTCTTCGACCTGCTGCGCCAGCAGGTTCAACGCATCTTCGTCCACCTGGCGACCCTGGCAGGCGCGCCGCACACCGCGGATCACCTTCTCACGGCTGAACGGCTCGGTGACCCCGCTGCGTTTGACCACGGCCAGCACCGCCGTTTCGACGGTGGTAAAGCGGCGACCGCACTCGGGGCACGCCCGCCGCCGCCGGATGGCCTGACCTTCGTCGGTCTCCCGGGAGTCGACGACACGGGAATCGGGATGGCGGCAGAACGGACAGTGCATCACTGCTCCTTCACCGCGCCGATGATCCGAAGACTCAATCGCCTCCGAGACTACCTGCGGGCGCCCCAGCATGCCGCCGCCGTCAGCCCACCGGCGCGATCAGCGTCTGCCCGGCGTCCAGCGCCGCCGAGTCCAACTGGTTCAGTTCTCTGATGCGCTCGACGACCTGCGTGACCGGTGCGTCGGGGGCGACCCTGGCAGCGAGCCGCTGCAGGTTCTCACCGGCTTGGACTCGCACGACGGCCAGCCGGTCGGGGACGGCCGGGGCCGGTCCGGCGACACCGCCGGAGTGCGCCAGGGCCCCCAACCAGACGGTGATCAGCGCCGCCATCCCCGCCAGCGCGATGGTGACCGCGGCACTGACCGGACGGCGACGGTGGGCCGCGCGCGAGATCACGACACCGCTGCTGCGAAAGGCCAGGGCGGCGCCCGCCGGCCGCGTTGGTGCCGGACGACTGCGCCCGTACGGTGACCTCGCCGGCCGGTGTCCGACCGCCCGGCCCGCCAGCCGCTGCTGCTCGTCGATGACCGTCATCTTGCTGTCCTCTCTCCTCGGCGGATCGCTCCTATGTTCGAAGATAGTCGACCATGCGTTCGAATTCCGAACATTTGGTCGATATGTATCACGGGGCACCGACAAGTCGTGTCGAACATGCTCTCGAACGCGACACGCCTCGAACAAATGTTTGATGATGCCGTGGTTGGGGACTACATTCAGCGGCATGAGCGACAGCAGCGACACCTCGCGACGTACTCCCGACGCGGCGCTCACCCAGCGTCAGCGCAAGATCTTGGACGTGATACGCGCCTCGGTGACCGGCCGGGGCTATCCACCGAGCATCAGAGAGATCGGCGACGCGGTCGGCCTGACGTCGACGTCGTCGGTGGCACACCAATTGCGCACGCTGGAGCGCAAGGGTTACCTGCGACGCGACCCGAATCGTCCACGCGCCGTGAATGTTCGCGGCGCCGACGAGGCCGTTGCGGCGGTCAGCACCGACGTCGCGGGATCAGACGCACTGCCGGAGCCGATGTTCGTGCCGGTGCTGGGCCGCATCGCGGCCGGCGGCCCGATCCTCGCGGAGGAGGCCGTCGAGGACGTCTTCCCGCTGCCGCGCGAACTGGTCGGCGCCGGGTCCTTGTTCCTGCTGAGGGTGGTCGGCGAATCGATGATCGACGCGGCGATCTGTGACGGCGACTGGGTGGTGGTCCGACAGCAGAGCGTCGCCGACAACGGCGACATCGTCGCCGCGATGATCGACGGCGAGGCCACCGTGAAGACGTTCAAACGCAACGGCGATCAGATCTGGCTGATGCCGCGCAACCCTTCCTTCGAGCCGATTCCCGGCCATGAGGCCGCGATCCTCGGCAAGGTCGTCACGGTCATCCGAAAACTCTAAGATCCCGGGCGCCGATCCGCCCCGATGCGGCACTGTGGTGGTATGACGATGTTCCCCCGTCATGCGGGGCGGCTGATCGGCGCCGCGGGATGCGCGGTCGCGATCGCTGCTGCGCCCATGATCGCCGCGCCGGCCGGCCACATCAGCGCCGTCGCCGGGTGCCCGCCGAGTGAGATTCCCAACCCCCGCGGCTACGGCTGCGTGCCGGCTCTTGCGCCTGGCGGTGCGATCGTCGGTGCGCCGACCGAGCAAGAGCTCAGTGCCTGCCACGGCGGCAACCTGTACTTCTGCATCGACCCCTATGGCCGGCGGTAGCTATCGCCTGGGCTGTTAAACACTCAGGCTGGGCTTGATGGCCTGGGCCGTTAAACACCCAGGCTGGGCTTGATGGCCTGGGCCGTTAAACACCCAGGCTGGGCTTGATGGCCTGGGCCGTTA
>Ga0335081_10016686_pt1 | contig 11893 bp, 6 predicted proteins | sample Lox_Sample_35_FD_206713 | JGI IMG/M metagenome (GOLD analysis project Ga0335081, IMG submission 206713) | Soil microbial communities from Loxahatchee National Wildlife Refuge, Florida, United States - Lox_Sample_3.5 | ecosystem: Environmental > Terrestrial > Soil > Wetlands | place: USA: Florida... | reverse complement strand
TTCAAACCCGGGACCATGGCGAGCAGGCGCTCATGGCTTTTGGCGCGCATCTCGAACGGCGAATGAAAGAGGTCAGCATCGCTGGAGGTCAGAAGCTGCACGCAATTCAGGCCACGATTCCCGGCGACATTTCGAGCGCGGCGTTTTTCCTGTGCGCGGCGGGCTTGTTTCAGGATTCGCACGTGACGATTTTTGGCCTGGGCATGAATCCAACGCGGGCGCGCCTGCTGGATTTTCTGGTCGGCCTGGGATTGCAGCTCGAGCTCAGCGATCTTAGAGAGGAGAACGGGGAGCTGGTCGGCATGGTGCAAGTTCGCGGTGGATCGCTCAGAGGCGCGCGTATCACTGCCGAAGATACGGCGGCGCTGATTGATGAAATTCCGATTCTGGCGGCTATTGCGCCTTACACTGCGGATGGAATCGAGATTCGGGATGCGGGCGAGCTGCGGGTAAAAGAGTCAGATCGCATTGCCAGCGTGGCGAAAAACTTGCGCGAGATGGGCGCGAAGGTGGAAGAGTACGACGATGGATTGCGCATCCCCGGGGGACAGAAGTTGCACGGGGCTTCAATAGATTCGTTTGGCGATCACCGCATTGCGATGGCGTTCGCAATCGCAGCGTTGCGCGCGAAAGGCGACACGGAGATCAAGGGAGCAGATGCCGCGGTGATCTCTTATCCGGAATTCTTTAACGTGCTGGAAAGTTTAGTGCAGCGGTGAGAACGCCTTTTTCCGGCGCGAAATCAAAAACCCCGCCCTATTGATCCAAAAGACGGAACCACAAGGACGGGGCACGTTCGTTCGAGGGAACTACTTAATCTGTTCGGTCTTGTTGTCGTACTTTACCTGCCCGTTATTCTGATTCACCTGGTCGACATCCTGATTGGTAATTGTGCGTGCCGGTGGCTTTGCGCTGCGCGCTGCCGTGGACGCCGCAACGGGGCTGGCGGTTTCTTCCTCAGAGGCAAAGTAGGTCCAGGCGTGTGACGGGCCGGCTGACTCCTCGCGCTCATATCGCCGGTCCATTCTTGCCATGTTCTGCGCTTGGGCGACGGGCACCGGCAGTTGAACCGCAGGAGAGGAGATCAGGGGCGTGGTTCCTCCCGCATACCATACCGGCTGGGTGTATGTGCCGCCGACATTTCCGTTCACGTTTTCGAGAGAGAGCGTCGAATTGGTCGCTCCCGCATGCAAACCCCACGTGGCGTTACTGGCGCCAACCGGGTCGGGCGAAACGGTTTCGAGCGAGATCTGGGGCGTAGTCACCATCGGGATGTAGGGACCCCCAGCAACGTAGCCATAGCCGCCCGGGCGCCCTGGACCCATGGCTTGGGCTATCGCGAGAGACGAGAATAGAACCGCAGCACAGCAAACCGAGAAGATACGCATACCACCTCCTGAGGCGAACCTAACTAGCTGGCTAGCAGGTGAGATGCCAATTGCCGAACTTGGAGAGCTTCTCCGCGAGATTTACCTGTTTTGCCGGGAGAATTCGGATGCGACGTGTTTCAAAACAAGCAGAAAGCGCAAATGGTTGCGCAAAAGCCGCACTGGACGTGCGGTTCGGCGTAGGGCTAGCTGCCTAGGTAGCGCGCGTAGAAGCTGCGGGCCAGCCCGGCGTCGGTCGTGCCTTTGATGATTGCGCGGCCATCGGGGAAGAGAGTCATTTCGTATGGTTCTTTCCGGAATCGAAGAACGAATTCATTGCGGTGCACACTGCCGTGCAGTTCGAGGCGTCTGCTTAAATCGCCCAGGTCGAGCGGTCCGGAGCTGTTGCGAATCTGCACCGCGTTTCTGCCACAAAGGGTCACGTATGATCGCGCGCTCCAGGCCAGGTGAACGAAATCGCGTCGCCCGCAGGTGCGGCAGCCAGGGCGAGGCTTATCGGCGGAAATTTCTGCGCGCTGATTCTGCCAGACGTCGTAAGAAACCAGAGTCCGCCTGAGTTGCCGATTCGCGCCGATCAGGAGCTTAATAGCTTCGGTTGCCGCAATCGAAGCGGCAAGATTCACCGCCGAATTCAGGATTCCAGCGGTATCGCAGGTCTCGACCATTCCGCCCGGAGCTTCTGGGAAAATGCACGCCAGGCAGGCGGTCTCGCCGGGCAGAATGTTCATCGTTGCCGCATAACTTCCAACTGCCGCTACGTAGATCCAGGGCAGGGAAGTTTTCACGGCGTAATCGTTAATTAAATAGCGGGTCTCAAAATTATCGGTCCCGTCCAGAATGAGCTGAACGCCGGACAGAAGCTCAGTCGTATTTTCCGGAGTCAGATCGCTGACGTGGGGCTCGGCGACGATCTGCGAATTGAATTTCGCGATGCTTCGGCAGGCGGCAATGGCCTTGGGAACGGATTCTGCAGCATCGTGCTCATCAAAGAGCGTCTGGCGTTGAAGATTACTCGGTTCGACATAGTCGCGGTCAATGATCCGCAACCTACCCACACCGGCGCGGGCGAGCAGAGCCGCTACAGCCGACCCGGTCGCACCGCAACCTACGATCGCCACCTGCGACTGAATCAGGCGCTCTTGTCCCTCCAACCCGATACCGGGAAATAGCACCTGCCGCGAGTATCTTTCTTTAACCTCGGGTTTCATGAGAGGAGAGCCTTCCCAGCCTGAATGCGCCGCCGTCTTTTGCGAACCACCGCGTCCACTCTAGTCAGTTCCCGCGCGACATTTATTATAAGAGTCAATGGCATGAGAGCTGCGCGATCGGCAGCGCCACGCACATCACGCCCGAGTACTTTCGTAAAACTCAACGCAGGAGCACGTTTGCTCAAAAGGGGTCTAAGCGGTGCCTTGACTGTGCTTGTGTTGAGCTGCGCACTTTTGACTACGAAGGTGTGGGCGCGACCGCAAGTGAACCCCACGCTCGAGCAGACGCAAGCGGAAGAAAACGTAAGTCTCCCGTTAGTGGAGTCTCCGTGCTACGGCGCGACCATCGAGAGCATTGATTTCCCCAACGTGAACCAGAAGGACCGGCAAATGTTGCGTAACATTCTCCCGGTGCACGCGGGAGAACGGCTTGACCGTGATCAACTTCAGCAAAGCATGCGAATGTTATTCGCGACCGGGCGCTTTGCCAATCTGACGGTGGATTGCGCACGCACGGCGAATGGTCAGATTGCACTCAGCTTCGCCAACACGCCCAACTTCTTCATTGGGCTGGTGAGTGCTGAAGGTGCTCCCGGCCACCCGACACAATCGCAAATCGTGAATGCCACCAAATTGCAATTGGGCGAGTTGTATACGCCTGAGAAACTTGATCGCGCGGTCGCGAATGTCAAAAGCCTGCTCGAGCAGAATGAGTATTACCGGGGCACGGTCAGCTATTCCGAACGAGAAATCCCGCTGACACAGCAGATCGAAATTACGTTTCACGTTCACGCCGGTGATCCCGCGCATGTGGGCAGCGTCACGATACAGGGTGGCGGCTTGTTTTCGGCTGAGCAACTCCAAGACATTGGGCATCTGCATCCGGGTGAACTCGATTCCGCCCAGAAAATTTCAGACGCGCTGGATCGTATTCGGAAGCGTTATCAGAAGCGCAATCGCTGGCTGGCACAGATTTCTGTGGCCTCGAAGGAATATAGCCGCCCGCGAAACATTGTGAATTACACTCTGGCCATCGACGAAGGACCGCGGGTTGAAATCCGCACGGACGGTTTTCACATTCGCAACGCAGTGCTGCGGAGAAGCATTCCGGTCTATGAAGAGCACGCTCTTGACGACGACTTACTGAACGAAGGCCGGCGCAACCTGCTGACCTACATGCAATCGCTCGGATACTTCGACGCCAAAGTCGATCTCGAGCGCGCGAATGAACCCGAGACGAACCTGTTGCGCGTCACTTATCGGATTTCTTCCGGCGAACGCCATAAAGTGGCGAAAGTCGCAATCACGGGTAATAAATACTTCCGGCTGCAGGATCTGCGGGCACTGCTCCACGTGCAGGCTGCTACCGTCTCGCTCACGCACGGGCGATATAGCGAAGCGCTGCTCCGCAATGATGCCCGCGATATTGAGAACATGTACCGCGCCAACGGCTTTGAGCAGATAAAAGTCGAGACGGAGGTCGAGGACAACTATAAGGATCGAAAAAACCAGCTGGCGATTTTATTTCACATCGACGAAGGCCCGCAGACGAGAGTGGGGACGTTTGAGATTGTCGGTAGCACGCAACTTGACAATCCAGTTTTTCAAAACCTGTACACCGGGCCGGGACAGCCGTTTTCAGATTCGCGAATTGCCGACGATCGCGACATTGTTCTGAATTACTACTACGACAGTGGTTTTCCCAATGCAACGTTTGAGGCTACGGCGACACCGGCGCCGGACCATCGAATGAATGTCGTCTTCACCATTCACGAAGGCGAGCGCGTTTTTGTGGACCGCGTGTTGGTTTCCGGAAGGGAGTACACGCGGCCTTACGTAATAAACCACGAGCTGCAAATGAAAGCCGGTGATCCGCTCAGTCAGGGAGATTTGTTGCGCACCCAGCAGAAGCTTTACGATCTCGGAATTTTCAGTCAGGTCGACACCGCCGTGCAGAATCCCGAGGGAGTCGAGCCACAAAAAAATGTACTGGTGCAGGTACAGGAGGCGAAACGCTACACATTTAATTATGGCGCGGGATTCGAATTTCAGACCGGGCAGCCGACCATTAATGGCAAGCAGCCGCTGGGTACGACGGGGGTCAGCCCACTCGCTTCCCTGGACGTGAGCCGGCTTAATTTTCGCGGTCGCGATCACACCATCACTTTCGAATCGCGAGTCGGCGAGCTGCAACAGCGCGGGCTAATCAGTTACGACGCGCCACGCTGGTTCAACGATCCAAATTGGAAATTAACCCTTACCGGGTTTTTCGATCACACGCTCGACGTAACCACATTCACATCGCAGCGGCTTGAGGGATCGGTTCAAGCCGAACAAATCATGAGTCAAAAGTTAGATGGTACGCCAATAAGCGTGATGAACTATCGCTTTAATTACCGCCTGGTAAAGGCCACAGATATTGAAGTTAGCCCAGCTGAAATTCCTCTGCTGTCGCTGCCGGTGCGGGTGGGCGAGCCGGGTTTTGGCTACATCCGTGATCACCGCGATAACGATCTTCAAACCACTCGCGGGAGTTATAACACCGTGGATGCTGGAGTGGCCTCCAGCTATTTCGGGTCGCAGGCGGACTTCAGCAGAATTCTGGTGCAGAATTCAACCTACTATCCCTTTGGCCGGGCGAATGGCAGGCAATTTGTGTTCGCGCGCACTACGCAAGTAGGCCTGCAGAATGCATTTGGGAACACCATTATTACGCAACCGGGCGAGACCACGCCCGCAAATCTCAATCCCATTCCACTCGCGGAACGCTTTTTCATGGGCGGCGGCAACTCGCATCGCGGTTTTGGGTTGAATCAGGCGGGCCCGCGCGACCCGATCACAGGATTCCCCACTGGGGGCTCGGCTTTGTTCCTGAACAGTTTTGAGCTGCGCTTTCCGCCTCCGACGCTGCCCTTTGTGCAAAACAATTTGAGTTTTGTGCTTTTTCACGACATGGGAAACGTCTTCACCGATGGACAGCACATGGTCGATAGCCTGCTCCGCTGGCACCAGAACAAGAGTCTGTGCAGCCAATCCCTCAACTCTGTGTTTGAAACCGGCGCCACCCCAACTAACGCAGCGCTCTGCAATTACAACTACATTAACCATGCGATTGGTTTAGGTATCCTTTACAGAACCCCGGTCGGCCCGGTTCGCTTGGACTTCGGATACGATTTGAACCCGACGGTATTCCCCGGCGTCATCCAGGTTTCGAACAATCCGGTGACGTATCATTTTGTAGGAATCAAACAGGAGAGTCCCTACAACGTTTACTTTAGTATCGGGCAGTCATTCTGATGATGATTCGATGGTCATTAACGGTGCTGCTGATTTTCATCGCATTTGCCGTATGCGCCGGTGAGGTGCTCGATCGCACAGTTGCGACCGTGAATGGCCACGTGATCTTGCTTAGCGATTGGCAGGACGAATTGCGTTTTGAATGCCTGAGTTCGGGGCGGAAGCTGGGCGATATCACCGCAGAAGAGAAGGAAGCGGCGCTCGATCGATTAATCGATCAACAACTGTTGCGCGAGCAGATGCGCACTACAGACCTGAAAGCGGCCACGCCGCAGCAAATCGAAAAGCAGGTGCAAGGGCTTAAGGACAGTGTCCTTCGGGATAATGCCAGTCAATCGTGGGAAAAAATATTATCCACTTATCAGCTCAGCCCGAAGTTTATCGAGGAACGCGTGGCGACCGAGCTGGAGCAATTGCAGTTCATCGACGCGCGTTTTCGGCCCTCGATTCAGGTGTCGGCCGCAGAAATCGAACAATATTACAAGGAAGAATTGGTCCCGAAACTGCCTCCGTCGGACCCGGTTGAATTGAGCGATGTGACTCCGAAAATCCGCGAGATTCTGGTCCAGAAGAAAATGGACCAGATGCTGAGCTCGTGGCTTGAGACCCTGCACTCACAGGCGCAAATTCGAATCTTACCGGCGGTCCCTGATTCCGAACGCAATTCATCACAGGTCGAAACCCAATGAAGTGGCCTCGGGTGCCCTGGGGTAAGCTGGGAAAGTCCTTTCTGCTTGGCTTCCTTCTTGTGTTGCTGTTTTTTTCGGTTGGCCTATGGTATCTGACGACAAATTCATTTCAGCAGATGGCGCGGGGCAGATTGATTGCGGAGATGGAACGAGCCACCGGCGGGCGAGTTGAAATTCAAAGTTTTCATACTGTTCCACTGCGTCTGCAGGTTGAAATTAGCGGCCTTACGATTCACGGGAAGGAAGCGGCTGGAGAACAGCCCTATGCGCATGTCGATCGCATGTCGGCGGTGGTCAGCCTGCCTTCTGCTCTTGGCGCGAAACTTGGCTTTCATTCCTTGATTCTGCAGCACCCGATCATTCACATCATCTTCTATCCCGATGGGAGCACGAACCAGCCAACGCCGGCGCGCCAGAGTTCATCCTCCGATTTGGAGCGTCTTTTTTCTTTATCGGCGCGACACCTCGAAATACGGCAAGGTGAACTCTTATGGCAAGACCAGCGCATTCCTTTGGATTTCAGCTCGAATGATGTTTCTGCCGATATGAATTATTCGTTTCTGCACCTTCGTTATTTGGGCAGCGTCGCCATTGGAAATGCCGAAACTCAGTTTGACGACTGGCGGACCGTGGCGTGGGCGGCGCGGTCGGATTTCAGTCTTGATCGAAACGGACTTCAAATCCAGTCTTTGAACGCAACCGCCGGGAACTCTCGCCTTGACGCCCGCGATCTACATTTTAATTTCCCTAGTCTGACTGCGCAGGGACGATACGACCTGAATCTCGACCTGGGGCAGATTGCTTCTATTACTCGCAATCCGGAGATCAAAGCGGGGACTTTGCAGCTTGTGGGAACGGGGCAGTGGTCTCAGAAAACGTTCGCTTCCGTGGGCAGCTTCCGCGTGACGAGTCTTGGATTCTCAGAAAAAGCCTTTTCGGGCCGTGACCTTTCGGCAGAAGGCCAGTTTTCAATCGATCCGCAGGCAATCTCGCTGGCGAAGGTGCAAGGGCAATTCTTGAATGGAATTTACGCCGGTGAGGCTGAGCTTGTGAATTGGCAGGCGCCGCCAAAGTCACCGAGGGGCAGGGAGCAACAGGGAACCATACGGCTTAAAACTAAGAATCTTGCATTGTCCGAGTTACTGGCCGGCCTCGGCACCGGGTTCCGCCCGGAAAACAAACTCAAATTTGCCGGCAATGTGTCGGGCACTGTGGACGTTCGTTGGACGCAATCCATTGGCTACGCACAGGCGAAGGTGAGTGCGGATGTAGCCGCTCCCGCGCGGAAACAGAGTGGGGAAATCCCCATGACTGGAAGTGCAAACGCTGCGTACGATTTCCGGTCGGGCAATTTGCAAATCGACCAATTCTCAGCCTCCACTTACGCGACACAGATTCGCGCATCAGGGTCGCTATCGAATGTGGTGAAACTTTCATTTTCGTCTACCGATCTGAATGAATGGCGTCCTGTGATCTCGCAATTGTTCCCCGAGGGGATGCCTGTGGTCGTAAATGGACGCGCGGCATTCAATGGCACTGCCAGTGGGAAATCCTCGGCGCTAAAACTGGCCGGGAACCTGCAGCTTCAGAACTTCGATGTAGCGGTCCGCCCCAGCTCGAAGGCGCCAACCACGCCGGTGCATTGGGATGCACTCAACGCAGAAGTCCAAGCGTCCCCGAGTGGAGTCGCTTTCCACAATGCCGTTCTGCGCAGGGAAGAAGAGAAAGTCATACTGAACGGCAGCGTCGGCTTGAGTGCCTGGAATGTGGCCTCCACAAGTCCTTTGCATTTGCACATTGATATGCTTGACGCGAATGCAGATGAGATCGCCAACATCGCAGGATACGATCACGAAATCTCCGGAAAACTCTCGGGCCAGTTTCAGATTTCGGGCACCCCCCAAAATCCGCAAGGACAGGCTAGTTTCAGCCTGGTGAATGCGCGCATTCGCGGGCAAGTGTTCGACTCGGTTGACGCTTCGGTTGCGCTCAGCGGAACTCAAGTGACCATTAAGGATCTGCGTCTGGCCCGCGGCGAAGCGCGAATCGAGGGCGGCGGGACGTATGATCTCGCTTCGAAATCCTTTCAGTTGAATGGGCACGGCACAAATTTTGACTTCGCCGAAGTTGTTCCAGTAGAGAACTCGCAAATAAAAATTTCGGGCAAGCTCGACTTCGCGGCAAAGGCTTCGGGCACGGTTGCCCAGCCCGAAGTCGCCGCTGACCTCAGGCTTCGGAATTTGGTTTTGAACGATCAACCGGAGGGTGATTTCTCATTGAATGCAGTTTCGCGTGGGGCAGACGTGACGGTTACCGGACGTTCAGAGTTTAGAGACGCCGAACTGCAGATCAACGGGAATGTCCATTTGCGCAATCAGTGGCCCACTCACATTGATTTTCATTTCTCTCACCTGAACGCCGATCCGTTCATCGAGAGCTATCTGCACAACAAGACCGTCCAACACTCCACTATTGCGGGCGATCTTACTCTCGATGGGCCACTGCGCAGTTCGCAACAACTGAACCTGGTGGGAAACTTGAGCGACCTCTACGCCGAGGCAGGCAAGACCAGCTTTCGCAACGACGGCCCGATTCGCTTCACGCTGTCTGACCGCGAATTCAAGGTGGACAATTTTCGTGTGCTGGGCGAGAACACCGATTTTACCGGGGGCGGCCGGATGCAGCTCGCCGGCGAGCGCGCCGTGGATTTTCAGGGCAAAGGAAAGGTCGATCTCAAGCTCATAGAAACCTACGATCCTGATATCACCAGCTCGGGTAACATCGTTGGAGAAGGTCGGATTACGGGGACTTTGGACGCGCCGTTGGTCAAAGGCACACTGCAGATTGAGAACGGCGCAATTTCCGACATCAATGTTCCGAGCGCGCTAAGCGAAATCAATGGCGCCCTGCTTTTTACCCAAAATCAAGTAACGATTGAGAGTTTGAACGCGCACGTGGGTGGTGGAACGGTAGGCTTTACCGGTCGTGCGGAGCTTTCAGGCAAGCGCCTCAATTTCGATTTGAAAGCCAATGCGGATGCCGTGCGTTTGCGATACCCGCCGGGAGTGAGCTCAACGGCGAATGCCCAGCTGACCTGGAGCGGCAGTTCTGCCGGATCAACCCTTGCCGGAGACATCACGATTACCAAGCTGGCGTTCACCCCGGGATTTGATTTCGGCGCTTACCTGGAGCGTACCGCGCAGGTTTCAAGTCTTCCGCAGACCGACCCTGTGCTGAACAGAATTCGAATGGACCTGCACGTGGTAACCAACCCCGAATTGCAGATGCAGACCAGCGTTATTCGCCTGCAAGGCGCGGCCGACTTGCGGGTGCGCGGCAGTGCTGCGAAACCCATCCTCCTGGGCCGGGCGGATGTGTTTGAAGGTCAGGCGTATTTCAACGGAACCAAATATAGGCTCGAACGTGGCGGGGTTACGTTCAGCAATCCGGCAGTCACCACGCCGTTTTTGGATCTCGAGGCGGTCACGCGAGTTCGCGATTACGACATCACGCTCTCACTCAGCGGAGATGTCAGCAAGCCCAACGGATTGAAGGTGAACTACCGTTCTGACCCGCCGTTGCCCTCGGCCGATATCATCGCGCTGCTTGCTTTCGGCCAAACCACCGAGGAATCGGCACAGCTTCAGCAAAGCAGTCAATCCGCATTCAGCCAACAGGCTTCGAGTGCCATGCTGGCTGCAGCATTGAACGCAACGCTAAATAACCGCGCGCAGCATTTGTTCGGTAATAGCCGAATTAAAATTGATCCGCAAGGACTGGAATCGGAAACCTCGACCGTGACCCAGAGTGGGCCGGCGGTGACAATCGAGCAGCAAGTGAAAGACAATCTCACGCTTTCCTATACCACCGACGTGTCGCAGACTTCGCAGCAAGTCATTCGTGCGGAATACAACGTCTCAAAAAATGTGTCGATCGTCGCCATTCGCGACCAGAACGGCGTGGTCAGCTTCGACGTGAAAATCCGCCGGCGGAGGCGCTAGCCAATATTGCTCTTCAGAGCACATAATCCATCCAAGGGCGTGATGCCAATCTTCAGCAACACTGAACAAGACTCCTCTGCGCAAGAACGGCGCGAGATGGTGGAATCGCAGCTGCGAAGACGCGGCATTCACGATCAACGAGTACTTGATGCGATGGCGCAAGTTCCGCGCCACGAGTTTGTTCCGGATGAGTACAAGTCCCTCGCCTACGCCGACCACCCGATCCCGATTGCAGAAGGCCAGACTATCTCGCAGCCGTTCATCGTGGCGGTTTCGTTGCAAGTGCTTGCCTTGAGTGGAGGGGAATTGGTGCTCGAGGTCGGCACTGGGTCGGGGTATCAAACTGCTCTGTTGGCTGTGCTTGCGCGGGTGGTTTATTCAGTCGAGCGCCATGCCGTGCTGGCGCAAACTGCGGAAGCAACTCTGGGGAGGCTGGGATTTAATAACGTGAGAATTCTTGTCGTGGACGGAAGCCATGGTCTGCGCGAGTTTTCGCCTTACGACGCCATCATGGTTTCCGCAGCTGCTCCCAGCATTCCCCGGAGCCTGCTCGACCAACTCGCCGAAGATGGACGAATGGTGATTCCGGTTGGACCTCCGCAGGCACAGGAGTTACAGCTGGTCCACAAGGAGCATGGCAAGATAATTGTAGAAGTCATCGAGGGCTGCCGCTTTGTTCCGCTGATCGGAGCGGAAGGTTATTAATTCTTTTAGAATGGCATGTGCCCCTTCTGAAGAACCTGCACGTCACGCTGGAAATGATCAAATGGGAGCACTCGGTTTTTGCGCTGCCATTTGCGCTTTGCGGAGCCATGCTGGCGGCGCGCGGCGTTCCTAGTACGCATCAGCTCATTTGGATTGTCGTCGCCATGGTTGCAGCGCGTTCGGCGGCAATGTCATTTAATCGCCTGGTGGACACTTCGATTGATGCTGCGAATCCGCGGACGCGCACGCGTGCTCTGCCTGCCGGAACGCTGACGCAAAATTTCGTCAAGAAGTTTGTGATCGTCGCATCAGCGGTTTTTATTTTCTCGGCGTGGGAATTGAACCGACTCGCGTTTCTGCTTTCTCCGCTGGCGCTGGCGATTTTATTGCTTTATTCCTACACCAAACGGTGGACCCGATGGTCGCACCTGGTGCTGGGCTTTGCGCTGGGCATTGCGCCCGCGGCGGCATGGATTGCTGTCCGGGGATCGCTCGATCCGCGCATCCTTTTGCTTACAGCAGCCGTCACATTTTGGGTCGCGGGTTTTGACGTACTCTACGCTTGCCAGGATTACGACTTCGACCAGCAGGCCGGCTTGCATTCC
>Ga0335081_10016685_pt1 | contig 11894 bp, 11 predicted proteins | sample Lox_Sample_35_FD_206713 | JGI IMG/M metagenome (GOLD analysis project Ga0335081, IMG submission 206713) | Soil microbial communities from Loxahatchee National Wildlife Refuge, Florida, United States - Lox_Sample_3.5 | ecosystem: Environmental > Terrestrial > Soil > Wetlands | place: USA... | reverse complement strand
CCCGCCCATGTCCGCCACTATCGGATCCGAGCTTGGTATCGACCGACGTGAAGAGCCCAGTCGTCGGTGGACGCTTGCGCCCGTAGTACTTGGCGGCGACCAACCGCAGGCCACGCCGGACGAGCTCCGATGAGGAAAGCCCTTCCTTCCGGGCGCGCTTGAGCGCTCGAACATCTTCGGGGTCGAGCCGGATCGTCGTGAGACGTTTCGACGCCATACATGCGATATACAGTCGCTTCCCGCCTGGTGAACGTGCCCTGAGGGGTTCGAGCGGGCTCGCGCCGATCGCTGCCATGAATCCAGGGGACTCGGAGGTATCGGGAGACAGCAATGGGGTGCACGGGCTCGGACGTTCGCATTCCGTCACGCCTCCTCTGACAGACGACGGGAAACTGGTGGCCCAGTGGAGACATTCTGGAGACGCAAGCAGGGACCTCAGCTATTGCTGAGATCCCTGAGAAAAACTGGCGGGGTGTACGGGACTCGAACCCGTGGCCTCCGGCGTGACAGGCCGGCGTTATAACCAGCTTAACTAACACCCCACAGCGAGTGGGCGGGACAGGTTTCGAACCTGCGACCCTCGGTGTGTAAGACCGATGCTCTACCGCTGAGCTACCCGCCCGGCAGCGAGCGGGGCGGGGTAATACGCGAGAATCCGAAAAGATGCAAGGCATCGTCACCACCGCCGCCAGCGGCGACGCGGCCGAGGCGGCGGAGCTGGCCGGCCGGTGCGGCCTGCGCTGCGAGGCGCGCGCGGGCCGGACGCTCCAGCAGGTCCTCGAAGGGGCGGCAGGAGCGCCGGTGCTGGTCCTGGCTGCCCGGCGCGCCGATCTCTACGAAGGCGGCAAGGCCTTCAGGGCCACGGCGGGCATGGCGTTCCTGCGCGTGCTGCGGGCGCGAAAGGGCGAGCCCGAGCCGCTGCTCACCCACGTTCAGCCGGGCGATCAGGTGCTCGACGCCACGCTCGGCCTCGGCGGCGACGCGCTGGTCGCCGCGGCCGCTGGCGCAAGGGTCACCGGCGTCGAGGCGAGCGGCCTGCTCGCCGCCTTCACCCAGGCCGCGCTCCGGCGGCTGCCGGGGCACGGACGCGAGCCGGGGCGAAGCGTCGAGGTTCGCAACGCCGATCACCGCGAGTTCCTGCGCGCGCAGCAGGCCGGCTCGTTCGACGTCGTGCTGCTCGACCCGATGTTCCGCCGCGCCGGAGACGCGGGGCCGCTGTTCGAGCTGCTGCGCGCGCACGCCGATCGCGCGCCGCTCGGGCCCGCAACGCTGCGCGAGGCGCAGCGGGTCGCCAGGAGGGGCGTGCTGGTCAAGGACGCGGCGCCCGGCGACGAGCTGCGAAGGCTCGGCCTGGCTCCGCAGCTTTCGCGGCGGTCGGCTACAATCTGCTTCGGGTGGCTGCCCTCAACGTCCTCGTCGCAGGCGCCACCGGCGCCGTAGGAAGCGCGCTGGTGCCGCACCTGCGCGCGCAGGGAATGAACGTCATTCCGCACGTGCGGCCGAAATCTGCGGCGAAGACGAGCGACCCGCAGGCCCTCGTCATCGACCTCGCCGACGCAGCGAAGCTCGACGCCGCCATGGCGGGGGTGGACGCCGTCGTCTGCCTGGTCGGCACCATGCGCAACCGGTTCGCCGCGGGCGACACGTACGAGACGTCGGACTACCTGCCGGTCAAGCACCTCGCCGAGTCGGCCAGGCGCGCCGGGGGCCGGCCGTTCATCCTGCTCTCGTCGCTCGGCGCGCGCCCCGGCGGCGGCTACCTCGGCTGGAAGTTCAAGGCGGAGCAGGAGCTGCACGGCCTGCCGCACGCCATCCTGCGGCCGTCGTTCCTCGACGACGGCAAGGAGCGCCGCCCGCCCGCGCTCTTGCGGCCGCTCTTTGGCGCGCTGCCGGCCGACTGGCGGACGATGCCGGTCGAGGTGCTCTGCCGCGCCATCGAGAAGCTCCTGCGCGGCCCGCTGCCGAATCGCGTCCTCACCGGGCGCGATCTGTGGGCCTAGGGCTCGCCCGGCGCGCCCATGTCGGCCACGACCTTCCACTGGTCGCCGACGCGCCGCCAGACGGTGACGTACTTCGTCTTGCGCTCGCCGCTGGCGGTGATGATCTCGGCGCTGCCCCAAGTGTAGCCGAAGGTGCCGTCGGCGGATGCCTCCGCGCCCAGCGGTCGCCAGCGCAGCTGCAGCTTCGAGCCGAGGTCGGCCATGGCCGCGCCGATCTTGTCGTGCCCCACGATGCGCGGCGCGCCGGCCGGGTACATGGCGCCGTCGTCGGCGAAGCCCTCCACCCACGCCTCCGTCCCGCGCTCGGCGACTGCGCGCGCCCAATCGGCGTCCGCCTGCATCAACGACTCGCGCCCGGCGTGGGCGCATCCGACGGCAACGACTACTACAAGGTATATAAATCTTCGCATCGGAGCAGTTCTCCTGCGGTGCACAGGTCGGTCGTGGCGCGAAAGAGCATCTCCAGCGGGGCTGGCAGCGGCCCGCGCGCGTACGTCGAGGCCTTGCCGCCGCTCCACGCCGCCGCGAACCGCTGCAGCGAGGCGAGCAGGGCGTCGGCCTCGGCGCGGCCCGGCATCGCGGCGGGGATGCCGTCGCCCATCTCCTGCTCGTAGCGCATCAGCAACTCCTCCAGCGGCGGCGGCGCGTCGGCCGCGACCGCGGCGGCGAGCCGGCTGCGCATCAGCGGCTGCACCGCCCACGCCAGGAGCGAGTCCGGATGCACGCCGCGCCCGCTGCGCCTCGACACGCCCGCTCCCGGCTCCCCGGGCACGCCCGCGACGATCTCCAGATTGTGCAGGTCGTTCAGGTGCAGCGTGTAGACGTCCGACGGCTCGGGCAGCGCGTCCTCGTAGCAGCGCCAGACGAACTGGCCGGGCGTCAGCGGCTCGGCCAGGGTCAGCGCCGCGCCCGCCTCGAGGCAGCTCCGCTGCAGCGCGCGCAGCGAAGGCGCGGCGCGCAGCTTGCGCGAGCAGCAGAGCAGGGCCAGCAGCACCTCGGGCTGCCCCGCCGCGCGCTGTTCGCCCAGATCGGCGGCGCGCGCCAGCACCGGCTCCATCGAGCCGGTCTCCTTGAGCCGCCGCGCGATGACCGCTTCGCCCGAGCCGAGAAACTCGGCCAGCGGCCGCTGCACCAGCGCGCTGCCGGAGATCTCCGCGACGCGGCCGTCGCCCAGCACCAGCGCGGCGCGATCGACCTCGGCGCCGTCGAACAGCCGCACGGCCCACCACAGCCGGCCCGGCGAGCGAATCAGCAGCACGTCGCCCGGCCGCAGCTGCTCGGCTTTCACCCCCATGGGGCGATACTACACCGCCGTCTGCGGAGTGTTCCCGGGCGCCTCGATCTTCGGCTGCTCCGGCGCGGGCTGCCGGAAGAACGCGTCCGGGTTCTCCAGCACCAGCGCGTGCCGCAGCACCTCGTCGACGTGCTCCACGGGAATGATCGTCAGCTCGCGGCGGATCTTCATCGGGATCTCGCGGACGTCCTTCTCGTTGTCCTTCGGGATCAGGATGGTCTTGGTGCCGCCGCGGTGCGCCGCCAGCGCCTTCTCCTTGAGCCCGCCGATGGGCAGCACGCGCCCGCGCAGCGTGATCTCGCCGGTCATCGCCACGTCCTTGCGCACCGGGATCTTCGTCAGCGCGCTCACCATCGCCGTGGCCATGGTGACGCCGGCGGAGGGGCCGTCCTTCGGCACCGCTCCTTCGGCGACGTGGATGTGCAGGTCGACGTTGTCGGCGAACTTCTTGTCGAGCCCGAATCGCTCCGCGCGGCTGCGGACGTACGACATGGCCGCCTGCGCGCTCTCCTGCATCACGTCGCCGAGCTTGCCGGTGAGGATGAGCTTGCCCTTGCCGGGCACCACCGTGGCTTCGGTCTGCAGGAGCTCGCCGCCGACCTCGGTCCACGCCAGCCCGGTGACGAGCCCGATCTCGTCGCGCTCCTCGGTCTTGCCGTAGCGGAACCTGGGCGGCCCGAGCAGCTTGTGCACGCGCTTGCTGGTGATGCGGATCTTCTCGTCCATCGCGCCGGTGCGCAGCACTTCTTTCGCCACCTTGCGGCAGAGCGTCGCCACCTCGCGCTCCAGCCCGCGCACGCCGGACTCCTTGGTGTAGCGATGGATCAGCTCCATCAGCGCCTTGCGCGAGAAGCCCACCGGCACCTTCTCCAGCCCGTTCTGCTCCTTCTGCTTCGGCACCAGGTAGCGCTGCGCGATCGACAGCTTCTCCAGATCGGTGTAGCCCGCGATGCGGATGATCTCGAGCCGGTCCTGCAGCGGCGCGGGGATGCCGTGCAGCGTGTTCGCCGTGCAGATGAACATCACCTTCGACAGGTCGTAGTCCATGTCGAGGTAGTGATCGTTGAAGGTGTGGTTCTGCTCGGGATCGAGCACCTCCAGGAGCGCCGCGGACGGATCGCCGCGGAAGTCGGTGCTCATCTTGTCGATCTCGTCGAGCAGGAACACCGGGTTGCCCGAGCCGGCCTTCTTCAGCGACTGGATGATCTTGCCGGGCAGCGCGCCGATGTACGTGCGGCGGTGGCCGCGGATCTCGGCCTCGTCGCGCACGCCGCCGAGCGAGATGCGGATGAACTTGCGCCCCATCGCCTTCGCGATGCTCTTGCCGAGCGAGGTCTTGCCGACGCCGGGCGGACCCACGAAGCAGAGGATCGGACCCTTCATCTTCTCGACCATGGCCTGCACCGCGAGGTACTCGCAGATGCGCTCCTTCGGCTTCTTCAGGCCGTAGTGGTCGTCGTTGAGGATCTTCTCCGCTTCGTTGATGTCGAGCTTGTCCTTCGTGTACTCGTACCAGGGCAAGGACAGGATCCAGTCGATGTAGTTGCGCACCACCGTCGCCTCGGCCGACATCGGCGACATCATCTTCAGCTTGCGCAGCTCCTTCTTCGACTTCGCGACGGCCTCCTTCGACATCTTCTTGTTCTTGATCTTCTCCTCGAGCTCCTGCAGCTCCGACTTGAACTCGTCGCGCTCACCCAGCTCCTTCTGGATGGCCTGCATCTGCTCGTTGAGGTAGTACTCCTTCTGCGTCTTCTCCATCTGCTTCTTGACGCGGGTGCGGATCTTCTTCTCGACCTGCAGGATCTCGATCTCTCCCTGCATCAGCTCGTAGAGCTTCTCCAGCCGCTTGGCGGCCGACTGCTCCTCGAGGATGGCCTGCTTGTCGTTCAGCTTGAGCGACAGGTGCGCGACGATGGTGTCGGCCAGCCGCGCCGGGTCGTCGATGGTGGCCACCGACATCAGCATCTCGGGCGGAATGCGCTTGTTCAGCTTCACGTACGCTTCGAACGTGGCGTGCACCGAGCGGACCAGCGCCTCGACCTCGACGTTGCGCTCGTTGATCTCGTCGACCTCTTCCGCCTCGACGAGGAAGAACTTCTCGCTCGCGGCGTAGCGGCGGATGCGCGCGCGCCGCTTGCCCTCGACCAGCACCTTCACCGTGCCGTCGGGCAGCCGGAGCAGCTGGAGGATGGTGCCGAGCGTGCCCATCTCGAAGATGTCCTCGGGCGCGGGCTCGTTGGTCTTCGCCTTCTTCTGCGCGGCGAGCAGGATGTCCTTGTCGCTGCCCATCGCCTCTTCGAGCGCCGCGATGGACTTCTCGCGGCCGACGAAGAGCGGCACCACCATGTGCGGGAAGACGATGATGTCTCGCAGCGGGAGCAGAGGAACCGTGCGCGCTCCGGGGCGGCGAGCGGTGGGGTCCTTCTTGTCATCGTTGCGGAAGAACATGTGCTGGCCTCCGGGGGCTCGGCTGGCTGCGAAGCGTAACGCTTTGGATGGGTGAAGTCAGCTTCTGAATCCGTCGATCTCAACGGCTCGCAGAGGGCAGTGATTCCCTCGACGCGCTGCGAGATCCGCCGCCGGGCAGGCGAGCGCAGCGATCGCGCAAAAATTTCATTTCTCCTGATTCCCGCGGCGCTTCCGCGCCGCTCCCGCGGCGCGGGCCGGGAACCAGAAAGAAATACTGCCCGACTGCGCGATACCGGCTACGCCGTCTCTGCCTGCTTCTCGTACACGATCAGCGGCGCTTCCTTCTTCAGGATGCAATCTTCGTTGAGCACGATCTCGCGGATGTTCTTGTGCGACGGCACTTCGTACATCACGTTGAGCATCGCGTTCTCGAGGATGGCCCGCAGCCCGCGCGCGCCGCTCTTGTGGCGGATGGCTTCCTTCGCCACCGCCCGCAGCGCGCCTTCGGTGAACTTGAGCTGGACGCCGTCCATCTCGAGCAGCTTGCGATACTGCTTGGCGAGCGCGTTGCGCGGCTTGGTCAGGATGTCCACCAGCGCCGGCTCGTCGAGTTCGTCGAGCGTGGCCACCACCGGCAGGCGGCCGATGAACTCGGGGATCATGCCGAACTTCAGCAGATCTTCCGGCTGCACGTCGCGCAGGAGCTGCGAGACGTTGCGCTGCGACTTCGACTGCACCTCGGCGCCGAAGCCGAGCGACTTTCCTTCCTTCCGCTGCTCGACAATGTTCTCCAGCCCGCCGAAGGCGCCGCCGCAGATGAAGAGGATGTTCGAGGTGTCGACCTGCAGGAACTCCTGCTGCGGGTGCTTGCGGCCGCCTTTTGGCGGCACGTTGGCGATGGTGCCCTCGATGATCTTCAACAAAGCCTGCTGCACGCCTTCGCCGCTGACGTCGCGCGTGATCGACGGGTTCTCGCTCTTGCGCGCGATCTTGTCGATCTCGTCGATGTAGACGATGCCCTTCTGCGCCCGCTCGATGTCGTGATCGGCGGCCTGCAGAAGGTTGACGATGATGTTCTCGACGTCTTCGCCGACGTAGCCCGCCTCGGTGAGGCACGTCGCGTCGGAGATCGTGAACGGCACGTTGAGGATGCGCGCGAGCGTCTGCGCGAGCAGCGTCTTGCCCGACCCCGTCGGCCCGAGCAAGAGGATGTTGCTCTTCTGCAGCTCGACGTCGTCCATCGAGACCTTGCTCTCGATGCGCTTGTAGTGGTTGTGGACGGCGACGCTGAGGATCTTCTTGGCCCGCTCCTGGCCGACGACGTACTCGTCGAGGATCGACTTGATCTCGGACGGTCGCGGAATCCGCAGCTTCTGGTCGCGCGCCTCCTCCTTGTCGATCTCCTCGGCGATGATGTCGTTGCACAGCCCGATGCACTCGTCGCAGATGTAGACGGTGGGGCCGGCGATGAGCTTCTTCACTTCCTTCTGCGACTTGCCGCAGAAGGAGCAGCAGAGCGTGTGGTTCTCCCGCTTCTCGACCAAGTAGCCTCCGGCTATGAATCTAACCCTACTTCTGAACCGTGGCTGGTTTCTTGATGACCACCTCGTCGATCAGCCCGTACTCCTTGGCCTCGCCTGCTCCCATGAAGTAGTCGCGATCGGTGTCCTTTTCGATGCGGTCGAGCGGCTGGCTGGTGTGCTTCTGCATGATTTCATTGAGCTTTGACTTGAGCCGCAGGATCTCCTTGGCCTGCAGCTCGATGTCGCTCGCCTGGCCGCCGAAGCCGCCGCTGGGCTGGTGGATCATGATGCGCGCGTGCGGCAGCGAGTACCGCTTTCCCTTGGCGCCGGCCGTCAGCAGCAGCGCTCCCATCGACGCGGCCTGGCCCATGCAGATGGTCGAGACCTGACACTTCACGTACTGCATGGTGTCGTAGATGGCGAGCCCGGCCGTCACCGACCCGCCCGGGCTGTTGATGTAGAGGTTGATGTCCTTGTCCGGGTCCTCGCTCTCGAGGAACAGCATCTGCGCCACGATGATGTTGGCGACGTCGTCGTCCACCGGCGTGCCGAGGAAGACGATGCGGTCCTTCAAGAGGCGCGAGTAGAGATCGTAGGCGCGCTCGCCCCGGTGGGTCTGCTCGATGACGGTCGGGTAGGGGATCATTGCCATGCTCGTTACTCCGCCTTGGGCTGGGTGAAGTTGGCCTTGGAAAGCAGGAAAGCAAGCGCCTTGTCCTGCCGCAGCCGGGCGCGCAGGCTGTCGAGCGAATCATTGCGGCGGAAAGCCTGGCGGATCTTGTCCACCGGCTGCTTCAGCTCGCCCGCCATCTTCTCGAAGTGCTTGCTCAGATCGTCCTCCGTCGCCTCGATCTTCTCTTTCTCGGCGATGGCTTCGAGCAGCAGATAACCTTTCACTTCGAGCAGCGCACGCTGACGAAGCTCGTCGCGCATGCGATCGAGGTTCAGGCCGAGCTGGCGCGGGTCGATTCCGCGCCGCATGAAGCCCTCCAGCATGCCCTGCAGCATCGCATCGACGTTGCGCTCCACCAAGGCCGGCGGCGCCTCGACCGGATTTCTGGCCACCAGCGCCTCGAGCACCTTCTCGCGCTGCTCGCCTTCGGCGCGCTCCTTCTTCTGCGTCTCCATCTCGGTGCGAATCCTCGCACGGAGGTCCGACACTGTCTTCGCTTCGCCGCCGAGATCCTGCACGAAAGCATCGTCGAGCTGCGGGGTTTCGCGCTTCTTCAGGCCCTTCACCGCCACCTGGAAGCGCGCCTCCTTGCCGCGCAGCTCCTCCACCGCGTAGTCGTCCGGGAAGGTGACGCCGAGCTCCCGCGTCTCGCCCACCTTCGCGCCGAGCAGGCCCTCCGCCTTGTTCTCGAGCAGCGAGCCGGCCACCACCTCGAGCAGGATGCCCTCGCGCTTGGCGCCCCGCAGCGGCGCGCCGTCGACGAAGCCTTCGTAGTCGGCGCTGATGTAGTCGCCCTGCTCGGCCACCTCGCGCCCCTCGACGGGCACGAACATGGCGTGCTCCTTGCGCAGGTCCTCGAGCCGCTCGTCCACCTGCGCGTCCGCGACGGCGGTGTCGACGGGCGGGACTTCGAGGCCTTCGTAATCCTTCGGCTCGACCTTTGGCCGCACCTCGACGGTGGCGGTGTACTTGAACGGCTGCCCCGGCTCGACCGCGCCGTTCTCCACCCGCGGCGGCGCGACGGGGTCGAGCTTGTGCTCCGCCAGCGCCTCGTGGATGGAGCCGGTGACCAGCTTCTGCGCCACGTCCTTCTTCACGTCGTCGCCGAAGTAGCGCTCGACCAGCCGGCGCGGCACCTTGCCCTGCCGGTAGCCCTTCAGCTTCACGGTGCGCGAGACGCTGCTGTAGGCCTGGTCGAGGGCATCCTTCACCCGCTCCGGGGTCAGCTCGACCGACACCTTCTTCACCACCGGGCTCAAATCCTCGACGCGGCTCTGGACCACTGCGAAAGCTCCACGCGTTGGTGCGAGAGGCGGGAGTCGAACCCGCACGGGTTGCCCCACAGGCTTCTAAGGCCTGCGCGTCTGCCAGTTCCGCCACCCTCGCAAAAAAAATTCTTCTTTACTGGCAGGGGTCGGGTCATAGCGCCCGTGCCGGGCAGCGTCAATTGCCATCCCACCGAGCGCGCAGACGTGGGTGCGCCCCCCCGCTCAAAAAGTATCGAAGTGGAAAAGAGTAGCGCCGGAAGGTGCCCCGGCGCAGCCGCGAACGGCGGAATTCCAAGAACTTGGAGGCGGCACCCGGTTTGCTCTATCGTCGCGCGGTGCACACTCACGTCCATCGAGGCTTCTCGCTGCTGGAGACGCTCATCGCGCTGGTGCTGGTGGGCATCTCCATGACCGCGCTGCTGGTCACGTTCGTCGGCAGCGGAAACTACGGCGTGATGAGCCGGCGTCAGGCCACCGCCATGGCCGTGGCCCGCACGACGGCCGCCCAGCTCAGCCACGCCGACTGGGCCGAGACGACGGCCGGCTGTCCCACGAATCCGACCTGCCGGCTCGTCAACAACAACGCCGGCAACGACGTGAACTTCGCCGACCCCAACGGCAAGTTCGAATCGGCCACCACGCCCACCGGCGCCGACGCGCCCGACTCCACGCTGGCCTCGGTCACCGTCGGCAACGAGACGTTCGACGTCTTCGTCAACGTCTCGCCGCAGGCCGACCCCATCAACAATACCGTGGAGATGGGCCGCTACATCGCCGTCATCGTCCGCTACCGCGTCGGCTCCGTCTACCGGCGCGCGGTGGCGACCGGCTTCCACTACAACCCCGGCGCCGTCGGGGTGGGGACGCTGCCGCTATGAGCCGCGCGCGCGGGTTCAGCCTCATCGAGCTGATGGTCGCCATGGCCATCATGTCCATCGTGGTGAGCGGCATCTCCTTCGTGCTCATCCAGCAGAGCCGCGCCTCGGCCAAGCAGTCGCAGGAGCGCGACCTGGAGGAGAACGGACGGCTGGCGCTGCTCGAGCTCGCGGGCGCGGTGCGGCTCGCGGGGTACGGCATCAACCCGCTCGCGGCCTTCGACTTCGATCGCTACTCCTGCACCGCCCCAGGCACGGGGAACACCTGCAACGGCGGAGCCAACTACCGCGACCGCACCGACGGGCCTGACGAGCTGGTGGTCTCGTGGCGCGACCCGGTCTTTTATCGGCAGGTCACCAGCATCAGCGGCGGCGGTCCGTGGACGGTGAACTTCGCCGGAGCCACCACCACGCTGATCAACGCCGGCCGCATCGTCCAGATGCTCTGCACGGGGGCGGAGCCTTCGGCGTACCTCGCGGTCAATGGCGACGTGGCCATCGGCTCGACCAGCATGACCCTGCGCGCGCTGACCAACGCCGATGGCTACTACATCGGCTACACCGGCATCGGGAACACGACCAACACCACGCCGACCGACGCCTGCTTCGCCACCTCCGGGCTGATGCTGGTCGAGCGGGTGCACTACTTCGTCGCCAACGACACTGACGGCGTGCCGACGCTGTGGAAGGAGCGCGGCCGCGGCGCGAACGAAAAGCTGTTCCGTGGCATCGAGGACCTGCAGTTCACCTACGACATCGGCCAGCCGCCAGCCGGCTCCGCATTCGTCGGGACCGCCGCGCCCGCCTGCGCCGCCACGGTCTGGACCTTCGGCGGGCCTTGCGCCACCAGCCCCAACCAGCCGCTCGAGACGGCCACCGCGCCCGACTGGCGCAACGACAACTACGACAGCGCAAATCGCTACACCGGCCACCCGGTGAACATCCACAACGTGAACATCTTCGTGGTGGCGCGCTCGTCGCTGGGCTCCGCGGACAACACGCTCGACACGATTCCCGCCTACGCCAACAGGCCCGGCTTCACCACCGCCACAGGGGGCATCTTCCACCGCACGCTCTTCACCATCACCGAGCAGCCGGAGAACCTCTTGACGCGCGCTCACTTCCTGCCACCGGTCTTCGCCAACTCCAACGTCGGAGGTGGATAGATGTTCCGCCCGCACCGCGGCAGCGCCCTGCTCGCGGCCCTCATCGTCATCGCCGTGCTCGCGCTGGTCACGGTGGCTACCTTCCGGCTCTCTGCGAGCAGCAAGGTGCAGTCGGCGCGCGACGCGCGCAAGCTGAGCCAGACCGCCTGCGCAGAGACGGCGCGGCAGTACATCCTCGGCCGTCTGCGCGTGTTCGGGCTCGATCCGACCACGCTCACGCTGGACCAGACCATTCCCGTCGAGAGCGGCAGCCGGCGCATCTTCACCAACCACGCCCGCCCGGTGGCGTACGACTCCAACGGCATTCCCCAGCCGCAGGGAGCCGCGCTGCCGGCGATCACCACCGTCCAGGCGCTGCCGGCCCAGCTGGTGGGGAACGCCGGCGCCAAGAACCGCGACATCAGCAACGTGGTGGTGCCCAGCCCGACGCTGGGAGGCCGCAGCTACCGCGTGGTGGTCACCTGCACCGACCCGGTCGCCGGCGACCTCGAGCTCGAATTCACGTTCAAGTACGGATTGTGAGGACCCGATGAGAATGCGTCACGCGTGCCATCTCGCCCTGGTCGCCATGGCCTTCGCCGTGGCCGACGCGCCGCACCTGGCCTCGGCGGCGGCGGCCTCGTCGTGCAATGCCAACGACTGCCTGCACAACAGCGCGGTGGCGCAGATGCTCGAGCCCACCA
>Ga0335081_10016684_pt1 | contig 11894 bp, 9 predicted proteins | sample Lox_Sample_35_FD_206713 | JGI IMG/M metagenome (GOLD analysis project Ga0335081, IMG submission 206713) | Soil microbial communities from Loxahatchee National Wildlife Refuge, Florida, United States - Lox_Sample_3.5 | ecosystem: Environmental > Terrestrial > Soil > Wetlands | place: USA: Florida... | reverse complement strand
CGCATGGGATTTATTTTCGCAGCGGTGAGACGAGCTAATCTACGGGCGGGGCAAAACCGGCGGTCAACATATGCAGTATTCTATCCGCAGTTTCTGAAGCCAATCGTTCAGAATTTCGCGAGCTCGAACCAGCAGCGATTCAACTCTCTGTTCAGTCTCTAGCGAGATTTCTTCTCCGTACTCGAACGATTTTCCTTCTACGGTCAACATAATGGCTTCCGGAATTTTTCCGTAAAGGGATCTTGAAAACGCAAGAATCCCGGCGGGATCGAGCCGGTGAGTCTCGAGCGCTGGAAAGACTTCTGCAGGTACTATGTGCTCCTCTTTAATCTCTGCCTCCTGAGATTCAACACGCGAGTCAATGAAGAGGGCGAATTTTGATCTGCTGATTTTTTCAGAAAACTCCGGAGTCAACTCGACGCATTTTGTGAATTCGATTTCCCGGGATTCCAGCGATTCCTCCAGCCGATCAACGGTGTACCACCCTATGCCATCATCGCCGCGGAGCGGATTGCCGATTCCTATGACAATTATCCTCTGCATTATCGGTTCATAGTCAGGGGTCGACAATTTCCAGTCTCCGTAAGTTAACGAACAATTCGATCCACGATTTCTCCATCGTGGTTTCTTAGATCAACCTGCAAAGGCATCTGGCCTGCAGCGTGAGTCGAGCAGCTCAGACAGGGATCGTAAGCTCTGATAACAGCTTCGATTCGGTTCAGTACCCCTTCGGGGATCTTCGTGCCGCTGATATAATTCTTAGCAACCTGCAGGACTCCTCGGTTCATCGCAAGATTGTTGTGACCTGTCGCAATAATCAGATTTGCCCAGACCATTAAACCGTTATCATCCACTTTGTAGTGGTGAATCAACGTTCCGCGGGGCGCTTCTGACACTCCGATTCCTTCCAGGCGGTTCGGTTCCGCATAGGCTCTGATCCTGCTGTTGAGAATATCCGGACTTTCCAGGAGCTCCTTTATTTTCTCGAATCCGTAAACGATCTCGATCAACCTTGCGTAGTGATAATGAAACGAGCTGGACACCACGTCCTGTCCAAGTTTGCGGAAATCCTCGAGCATCTTGTCCGCAATTTCAGTGCCGCAGCGCTTCGCGATGTTCAACCGGGCGAGAGGCCCCACGCGATAAATCCCGTCATCATAACCGAAAGGTTTATAGTAGGGAAACTTCAGATAAGTGAAAGGTTCGACGGCTTCACCGATGAACTGTTGATAGTTTTCAGGCTCCAATTTGTCGGCGATGGTGCTGCCGCTCGCATCCATGATCCTAATTTTTCCGTCGTAGTGCTCCAGCCCGCCGTCGTCGTCTACCAAACCCATGAACAATGTCGGGAAATTCGCAAATGTCTGAATCTCTTTCTGGAATTTTCCAAACACACCGCGGAACCAGTCGTATGTCCGCTGCGCGATGAACAGTCCTTCAGGAATCATGGAAAGGATCTGGTCTCGTTTTTCAACCGTGAGCCGCTCATTTACTCCACCTGGTACGATCCACGACGGATGGATTCTCTTCCCGGCAAGCCACTCGATCATCTGTTGTCCCATCTGACGCAGACGGACACCGTCGCGCGCGAGAGTCGGATTCTTTTTCAGGACTCCAAAAATATTCCGCTCTGCCGGATCGGAATCCATACCTAGAAGCAAATCGGGCGAGGCAAGATAGAAAAAGCTGAGTGCGTGCGATTGGATCATTTGCGCCAGGTTCATTATGCGCCTCAGTTTTTCAGCGGCGCTTGGGATTCTCACACCGAGGATTTGATCGCAAGCTTTTGCCGATGCGACCAAATGACTGACCGGACAAATGCCGCATATCCGTGCCATCAGCGAAGGCATCTCGTAGAAAGGTCTTCCCTCGCAGAATTTCTCGAAGCCTCTTATTTGTGTGACCTGAAAGAATGCATCTTTGACGCCTCCATCTTCATCGAGCTGGATGGTTATTTTTCCGTGACCTTCTATACGAGTAACAGGATCTATAATTATCTGCTTTGACATAGCTCAAGAATTTTTAATTCCAAATTTTCATCTACCGAAGCGGGTTCGTTGCTCAAGATTCGGGGTACGGTTCGCCAGCAGTTCGGTGAGCACATAATAAATCGCATCGGCCGGAGGCGGACAACCCGGAAGATACATATCGACCTTGACCACTTCGTGAACCGGTCGCGCCTCGGGGAGAAGAGTAGGCAGATCGACATCCGGTATTTTTCCGCCGACCGTCGCATTTTCGACGTATGCTCTTCTCAGAATTGTATTTACTTCAAATTTATTTCTCATCGAAGGGATGTTGCCGGTAACCGCACAATCTCCCAGCGCGATCAAGATCTTTGTCTTGCTCCTGATAGCCTCGATCTTCTTCAAATCTTCGTCGCTCGAAACTGCCCCTTCTACAAGAGTTACATCCACGTTCTTAGGAAAAATTTTATTGTCGACTAACGGACTGTATACGACTTCTATCTTGCTCGCCAGCTCGAGGAGCTTCTCGTCGGTGTCAAGAAACGACATGTGGCACCCGGAACATCCATCAAGCCAGACCGTTGCAAACTTTACTTTACTCATTTTTCAATTTTTGATTTTGATTTTAAAAACTATTCTCTTCCTTCTCTCATTGCCGTCAGGTATGGAAGGAACTGTCTTCGTTTCGACATTTCTGAAACAGACTTCCCCTTCTCCGAGAGCGCCCCCGTCGGACAGACCTGAACGCATTTACCGCAGCTCGTGCAAGTATCGGAAGATCCCCACGGCTGGTTGAGATCTGTCATAACCTGCGATTTGATTCCCCGTCCCATGATATCCCACGTGTGAGCGCCCTCGATCTCGTCACATACTCTTACGCAGCGGGTGCAAAGGATGCACCTATTTTGATCGATAACGAATCTGTCGTGTGATGCATCGACTGAAAGCATCGGATAACGATAGGGAAATCTTACATGGGTCACGCCTAATTCCTGTGTCAGCGATTGAAGATCGCAATGACCGTTCGTCACGCACACGGAACAAATATGATTTCTTTCCGACATTAACAACTCGAGTATCATCTGTCTGTATTTGATGAGGCGCTCGGAGTTTGTGGTGATTTCCATGCCCTCGTCGACAAAGGTCGTGCATGCCGGAATGAGCTTCTTTACACCTTTTATCTCCACAAGACAAAGCCGGCAGGCTCCTATATCGGTCAGGCCGTCGAGGTGACATAGAGTCGGAATATGAATATTGTGCTCCCTCGCAACTTCCAGAATAGTTTGATCGGCTCTGCCGCCTACGTCGATGCCGTCTATCTTCAGAGTTTTTACTTGCGCCGGTGCTGGTAAAGTCATTTTGATATCTCCGCTGTCATTTTGCACACGCCCGCGGGGCATTTCTTGTGAAGGATATGTTCTTCATACTCTTTCGGGAAATATCTTAGGGTACTAAGAACGGGGTTCGGTGACGACTGGCCAAGCCCGCAAAGACTCGTGCTCTGTACCATGGCACACAGTTCCTTCAAGTTATCCAGGTCCTGCATCGTGGCATGGCCGGTAGTTATTTTGTTGAGAATTTCATACATCTGTGCGGTCCCGACGCGGCATGGTACACATTTTCCGCAGGATTCGGTCATGCAAAACTCCATGAAGAATTTTGCGACATCCACCATGCAGGATGTCTCATCGGCAACAATCATTCCGCCGGAGCCCATTATAGAACCAGCCTGCGCGAGCGTTTCGTAGTCGACCTTCATGTCGAGCTGTTCGGCAGGGATGCATCCGCCCGACGGCCCGCCTGTCTGGACGGCTTTGAATTTCTTATTATCCGGAATTCCGCCCGCGATATCGTAGATCACTTCGCGAAGAGAAATTCCGATCGGAACTTCGATGAGGCCTGTATTCCTTACTCGACCGGCAAGCGCAAAAACTTTTGTCCCCTTGCTCTTTTCGGTGCCGATTTTCGCAAACCATTCACCGCCGTGCCTGACAATCGAAGGAACATTTGCATAAGTTTCGACATTATTGATCAAAGTCGGTGCTCCCCAGAGTCCCGACTGCGCAGGATACGGCGGCCTCGGACGCGGCGTACCACGTTTGCCTTCGATCGACGCGATCAATGCCGTCTCTTCGCCACAGACAAATGCTCCGGCTCCGAGACGAATGTCGATTCTGAAACTGAATGTTGTCTCGAGAATATTGTTTCCCAAGTATCCGTTCTTCTCCGCCTGACGAATTGCAGTACGAAGGCGTTTCACTGCCAGCGGATATTCTGCGCGCACATAGATGTATCCATGAGTTGCACCGGTCGCGTACGCAGCAATTGCCATTCCCTCCAGGACCCTGAACGGGTCGCTCTCAAGAACGCTGCGATCCATAAATGCGCCAGGATCACCTTCGTCAGCGTTACAGATAACATATTTTTTCCCGTCGGATTGCAGTTTAGCCTTTGCAACAGTGCTCCACTTTAAACCGGTCGGATAGCCGGCACCGCCGCGGCCGCGCAGCCCGCTCCTGGAAATCTGGTCGATTATGTCGTGCGGAGACATTTCGGTCAATGCCGTCGTCAACCCGCTGTATCCATCGGCTGCAAGGTAATCTTCGATTTTTTCCGGGTCGATGATCCCGCTGTTTTCCAAAACTATTTTTGTCTGGCGTCTGAAGAACGGCGAGTCTGTATCGCACTTTAGTCGCTCAACAGGTCCCTTGTCAAGACTCTCCACGATTTCTTTTGCATCGGTCTGGGTAACCTGTTTGTAGATAACGTTTTGTTTTTCAACTGCGACCAGTGTTCCCTGCGAGCAGAGCCCGAGACAGCCGACTCCCTTTACCTGACACTTGTGATCAAGTTCATGTTCACGAACTTCATGATCGAGAGATTCTTTGACCTTGTCGCTACCCGACGAAAGACATCCTGCAGCAACACAGACATTTATGGAATATTCTGAGCCCCTCGCATTATTCGCGTTGACTTGATTTAAAGTCTGATCAGAGCTCATTCTGAACCAACCTTCCTATCCTCTCGGATAGTTTTGCTTCGGTGACGTTCCCCAGGACTTCGTTATCAATGACAACGGCAGGAGCCAAACCACACGACCCGACACATCTTGCGGTCAGAAGCGAGAGCTCGCCATCCGATGTGGTTTCTCCCGGCTTGATTTTCATCTTGCTCTCGACCGAGTTCAATAGATTTTGAGCGCCCTTTATGTAACAAGCAGTTCCCATACAGACGACGCAGGTGTGTTTTCCCTGCGGCTTCAGGGAGAAGAACTGATAAAAAGTTGCGACGCCATATACCTTACTCATTGGAACGCGAAGAGAAACCGCCACATATCTCAGCGCTTCCTCCTCAAGATATCCGAACGACTCCTGCACGGTATGCAGAACTTCAATGAGCGAATTGGGATGGTGACCGTGTCGTCGCATGGTGGTATCGACCAATCGCCACCTCTTGTCGTCCGATGGACGCTCGGCCTTCATCAGGTCAATGGACATTTATGATTTCCTCCAGAGATCATTCGACGGATAAACCTTGAGACTCACTTTTGGCGAGCGGCAAGGCATCTTAGACAAATGTTTGTTCACCCCGGCCTGCTTCGAGCAGGGGAAGGCGAAAAATTTTCAATGGCTTGGAACTAGAAGTGATTCCCGTAAAACCAATAGAAGGGAAAATTATTTATCTGCTTTTACTAAATATCGTTTAACTTGACTTCTTTAGCCTCTAATATTTTGCAAAGTGCGTGCCGTCGAATTCACTGTCACATTGAAAAATTTGAGCCATGTTGTGTTGCAGAATGTCCAATATTTACCCCGTCGAAAAATTTACCCCATAATAGGATTAAAAAGTCTGAATATTATGATCCTGAATTTTTCTTTTCAATTTTGAATTGGTCGACGTTTGCAATCTAAGATTTACGATTTACTATTTTATTCTTGCGCCAGTTCCCTGAGCTTCTTCAGGTTGGTGATGAAAACTCTCTTCGAGACTTCTCTTATTATCTTCTCATCTTTCAGCTTTCTGAACATTCTCGAAAGAGTCTCGCCTGCAATACCCAAATGCTGAGCGAGATCCTTCTTTGGAATCAATAAGTTAAACACAGGTTCCGGCATCTTCACGGAATTATTCAATTGAATCTCGTTCAACAGATAGCGCGCGATTCTTCCTTCGACCCCGTCTGCGAGCAAGTCGAAACGCTGGTTGAGCTCCATCAATCTGACTGCGAATGCTTCCGATATCCTTATCGCAAGCGCAGGGTTTTTCCCGAGCACGGCCGCAAACTCCAAGCTCGGAAAGAACATCAACGTCGAATCCTCCATCGCCTGCGCACAGGAAGAATAGAAACGTGAGCCGGAGAAAAGAGAGGACTCCGCAAAGCTTCTATACGGTTCTAATCTGTTCAAGACGATTTCTTCTCCCTCTCGGTTAAGCTTATACACCTTGATGGAACCGCTCAGGACAACATAGAAACCGGTAAACGCTTCGCCTTCAAGAAACACGATTTGATTTTTCTTGTAGCGTTTGGCTTTCGAAATGTTGGTCAGCAGTTTAAGCTCTGTCGGAGACAGCTTCTCAAATACCGGTACATCGCGAAGTGTGCGTTTACTTTCCATCACCGCTAAGTCTATGAATTTCGACTCGACCAGAAAAACTTTCCGTCGAATAAATCCGATCAAGCTGCTTTAAAGAAAATTTAAGGGAAGAAGAGAGAATTTCAAAAGAGTTCTCCGCTCTTCGTTTGTGGCACGAAGTCTTCGGTCAGCGATCGACTAATTACCGCCAGCCGGCAGCCGATTCAAAAGTCCCATCCGAAGAAGAACTGGTAAAATAATCCAGCCTGAAGTTTTTGAAAATTATCCTGAATCGTCTTGCCGACGTCGTACCTAAAGACCAACACTCCTCCAAGATTAAAACGCAATCCGACACCGAAGTCTCCGAGCGTCGAATCATAGACATTGTCCCACGCCGAACCCGCATCAAAGTAAGCCGCTCCTCGAATCGCTGAGAACAGCATTCCTCCAAACGGAAAATTTATGTTGAGCTCGTCTATGAGAGGGAATCTCAGCTCCTCGCTTGCTATCCAGAGTTTTTCTCCTCTTATGCTCCAGAACGGCCAGCCTCGCAAATCCCAGCTGCCACCCATGAAGAACCTCCTCGATTGAGGACCCTGGTTACATAAGACTGCTTCGCGAGTCGCAAACGCCACGGTCTGACTGATTCTGAAATATGTTCGGTAATCGAACATCAGTGTCCAGTAATCTACGGATCCGTATTCCACATCGGAGGTATAGGCAACACTTGCCAGAAACCTGTGACCGTCGAGAGGCCCGGTCGGACCCCATAGCGAATTGTCTTCCACATAGCCGATGGAGTTTGAAAAGAGAACCGACGTCCTTTCACCGATGCCGTAGTAGAGTTCTTTGTAAGTATTTGCCAGACTCGTAGTGGCTTCAATGCGATCGAATCTCGAAAGCGGATAACTCAACGTGAAGTACCCGCCGAAAGATCTTTCATAAAAATAAACATCGGGGTCTGAAATATCGTACTCCCGGCCGGCGAAGTTGAATATGCCGTAAGCATAGTTCATTCGCTGAGCAAGCGAAATTTTTGAAATGGCAATATTAAAGCTCTTGAGAATTTCACCAGATGTTTCAGCCGTATTGAAGAGCAGAAAATAATATTGCTCGTTGCCGAGCATATCGCTCAATGCCATTGCGGCACCGCCTGCTGTTCCGAATACAGGGTCCGTAGTTATTTCGCTCTCCGCAATATCGAGGCTGTACTTAGGGACATAAGGAATCCCCGGCGTCGAAGATTCGGATGCGTACTGTTGTGCCGTCCACGACGAATCAAAATTTGTGATCGCGAAAGTGTTTTCAGTCTTTGTCGTAAGTGTCTTTTCAAAAACGCTGTCGAGCATTCTTATCTGGAAGCTGTAGTTCTCGAAAGCACTGAAGAGGATTTCGGAAGAATCCGTCCACGAAACATTGTAAGCCGCCGTGGGAAAATTTGTGATCCTGTACGATATGATGGAATCCGGAATCGAAGTCGACAAGGATGTCGTCAGGAAGATATTTTGTCCGCCATCTTCGTTGCCGACATACGCGAGCGATTTCCCATCGGGCGACCACGACGGCGAAAAGTCGGATTCCCTTCCCTTGGTCAAATATTTTACTCCACCCGAAGCCAAATCGAGCAAGAAGAGGTTGTAATGGCCTTCATCACCGAAGATGGTGCGGTCCGACGAGAACACAATCGATTTGCCATTCGGGGACCAGGCAGGATCCCTGTCATCGTAATAACCGTAAGTCAACTGTCGAAGCGAGTCCGATTCCAAATCGTAAACATAAAGGTTGTAATAACCCTCCATCGATGCTCCGGAAAGAACAATCTTTTTCCCGTCGTGTGAAAAACAAACCGAGCCTATCCTTGTTATTCCATCCAGGCGTTTATCTCCGACAATGTCTTTCTTCTCGACATCATAGAGATGAAGAACGTCGGTTTCACCGCTCTTCGAGGCAAAGGCAAGAATGCCGTCTTTAGAGATAGCCATTTTGTCTGACGGGAGGTTGAACGATTCGAATTCATTAGTACGCTCGCCGCGAATTATTTCAGTCGGGATAGATTTTCCATCCAGCCGCTGCTCGTAGACGTCCGTGTAGCCGTTATGATTGCCGATGTAGAAAACGTTGGCGATGCTGTCCCTGCCTCGATAAAAAATCGGACTATCGTTGAAGCCTTCCGAAAAGATACCCTTGCTCGATTTGGACGGCATGTCGTGGGAAGAGAGCAGGGGGTAGTATTTTTTCTGCAGAGCGTAAACCCATTTCTTATCGAACTCCCCATAGTCCATTCCGATCGTCATCTTGAAGTCGTCTTCGAACGATGAGGTCTTCCAGAAATTATCCATCAACAAAAGAATTTTGTCGTCGCCATAATTCTCCGAAATAAATTTCAGGATGTTCTGTCCCTCTTTGTACATCAGGAAAGTCCCGTAAATCCTGTCCATCTGCGACAACGGCACAAGGTACCCGCTCAGTACTGCATCCCTCATTACCATCTCAGCCTGGTCGTCCCACCTTGTCGACCAGAATTCCGCGATGCCTTCGGTAAACCACAACGGCGGTTCTCGATCCGCAGTTATCCTGTGGTCGAGAAGTTCGCGGTTAAGTTTTGCCGCCGTAAATACATGAATCAGTTCGTGGCGAATTACATGCCTCAGTTCATAGACGGAACCGTCATATGGTATTACGACTCGTCCTTTTACAAATTCGAAGAATCCTCCGACTCCTTGGGGTATGAATCCAGGCATTGTGTTAGTCTGTTCGAAATAGAGATGCGATGAATATAGAATGAGTGGAATGCGATCGTTTATGTTGATGTCGAATTTGTTTTCGAGGTAATGATAGCCGTCTTCCGCCAGCCTCGCCGCCTGACCTGCTAGCTCGGTCATTTCTGGGTAATAATATATCTCGAAATGCTCAGTCTTCAGAATCTCCCACTGAAAATTCGTGTATTGAACTTTGTTCTGACCGAAATAGTAAAATTGCGCCTGCGAGATCGAGATTAAAGAAAGCATAATGATAACACAGAACAGAAGCTTAGAAGGTAAGACAACTAGAAGCTGTGAACCTCCGGCGCGTGGTATTCTCTTCTTTCTCATCCAAACTAAAATTGAGAAAAGACAAGAACTTCCGCAAGGCAGGATAAAGGAAAAAGAGAAATGATGGATCAATGAAGTAATCGAATGCCGGATATAACTATCTTGTCAAGGCTCACACTGAGAGTTCGAATGAGGCTCACGCCGAAGGCACGGCCAAGCGGCTAATTTCAATAATTGGAAAGGATCGAAAAACTTTTTGATCGCCTCAACCTAGGAAGTGACTTACAAAAGTAAGTCACTTCAGCATCAACATCTTCTTGACTTTGCTCCACTTATCCGTGCTGATGCGGTAGAAATAAACACCGGATGACACCATAGCTCCATTCTTGCTTGTTCCGTTCCACGTCAGCTCGGTATAACCGGCGGGATAATCTGCATCTGCCACCTCTACAACTTCCCTCCCAACCACATCATAGATGATGAGTTCTACATGCGATGCCTTCGGAAGCTCAAATGCAATCTTTGTCGACGGGTTGAATGGATTGGGAAAGTTATTGTAAAGCTTGTAATCTTTCGGCGCTCCGACAGAGATCTTTATTTCCTTAGTCCATGACTGACCATTTGTTGTACTTATCGTTGCCGTTAAGGTCGTGTCCTTTCCAACAGGAGCTTTCTTATCAACAGAGAATGTAAACACAGCATCCCCAGAAGCATTTGCCGAAATGCTCTTTATAGTTGCGGTGCTCTCTTTGAATTTCAGCCATGATGGAATTTTGTTGAACGCGACAGAGATGTTCTTCGCCTCAGTGCCGGAATTGTTTTGAACACTCAGAGTAATAGTGTTGTCTGATGAGGCGAACGGGACTTGCCAGGTTTGTCCAGTGGCGTCCGTTTTGCCAACCTTTGCCGGTTGGGTAAAGGCAGTTCCGACTAGGAAAAATAATAAAACGAATATTCTTGTCATTTTCACATTCTCCCTCTTCTCAATCATCTTTTTGACTACGGTATGTTAAAAGACACCGTGCTGTTTGTCGAAATGTTCTGTGCTTTATCCTGGTGCGATGTACCGTAAGTGATCCTGAACGTAAGGTTTGCAGGAAGTAGCTCTTTAGTCACCTGACCGTTCATTGTGCTCCCGATCTGCCTCCAGACTCCGGAATAATAGCTTACCTGGATGTTGTTGGCGGGCTGGTTCTGGGAGTTTGTCACCGTTACCGTGCACAAAACAGTTGAGAATACAACCGTGCTGTTAGTTGAAATGTCTTGCTGCTTGTCGTTGGAGACTCCCTCGTAAGTCATCCTGAACGTGTAGCTCGCCGGGAGCAGTTCCTTTGTTGCCACTCCACTTGATGTGGTGCCAAATACTCTCCATGCTCCGGCGTAATACTGAACCGTTCCCTGGTCGATGAGATCGCCTTGACTGTTCTTGAGTTGAACCGTGGCATTGACTGTCTGGAAAACCACAATAGGATTTGTGCCGATGTCCTCCTGTTTGTCGTTGCTGCCGCCGGCATAGGTCATCCTGAAGCTGTACGTATTCGGGAGGAGCTCTTTTGTCGCTGTTCCGTTTGTTGTTGTCCCGAAGCTTCTCCACGCTCCGGCGTAGTACTGGACTGTGCCGGTATCTATAAGATTGCTCAGACTGTTCTTAAGCTGGACCTGGACATTCATTGTCTGGAAGACAGCGGTATCGGGTCCCACGGTGACATTCGATTTTGTCTGTGTGCCATACTCGTAAGTCATTCTGAGACTCAGGGTTTTTGCTGTCGTGGTTATTGTGAATGTGCCATCGTTGTTATTTGTCGCATCCTTCCAGCTGCCTTCGTAGTACTGGAGTGAGCCGGTTGTGAGCCTTGTGCCGGTACTGTTTATGAGTTTGACGATAAGAGGAGGCGGTCCTGAAGGAAGATGAGCGATAAAAGTTTTCGCGTCTTCCTGTAGAATATTCCATGCATATGTGTGTACCAATGTTGCAGAATCTGATCCAAGTGTTTGTTGAAATAGAGCCATCTGTTGCCGCGCGGATATAGAATCTGCCTTAGCGAGGTTTTGCTCAAAAGCAGTAAGGATATTTCCTAGGTTCGAATAAAGTTGTCCATCCTTGATGATCTTTAACTTAAAACAGTTGTCAAGATCTTGCCGGATGATTTGAGGAGTTACAACTTTCCAGAAGGTCGGGGTCAATGTGGAATCAGTTGAATAGTTAAACAAGTAAGTCACCGTTTGGTTTAAGCCTATTACTCCTAAAACGCGAAAGCTCGCACCTTTTCCAGACAGGGTCTGTCGCCCACCAACAGACCCCTTGAATACTCCATTCCCTGTAC
>Ga0335081_10016683_pt1 | contig 11894 bp, 12 predicted proteins | sample Lox_Sample_35_FD_206713 | JGI IMG/M metagenome (GOLD analysis project Ga0335081, IMG submission 206713) | Soil microbial communities from Loxahatchee National Wildlife Refuge, Florida, United States - Lox_Sample_3.5 | ecosystem: Environmental > Terrestrial > Soil > Wetlands | place: USA... | reverse complement strand
TCGTTTGGGCGTGTCGCATGCCACCGCAATCAAGACCGTCTCGCGGCTGAAGCGCGCCGGCCTGGCGACGGCGCGGCCCTATCGCGGGGTATTTCTGACCGAGAAGGGCCATGAGCTGGCCGACCGAGTGCGCGTCCGACACCGTCTCGTCGTCGACCTCTTGCGCGCGCTCGGCGTGCCGACCGAATCGGCGGAGGCCGACGCCGAGGGCATCGAGCACTACGTTTCGGAGACCACGCTCAAAGCCTTCGCGCAGTTTTTGAAGGCGAGGGGCTGAGACTTGTCATTCCGGATCGACGCCAAGCGTCTAGCCCCGGAATCGATATTCACGATCGATGATTATAGACTCCACGCTCGCGATCTGCGCTCCCGCCCCCGGGAATGACACTTCACACCGCGTGGGCGGTGAGCGCGTCGGCGATGCCGTCGACGACCTCTTCGACCATGAGCTTGTCGTCGCCTTCGCCCATGATGCGGATCACCGGCTCGGTGCCGGACGGCCGCACCACGAGGCGGCCGTGGCCGTTGAGGCGGCTTTCCGCATCGGCAATGGCCAAGCGCACCTTGTCATGTTCGAGCGGCTTACCGCTGCGGTAGCGCACATTGCGCAACACCTGCGGCAGCGGCTCGAAGCGGTGACAGACCTGCGATACCGGCTTGTTCTTCTTCTTGACGACCGCGAGCAATTGCAGCGCGGCGATGAAGCCGTCGCCGGTCGTCGTGTAATTCGACAAGATAATGTGGCCCGACTGCTCGCCGCCGACATTGTAGCCCTGCTGGCGCATCTGCTCGAGCACGTATCGGTCGCCGACCGGCGTGCGGATGAGCGAGAGCTTGATCGATTGCAGATAACGCTCGAGACCGAGATTGGACATCACCGTGGCGACGATGCCCGGCTTGGTCAAAAGATGATCCTCCGCCCAGCTCTCGGCGATGACCGCAAGCAGCTGGTCGCCGTCGATCAGATGGCCCTGCTCGTCGGCGATGACGACGCGGTCGGCGTCGCCGTCGAGCGCGATGCCGACATCGGCCCGCATTTCGCGGACCTTGCGGCACAGCGCGTCGGGCGAGGTCGAGCCGCATTCGCGATTGATGTTAAAGCCGTCCGGATCGACGCCGATCGCGATGACATCGGCGCCGAGCTCCCACAGTGCGTCCGGCGCGACCCGATAGGCGGCGCCATTGGCGCAATCGATGACGACGCGCAAGCCGTCGAGTGAAAGGTTGCGCGGCATCGTGCGCTTGGCAAATTCGATGTAGCGGTCGTGGACGCCGTCGATGCGCTTGGCGCGGCCGAGCTCGGCGCTCTTGGCAAGCTGCTTGGTCATGTCGGCGTCGACCAGCGCTTCGATCTTGTGCTCGACCTCGTCGGAGAGCTTGTAGCCGTCGGGACCGAACAATTTGATGCCGTTGTCGTCGAACGGATTATGCGAGGCCGAAATCATGACGCCGAGGTCGGCGCGCATCGAGCGCGTCAGCATGGCGACCGCCGGGGTGGGCATCGGGCCGAGCAGCAGCACGTCCATGCCGACCGACGTGAAGCCGGCGACCAGGGCGGTCTCGATCATGTAGCCGGACAGCCGGGTATCCTTGCCGATGACGACGCGATGGCGGTGCTCGCCGCGGCGGAAAACGAGGCCCGCCGATTGGCCCACCTTCAGCGCCAATTCCGGCGTGATCACGCCGTTGGCGCGGCCGCGAATCCCGTCGGTACCGAAATACTTACGAACCATAGTAAGACGCCCCACCGCCTGCCGCTCCGGGCGACGATATTAACCCGTTCCGGGTCGCGGCCGCTTCAAAAAATATTGGGTAATCTTACCATCCTGTGCAGGGTGGCGTTGAGCATAAGTACAAACCGAATCAATTGGATATCGGCCGGTTCGCCGATCCGGCGGAACTTTTTTATGGCTTCTTTGCCTCATTCTTGTCGTAGGGGCTGCCCGGCGGCTGGGTGACGGAAACCGGATCCGAGCCCGGAAAGGTGTCCTCCAGACCTTGCTCCAGCGCATCATCGAGCCGCTCGCGCCGAGCGTTCTGTCGGTCGTCGCTGCCCTTGCTGCCGTGCCGAGACCCCCTGGTATCCGTTTGCCGCGACCGGTTCTTGTGTTCGTCCATCATGATCGCCTTCCCGCGTGTTTCGAGGCCGACCGAGACCATTTCCCGCCGGACAAATACAACGGTTTAGATCAGTCGCCGTTCCTTGGCCGAGGCTGGATCGTCGCAGTTTGTGCTATCAAAAGCGGGTTTTGAGAGCCGGGAAGCGCACATGAAAACCATGACCTGCATCGAGGACTTGCGGCAGGCCTATCACCGCAAGGTGCCGCGCGCCTTCGTCGATTATTGCGAGTCCGGCTCCTATGCCGAACAGACGCTGCGCGCCAACCGCGCCGATCTCGAACGTATCAAGCTGCGCCAGCGCATTCTGCACGATGTGTCCGGACGCAAAACCGAAACGACGATCCTGGGCGAGCCGGCGGCTCTGCCGCTCGTGTTGGCGCCCGTCGGATTGACGGGCATGCAGCACCGCGACGGCGAGATATTGGCCTGCCGCGCAGCGCAGCAAGCCGGAATTCCGTTCACGCTGTCGACGATGTCGATCTGCTCGATCGAAGACGTCGCGGCCGCCGTCGCCAAGCCGTTCTGGTTCCAGCTCTATGTCATGAAGGACCGCGGTTATATCCGCGCGCTGGTCGAGCGCGCCATTGCCGCCAAATGCAGCGCGCTGGTTCTCACCGTTGACCTTCAGGTGATCGGCCAGCGCCACAAGGACATCAGAAACGGCATGACCGTTCCGCCCGAGATTCGCATCAAGAACCTCGTCGACATCGCCACCAAGCCCGCTTGGGCGCTCGGCATATTGCAGGGCAAGCGCAAGACCTTCGGCAATATCGCCGGCCACTATCCCGGCATGAGCAACGTCACCGTGCTGTCAAAATGGATCGCCGAGCAGTTCGATCCCACTCTGAGCTGGAAGGATGTCGAGTGGATCAAGAGCTTGTGGCCCGGCAAGCTCGTCCTCAAGGGCATTCTCGATCTCGAGGACGCCCGCATTGCCGCCAAGACCGGCGCCGCGGCACTCGTCGTCTCCAATCACGGCGGCCGTCAGCTCGATGGCGCGCCATCCTCGATCTCCATGCTGCCGGCGATCGCCGACGCCGTCGGCGCCGAGATCGAGGTGATATTCGACGGCGGCATCCGTTCCGGCCAGGATATTCTGCGCGCGATTGCGCTCGGTGCGCGTTCATGCATGAGCGGCCGCGCCTACATCTACGGTCTTGGCGCTGCCGGGCAGGCGGGGGTTGCCCGTGCCATCGAGATCATGCGCAACGAGCTCGATATCAGCATGGCGCTCGCCGGGATCACCAGCATCGCCGGCGTCGATCGCCGCGCGATCGCCCAAATGTAGGTTTCTCCTGCCGGCGGGTCGCGTTTACCGGTCATGAACCGTGTTCGCTCACCCGGCGTCAACCTTATGAACTTATGAAAGCGCCCGGATCGAACCTATTCGCGGCCGGTGCGTTCTAACCGGCGGGGCGGGGGAGCTGTCGCGCAGAATCCTCGCCGTAACGCGGCCGAATACGGTCGCCTGGAGGAGGAAAGCATGCGCAAGATTCTCATCGCAGCAGCAATCGTTTCGATGACCGCCACCCTGGCCGCGCCCGGCGCCCGCGCCGACATGGTCGGGGCCGCAGCCGGCGCCGGCACCGGTCTTCTGGTCGCCGGTCCTCCCGGCGCCGTGGTCGGCGGCGTGGTCGGCGCGGTTTGGGGCAAGCCGTTCTGGGGCCCCTCGATCAGCCGGGGCCATTGCTGGACCGACAACAATTTCCACCGGCACTGCAGCCGGCATTGGCATTGAGCAGCATCCTCCCCCGTTTTTACGAGGGAGGATGACTATTCTTCCTTGTAGCCATAGGCCTGCGCATTGCCGGTTGCGCCGTAATACTTGTACGGCAAGAATTTTCCCGACATTGCGATCCTGACCCGATCGCCTTTGGGATCGGGCTGGCGCTCCAGCGCGAGATCGAAATCGATCGCCGACATGATGCCGTCGCCGAACTCTTCCTCGATCAGCACCTTCAAGGCCGGGCCGTTGACCATCACCAGCTCGTAGAACCTATAGATCAGGGGATCGGTCGGCGGCATCGGCGAGCCGCGGTTCGGCACCTCGTTGAGGAGCGCCTGCTCGGTCTTGCTCAAGCCGAACAGTTCGGCAGCCTTCGCCGCTTGCGGCTTGGTCAGCTTCATCTGGCCGAGGATGGCGCCAGTGATCAGCACCGGCGACATGCCGCCGACTTCGCCGCAGATATATTTCCAGGTCCAGCCCTTCTCGCGCTTGATGTCGAGAAGCTTCTCGGTGAGTTCGGCTCGCGTCATGGGACGATCTCCTTCGCTCCGGTGTGCCCAAATAACGAGCAAATGCCGTGCCAGAAATCGTCACGATTTTACGGCGCGCTGCCGCCAACGTTCATGGCGGGCTGGCGCCACCCTGGCCGACATTGATGCGGCCGACGGCGAAGCTGCCGTCGGGCTGTCTTGTCGCTGCGTTGACCGTGAAAGCGGCCCCCGGCTTGATGGCGCTCAGATCCGCGATCTCATAGCGCACCACCGGCACATCCGCCGGCACCAGGATTTTCTGCTGGCCGCCCTTGTAGGCGAGGGTGATCACGGGGCCGTTCACGCCGGTGACGGTCGCGCCGACCGTGCCGTTGGTCATGGTGCTGGTCGGGCCATGGGTCCAGGGGTGGACACCCTCGCCGGTGCCGCGCATCGACGCCGCAAAGATGTGCACTTCAATCGCCTTCTGCTTGCCGTCCGGCTGCGACATGGCTCCGCTGCCGACGAAGTCGCCCGGTTTGATGTCGGAAAGCGACGCTTTGACTATCGCGACCACCATGACCTTGTCGGCGAGGTCGAGCTTAAGTGCGGCGTCCTTATCCGACTTCGCCATGACCGTGTGGCCGTCGATCTTTTCGATGGTGCCGCGCAGGCGCACGGTCGGCGGCTGTTGCGCCAGCGCCGCCGCCGTCGCGGCGAGCGCCGCGACCAGCGTGACGGCAGTCCGGAACCCGATGGTTCTCACGGCAAGCCCGGGGATTGCGGCGTTACCGCCACACGCCGTAATCGCCGAACGAGACATTGGGCGCTGCCAGCGTCCCATCATCGAGTTTCTTCGCGGCGAAAATGAAGATTTTCTGCCCGGGCTTGAGGTCCGCCAGCGTCGCCTTCTTGATGGTCACGATCTCTGCGCTCGGCGGCACGACAATTTTCTTCTCGCCGTCCTTGTATTTCACCGTGAGCGTTTCACCGTCCGTGCTCGTGACCTGATCAGCCACGGTGGCATTCGTCATCGTGCTGTGAGGCAAGTCCCAGTTCGAGAAACCTTCGGGCGGGTGCACGGCCGGCGGAAAGATGAGGATCGCCGTGGCCCGTTGGCTGCCGTCGGGCTGCGGAGTGGCAGTTATGGCGAGGTACGAGCCTTGCTTGATGTCGGAGAGAGCCGCCTTGACGACCTCGTTCACCGGCGCGTTGTCGGCAAGCTTGATCTTCATCTCCGTGCCGTCGCGCGATTTTGCCGTCAGCATGGCACCATCGACGCTCTCGATGGTGGCGCGGACGCGAACCGTTTGCGGCGCCTGGGCCGCGGCAAGCGACGCCACAAAGAGACACGCAAAGCCGGCTACCACCGTCAGCTTGAATGGGTTCATCGTCAATCCTCCCAACGCGCCCCGCTTCTAGGATACGGCGTAATAACCCCCGGTGCGCGAGCTTATTCCGGCGGCTTCGCTTGCGTATGGCTAAGATCGGCCTCGAGCAGTGCACGTAGTTCCGCGGTCACTTCGGGCCTTGTGCCGAACCAACGCGCGAAGCCGCCAACGGCCTGATGCATCAGCATGCCAAGCCCGTCGGCGGTGCGAAGTTCCTGCGCCCGCGCGGTACGAAGGAGCGGCGTTACGAGCGGCCAATAAACCAGATCGGCGACGATGGCGTGACGGCGCAGCCGCCCAATATCCAGCGCCAGTTCCGGTTGCCCGGGCATGCCGAGCGTCGTGGTATTGACGACGAGTGCCGCATCGTCGAGCGCGGCATGGCGTGCGTCCCAGCGGATCGGCTGAACGCCAGCACCGAAACGCTCGCCCAAGGCCTTGGCGCGGCGTTCGGTCCGATTGGCGACAACAACGCGATCGATGCCGCGTTCCAGGAGCGCATAAACGACCGCACGTGCCGCGCCACCGGCGCCGAGCACGACAGCTTTGTCGGCGCCGCGATCCCAACCCGGCGCGCAAGCGTCGAGATTGTTCAAGAAGCCTTCGACATCGGTGTTGGTCGAATGCAGTACGCCATCGTCGAGCCACAGCGTATTGGCCGCGCCGACGGCGCGGGCGCGGTCGTCGGGCTGCGAGGCGGCAAGCGCCGTTTCCTTGTGCGGCACCGTGACGTTGGCGCCGACATAGCCGTGCGCCGCGAGCGACTGCACGAAGGCACGGAAACGATCGGGCGGGACCGCCTCGCTCCGGTATTCGCCGGCGATGCCATAACGCCTGAGCCAGTAATTATGAATAAGCGGCGAGCGCGAATGTCCGATCGGCCAGCCGATGACGCAGGCGGCGCGCGCCGGCGCGGTCACTTCTCATCCGCCACGGTGTTGCGCAACATGCCGATCTCCGGGCATTCGACCTCGATGGTGTCGCCGGGCTTGAGCCAGACCGGCGGATCGGATTTCGTCTTCTTCACCGGCGTTCCGGTGCAGATGACGTCGCCGGCCTTGAGCGTCATGAAGCTCGTCGTATAGGCGATGATGTCGGCGAACGAGAAGATCATGCTCGCGGTGGTGTCGTCCTGTGTCACCTCGCCGTTCTTGCGCACGGTGAGATGCAGCGGCTTGGTCAGGTTGAACTCAGTCTGGATCCACGGGCCGATGCCGCCGGAAGCGTCGAAATTCTTGCCTTGGGTGACATTGAACTGGCCGTGGCGCGTCCAGTCGCGGATGGTGCCCTCGTTGGCGAGCGTGATGCCGCCGATCATCTCGAGCGCGCGGTCCTTGGCGACATGCTTGCAGTCGCGGCCGATGACGATGGCGATTTCGCCTTCGTAGTCGAGTTGCTCGGAGATTTTCGGCCGGATCAGGTTCTGCCCCGAGCCGACCAGTGAATTCGGCGCACGGTAGAACATGCTCGGATATTTCGGGGTGTTGGTGACATTATAATCCGCGCCGCGGTTGGCGTAATTGATGCCGATGCAGAGGATTTTTTCCGGCGCCGGCAGCGGCGCCAAGAGTTCGACTTCGGCGAGCGTCACATCGGGGCGCACGCCGGTCGCGGCGGCCTTGGCCTGATCGATCGCCTGGGCGCGGAACACCTCGCTGAGCGTCTGGAAGCGGTGCAGCCGCGGGCGCAGGTCGACGATGCCCTCGCCGACGACCGCGCCGAAGCTTGGCCGGCCGCGCAACGCATAGCTAGCAAAACGCATGTCAAATCCCCCGAATGAGCTGGATCGATGTGTTAGAAGTCGCCGCCCCAACCGTCAACGGGGCGCGGAGGAGGGGGGATGAAGGCGCTGTTCCTCGACTGCAACGACCAGCTGGCGCCGGTGTGGGAGCGGGTCTTCCGCTCCGGCGATCCGGCGATCGACGTCAACCGCAAGCCATTTGCGACCGACGACCTGCCGCGGCTCCTCGACGGCTACGATATCGCCATCGACGACCACTCCTACATGCCGACGCCGCTGGTCGAGCAGTGCGCCGCGCTCAAGCACATCGTCTTCCTCGGCACCGGGCCGGCAAGCTACATGAGCCTCGCCGACATGGCGGCGCGCGGCATCAAGGTCCACACCATCCGCAACTACGGCGACACCGCGGTAGCCGAACACGCCGTCGCTCTTCTGTTCGCCGCCTGCCGAGATATCGCGCGCATGGATCGCGAAGTGCGCGCCGGCACCTGGACGCCGCATGAGGGCGTGCAGCTTCTCGGCAAGACGCTCGGCGTGATCGGGCTCGGCGGCATCGGCCGCGAGGTTTTGCGCATCGGCAAAGGCCTGGGCATGGAAGTGATCGCCTGGAACCGCACGCCGCAGCCCGGCGCGCCTCTCGTGCCGCTCGACGAGCTGTTGGCGCGCTCGGATGCGATCTCGATGAACCTGACGCTCAACGACGAGACCTGCGGCTTTCTCGGAGCCGAACAGTTCGCGCGCATGAAGCCGGGCGTGATTTTCGTCAATACCGCGCGCGCCGCGCTGGTCGATCAGACGGCCTTCGTCGAGGCGCTGCGCTCGCGCCGCATCCGCCACGCCGGCCTTGATGTCTTCCACGCCGAGCCGCTCAAGCCCGATAATCCGCTGGCGCGCATGGATAATGTCACGCTCACCTCCCATGCCGCCTTCCGCACGCTCGAAGCCTCGATGACTTTGCTGCGGCGCGCCATCGACATCGTGCGGGATATCGTCGACAATAACCAATAAGATGTGGGGAAATTCCCGGTCGGTCATGAGCGAGCGCACTCTCGACATCGCCCTGCGCGTCAACGGCGAGGACGTGCGCGAGCGCGTCGAGGCCCGCAAAACCCTGGTCGATTTCCTGCGCGACGATCTGGGCCTGACCGGCAGCCATATCGGCTGCGAGCACGGCGTCTGCGGCGCCTGCTCGGTGCTGGTCGATGGCGACGTGGTGCGCGGCTGCCTGGTGCTGGCTGCGCAATGCGACGGCGCCGAGGTCCAAACCATCGAAGGACTGTCGGATTCCGGCGCCATCGCCGACCTGCAGGACGCGTTCCAACGGCGGAACGCGCTGCAATGCGGCTTCTGCACTCCCGGTATGTTGATCAGCGCGCAGGCGCTTCTGGCGCGCCTCGGCGTGCCGAGTCGTGATATGATCCGCGAACACATATCCGGCAATTACTGCCGCTGTACCGGCTATCAGGCCATCGTCGACGCCATCGAAGCAATCGCCCGGCAACGGGCGGAAAAGGCAGGCTCCCCATGAACGAACACGCCAATCCGCAAAGCTTGTCGGAACGCGCCGACGCGCTGGAAGAACGGATGATGCACGAGCTCGGCGAACGCATCGCCACCAAGTCCACGCTGTTCAACAGCGCCGACGGCAAGGTCGAAATGCCGAGCGGTCCGGCGCTCAAAGCCGCGAACCCGGACAAATATTTCCTGATGGGCGCCGATCCGCGGCTGCCGAAAATGCCGGCGAAACCGACGCTGATCGACTTCTTCAATAACCGCTTCGCCTCGCTCAATCATCTTCTGCAGAGCGCGACCCATGCGCTCAAGGGCGGTCACAGCGAGAAGGTGGTGCTGGCCTGTCTGCTGCACGATATCGGCGTGGCGAGCTTCATCCGCTGCGACCACGGCTATTGGGGCGCCCAGATGATCGAGCCCTATGTCGACGAGGAAGTGAGCTGGGCGGTGCGCACGCACCAAGCGCTGCGCTTCTTTCCCGATCCGTCGGTCGGCTACGAATATCCGAAAATGTATATCGACTATTTCGGCGCCGACTATAAGCCGGAGCCTTACATCGTCGCCGAATACGAGCGCGCCAAGAAACACAAATATTACATGACCTCGCGGTTGATCTGCGTGAACGACATCTATTCGTTCGATCCCAACGCCAAGGTCGACTTGAACGACTTCGTCGACATCATCGGCCGCAACTTCCGGCAGCCCGAGGAAGGCCTCGGCTTCGACAATTCGCCGTCAGCGCATATGTGGCGCACGCTGATGTGGCCGACGCGATTCCTCTAGCGGCATGAAGATCGCCGACGACCAGCCGTCCGGCCTCACCGCGCTCGATCGGCCGAATTCCTATATCGGCCGTTCGGTGCCGCGGCCTAATCTGGCGCGGCTGACGCAAGGCCGCGGCCAATACGTCAGCGACGTCGTGCTGCCGCGCATGGTGCATGTCGCTTTCGTGCGCTCGCCGCATGCGCATGCGCGCATCAAAAGCATCGACGCGGTCGCGGCCAAGAAAGCGCCCGGTGTCGTCGCCGTCGTCACCGGCGCCGAGCTTGCCGCCGTGATCACGCCCTGGGTCGGTGTGCTCACGCATCTCAAAGGCCTCAAATCGGCGCCGCAGCATGCCATCGCCGTCGAGCGCGCCTGCTGGCAGGGCGAGGCGGTCGCCGCCGTGGTGGCGAAGAGCCGCGCCGCCGCCGAGGATGCCTGCGCGCTGATGGAAGTGGATTACGAGCCGCTGCCGGCGGTGACTGATCCGGAAACCGCGCTCGAGACCACGACGCCGATCATCCATCCCGCGCTTGGCGACAATCTCACCTTCGAGCGCGTGCTCAATGTCGGCGAGCCCGACAAGGGCTTTGCCGCAGCCGATGCGGTGGTCGAGACGACATTCATCTTCGGCCGCCATACCGGTGTCACCAATGAGTCGCGCGCCATCGTGGCCGACTGGAATCCGGGCGAGCAGCGCTTGACCGTCTATCAGGGCACCCAGGCGCCGCACATGATGCAGAACCTGTTCGCCAAGCATCTTAATCTCGAAGAGCACCAGGTGCGCGTCGTCACCAAGGACGTCGGCGGCTCTTTCGGCATCAAAGTGCATGTCTATGCCGACGAAATGGCGGCGGCGGCGCTGGCGAAACTCCTCAAGCGCCCGGTCAAATTCGTCGCCGACCGCTTGGAAAGCTTCGTCACCGACATCCATGCGCGCGATCACCGCGTCAAAGCCAGGATCGGCGTCAAGCGCGACGGCACCATCACCGCCTTCGAGATCGACGACCTCACCGGCATCGGACCCTATTCGGTCTATCCGCGCACCAGCGGCATCGAAGCCAACCAGGTCGTCAATCTGGTCGGCGGGCCCTACACCTGCCCGAACTACCGCGCCCGCGCCCGCGTCGTGTTCCAGAATAAAAATGTGATGTGCCAGTATCGCGCTGTCGGCCATCCGATCGCCACCGCGGTGACCGAAGGGCTCGTCGATCTCGCCGCGGCGAAGATCGGCATGGATCCCGCCGCGCTGCGCCGGCGCAATCTGTTTCCCGACGGCAAATATCCGGCCGTGAGCGCCGCCGGGCTCAAATTCGAAGGCCTGTCGCATCACGCCTCGCTCGACAAGATTCTGAAAATGATGGACTACGAAGCGCTGCGCGCCGAGCAGGCGCGCTTGCGCGAATGCGGCGTGCATCGCGGCATCGGCTTTGCCTCCTTCATCGAAGTGACCAATCCGTCGGCGGCGTTCTACGGCGTTGGCGGCGCGCGCATCTCCTCGCAGGACGGCGCCACGGTGCGGCTCGACGCCACCGGCTCGGTGTTCGTGCATTCCGGCGTCACCGAGCAGGGGCAGGGCGCGGAGTCGGTGCTGGCGCAGTGCTTCGCCACCGCGTTCGGCGTGCCGATCGCGCGCGTGCGCGTCATTACCGGCGATACCGACAACACGCCCTATGGCGGCGGCACCTGGGCGTCGCGCGCCGCCGGCATCGGCGGCGAGGCGGCATGGCAGGCCGGCAAGGCGTTGCGCGACAACGTGCTCGCAGCCGCGGCCTCGATCCTGCAAGCCGATCCCAAGGCACTCGACATCAGGAACGGCCTCGTCGTCGATGCGGACACAGGGCGAGAACGCATGGGCCTCGATGAAGTGGCGCGCATCGTCTATTTCCGCCCCGACACGCTGCCGCCCGGCTTCCAGGCCGAATTCGCGGTGACGCGGCATTACGTGCCGCGCGCCTGGCCGTTCGCCTTCACCAACGGCGTGCAGGCATCGTATCTCGAGGTCGATATTCGCACCGGCGCGGTCAATTTGCTCAAGCACTGGTGTGTCGAGGACAGCGGCACCGTGATCAATCCGCAGCTCGTCGACGAGCAGATCCGCGGCGGCATCGTGCAGGGCATCGGCGCCGTGTTGTTCGAGCATTGCCTCTACGACGAGGCCGGCCAGCTCC
>Ga0335081_10016681_pt1 | contig 11895 bp, 17 predicted proteins | sample Lox_Sample_35_FD_206713 | JGI IMG/M metagenome (GOLD analysis project Ga0335081, IMG submission 206713) | Soil microbial communities from Loxahatchee National Wildlife Refuge, Florida, United States - Lox_Sample_3.5 | ecosystem: Environmental > Terrestrial > Soil > Wetlands | place: USA... | reverse complement strand
CGAACAATGCCTTCTCACCCATCGCAGGCTCCTGACTATGAACCTGCCCCATCGAATCACAGACTTCAGCCTCGATGGTACCTATAAATTGTCAGGCTCTGAGCTGGCGCCCGCAGCGCGCCTGTCGAAGGACGCACGGCAATGATCCCGGCATCACACCTCGATACAGAGGCAGGTCAGCGGGGCGCCGAAGCGACGCGGCGCAGGATGGTGCGATCCTCGACCAGAACAGCGCCGGCCGCTTCGACCCGGCGCAGCACATCGGCGGCGCCGGCGTCGCTCGCCAGGCGCTCGCGATAGCGCTCATAGGCGGCGAGGCTCTCGAAATCGAGCAGCGCCAGCGCCGCATTGGTGGGGCCGGCGAATTTCGTCGGCAGATAGTACTGCGCGGCAAGCGCGCCGCAGCGCACGGCATGCGCCGGCACTTCGCGCGCATAAGCCTCGAACTCGGTGAGCTTTCCGGCGTCGAGGGTGTAGCGGATCGCAAGCGTCAGCATGGCAGCGGCTCCTTGGGCATGAGAGGCGATGCCCTTTTTTTAACGCGGTCGCGTCACACGATGTTTCGGAGAAGATCGTAATGTCGTTTCGCTGACGGAGGCTTGGGCCGAGACCCACCCTCGTGATAGGCTCGACCGCGCGAGGGGGTCTCTTTCGGAGAGAGGCCATGGAGGACGCAACTTTCTGGCGCGAGCAGGGGGCGAAGTTCCGCCGTCGGGCGGAAACGAACGAGGACCCTGCGCTTAGGGCGGAGCTGGCCGAGCTTGCCGAGATCTGCGAAGAGGTCGCGGCCGAGATCGAAGATCGCGCCCCGGCGGGGTGATCAGCGCGGCGCCGCGAAGAGCCAGCGTGAAAATGTGACGGCAACGACGGCACCTGTCGCCTGCGCCAGGAGAAATGCCGGGACGCTGGCTGGCGCGATGCCGGCGAAGCTGTCGTTCAGGGCGCGCGCCAAGGTCACCGCGGGATTGGCGAAGGATGTCGACGCGGTGAACCAATAGGCGGCGGTGATATAGGCCGCGACCGCCGCCGCGATGCTCGCCGGGAAATGCCGCTTACCGCTTTCGATCACGAAAACGAGACTCCGCAAGGATGCTGCGCGCCGAGTTGCCGGTGCAGAGGAAAAGGACGTTATAGACGCGCTCGCTCACGCGGCGCAGCCGCAGCTCTTGGCTTCGGCCTTCTCGGTCGCGGGCTCACCGCAACACGCAGCGGTCGCCGCGCCGAGCTGCTCGAGCGCCTCGCTCTCGCCATAGACGGTGCTCTCGCCCGATGTCAGGAAGGTTTCCCAGGGCAACCCTTGCGGATCGGCGATCCATTGCTTTTCCGATTGGGCATAGCAGCAGGTGACGGCGCCCGAGTCGAGAATGGGGCGCTCGGCACGTTTCAGCCGGTCGTAGACTTCGGCGAGCTCGGCTTTGTCCTCGACCTGGATCCCGAGATGCGACAGCCCGGCGGCGCGGCCGCGTTGGGAGATGGCGAAATTTACGCGGGGATCGTCGAGCATCCATTTCGCGTAATCGGGCTTGAGCACGGTCGGCTCGGCAGCAAACAGCGTCGCGTAGAAGCGAACGGATTGCTCCAGATCCTCAACGGCGACGTGGACGTGCAGGCGCTTCATGGCGTGAGGCTCCATCGGTCATGGTTTCGGGGGGTGGTGCGGCGGCGATGCCGCAGCGGGCCGGGTCGCCGCGGCAGCAATTCTCGGTGAGGTAGGCGACGAGGCCGGTCATCGTCGCGAAATTGGCGGCATAAATGATCGAGCGGCTCTCGCGCCGCGCTGAAACGAGGCGCGCCTGCTTCAACTGCGCCAAGTGAAAGGAAAGCGTCGGCAAGGGCAGGCCGAGGCGCTCGGCGATCCTTCCGGCCGGCAGCCCCTCCGGCCCCGTCTCGACCAGCAGGCGATGGATGTCGAGCCGCGTCTCCTGAGCGAGCGCGGCAAGGGCGGTGATGGCGACGTCATTTTCCATATTTCCAAATATATGGAAATAATGCGGCCCTGTCAAGCCCGCCGCGCGAGGGTCGCGTGGCTACCGTCACGATCACGTGACCCGCGCCGCCGGACAAATCACCGTTTCGCCACGATTCCATCGAATTCGGGTCGCATTCCCGGTGTCTCTTACAGGGGCGCGAGATGAATCGGCTCGTCTCCGTTCTTCGCAAGCGGTCATTCCCCCCGACCGCATATTGAGACGGCCCCGGCTCCCTCCCCCCGCCGGGGCCGTCGCTTTTTGCGGGAAGCCGCTGGCCGCTAATGGCATGATCCGGCCCCGCCATGCCCAACCCTTCGCCTTCCGTACCGCCGCTCGGCTTTGCCGGGCTGGGACTCGCCTGCCGCCGCGGCGAGCGGCTGGTTTTCGCCGGGCTCGATTTCGCGCTGCCGCCGGGCGGGGCGCTGCTGCTGACCGGCCCCAACGGCAGCGGCAAGTCGAGCCTGCTGCGGCTGATGGCCGGGCTCACCCGGCCCGAAGCGGGGCGTCTCGCCTGGAACGGCGCGCCCATCGCCGACGACCCTGCGGCGCATCGCGCCCGCCTCCACTTCATCGGCCATCAGGACGCCTTGAAGCCGGTGCTGACCGTGGCCGAGACCCTCGCCTTCTGGGCCGGGATGCGCGGCGGCGCCGATGTCGCGGCCGGGCTCCAGCGCTTCCGCCTGGCGGCGCTGGCGGAATGGCCGTGCCGGCTGCTGTCGGCCGGGCAGCGGCGACGGCTGGCGCTGGCGCGGTGCGTGGCGAGCCCGGCGCCGCTCTGGCTCCTCGACGAGCCCGCCAACGGCCTCGACACCGAGGCGCTCGCCGACCTCCTCGCCGCCATCGCCGAGCATCGGGCGGCGGGCGGCGCGGTGGCGCTGTCGACGCATGCAAAGCTGCCGCTGGCGGCCGCCGAGGAGCTGTCGCTGGCGGGTTTCGCCCGGCGGGCGGCGTGAGCGCCTTCCGCCGGCTCGTGCTGCGCGATCTGCGCCTGGCGTTCCGGCAAGGCGGCGACGCGGCGATGGTGGTGGGGTTCTTCGTCCTTACCATCGTGCTCTTCCCGTTCGGCGTCGGACCGGAGCCGGCGCTGCTCGCGCGCATCGCCGCCGGCATTCTCTGGGTGACAGCGCTGCTGGCGGCGCTGCTGTCGCTGGAGCGGCTCTTCCAGGCAGATTGGGAGGATGGCAGCCTCGAAGCGCTGGCGCTGATGCCGCTGCCGCTCGAAGCGCAAGTACTGGCGAAGTGCCTCGCGCACTGGCTGGTGACGGGTTTGCCGCTGACCTTGGTGGCGCCGCTTCTCGGCCTGCTGCTGCACCTCGAGGCCGCGGGCTATCCCGTGCTGGTGCTGAGCCTGCTGCTGGGCACGCCCAGCCTCAGCCTCATCGGCGCCATCGGCGCGGGCCTCAGCCTCGGCGCGCGGCGCGGCGGCGTGCTCTTGTCGCTGCTGGTGCTGCCGCTCTATATCCCGATCCTGATCTTCGGCGTCGCGGCGGTCGAGGCGAGCATCGGCGGTTTCGCCGCCCGGCCGCATCTGTTGCTGCTGGGTGCCTTCCTCGCCGGCGCCTTGCCGCTGGCACCGCTCGCCGCCGCCGCGGCGCTGCGCCAGGCCTTGGAATAGGAGCCTGAGATTGCAGGAAGTTCACACGGCGCGGCGGCAGAACTGCGTTAGACATTTGCGGTAGATCAAGGCTATCGGCCCCGGAATTCAGTATCGACAGCGCCCATGCACCGCTTCGCCAATCCTGCCCGCTTCATGCGCCTCAGCGCGGCGATCTTGCCCTGGACCGCGGCGCTTGCGGTGGCGTTGCTGGGCCTCGGCATCTATCTCGCCCTCTTCGTCGCGCCACCCGATTACCAGCAGGGCGAGGCGGTGCGCATCATGTATGTGCATGTGCCCGCCGCCTGGCTCGCGAGCTTCGTCTATGCGCTGGTCGCGCTGATGAGCGCCGTCGCGCTCATCTGGCGCCACCCGCTCGCCGACATCGCGGCGCAAAGCGCGGCGCCGCTCGGTGCCGGCTTCACCTTGCTCTGCCTCGTCACCGGCTCGCTCTGGGGCGCGCGCATGTGGGGCACCTGGTGGGTCTGGGATGCGCGCCTCACCTCGGTGCTGGTGCTGTTCTTCCTCTATCTCGGCTATATCGCGCTGGTGAACGCCTTCGACGAGCCCGGCCGCGGCGCGCGCGCCGGCGCCATCCTGGCGCTGGTCGGTGTCGTCAACCTGCCGATCATCAAATTCTCCGTCGATTGGTGGAACACGCTGCATCAGCCGGCGAGCGTCTTCCGCCTCGGCGGGCCGACGATCGCCGCCGCGATGCTCTGGCCGCTGTTGATCATGGCGCTGGGCTACACACTGCTCTTCGCAGCCTTGCTGATGGTGCGCATGCGCACGGCCCTGCTCGCGGCGAAACTGCGCGCGCTCCGCCTCGCCGAGGTCGAGCGCGAGGCCGCCAGCTTGATGCCGCAGCAGCAGACGGCGCTGTCGTGACCACCGCGGTGATGACTTATCTCGCCATGGGCGGCTATGCCGCTTATGTCTGGCCGGCCTATGGCGTCACTTTGCTGGTGCTGGGCGGGCTCACGCTCTGGTGCGTCGGCGCTTATCGCCGCCGCCAACGCGAGCTCGAGCGGCAGCAGCGCGAGAGCGGACGATGATACGCAAGCGCCGGCGTCTTATCGCCGTGCTCGCCGGCCTCGGCATGCTCGGCCTCGCCACCGGCCTCGTGCTCAGCGCCTTCAGCGACAATCTCGTCTTCTTCTACAGCCCGACCGATCTCAAGGAGAAACCGGCGCCGCGCGGCCGCGAGCTGCGCATCGGCGGCCTCGTCGAAGCGGCGAGCCTGCGCCATGAAAGCGACGGCAAGACGGTCGAGTTCCGCGTCACCGACGGCAAGAGCGACGTCCCCGTCACCTATAGCGGCGCGCTGCCCGATCTCTTCCGCGAGGGCCAGGGCGTCGTCGTCGAAGGCAAGCTCGACAACGCCGGCGCATTCCGCGCCGACACCGTCCTTGCCAAGCATGACGAGCGCTACATGCCGCGCGAGGTGGTGGAGGCGCTGAAGAAATCCGGCCATTGGCAGGAAGGCGCGGCGCAGCCGCAAGGCGAGGCGCAGCGATGATCGTCGAGCTCGGCCATTACGCCCTCATCCTCGCGCTGATGCTGGCGCTGCTGCAATCGACGGTGCCGCTCGTCGGCGCGGCGCGGCGCAATCTCGCTTGGATGACCTTGGGGCGGAGCACGGCGGTGGCGCAGTTCCTGCTCATCGCCTTCGCCTTTGCCGCGCTCATCAACGCCTATGTCACCTCGGATTTCTCGGTGGCGAATGTTGCCGAGAACAGCAGCGTGGAGAAGCCGCTGCTCTATCAGATCACCGGCGTCTGGGGCAACCACGAGGGTTCGATGATCCTCTGGGTGTTCATCCTGTCGCTGTTCGGCGCCGCCGTCGCCTGGTTCGGCAACAACCTGCCGCCGGCGCTGCGCGCCCGCGCGCTGGCGGTGCAGGGGATGATCGGCACCGGGTTCCTGCTCTTCATCCTGCTCACCTCCGACCCGTTCCGGCGGCTGGTGCCGGCGCCGCTCGAAGGGCAAGGCCTCAACCCCGTGCTGCAGGATCCCGGCCTCGCCTTCCATCCGCCGTTCCTCTATCTCGGCTATGTCGGCTTTTCCGTCGCCTTCTCCTTTGCCGTGGCTGCGCTCATCGAAGGCCGCGTCGACGCCGCCTGGGCGCGCTGGGTGAGGCCCTGGACGCTCGCCGCCTGGTGTGCGCTCACCATCGGCATCGCCATGGGCAGCTGGTGGGCCTATTACACGCTGGGCTGGGGCGGCTGGTGGTTTTGGGATCCGGTCGAGAACGCCTCCTTCATGCCTTGGCTCGCCGGCACGGCGCTGCTGCATTCGGCGATCGTCGTGGAAAAACGCGACGCGCTGAAGAGCTGGACCATCCTGCTCGCCATCGTCACCTTTTCGCTGTCGCTCATCGGCACTTTCCTGGTGCGCTCGGGCGTGCTCACTTCGGTGCATGCCTTTGCCGTCGATCCGGCGCGCGGCAGCTTCATCCTGCTGCTGCTGGTCATTGCCATCGGCGGCTCGCTCGCGCTCTATGCCTGGCGTGCGCCGCAGCTCAAAGGCGGCGGCCTCTTCGCGCCGATCTCGCGCGAGGGCGCGCTGGTGCTCAACAATCTCCTGCTCTGCACCGGCTGCGCCACGGTGTTCCTCGGCACGCTCTATCCGCTCTTCTCCGACGCCATCGGCGGGCCGAAGCTGTCGGTGGGCTTTCCCTTCTTCGACCGCACCTTCGTGCCGCTGATGGTACCGGTGCTCGTCGCGGTCGCGGCGGGGCCGCTGCTCGCCTGGAAGCGCGGCGATCTTCGCGGCGCGCTGCAGCGGCTCTGGCTGGCGCTGGCCGGCAGCGCACTCGTCGTGCTGGCGGGGCTCTATGTGACGGCGGGCGGGCCGATGCTGGCGGTTTTGGGGCTCGGCCTCGCCGCCTGGGTCTTTCTTGGCGCGGCCGTCGAATGGAGCGAGCGCGTGCGGCTCGGCCGTGCGCCGCTCGCCGACAGCATTCGCCGCGCCCGCACCATGCCGCGCGCAGCGCATGGCATGACGCTCGCGCATATCGGGCTCGCCGTCACCGTCGCCGGCATCGCTGCCTCCGCCTGGCAGCAGGAGCGCATCGAGGTGGTGCGGCCCGGTGGAACGGTCGCGCTCGCCGGCTATGTGCTGCGCCTCGACGAGGTCGGGAAGCAGCCGGGGCCGAACTTCACCGCCGACCGCGCCGACATCACGGTGAGCCGGAAGGGCGAGACCATCGCCGTCATGCATCCGGAGAAGCGCTTCTTTCCGCTGCAGCAGATGTCGACGAGCATGACCGCGATCCACACCAATCTGCTCGCCGATCTCTATGTCGCGCTCGGCGACAGCGACGGCAAAGGCGGCTGGACGCTGCGCGCTTATTGGAAGCCGCTGGTGCCGTGGATCTGGATCGGCGCGGTGCTCATGTCCGGCGGCGGCATTGTCAGCCTCAGCGACCGGCGCTGGCGCATCGGCATCGCCGCCCGCGCCCGTGCCGCGCGCGCGGCGCAGCCGGCGGAGTGAGCCCATGTTGGTGAGCATGGGTGCGCGCGCTACCCCCCTCCCTGCCCTCCCCCTCAAGGGGGGAGGGGCGACCTTTGCTTGCAACACCAGGAAAACCCCCTCCCCCCTTGAGGGGGAGGGTTGGGGTGGGGGGTGCCGCGTGCACGAAGCCGCCCCATGAAGCGCGCACTCTACCTTCTGCCGGCGATCCTCTTCTTGCTGCTTGCCGGGTATTTCGCTCTGGCGCTGCGGTCGGGGCGCGATCCTTCGTTGCTGCCCTCGGCGCTCATCGACAAGCCGGCGCCGGATTTCGCCCTCGCCGGGTTCGACGGTGCGCCGGGGCTGTCGCTGACCGCGCTCAAGGGCCAGGTGGCGCTGGTCAATTTCTTCGCCTCGTGGTGCGTGCCGTGCCGCGCCGAGCAGCCGCTGCTGATGCGCCTTGCCGATCAGGAGCATGTGCCGGTCTATGGCATCGCCTACAAGGACAAGCCCGCAGACACCAAGCATTTCCTCGACCAGCTCGGCGATCCCTATCGCCAGATCGGCCTCGACGAAAGCGGCCGCACGGCGATCGATTTCGGCGTCTATGGCGTGCCCGAGACCTATCTCATCGACAAGAGCGGGCATATCCGCTTCCGCTTCGTCGGACCGATCACCGCCGAGGCGCTGGAGCGTGAGCTGCTGCCGCGGCTGAAGCAGCTCGGCGCGTCATGAAGCGCTTCGGGCTCCTCCTGCTGATGCTGATGGCGCTCGGCGGCGTGGCGCACGCGGTCGAGCCGGCCGAGCGTCTCGCCGATCCCGCGCTCGAGGCGCGGGCCCGCGCCATCGGCAGCGAGCTGCGTTGCCTCGTCTGCCAGAACGAGTCGATCGAGGACAGCAACGCCGATCTCGCCCATGATCTGCGCGTGCTGCTGCGCCAGCGGATCGCCGCCGGCGATAGCGACCAGCAGGCGATCGATTTCATCGTCCAGCGCTACGGACAATTCGTGCTGCTGAAACCGCGGCTCGAGCCGGCAACCTATGCGCTGTGGTTCGGGCCGCCAGCGGTGCTGGTTCTCGCCATGATCGCCATCGCGCTCAATCTGCGCCGGCGCCGCGACCAGGCCGAGGCGCGGCCCGCGCCGCTCGACGATGCGGAACGGCAGCGCCTCGCGAAGCTGCTGTCGGAGGAGAGCTGATGCTGCTGGCCGTGGCGCTGGCGGTGATGACGCTCGTCATCGTCGCGACCGTGGTGCTGCCGCTGATGCGCGGCGCCCGCGCGGCGCCCGAGCGCAGCCAGTTCGATCGCGCCGTCTATCGCGACCAGTTGCGCGAGCTCGAGCGCGACCGGGCGCGCGGGCTCATCGACGCGGGCGAAGCGGCGACGGCGCGGCTCGAAATCGAGCGCCGGTTGCTCGCGACCGAGAGGACGAGCGAGCCGGCCGCGAGCGGCAGCGGCGGCAGCCCGGTTCTCGCCATCGCGCTGGCGCTCCTCCTGCCGACGGCGGCGGTTCTCGCCTATCTCGCGCTGGGCGCGCCGGGCGTGCCGGATGAGCCTTACGCCGCGCGCGGGCCGGAGCGCGCGCTCGCCGCCGCCAACGGCCATGCCGACATGGAAAAGACCGCCGATGCGCTCGAAGCGCGGGTCAAAGCCAATCCCGCCAGCGATGCCGACTGGCTGCTGCTGGCGCGCACCGAGGCGGCGCTCGGCCATTGGCAGAAAAGCGCCGAGGCCTATCGCCAGGCGATGCGGCTCACCCAGAACCGGCCCGATGTCGCCGCGTCCTATGGCGAGATGCTGGTGATGGCGGCGGACGGCGTGGTCACGCCGCGCGCGCATGACATTTTGGCGGCAGCGCTCACGCGCGATCCCGGCAATGTCGCCGCCCGCTACTATCTGGCGCTCGCCGACGCGCAGGCCGGCCATGCCGAGGCCGCGATCGCGGCTTGGCAGAAGCTCGCCGCCGAGCAGCCCGCCGATTCGCCGATTCGCCGCGATCTCAAGGCGCGGATCGACGAAGCCGCGGAGAGCGCGGGCCAACCCGCGCCCGCGCTGGCCCCGCCGGCGGCCGGCCCCAGCACCGAGCAGATGGCAGCGGCGGCGAAGATGACGCCCGAGGCGCGCGAGCAGATGATCCGCGGCATGGTGGCGGGACTCGCAGCCAAGCTCGAGGCCGCGCCCGACGATCTCGATGGCTGGCTGCGCCTCGCCCGCGCCTATGGCGTGCTCGGCGAGCATGACAAGGCGGCCGATGCTTACGAGCGCGCGCTTCGTTTGAAGCCCGACGATCCACAGATCATGATCGCCGAGGCCGAGGTGCTGCTGCCCGATCAAAAGCCGGAAACGCCGGTGCCGGAACGCGCGGTGAGCTTGCTGCGGCGGGTCGATGCGCTCGACCCGAAGCAGCCGGCGGCGCTCTGGTATCTCGGCCTCGCCGCAGCGCAGCAGCGCGATTTCGCCGCGGCGAGCGGCTATTGGCAGCGCCTCTTGCCGCTGCTGCCGCCGGAGAGCCAGCAGCATGAGGCGGTCGCCGCGGCGATCGAGGCGCTGAAGGGGAAGTGACCAGGGGTTTCCTGTCGGTTGCCTCGCGCGCGGAATGGGCGTAGGGTCGCGCGCTGCGGCAACGAGACAAGAAACGACTGAACCATGAAACTGCCCGGTGCCCGCCCTAGCGTCGCTCGTTACGATTTCCGCGCCGATCCCGTGCTTCGCACCGTGCTCGATTACTGGGAGCAACGGCGCGGCGACCGTGCAATGCCGGCCCGGCGCGACGTCGATCCGACCGAATTGCGTCAGGTGCTGCCCCATCTCCAGATCACGGAAGTGATCGAGGGCGGCGCCCGCTTCCGCTATCGCCTGGTCGGCACCGCCATCGTCGAGGCGTTCGGCGCCGAGTTCACCGGCAAGTATGTCGACGAGCTGGTCTCGGGCGAGCGCGACAGCTTCGTCCATGCCTGCTATCGCGCGGTCTGCGCGGCGCGGCGGCCGGCCTTCGTGCGCAGCAAGTACATCACCACCAAGACGATCGAGCTCACCGCCAACCGCATACTGGCGCCGCTGTCCGATGACGGCGCCGAGGTCAACCAGATCCTCGGCGCTCTCACCTTCGAACTCACGCGGCCTTTCACCACCGCGATCGGTCACCAGGCCCAGATCGACCTGTCCGCCAGCTACGCCGAGATTCTCCACGAAGGGACACCGCCCGCAGAAGAGCGGGGCATCCGGCCATGACACTTTCCGGCATTGGCGGCGTTTGTTGAGCGTCGAAACGCTCCGGTGGGGCGAGAACAAGCCATGACGCGCATACTGCTCGTGGAAGACGACCCGGATGTGCGGCCTTTGCTGGAGCACATCCTGCTCAGCAGCGGCTTCGCAGTCACCGCGGTAGAGAGCGTTTCGGGCGCGATCTCCCTGATAAGTTCGCAGCCCTACGATCTCGTCGTCACCGACGTCAACTTGCCGGATGGCAGCGGACTCGGGGTGGCGGACCGGGCAGCGGAAGCGGGCGTCAAATCCCTCGTCGTCACCGGCCACGGTCTCAGCCTCGCGCCGGGCAGTCTCGCCGCCTATGACTATCTGCTGAAGCCGCTGCGCGTCGATGAATTGCTGGCGGCGATCCGGCGCTGCCTCGAGGTCACCGAGGCGCCGGCCGTCTCGCGGGTCGTCCGCTTTCCGAAATCGGAGTAGCAGCGCCGCGTCGCGCGAGCCTCTTACCGCGCTTCGGTCGGCGCCGCCGCAACGCCGCGTTTTGCCAGCTCCTCGGCGACGAGCTCCTTCTTCGAGAGCTTGCCGACCGGCGTCTTCGGCAGGCTGGCGCGAAACTCGATCTCGCTGGGCATCTCGTAGCGGGCGAGCTTGTCGGCGAGGAAAGCCTTGAGCTCTTCGAGGCTGAACTCCTGGGCGCCGGGCCTCAGCGCGATGAAGGCCTTCGCCGATTGGCCGCGATAGGCATCGGGCACCCCGATCACCGTCACCTCGGCGACGGCGGGATGCTCGTAGATCGCTTCCTCGATATTGCGCGGGAAAACGTTGAAGCCGCCCGAGAGGATCATGTCCTTCTTGCGGTCGACGAGCGTGACATAGCCGTCCTTGTCGATGAAGCCGATGTCGCCGGTATGGAAGCGGCCGCCGCGAAACGCTTCGGCGGTCACCTCAGGCTTTTTCCAATAGCCCTTCATCACCGACGGGCCGCGGAAGCAGATTTCGCCCTTCTCGCCCGCCGGCAACACCGCCATGCCGGTCTCGAGATCGACGACCTCGATGATGGTCTGCGGCGCCGGCAGCCCCACCGTGCCGGGGCGCGGCGCATCGATCGCCTGCATGGTGCCGAGCGGCGCCGTCTCGGTGAGCCCATAACCCTCCGACGGCGTAATGCCGGTGAGCTGCTGGAAACGGCTCAGTACCTCGACCGGCAGCGGCGCGCCGCCCGAGGCGCAGGTCCTGATCGAGGACAGGTCGAATTCGGCGACCTTGGGATGGTTCACCATCGCCGTGAACATTGTCGGCACGCCGGCAAAGAAGGTGATCTTCTTGCGCGCGATGTCTTGCAGCACGCGCTCGGCATCGAAGCGGATATGCATCACCATCTCGGTGCCGGTGGCGATCGACAGCAGCAGAATGAAGGAGAGTCCGTAGATGTGGAAGAGCGGCAGCACCACGAGAGATTTCTCGTCTCCCGCCGCGATGTCTCCCGCCCAGCGGTTCCGCGCTTCGATGACCGCGCAGAAATTCGCATGCGTCAGCATCGCGCCCTTGGGATCGCCGGTGGTGCCGCCGGTGTATTGCAGCACCGCGACATCCTCGTCGAGCGCGCCATGCGGATGGCGCGCATAGTTGCCGTCATTGGCGATGAGCTGCGCGAAATCGATCTCGCGTCC
>Ga0335081_10016680_pt1 | contig 11896 bp, 11 predicted proteins | sample Lox_Sample_35_FD_206713 | JGI IMG/M metagenome (GOLD analysis project Ga0335081, IMG submission 206713) | Soil microbial communities from Loxahatchee National Wildlife Refuge, Florida, United States - Lox_Sample_3.5 | ecosystem: Environmental > Terrestrial > Soil > Wetlands | place: USA... | reverse complement strand
TAACCACTTCGAGCTGCTCGAGACGCTGGCGAACCCCTATGGGCTCATGGGCCGCGCCATGCTGCGGCAGATGGGACTCGCTTAGGCTCAGCCCGCCTTGCGCCGGCGCGGCGCATGGTTGTGCGCGTGGCCGTGAGCGTGCCCGTGGCTATGGCTCGCGCCGTGGCCGTGACTGTGCATGCCGTCAGCAGGCAGATAGACCACATGACCGTGGCGCACGCCGCGCTCGGCGATGATGTGATCGGCGAAATTCTGCACGTCGGCGCCGCGGCCTTTCAGTACCGTGACTTCCATGCAGTGCTCATGGTCGAGATGCATGTGCAAGGTCGCCTGCGCCAGATCGTGGCGCTCATGGAAATCCCTGGTCAGGCGCTTCGGCAGTTCGCGCGCCTCATGGTCGTAAAGATAGACGAGCGCGGCCACACACGGCCGCGTGCCGCCGATCTCGGTCGCGGCCTGCTGCAACCCGGAGCGGGCGAGGTCGCGGATCGCCTCGGAGCGGTTGGCATAGCCGCGCGCCCGCATGAAGCGGTCGAGCTCGACGGTGAGCTCGTCGTCGATGGTGATGGTCACGCGCTGCATCGCTGTCTCCCAGATGGCGGCCGGACTGCGCGCCAAGTTTAGCACCGATGGACAAGGCCGGCAGCGGCCGATAGCCTTGGCCATCCACGACAAAAACGGTCTCGCAATGCCGGATTCTTCCCGTACTGACATCTACGGCAGTCGCGCCCGCGTCGGCTATACCTCGCCGCCGCTCACCACCGAAGTGTTTCCCTACGAGTTCTACCGGATCGTGCCGGACGGCGTGACCTTGGTGGTGACGTCGCTCGCCATCGTGGTGCGCAGCAAGGACGAGGTCGACCAATCCTACGACATATCGATGCGCGCGGCGCGCGAGATGGCGGCGGCGGGCTGCGACATCGTCGTGCTTGGCGGCGTGCCGATCAATCTGTCGCGCGGCGCCGCCAATGCCGAGCAGATCATTCGCGATCTCGAAGCCGAGCTGAAGGTGAAGATATCGACCTCGACCTCGGCGCAGGCCGCCGCCGCCAAGGCCCTCGGCTGCAAGAAGGTCGTGGTCTGTCAGCCTTATGAGAAAAGCGAAACCGAGCGCATCGCCGGCTACGCCAGGCATTTCGGCTGCGAGGTTCTGGGCGCGACCGGCTGGGGCGCGGCCTTCAACCAGATCGGCCGCATTCCGCGCCATGCCGCAATCGACATGGGCCGCGAATTGATGCGCCGGCATCCCGACGCCGACTCGATTTTCTTTCCGTCGCCGCATTGGCCGACGGCCGGCGCGCTCGACGTCCTGGAGCGCGAATTCGGCGTCAATTGCATGGCGGCGCACCAGGCCATCGTCTGGGACGCGCTGCGGCGCTGCGGCATCAAGGATCGCATCGACGGGTTCGGCCGCCTGTTCCGGGAGTTTTGATGGCAGGCAAATACGCTTTGCAGGCGCGCTGAAGTGAGACGAAGCGGAGAAGCATGAACCCTGCTGGCATCAAGGCGGTAGTCGATTGGCTGATGGACGGCGCGCGGTCGAGCCGCTAGCGCAGGAGGTTTTGACCGCGCTGTGCGAGCGGCTGACCGCCTGCGGCGTCTCGCTCTGGCGAGTCGTGGTGTTCGTGCGCACGCTGCATCCGCAGATCGTGGGTCGCCGCTTCGTCTGGCGGCCCGATACCGGGACGGTAATCACGCCGGGCGCGTTCGATCTCTTGGAGCGCGAGGCGTTCCGCAACAGCCCGATGACCTACGTCGCCAACACCGGTGAGGCGTTTCGGCGCCGGCTCGCCGATCCCGACTGCCCGATGGATTATCCGATCCTGCAGGACCTGCGCGACGAGGGCGTCACCGACTACGTGGTGTCGCCGCTGCACTTCACCAATGGCGACGTTCACTTCGCCTCATGGTCGACCAAACAGCCGGGCGGGTTCAGCGACGACGAGATCGTGGCGCTCGCGGCCATCGTCGTGCCGTTGACGCGGGTCGCAGAAATCCGCGCCTTGCACCGCGTCGCCGGCGTACTGCTCTCGACCTATGTCGGCGAAAACGCCGGAGCGCGCGTCCTCGCCGGGCAGATCCGCCGCGGCCACACCGAGGAGATTCACGCCGCCATCTGGCTGTCCGACATGCGCGGCTTCACCGCGCTCGCCGACCGCTTGCCGCCGCAGGCGCTGGTCGATCTGCTCAACCGCTATTTCAATTGCCAGGTGCCGCCGATCCGCGAGCACGGCGGCGAAGTGCTCAAGTTCATGGGCGACGGGTTGTTGGCGATATTTCCAACCGGCGCCGGCGCCGATGCCCGCAAAGTGTGCGCCGCCGCGCTCGCCGCCGCCTACGCGGCGCGGACCAAGGTCGCTGCGCTGCAAGCGGGCGGCGGCGACGGCATGGGCGTGCGCTTTGGCCTCGCGCTTCACCTCGGTGACGTGCTCTACGGCAACATCGGCAGCGACGATCGGCTGGATTTCACCTGCATCGGCCCGGCGGTCAATCTGGCGGCGCGGCTCGAAAAGCTTGCCGGACAGCTTGGGCGAACCATCCTGGCGTCCGAGGAATTCGCCGAGCACAGCCGTCGCGACTTCGCGCCGATCGGCCAATTTGCGATTGCGGGGTTTGCCGCCGAGCAGCCCGTATTCGGCTTGCGCGACGAAACTGACCGCATGCCGGCGGTGGCGGGGCAATGACAATGACAAGACATCCACAGCGCAGCGTGGTTCTCGCCGTCACGGCATTTCTCGTTGTGCCGGCGCAGGCACAGACCGTCGAGGAGTTTTACAAATCTCACGCCATCACCATGCTGGTCGGCAGCGGCGCCGGCGGCGGCTATGACGTCTATGCGCGAACCTTCGCGCGCTATTGGGCCAAACACATTCCCGGCCGTCCGACCGTCGTGCCGAAAAACCTGCCGGCGGCGGCCGGGCTTGCCGCTGCGTCCACGCTCTACACCGGCGCCGAGCGCGACGGCTCGGTGATCGGCGCCTTCACCAACGGCGCGGCAATGGATCCGCTGTTCGGCAATCCCGGCGCTCACTATGACGCGTTGAAGTTCGCCTGGCTCGGCAGCATTGGCAAGCTCGAGAACGTTTGCTTTACCTGGCACACGAGCGCCGTGAAGACCGTCGCCGCGGCGCGGTCCCGCGAAGTGGTCGTGGCCGCGGCCGGCGCCACGTCGAATTCCGCCATCGTGCCGAAAATGCTCAATGCGCTGATCGGCACCCGCTTCAAGGTGGTGCCGGGCTACGACACCAGCTCCGGGCTGACCATGGCGGTCGAGCGCGGCGAGGCCGAAGGCATCTGCGGCCTGTCGTGGTCGACGATCAAGGCGTCGCGGCCCCATTGGATCGCCGACCATTCGCTCAATGTCATCGTGCAGATGGGGCTCGCGAAATTGCGCGACCTGCCCGACGTGCCGAGCGCGCTCGATTTGGTCGAGAACGCGCAGAACAGGCAGGTGATGGAATTGATCCTGATTCGCCAGGAAGCCGGCCGGCCGTTCGCCGCGCCGCCCGATACGCCGGCCGACCGCGTCGCGGCGCTGCGCCGGGCGTTCGAGGAAACGCTGGCCGATCCCGAATTCGTCGCAGCGGCGGCGCAGGAGCAGCTGGAGATCGAGCCGATGACCGGCGACGCCATAGCAGCCATGCTGGCCAAGGCCTACGCGGCACCGAAGGACATCGTCGCCCACGCCGCCGAACTAGTTTATCCTGCCGCGTCGAAGGCGCAATGAATCACCGAGGACGAGTAAATGAATACGATGACCGCGACCGCCACCGCAGCGCCGGCCGAGATCAAAGGCCCGATCGTCTGGCTCGACATGGACCAGAAGGAGCTCGACGACGCCTACGACCAGATCGTCTACGCGCCGAACCGCGACCAGGTCGGCAAGCGGCGGCTCGCCAACAGCGCTGCGGCGCTCAAGCGGCTGGGCCCGCCGCTGCGCTTCGCCTACGGCCCGACGCCGATCGAAGGCCTCGACGTCTATCGCACCAAGGCGCCGAACGCGCCGGTTGCGATCTTCGTGCATGGCGGCGCGTGGCGGAATGGCAGGGCCGCAGAATTCACCTGCCTCGCTGAGCCGTTCGTCCATGCCGGCGCGCATTTCGTCGTGCTCGACTTCACCAACGTCGATGACGCCAAAGGCAGCCTGTTTCCGATGGTCGAGCAGGTGCGGCGCGCGGTCGGCTGGGTCTACCGCAATGCCGCGGAAAAGTTCGGCGGCGATCCCAACCGGCTGCATCTGATCTCGCATTCGTCGGGCTCGCATCTCGCCGGCTGCACGGTGACCAACGATTGGGCGAAGGCGGGTTTTCCACGCAACATCCTCAAGGGCGCGACGCTGTCGAGCGGCATGTACGATCTGAAACCGGTGCGGCTGTCGAAGCGCTCGAAATACGTGGCGTTCACCGACGAGATGGAAGAGGCGCTCAGCGCCATGCGCCATCTCGACCAGCTCAACACGCCGCTCATTCTGACTTACGGCACCTACGAGACGCCGGAGTTCCAGCGCCAGAGCCGCGAGTTCGCCGCCGCGGTGAAGGCTGCCGGCAAGCCGGTCGAGCTCATCGTCGGCGAAGGTTACAATCACTTCGAAATGCTGGAGACGCTGGCGAACCCGTACGGCCTGCTGGGCCGCGCGGTGCTGACGCAGATGAAATTGATGGCCGCTTAAGCCGCCTCGGGCCGCAGCGTTTCCGGGTCCGGCGCCTTGCACACCGAGGTGCGGATCAATTCGGCGCCGCAGCGCTTGCAGGCGTAAATGGTGTCTTCGACATCGGCGGCGATGGCGCGGCGCCCGTGATAGACCATGCGGCCGGCGCACACCGGGCACGGCATCATCAGCGAGGGCAGACTGGACGCGGTCGAAGCCGCACGGTGGCGCATGGGTTTCAGCCGAATGACCGTTTTATGAATTACCTCTAAGTTCCGGGCTGATGTCAAGAAAATTTGTGCATTGCACAGGAGAATGGTTTGCGCCGTGGTTGCTGACCAAGATAACCCATTAAAAGATATTACGAATCTTCGACAATTGAGCCGTCGGACGGGGCTGACGGCCTGTGTGGCACTGCCGCATAAGGCCTTAACCGGCCGCGAATTCCGCCATGGCGCGGCAGGGAATCCCCGATGCGGCGAAGCTTGCCCGAGTCGCGGCGACGGAACCCTCGACGTCGATACCACGGCAGCCGTCCTCGACCACGAACACCGTAAAGCCTTCGCGCCGCGCGTCCTCGGCCGAATAGCGCACGCAAAAATCGAGCGCGAGGCCGGCGAGAAACACGCGCGAGAAGCCGCGCTCGTGCAGATAGCCGATGAGCCCGGTCGGTGTCTTGCGGTCGTTCTCATAGAACGTGGAATAGGAATCGATGGCTGCGTCCATGCCCTTGCGCACGACGAGGGCGGCATGGGGAATATCCAGGGCGCGGTGGAACGCAGCGCCCGGCGTGCCTTGCACGCAGTGGTCGGGCCACAGCACCTGCGGGCCGTAGGGCGCCGCGATCGTGTCGTACGGCTTCTTGCCCGGATGCGACGAGGCGAACGACAAATGCCCGCGCGGGTGCCAATCCTGGGTCAGCACCACATGGCGAAAGCGCGCAGCGAGTCGGTTGACGATCGGCACCACTTCGTCGCCCCGCGGCACGGCCAGCGCGCCGCCGGGGCAGAAATCATTCTGGATGTCGACGACGATGAGAACGTCGTTGTCGCCAAAGCTCGCGGGCATGGGCGCACTCAGGATGTTGTCGTTGACGGCGGCGCGTTTTGCGCAGCGATGCGGCGGTCGACCTCCGCAGTAAGCGCCTTGAGCTCGTCGGCGACCTCTACAGGAAAGGTCGTGGCCTGATCGAGCCGGCGCAAGGGCTCAGGCAAGCGCTCGAGCTCGCGCTTGGCACGCGCGCGAATGGCGTCCATCGGCTCAGCCGGCCGCAGGCGCCGGCCGTTCTGCATCACCGGCTGCACCAGCGGCTCGCCGGAATGCGTAGCGTCGGCCAGCCCGAGAATGTCGCCGGCCATGCGGCCGTCGGCGCCATAGCGGCGCCACACTTGCTTGCGTCCCGGCCAGGTCGCCTTCTTCGCCGAGCGCTTGCGCCGGGCGGTGCCGGCATATTCCTGGAGCTTATAGACGCAATCGATGGCGGGGGCGTCCGACGACGTGGTCAAGCTGGTGCCGATGCCGATGCCGTCGATCGGCGCATCGGCGCGAGCGAAGTCGACGAGCGAATCCTCGTCGAGGCCGCCGGAGACGAAGATCGTCACCTCGCGCAAGCCGCCGGCATCGAGAATGGCGCGCACGCGCTTCGACAGCGCGATCAGATCGCCGGAGTCGAGCCGCACCGAACGGACGGTGATGCCGGACGCTTTCAGCCGCGGCGCCAGCGCCACGACTTTGCGCGCCGCGGCCTCGGTGTCGTAGGTGTCGAGCAGCAGCACCAGGCCTTCGGATCGGGAACGGGCAAAAACCTCGAACGCGTCAGCCTCGTTGTCGAACGCCTCGACGAACGAATGCGCCATGGTGCCGTAGAGCGGCATGCCGAACATTTCGCCGGCCAGCACGGTGGCGCTGCCGGCAAAGCCGGCGATATAGCTCGCCCGCGCCGCCATCAGGCCGGCCTCGGCGCCATGGGCGCGGCGCAGCCCGAAATCGACCAGGAGCTTTCCGGGTGCGGCGAGCCGAGAGCGCGCTGCCTTGGCGGCGATCAGCGATTGGAAGTGCAGAATGTTGATCAGCCGCGATTCGACGAATTGCGCCTGCGGCATCGGCGCGGTGACGCGCAGGATCGGCTCGTTGGCGAAGAACGCCGTGCCTTCCGGCATGGCATGGACGTCGCCGGTGAAGCGGAAATCGGCAAGGTAATCGAACAGGTTCTGGCTGAAGCGGCCGGTGCTTTTCAGCCAGGCGATGTCAGCGGCCGAGAAACGCAAATTTTCCAGATAATCGAGCGCCTGCTCCAAGCCGGCCGCGATCAGGAAGCCGCGCCGCTCGGGCAAAGTGCGGGCGAAGAACTCGAACACCGCCGTATCGGTATCGCCATGATCGAGGTACGCCTGCATCATGGTGAGCTGATAGAGGTCGGTCAGGAGCGGACTGATTTGCGAAGTCATCGCCGCGATTTGTCCTTGGGCGCGAAAGCAGGGGCAGGGGCGGTAGTATATCCGAGTGCGGCGAACCGGCTACTCTGCCGGCAGATGTGGGCCAACGGCGCGAATTTGTAGAACAATGACACGGTCGCTCATGAGAACGCGCTTGCTGCTCGCCGGCGTGTTGGCCGGCGCGCTGGCCGTTCTTGGCGGCGCCCTATGGCAGTCATATGCGACGGCGGAACGCGAAGCCGCTGTCTTCGCGAGCGTCGCCGCAACCGCTTTCCAGCAGGGCTTTTGCGACCGCGCCTTGCGCCTCGCCGTGGCGGGCTTGCCGCCCAGTCGCGGCGCTTTGCCCATGGCGTTTCGCTCGCCGCAGCTGCAGGCGGACCTGGCGGCATTCAGCTCTTCGCGGGAATGCCATTTCCGCCTGGCTTTGGCGGGGCACAGCGCGTTGGTGAGCGGCGCGGCTTTCAGTCCGGACGGATCGCGCGTGGTCACCGCATCGTGGGATGGGACGGCGCGGGTGTGGGACGCCAAGACCGGCGCTTCGCTGGCCACGCTCTCGGGTCATCGCGGCTGGGTATTCAGGGCGGCGTTCAGCCCCGATGGCCGCCGCATCGTCACGGCGTCGGCGGACAAGACCGCGCGGGTGTGGGACGCGGCGAGCGGCGCGGTCGTCACCACGCTCGCCGGCCACAGAGGCTGGGTGAACAGCGCGGCCTTCAGCCCGGATGGCACGCGCATCGTCACCGCGTCCGAGGACGATACGGCACGGGTATGGGATGCGGCGACCGGTGCTGCGCTGCTCACGCTGTCCGGGCACAGCGATGCGGTCAGCGGCGCGGCGTTCAGTCCGGACGGCACGCGCATTGTCAGCGCATCTTTCGACAACACCGCGCGCGTCTGGGACGCCCATACCGGCGCCGCCTTGGCGACGCTGTCGGGACATAAGACCTGGCTGTGGAGTGCAGCCTTCAGCCCGGACGGTTCCCGCATCGTCACCGCATCGGACGATCATACCGCGCGGATTTGGGATGCCGACACCGGGACCGCGCTCGTCACGCTCTCCGGCCATGCCGGTCCGGTGCTCAGCGCGGCGTTCAGCCCGGACGGAACGCGCGTGGTCACCGCGTCGTTCGACGGCACCGCGCGGGTATGGGACGCGGCCACGGGCGCGGCGCTGGCGACGCTTGCGGGACATCGCGGTTGGGTGTGGACGGCGGACTTCAGCGCCGACGGCTCGCGCATCGTCACCGCGTCCGAGGATGGCAGCGCGCGCGAGTGGGATGCCGACAGCGGCGCCGTCATCGCCACGTTCTTGGGGCATTCGGGTCCGGTGTTCCGGGCGGTGTTCAGCCCGGACGGCGCCCGCGTGGTCACGGCGTCGCTGGACAAGACGGTGCGCGTCTGGGACGCCGGAACGGCGGGTGCGCCGATCGTGCTCTCGGGGCACAGTGACCCGGTGCTCAGAGCGAGCTTCAGTGGAGACGGCTCCCGCGTCGTCACCGCGTCCGCCGACCACACCGCGCGCATCTGGGACGCCGGCAGCGGCGCCGTCGTCGCGACCCTCTCGGGGCATCGCGATGTGGTCAACACGGCGTCCTTCAGCCCCGACGGTTCCCGCGTCGTGACCGCATCCGACGACGGCAGCGCCTATGTCTGGGACGCCGGGACTGGCGCCGTGGTGGCCGTATTGGCGAAGCACCTCAGCCGCGTGCACAGCGCGGCGTTCAGCCCGGACGGCTCGCGCGTCGTGACCGCTTCGCTCGACACCACGGCGCGGGTGTGGGACGCCAAGACGGGCGCCGCGCTGGCAACGCTCGCGGGTCATAAAGGTTGGGTGTGGAGCGCCGCGTTCAGCCCGGACGGCGCCCGTGTCGTCACCGCATCGTTCGACAATACGGCGCGGGTTTGGGACGCCAAGTCGGGTGCCGTAATCGCCATGCTGTCCGGCCATGCGGATCGGCTGACGAGCGCCGCCTTCAGCCCGGACGGCGCGCGGATCGTCACCGCCTCGGCGGACCAGACCGCGCGGGTTTGGGATGCGGCAACGGGCGCGCCGATCGCGACGCTGTCGGGACATACCGGTTGGGTGAACGGCGCGGCGTTCGATGCCTCCGGGTCCCGCATCGTCACCGCCTCCTTCGACGGCACCGCGCGAGTGTGGGACGCTGCGACCGGCCGGCCGCTGGCCGTGTTGTCGGGAGCGGGGGATCAAGTGTTCAGCGCGGCATTCAGTGCCGACGGCCGGCGCATCGTTACGAGCTCTGCCGATAAGATTGCACGCGTGTGGGATGCGAAGACGGGTGCGCTGATCGCGACACTCTCCGGTCATAGCGGCGAAGTGGCCGATGCCGCGTTCGGCCCCGATGGCGCGCGCGTCGTCACCGCGTCGCTCGACCGGACAGCGCGCATCTGGACGTTGGATCCGATCGTGCTGATGCCGGCAGCGCAACGGCGCGACTATGTCTGTCGCGAGCGCCTGGTCGGCGCGCGATCGTTCAGCGACAGGGAGATGCAGGAGCCGCTGCTGCGCGGCCGCGACGACCTGCGCGATCCATGCGGTCGCGCGGGTCCGCTCAGTCTCGCCTATTATGCGCGGATGGCGGAGGGTTTTGCTGGAACGATTCGGCGCATCGCCGGCAATCGGTAGCGTCCGGCGCGACTGTGGGATGCTGCCGGCAGACGCCGCTACGAGGCCGACGCGACGGCGCCGGGCAGCGAGCGTAGATAAGTCCGCACGCCGGTGTGATCGATGACGAACAACGGCGCGAAGCGGGACACGTCGCGGTCTTCGGCCAGCGCCAGCCAGCGATTGTCGAGCACCAGCCAATGTCCGTCGACGCGGGCGGCGGCGACGGCGTGGCCGTCTTCGGAGACCTTGTCGCGGACGACGACGAGCTTCACGTCTTCCGGCGCGACGCCGGCGGCGATGAGCGCGGCATATTTGGCGATGGCGTAATCTTCACAGTCGCCGCGGCCGGTCGTGAAGGTCTCGAGCGGGGCGCTCCAGTGCTCGGCGACGCCCCATTGCTTGAGATCGCTCATCGGCTGGATCGCCATATTGATGGCGCGGTTGATGCTGCCGATGCGGGCGCGGCCGGTTTGGGCGCGGCCAGCGTCGACAATGGCGAGGAATTTTTGCGCCGGCGGCGGACACTCGGTCATGGCCTCGCGACAGCGTGCCAGGATTTCGCTATCGGCGCGGATTTGCGCCTCGACGTCCTGCCATTTATCGAAAACGTCGCCGCTGAACCACGGCATCGTGGCCGAGCTGAACGGCTCGAGCGGCAGCGGCACGCTGGGCGGCTGATCTTTGGGCTCGAGCGCCGCCTGATGCAACAGCGTTGCCAGCGCGTCGCGCGCCCGCTCGTGCAGCGCAGACAATTCCTCGTCCGAAACGGTCGGCGAGCTCGTCATTGCTGCCGTATCGGCTTCGGCCATCGCCGGCGAAACGCCTTGCGAGGGTCCCCGTGCGGTGAGACAAAACGCGGCAACGACGCATGCCGCAACGCGAGCAAACATTTTGACGTCCCCGAACGCTGGGCGCTTGTGCGCCTCTCGGCCGCTGTTTCGGGGACGTCATAGGGTCGGGCCTGCTGCCGCCCGGTTAAGGACGGGCCGGGCGCGGACCAGAATGAAAAATCAGCGTCAAACGGCGGTGACGCAAATCCGGACAATTTTAATGGAATGCTTCTGCCGGGAGCCGCCCGCCTTGGCCCCGATAGCGCGGAGGATATTGCGCCGCTTCGCCTTGCGCATCGCTTCGGCCGATTGAACAATGGTCGCGTCGATCGCGACACGGGGCATTGCGGGAAAGTGAGACGTGGATGGACATGTACGGGCTCGTCAGAGCGCTGATCGCCGCAGCCAGTCTTGCCGGCCTGGCCTGGTCGGGGCCGGTCGGCTCCGGCGTCGCGCCTGCCCAGGCGCAGGCGCAGAACGACCGCCGCATCGTTGCGCGCGAACGCATCGGCGCCGCCGCGCTCGGCAAAACCACTGCAGAATTGATCGACGCGCTGGGCGAACCGACCAGCGTGTGGCCCGGCAGCGTCTACACCTACAATTGGCGCGATGTTTCGGCGACGGTCACCAAAGACGGCTGGTACGCGACGCAAATATGTACGAGCAGCCCGGCCTATGGGACCGACCAAGGTGTGCACCCCGGCTCCTCCAGCGCCGCGGTCGACGCCCTCATGGGACAGCCGAGATATTCAAGATTATTCAAAGGCTGGTGGCGGCAGTCCTACACTAATCTCTATTGGCCGGGCTTGATGGTCAGCATTCATCTCAAGGGGTTCGATACCGACAATCAGGTCTGGCGGATCTGCGTCAACCATTCCGCCGCCATCCCGCAATAGCATCGCGGTGTGGCCGGCGCGGCGGCTTCAAATAGAAAAATGGCCGAGACGACGCGTGCCGGTCCCGGCCATGATGACGGCAGAGAGACGCAAAGCGCGCCGCGGCGCCCTCAGTCCGCCAGCGGATTGGGCCGGATCTGGAAGTGCACCGCCATCGGTGTCATGCCGACGCCGCCTTCCTGGTGCCAGGGCACGCGGTCGCCGCTCGAGGTCCAAACCCCGCGGCCTTTCCAGCCGCCGTTCGGATCGTCGATGCGGCCGTCGAGGCCCTTGGCGTAGAAGCCGGTCGGATAAGGCACCTTCATCGTGATCATCTTGCCGTCGGCATAGGCGATCAGGCCGTCGTTGAGGTTGCCGGTCGAGATCGGCACGTCGTTGCCGAGCCCGAGCGTGTTGTGCTGGTCGACCCAGGTGTAATAGCTCGACTCGGCGGAGTTATCGCCGATGCCGTCGAAGCCGGG
>Ga0335081_10016679_pt1 | contig 11896 bp, 10 predicted proteins | sample Lox_Sample_35_FD_206713 | JGI IMG/M metagenome (GOLD analysis project Ga0335081, IMG submission 206713) | Soil microbial communities from Loxahatchee National Wildlife Refuge, Florida, United States - Lox_Sample_3.5 | ecosystem: Environmental > Terrestrial > Soil > Wetlands | place: USA... | reverse complement strand
GCCTCGTGGGACTATTTGTCTTTCTCATCTTTCCGAACGGTGGCCGGCTGGAGGCGATTTCCCTGGCAAAGCTGTGGCGCGGCTTCCGGCTGGTTGCGACGCGCAACTCCGTCTACGGCAGTCTGGCTGTGGTGGAGACGGAAGGGAGCCGCACGGTCTTCGAGAACGGTCTGGTCATCTTCAATGTGCCCGATCCGGCAGCCGCGGAAGAAAGTGTTCACTACGCGCTCCTGGAGCATCCCTCGCCGAAGAGTGTCCTGCTGATCGGAGGCGGCGTGAATGGAAGCCTGGCGCAGGCGCTGCAACATCCAGGCGTCCAACAAGTGAACTATGTGGAACTGGATCCGGCGATGATCGACCTGGCGCGCGTTTGTTTCCCCAGAGAATGGACGCCCATCGCCGCCGACCCGCGCGTGCATGTTTATAACGCTGATGGACGACTGTTTCTCAAATCGACCGATGCCTGGTACGACGTGATCATCCTCAACCTGCCCGACCCGCAGACCGCGCAACTGAACCGCTTCTACACGATTGAGTTTTTCCGGGAAGCGGCGCAACGACTGGCGCCAGGGGGCATTCTGGCGTTCCGCCTGACGGCCGCGGAGAATTACATCAGCCCGGAACTGGCGGAGTTTCTGCGCTGCATGAACAAGACGCTGCGCAGCGTGTTTCCGGATGTCGTGACTATTCCCGGCGACACCGTGCACTTCTTCGCCGCCAAACAGCGCGGAATCCTGGTGGCCGACGCCCAGGGCCTCCTCGCGCGGCTGCGCTCCCGGCGAATCCAGACGAGCTACGTGCGCGAGTATTACATTCCATTCCGCATGATGCCGGACCGCGCGGCGGACCTCGAGTCGCAGATCCGGCCCGAGCGCGGCACAGCCGTGAACCAGGATTTTGCGCCCATCGCGTACTACTACGACGTGGCGCTGTGGAGCGCTCGTTTCGGCGGCGCCTATCGAAGGTTCTTTCGTGCCATAGCACAGGTGAGTTTTCCCAATCTGGCGGCCGGCGCCATCATCCTGCTTGGCGCACTCTCCGCGATTGCCTGGTGGGTGTCGGCAGACAAACAGAGGACGAGCGCCGGCGTCTGCGTGGCCGCGATGGGGTCAACTCTGATCGGTCTTGAGATCCTGCTGCTGCTTGCGTTCCAGGCAATCTATGGGTACGTCTATCATCAGCTTGCCATCCTGATCGCTGCTTTCATGGCGGGGATGGCATTGGGAAGCTGGCGAGGGATGCTACGTAGGAATGGCGAGGTGCGAGCGCTCGCTCTCGTGCAGATATTCGCTGCTTTGTCTCCACTGGTTCTGTATCTGCTATTTCAGGCGCTCGCCCTCGTGCATAGCCGTCCTGGCTTGTTCCTGGCCAGCCAGATCGTGTTTCCGGTTCTCGCTTTGTGCTGCGGCCTCTTAGGCGGTTATCAATTTCCAATGGCCAGCCGCATCTTCTTTGCCGGCTCGGATCAAAAGGCAAGGAGTCCGGGGACGCTCTATGCGCTGGATCTCGCCGGAGCGTGCGTAGGCGCCGTGCTGTTCAGCGTGTATCTTCTCCCGGTCTTCGGGTTTCTCAAAACAGCCGCGCTGCTGGCGGTTGTGAATCTGGCGCCGGCGGTACTGGCCACCCTGTCGGCTTCGGGAAATGTGGCAGCTCCGGAATGAAGGATTGGATCGGCGCATGGCCGCCGAACACCAGCGCCGAAAACCGGAAGACGTCGGTATCCTCATCCTTCCAAGTGTTGGGGGGCAAGCCGGCCTTTCGGCAGGTCTGCTCGAGAAAAGTGATGCGATCCCAGTGCTGCTCCGCCGCCACCTGTGGAAGCAGCAAGCCTTCGGTATCCCTATTCTTGATGAGCAGGCCATCGCGCCCGACGCGGATCTGCCTGATGTCCATCACATGGCGCAGCGGGGAGAGCACCGAGATTTCGTACTCCAGTTGATTCAACTCCCTTGCAGTCACCGGCTCGAAGCGCTGATCTCTCAGGGCAGCGTACGCCGCTACATCCCGAACCGTCTGGCAGAGGGGCTTCATCGCCCCCACATATCCGATGCAGCCGCGAAGCTCTCCGTGCTTCGTCAGCGTGACGAACGCGCCGCGCTCTTGCATCAAAGCATCCATTCCGGCCGCGGAGCACTCGTATAGCTTGCTCTCCTTCACCGCCGTCTCCACGGACTTCTTTGCGATATCGAGCAGCCGCTCCTTCTCCTTCGCGGTTAGCGAGAAGCTCTCTTCCGCCTGGCTGGCTTGGGGCGATTTGCACAGCGCCACGGCGCCATACCCGACCACGCCGCTGTGATCGCCGGTCACGTCGCCGGAGTTGGCATACCTCAGCACCTTCGCCTGATTGGCTCCCAGGCGCTCGGCGGCGATCATGGCGGCCACAATCGGGCCTCCCCCGCAGGCCTCCCAGATGCGCCGCTCGAAGTTGCGCGCCATGTTGAGGTAGTCCCATTCTTCGATGGCCTTAATTGTTTTGTGATCGATGCTCACCGCTTCCGCATAGGGGTGATAGTGCGAGAGATCGGAGCTGGCGACGATCAGGGTTTCCGGCCCCGAGATCAGTTTGGCGAGCGAAACCCCCAGAACGCGGCAGAGATCGTAATCCTGCGCGCCCATGATGATCGGCACGAGCTTGAACGGACCCAATACACGCTGAAGAAATGGAAGCTGCACCTCAAGCGCGTGCTCGCCGTGCTCGGCAGCAATGGCGTGACCGCGATCCGATAGTTTGATATGCGGATTCATTGCCGCAAGCCGGCCGGCAAACTCCCGGTCCACGGGAATCTGGCCGAGGGGCGTAGCATAAGCCGTGCCGTCATATATGGAAACGAAATCGAACGCCTCGTAGTGTGACGGCGCAATCACCACCACTCGCTCGATTTTCCGGCCCTTGAGCAAGGCGTAAGAATGTGCCGCCACGCCGCCCGAGTAAATGTAGCCCGCGTGCGGGGAGATAATCGCCACGAGGCCTTTCACGGCAGCAGGGTTCGCCTGTGACAGGAATCCGTCAATCATCTTCCCTAATTCGGCCGGGTCCGCCGGGTAAAAGGCCCCGGCCACGGCCGGCTGGCGGACTTTTTCTTCCGGATTAATGCTGGCGGCTTTTGCAGAAAACATACTGGTTAACATCGCTACAATCAGGACGCGACACATCGCGGCCTCCTCATGGTTATGCCCCCCACATGCCGGCAATCTCTTGCTGGCAGTCCGGACATTTGCCTTTGCGGAGGCGAATGCTCTTCACCGTGAAGCCCACCCGCTCCACAACCATGCGTTTGCACTTCGGACAATAGGTGCTTTCCGCGGGATGACCGGGCACATTGCCCAGGTAAACGTAGTGCAGGCCCTCGCTGTCGGCAATGGCTTTGGCCCGTTCCAGCGTGTCTAAGGGCGTCGGCGGCAGGTTCTTCAACAGGTAATCCGGATGGAAGCGCGAGAAATGCAGCGGCACATCGGCGCCAAGCTCCGACTTCACCCAGTGGGCCAGCGCTTTGAATTCCGAATCGGAGTCATTCAAGGTGGGGATCACGAGATACACGATCTCGTTCCACATCCTCAGCTTCTGCATGGTCACCAGCGCGTCGAGCACAGGCTTCAGCTCGCCGTTTACGATTTCCTTGTAATACCTCTCGGAAAATGCCTTCAGGTCGACCTTGATTGCGTCCACGTGCTGGCATAATTTCTTGAGCGGCTCCTGCTGGATGTAGCCGCCGCTGACAACCGCGCTCTTGATCCCCGCGGCGTGCCCGGCATCCGCCGTGTCCATCATGTATTCGCAGAAGATGACCGGTTCACTATAGGTGTAAGCGATCGAGGGGCAGCCGTACTGCCGGGCCAGCTCCGCCACATTCTTCGGAGGCAGATAAACCGCGCGCACCTGCTCCGGCCGCACCTGGGAAATGTCCCAGTTCTGACACATCTTGCAGTTCACGTTGCACCCCGCCGTGGCGATGGAGAATGCCAAGGTGCCGGGATAGTAGTGGAAAAAGGGTTTCTTTTCGATCGGGTCTATGTGCGCGGCAACCACGCGTGAGTGGACGAGCGTGTAGTACGTGCCGCCCCGGTTCTCACGCGCGCCGCAATATCCACGCTCGCGATCGTCAATGACGCATTCCCGCGGGCATAGCTTGCATTTGATTTTTTTGTGCGGCAGCTTCTCGTAGAATTTTGCCTCGATCGTGAAGCGCGCATCGTCCTCCTGCGCGGGCGCCGCCAGCAGCGGCACCAGGCCGCCGGCGCAAGCCGACAGCGTCGCGGTCTTCAGGAAGGTCCTGCGATCCACGGTCATACTTCGACCCGCTCAATCCACTGGGGATCATTCGTCCCCAGCCTGTGCTGCGCGTCGGCCGCAGTGGCGATATAGGCTGGCTCCCGCCGCAGTTCCTTCAGCGTTTTCATGCCTTTCTCGGCGCGCTTTTGCTCGATGATCTGCCAGCCCGTGTAATCGAGTGCCACCGGGTCACGGGCGACGATCAGCCCGTTGTACGGCCAGATCCACTGCGGCATATAAGAAGGCCCCCCCTCGTACTGCGCGGTGATGGCGTCGCAAATATGCAGCCGCACTTTCTGCCGGATCGGCGGCAGCATATAGACATCGGCGACGTAGGGATCGCCCACATTCACGTGATACTTGTTGGGGTTGTGGATGGCGCCGAACATGCTCTTGAGCGCCAGCGTCACGCCGGCGATTCCGTGGTCCTTGAGCACGGGCAGATTGATGACCGTGTCACAAACGCGCGTCAGGTTCTGCGACATCAGGCTTCCAGCGCTCCCGTAGACCGATAATTCGCTCTCATAGCCCGACGAGTCGTTGCCCATGTACCGGATACGGTCCGGCCACTCGGAGACGCGGAAGCCGGCGCTTTCCAGATCCTGGTTCAGCCGGTCCCAGATCACGATGTGGTGGCGCGAAACCCCGGCCTGCTGGAGCCGTTCGCAGATGGCGTCTACCAGCACCACGCTGGTCGAATTGCCCCGCCCGGCCAGGCAGTTCACTTTCAGCCCGACTACCTCGCCGGGCTTCACCACCCGCTTCCAGGCTTCGATGGCTGAGTCGCGATCGTAGAAAGATTGCAAGGCCCGGTCCAGCATCAGGAGGAGGTGGGGTTGGTCGATGCTGTGCCCCGGGCCTCGCAATAGCGGATCGCGTGCAATGACGACTTTGGACTTGCCCTGGAAAGCTGCGCTCTGAAGCGGCGCGGCCAGACAAGCCTTCAAGACGTCCCGGCGATTCATGGCTCGATCATTCACGGAGATCCAGCCTTTCCGATCCGTTAATATCATTCTCGCACCAATTGGCGCTGGTGCTTGCGCGTCACGTGCCTTATCGGAGCCGGGCTTCGATGGCGCGTCCCAGGTCCACCAGATCCTGCGGCATCTGCGGCGCTTCCTGGTACGCCACCAAACGTACGAAATAGCGGCCCCGTCGGAAGATCAGGCTAGATCCGTAGTGGCGTCCGGCATCACCCAGCGAAAGTGGCTGGCTGCCGTCCGCGGATTCCGATTCCAGAATTCTCCTGGCCCCCGCCGCATTTCTCATCACGTGAATGTCCGCCACAGCTTCGATCTGGTCTGTGTGCCGGTAATCCGCGGTAAACGTTCGCACCACCCCCGCCTGCACGTACCGTTCGGCATCGCCATCCAGGTATCGCCACAGAACGGCGGCTTCGAAGGTGCGTGGCGCTCCCTTCTGGCTCCATCCAGGGACATCGCCAGTCTTGGGAAAGAGCTGATTTGGATCGAGCCTTGAGCCGCAACTCACGGCGCAAACGGCGATGAGCGCCGCAAACGGATTTCGTCGTCTCAAGCCCATCCTCTCTTCGGCGATCTGAGCAGAATCTGATTCGTCGCCGACCGGCTCTCCCCGACGCTCGTGACGTAAACCGCAGGCCGGTCCTTCACCGGGCAGGCGAACTCACAGGCGCCGCATCCCACGCACCGCTCAGGATCCACGTATGGCTGCCGCACCTGTTTCGTCCTGCCCTGCTGATCAACCACCTCCGCTGCGCGCAGATAAACAGCTTTTGGAGAGGTTGGGCACCACTCTTCACAGACAATGCACTCGGTGGCCATCGACCACGGTAAGCACCGGCCGCGGTCGTAGAACGCCGTGCCGATCCGGATCGGCGCCCGGTCTGTTTGTTCCTCAGCCCATGCCTTCTCCTTCGCCGTCACCTCCCAAATAGCTCCGGTAGGACATACCTGGCTGCACAGCGTGCAACTTGGCTCACAGTAGCCGATGCGCGGCACCAGAACCGGTGTCCAGATGCCTTCCACGCCCGCCTCCGCCAGCGCCGGTTGCAGCGCGTTGTTCAGGCAGACCTTCATGCACTCCCCGCAACGCACGCAGCGCTCGAGGAAATGCTTTTCATCCAGGGCACCCGGCGGACGCAGGCGCCGCTCGTGATGCTCCGCGTTCAGCCCGGTCGTGCTACGGAGCATCGGCAGCATCGCCGCCCCGGCGGCCAGGCTGGTCAGCGCCTTCCGGCGTTGCAGGTTGGGGCCGTCAACCGTTGTCGCGGTCCCTGGAAACCACTTGAAGCGTATGCCGCTCGTCGGGCAATCGTCCACGCAATTGAAGCACAGATGACATTCCGATCTGCGCCAGGGAACTCCAGGAATCGGGTCGTCTCCGCCCTGGCAGTGCAATAAACACCGGTTGCATTCGTCGCAGTTGCCGGCTTGTTTCTCCAGGCCCAGGATCGACCAGCGCGACATCACGCCCAACAGTGCCCCCAGTGGGCAAAGCGCGCGGCACCAGAATCGTGTGACACGGAAATTGAGGGCCATGATCGTAATGAAGATCAGCCCCAGGAAGAAACCCTGGCGGAAATAGGCCTGCTTGAAGCTCAACACCAGATGCCTCAGCACAACCTCGAGCCCATCAGCCACTGGTCGCGTAATGGCGCTCCTGCCGAGAACATCGAGCGCAGCATTCACGGCGTAGTTGGTGGCAGGCAGAATCGACAGCGCCAGCGATCGCATTGCCAACGATAAAGGATCCAGGATCTGGAGCACCTCACTCCCAAAAAGCGCCGCCACCAGTAGCGCGATGAGAATGTAGTATTTCAGCCCTTGCCAGCGCTTGTAGCGATTGGAATCGATGAGTTGCCGGCCACGCTTCTTCTCGGACTTGAGGCTGCTAAAAAAATGGTTCAGCGTGCCTAGCGGGCACATCCAGCCGCAGAAAACGCGCCCCAGGAAAAAGGTGGGGATCAGGGTGGCCAGGCTCCAAAGTAGGCCTTGATACAGCGAGCGTGTCGCCAGCGCATTTCCCATGGCAACCAGGGGGTCAAAATCCAGCAACATCCGCGCCGGGAACGGAAGCCGGATGTCGGTTGCCGCGGCATGCAGGGACCCACGGTATTCCGTGTTGTACACGTGCAACACGAACAGCACGAGCCAGATAACCTGCGAAATCCGGCGGAGCCTGGTAACAGTCGAGTAAGCCAAGACACCCACTCACGCTGCAACGCGGCTGCCAAAGCGGCAGGATGTCGGCGGTCACCCCTTGATCGTGATCACCGGCTCCAACCGCGCTATCTTCCGCGAAAGTCCCGCACGATCCGCCGCATCCACCACCGCGCTGACATCTTTGTAGGCTCCCGGCGCTTCTTCCGCGACGCCACGGTAAGAGGGACTGCGCACCAGAATCCCGCGCTTGGCCAGATCGTCCACCACCTGGCGGCCCTGCCAGTTCTTTAGCGCCTGATGCCGGCTCATCTGACGTCCGGCCCCATGGCACGAAGAGCCGAACGAGTGCTTCTCGCTTTCTTTGGTGCCGATCAAAATGTAGGACGCTGTTCCCATCGTGCCGCCGATGAGCACCGGCTGGCCGATTGTCCGCAGCGCTTCCGGCAGGTCCGGATGGCCGGGCCCAAATGCCCGCGTCGCGCCTTTCCGGTGCACGTACAGGCGCATGGAGCGGCCGTTGACCGGATGCTCTTCCACCTTGCACGTGTTGTGCGAGACGTCGTAGATGAGCGCCAATTCAGCTCCCGGAAAGACCTCCTGCATGGCATGCCGTAACAAGTGCGTAAGAATCTGCCGGTTGGCCAACGCGCAGTTGATCGCTGCCCGCATGGCTCCCAGGTATCGCTCGCCGATCTCCGAGTGGATGGGCGCGCACGCCAGCTCGCGATCGGGCAGATCGATGCCCGAGTCTGCGGCCGCAATCGCCATATCTTTGAGAAACTCCGTGCCGATCTGATGTCCCAGCCCGCGCGACCCGCAGTGGATGCTGATCACCACTTCGCCTTCCTGAATGCCGAGTGCGGAAGCGGCTTCCACATCGAATACCTTCACGACGCTCTGCACTTCCAGGTAGTGGTTACCAGAGCCGAGCGTGCCCATCTCGTCGCGCTGGCGGGTCTTGGCATGATCGGAAACCACCATCGGTTTGGCGCCCCTCATGCAACCACGCTCCTCGATTCGCTCCAGGTCCTGCTTGACTCCGTAGCCGCGCTCCACCGCCCATTGCGCCCCGCCGCACAACATGGCATCCATTTCGGATGCATCCAGGTGCAAGCGGCCCGTGCTGCCGACACCCGCCGGAATCCGGCGGAACAAAGCGTCCGCCAGCCTGCCCTTCATGGGCTGCACGTCCTCCGTTCTCAGGCCTGTCCGTAGCGTGCGAACGCCGCAGGAAATATCGAATCCCACACCTCCGGCCGAAACCACGCCGCCACGGTCGGGGTCAAACGCCGCTACGCCGCCGATCGGGAAGCCATAGCCCCAATGCGCATCCGGCATCGCGTAAGAGCCCTGTACGATGCCGGGCAGGCAGGCAACGTTGACGAGCTGCTCGAATACCTTTTGGTCCATTTGTCGAATCAGCTCCTCGGTGGCGAAGATGATTCCCGGAACGCGCATCCTGTCGAAGGCGTCGACACGCCACTCGGTTTCCGATTGCTGACTGAATTTTTGCAAATCCATATTGCCTCCTGTGGCTCGATCGCTCAAACGTCCACCACGCACTGCGCGATCCACGCGCCAGCCGCGTCCTGCGTCACCTTGAGTTCGGTGTAGCAGGCGCCTTTCGGCTCTACGGCCGGCTCATGCCGCGCCACATCTACCTTCTCCCCCCAGGCCTTCGCGTTCAATCGGCCGCCCGTCAGGTGCACCTCAAAACGTGCAAACAGCATCTTTCGTGTGGCCATTTCGTAAATCAGAGCATTGAGCCAGTCCACCAGCAGCAGTTCGTCGTCGGGAGCACTGCACGCGATCGTCACCTCTTCCCGCGGTGCAATCCGTTGCGGATCAGTCACCACCGCCGCCAGCGCCATCGCCGCCTGTTCAAATGCTTCCTGCTTTGAAGCTCCAACGCCGCGAATGCCGACGTCAGCCTCGTGCGGGAAATGGGCCCAATAGTTCATGTACACGGGAAGCCAGGCTCACCCTCCCGCGGCGTCAGAAGTACGCAGGCCGCGCCGTCGGGCGCTCAACCTTGTACCGCGACTGGAGAAACGCCACCGTATCGACCAACTGCTGTACCGTCATCCTGCCGTTGTAATCCGGCATCCGCGACTTGCCACCAACGGTGACGGTTTCCTTGGGATAGGGTGCGATTGCGTAGGACGGGTTGATGATCGACGTCACCAGGTAGCCATCGGTAGGTTCACTGGGAACCACGCCTCCCAGAACCGCCGGCACTGGAGGCTCAGCCGTGGGTTTTGGCAGGCCAGCGCCGGAGACTTCGTGGCATTGGTTGCATCCAAGCTGAACGAAGGCCACTTTTCCCCGCTCAACGTCTCCGTTGCCCGGCAGGCGAAAACCGGCTGACGAGTGCCGGCCGCTTTCACACGCTACGGTTCCGCCGAGCATCACGACAATCGGCAACAACTTAGCAACGCGTAACATACTGCACCTCCCTAGGTCCGGGTTCCATCAGCCGGACCTCGATCCAGAAACGAAACGCACTTGCGCACTGCCATTACCGGTCGAGGCAGCCCAGACTCCTGGAATGCGAGTTTGGCACTTCGGGCACGCCCCTCCCTCGCCGATTCGGTTCTCGATAACCAGGAAACCACGTCGGCGGACAACAGTCGCGCTACATCCGGGACAGAGCGTGTTTTCCCACGCCCCGACCCCGCCCGGGCGATTGCCCGCATATACGAATTTCAGCCCCGCCGCACGCCCGATCTCGGCCGCCCGCAACAGGGTGGCCGCGGTCGTATTCTCGGGCGACGTCATTTTGTAGTCCTTATGGAAAGCGATCACATGCCAGGGAATGTCGGTTGAAATCCCGGCTAAAAACCTGGCGATGGAAATAAGCTCCGCATTCGAGTCATTGAAGCCTGGCACGACCAGAGTCACGACTTCCAGCCAGAAGCCCATTTCGTGAATCAGTTGGATGGAATCCAGAATCGGCCCCAAACGGCCGCCCAATTCCCTGTAGTGGCGGTCGTCGAAGCTCTTCAGGTCCACCTTGTATAGGTTCAGCCAGGGACGAAGGTAGTGCAGAACTTGAGGCGTCGCATTCCCGTTGGAGACGAAACCCGTGAGAAGCCCAACTTTATGCGCTTCGCGAAAGATCTCAACCGCCCACTCGGCCGTGATCAGAGGTTCGTTGTAAGTGCTGATCACCGCATCGGCACCCTCAGACAGTGCGGTGTCGACGATCTGCTCCGGCCGGATGAGCGCGAAATTGGCGGTGGAACGTGGATCGCGCAACGCCTGCGAGGTGACCCAGTTCTGACAATATGCACAATGCAGGTCGCATCCCAGCATGCCGAAGCTCAGCGCCAAACCTCCCGGCCGGACGTGATAGAAAGGCTTCTTCTCGATGGGATCGCACTGCAGGCTGTTCAGGTAGCCATAGGGAGCATATAACTTGCCCCCGCGGTTGAAACGAACTTTGCAGACCCCCGCGAAACCCGCCGCGATCGGGCAACGATGACCACACGCCAGGCACCGCAAGCGATGACCGTCGATGATTTCGCAAAGCTCGGATTCCCGAGTGTGCTCGGCGAGCTCGTGGGCAACCGTCTGCATCGAGCCGCCCCCTGCGAACAGTGTAACTCTGATTCCTGTCAAAGGGATTGCATTTCGGATGCGCATGACCTATATTTGCTACGGACCGCCATAACCGGCGGCTCAGGGAGGCAAATACCATGATCGGGATGAGTTTCCTGTCCTTTCTGATTCTCCTGGGAATCGGCGTGATCGTGGCTGCGGTATACCATTTCGTCCTTCGCTACCGATTCCTGGATGGATTTGACTCGTTCTTTGCCAAAATCGCCCTGGGGTGGCTCGGCGCCTGGCTGGGCTCGCCCGTGTTCGGCTACTGGTGGTACAAGTTCGAGAACGTCTACATTGTGCCGGCGATCCTCGGCTCTGTCACCGCAGTGCTGCTGAATGTGGTCGCTTGGAAGGCGCTGGCCAAGGTCTTCACGCCCACGCCCGCGGCCGACAAATCGGCGCCGCAATTCAAAGCAGCCGCCTGAAGGCTGAAACAGACTGAAGCTTCAAGAGAAGGGGAGAGCGGGAATACAGATGTTATTCCCGCCTGCTCCAGGGGGGATATTCGACGTATGTCTGGCACGGCTTCGGATCTTGATTATCAGCAGGTTATCGCCGTAACCGAAGAGGAAAAGGCTGCGATTGAGGCCGCTGACACGAATAAGTATCTCGCTTTGCTCTGTGACGATGCGGTTTTTATGCCGCAGAATGACTCTGCCAAATCCGGGGAAGAGCTCAGGCGCTGGTTGCGCGACTTTCTGCAACGCACCACGATCAGATACGTAACGTTTACCCATCAGGAGACAGTCGTTCGCGGCGACTTGGCCTGCCACGCATACACCTGTAGCTGGACTGCCGTTCCAAAGTCCGGCGGGCAGGCAATTCCGACGTCTTTCAAGGGGCTGCATATTCTCCGGAAGCAGCCGGCGGGTTCCTG
>Ga0335081_10016678_pt1 | contig 11897 bp, 8 predicted proteins | sample Lox_Sample_35_FD_206713 | JGI IMG/M metagenome (GOLD analysis project Ga0335081, IMG submission 206713) | Soil microbial communities from Loxahatchee National Wildlife Refuge, Florida, United States - Lox_Sample_3.5 | ecosystem: Environmental > Terrestrial > Soil > Wetlands | place: USA: Florida... | reverse complement strand
TTCGATCCCAACCATGTCGAAGCCCACAATGGTCTCGGTATCGTGCTGCGCGAGCGCGGGGAAATTGAAGCGGCCATCGCCGCGTACCGGCGGGCGCTCGCGCTCAGTCCGAACCTCCCGGAGGCGTTGGCGAATTTGGGAGGAGCGCTGCGCGGTCTCGGCGATTTGGCGGGCGCCATCGATGCGGAGCGCGCCGCGCTCGCCCAGCGACCGCAAATGCCCCTGGCGGAAGCAGAGCTTATTTATGCGCAGTCGCTGGCCTGCGATTGGACCGGCTACGAGACATGGAGAGACCGGCTATTGGCGGCGGCGCGGCAACCCCGCACGGTGTCGCCGTTCATCATGCTAATCCAGGCGTCGACGCTGGCCGACAGGTTGCTTTGCGCCAAACAGTGGATCGGCGCGACCCTGCCTCGATCGCCGCGGCCGCAAGGGCGACAATCCGGCGCCCCCAGCGGCAAAATCCGCCTCGGCTATCTGTCGGGCACGTTCCGCGACGACGTTGTCGGCATGCTGATCCCGGAGTTGATCGAGCGCCACGACAAGTCAATTTTCGAGGTGTCGGCCTTTTGTTACGGCAGCGATGACGGCGGCGTCACCCGCCGCCGGCTGCGCGCCGCCGTTGACCACTTCCACGACATCGCCTCGGTCGGCCCCGCCGAGGCAGCGCGGAAAATTCAAGAGGCTGAAATCGACATCCTCGTCGACCTTACGGGCTATACCGAATTTGGACGGTCGGCGATTTTGGCGCACCGGCCCGCGCCGATCCAGGTCAGCTATCTTGGCTATCCCGCGACGATGGGAGCGGATTTCATCGACTACTTGATCGCCGATCGCTGGATCGCACCGCCCGCGGACCAGCCGTTCTACACCGAGCAGCTGGTTCATCTGCCCGAGTGCTACCAGCCGAGCGACACGCGTCGGGCGATTGCGCCGGCGCCAACGCGCGCGGAATGCGGCTTAGCGCCGGACGGTTTCGTCTTTTGCTGCTTCAACAACAGCTACAAGTTCACACCGGCTTTCTTCGACATCTGGTCGCGGTTGCTGCGGCAGGTGCCGGGCAGCGTCCTGTGGCTGGTCAAGCCCCACCGGGTGGTCGAGCAGAACCTGCGGCGCGAGGCGACCGCGCGCGGCGTCGAACCGGAGCGTCTGGTGTTTTCCGATCGCGTACCGATGGCCGAGTACCTCGCCCGGTTGCAGGTCGCCGATTTGTTTCTCGACACGCTGCCCTACAACGCCGGCGCGACCGCGAACGATGCGTTGTGGGCAGGGCTGCCGGTGCTCACCTGCTCAGGCGCGACCTACACGGGGCGAATGGCGGGGAGTTTGTTGCGAGCGGTCGGCTTGCCCGACCTCATCGCCGACTCACCGGACGCGTACGAGGCGCTGGCGCTGCGCCTGGCCACGGAGCCGGAATTACTGGCGGAGGTTCGTCAACGTCTCCCGCGCAACCGCGCGACCATGCCGCTCTTCGACATGGCGCGCTATGCGCGGCACCTCGAAGCCGGGTATCGCCGGATGTGGGAGATTTGGCAACGCGGCGAGCCGCCGGAAGCCTTCGCGGTCGAGGCGCTGCCCCAACCCGCTTGAACAACCTAGCTGTCGCCCATCCTGAGCGCTGCGATGAAGGCGGATTGCGGGATGTCGACCTGGCCGAACTGACGCATCCGCTTTTTGCCTTCCTTCTGCTTTTCGAGGAGCTTGCGTTTGCGGGTGACATCGCCGCCATAGCACTTGGCGAGCACGTCCTTGCGCAAGGCCTTGACCGTCTCGCGGGCGATGATGCGCCCGCCGATCGCCGCCTGGATGGCGATCTGAAACAATTGCCGAGGGATGAGGTCCTTCAGGCGTTCGCACAGCGCGCGGCCGCGACGCTCGGCCTGGCTGCGATGCACGATCAGCGAGAGCGCATCGACCGGCTCGCCGTTGACCAGAATGTTCAGGAGCACCAGGTCGCTTTCGGCATAGCCGTCGAGCTGGTAGTCGAAGCTGGCATAGCCGCGGCTGACTGATTTGAGCCGGTCGTAGAAATCGAACACGACCTCGTTGAGCGGCAGCCGGTACACCACCATCGCGCGGTTGCCGGCATAGGTCAGGTCAAGCTGGGTCCCGCGCCGCTCCTCGCACAGCGCGAGGATTTGGCCGAGATAGTCGTCGGGCACCATCACCGTCGCCTTGATCCACGGCTCCTCGATATGGTCGATCCGCACCGGATCAGGCATGTCGGCCGGATTGTGCAGGGTGAGCACCCGGCCATTGGTCTGATGGACGCGATAGACCACCGAAGGCGCGGTGGTAATAAGGTCGAGGTCAAATTCGCGTTGCAGCCGCTCCTGGATGATTTCCAGATGGAGCAGCCCGAGAAAGCCGCAGCGAAAACCGAAGCCGAGCGCCGCCGAGGTCTCCGGCTCGTATTCGAAGCTGGCGTCGTTGAGTCGCAACTTGGCGAGGCTCTCGCGCAGTTTCTCGTAATCGGCCGAATCGACCGGGAAGAGGCCGCAGAACACTACCGGTTGCACCGGCTGGAAGCCGGGCAGCGGCTCGGCGGCGGGCTTGCGGTCGTCGGTAATGGTGTCGCCGACCCGGCAATCAGCGACGGTCTTGATCCCGGCGGTGATAAAGCCGATCTCGCCTGGCCCCAGCGACGGCGCAGCGACGCCCTTGGGGGTGAACACGCCGACGCGCTCGATATTGTGCGCCGCGCCGGTCGCCATCAGCCGGATTTTTTGGCCCGGAGTCAGCGTCCCATCCTTAACCCGCACCAAGATAACGACGCCAAGATAGGCATCGTACCAACTGTCGACGAGCAGCGCCTTGAGCGGCCCGGCGGCATCTCCCTGGGGCGGCGGCAGCCGCGTCACCAGCGCTTCCAACACCCCCTCGATGTTGAGCCCGGTCTTGGCCGAGATCAGCACCGCGTCGGAGGCGTCGAGCCCGATCACGTCCTCGATCTGCTGTTTGACCCGCTCGGGCTCGGCGGCGGGCAGGTCAATCTTGTTGAGCACCGGCACGATCTCGTGTCCGGCGGCGACCGCCTGGTAGACATTGGCCAGCGTCTGCGCCTCGACGCCCTGGCTGGCGTCGACGACCAGCAGCGAACCTTCGCACGCGGCCAGCGACCGGCTGACCTCGTAAGCGAAATCGACATGCCCGGGCGTGTCCATCAGGTTGAGAATGTAGGTTTCCCCGTCCTTCGCCTTGTACTCGAGGCGCACGGTCTGCGCCTTGATGGTGATGCCGCGCTCGCGCTCCAGCTCCATGGTGTCGAGCACCTGCTCGCGCATCTCGCGCGCGTCGAGCCCGCCGCAGAACTGGATCAGCCGGTCGGCGAGGGTCGATTTGCCGTGATCGATATGCGCGATGATCGCGAAATTGCGGATATGGCTGAGCGGGGTGGTCATGAGATCCTGTTGGCTGGCCGGAACATAGGGGCGCAGCAGCCCGCGATCAACGCAAGGCGGCGTCGCGCGCGACATTGCTCCCCAGCGTCGCTCGATACGCGAATGTTCCTTGCCGTATCCAGGGCAACGCGTTGTCGGGTACTCTCCGCGCGTTGGAACCTTGCGCGCGGCGCGGCGATGGCGACGCCTGATAACAAGCGAATCAAGAGCCTCGAACGGGAGAACGCCGAGCTGCGCCGCCAGCTCGAAGAATCGCTCGCCCAGCAGACCGCGACCGCCGAAGTGCTGGGGGTCATCAATTCCTCGCCCGGCGACCTCGCGCCGGTGTTCGACACGATCCTCGAAAAGGCCCACACCCTGTGCGGCGCTGTCTCCGGCACAATGTTTTTGCGAGAACACGAAGAATTTAAGGCCGTTGCCATGCGAGGCGTGCCGGCGGCCTTCGCTGAGCGGCTGTTGCAGGGTCGCCGGATTTCAGAGGGCCCGGTCTCTCAGCATTTGGTGAAAGGAGAGGCCTTTCTCCACATAGCCGACCTGAGCACAGTGGATCATCCGCTATACCAGGCTGCGGTCGAACTAAGCGGCACGCGAACCCTGTTAGCGGTACCGTTGCGTAAGGGCGAGGCGCTGTTCGGGATGATCGTCGCAACGCGCCCGGAGGTTCGTCCCTTCTCGGACCAGCAGATCGCGTTGCTGCAAAACTTCGCGGCGCAGGCGGTGATCGCGATGGAGAACGCGCGGCTCCTGACCGAGACGCGCGAGGCACTCGATCAGCAAACCGCGACCGCCGAGGTGCTCGGGGTCATCAATTCGTCACCCGGCGATCTTGAACCGGTATTCGACGCGATGCTCGACAAGGCGTTGCGGCTCTGCGAGGCCGCGTTCGGTGTGCTGTGGACCCATGACGGCGAAAAATTTCATGCCGTGGCGATGCAAGGGGTGCCGCCCGCTTTTGCGGATTACCTCGTCAGGACACCGGTTCTGGTCGCTCCGGACGATGAGCAGGCTTTAATACGGCCGGACGGGGCGATGGTGCATATCGTCGACGCGATGGATACCGAGCTTTATCGCGCCGGTGCCCCGTTACGGCGGGCGCTGGTCGATCTCGGCGGTGCGCGCACCGCCCTGGCCGTCCCCTTGCGGCGAGAGACGGCGCTCCTGGGCGTATTCATGATCTATCGCACGGAGGTGCGGCCCTTCGTCGATAAGCAGATTGCGCTTGTGCAAAACTTCGCGGCTCAGGCCGTGATCGCGATGGAGAACGCGCGGCTCATCACCGAGACGCGCGAGGCCTTGGAGCAGCAGACAGCGACCGCCGAGGTGCTGCGGGTCATCTCGCGTTCGGCGACCGATCTCCAGCCAGTCTTCGAGGCCATTGTCGAGCGAGCGTCAAAATTGTGCGACGCGGAGTTCAGCGGCGTCGCCCGGTTCGAGGATGGCCTGCTGCAACTGGTGGCGGTGAGCAATCTATCCGAGCGGGAAGCCGCTGCGTTCCATAGCCTCTTCCCGCGCGAGCCGAACCGCGGATTTGTCATGGGCCGGGCGTTTGTCGACCACCGGTCGGTGCATATCGAAGACGTGCTCCGCGACCCCGATTACGACCAACGCACCCAGGCAGTGCTGCAATCACAAACCGGCTATCGCACGTTTCTCGGAGTGCCGATCCTGCGGGACGGCGAGCCGATCGGCGTCATCGGCTGCGGCCGCCGGCAGGTCAAGGGGTTCACCGAGAGTCAGATTGACCTGGTAAGCACCTTTGCCGATCAGGCGGTGATTGCGATCGAGAACGCGCGCTTGTTCGACGATCTGCGCGAGCGCACCGACGATCTCAGCGAGGCGCTCGAATACCAGACCGCGACCAGCGACGTGCTCAAGGTCATCAGCCGTTCGACTTTCGACCTGCAGCCGGTGCTCGATACCGTGGTTGAAACGGCAAGGCGTCTCTGCGAAGCCGAGGGCGCCGGAATAACGATCCGCCACGGCGACGTGTTTCGCTATGTCGCGGTGTCCTCTCTCCACGACGAGTTCTATGACGTCTTGCGCTCCCGCCCCTTTGTGCCCGGGCGCGACACCATGGCCGGACGCGTGGCGCTTGAGGGCAAGGTCGTGCACATCGCCGATATCATCGCTGATCCGGAATATGCGCTTCCGGAGGCAGTGACAGTGGGCAAGATTCGCACGCTGCTTGGTGTGCCGTTATTGCGCGGCGGGGTCGTCGTCGGCACGCTCGGGCTGACCCGCCAGCGCGTCGAGCCGTTCACCGAGCGCCAGATCGAACTGGTGCAGACCTTCGCCGACCAGGCGGTAATCGCGATCGAGAATGCGCGGCTCCTCACCGAAACCCGCGAGGCGCGGGACGCGGCGGAAAGCTCACTCCAGGAGCTGAAGGCGGCGCAGGCCAATCTGGTGCAGGCCGAGAAAATGGCCTCCTTGGGCCAGCTGACCGCCGGCATCGCCCACGAGATCAAGAACCCGCTCAACTTCGTCAACAACTTCGCCACGCTGTCCAACGAGCTGCTGGACGAGCTGAAGGACATCGCCGCGCCGGCGATCGACGCACTGCCAAAGGACAAGCGAGAAGAACTCGACGAGACCATGGAGCTGTTGACCGGCAATCTCGAGAAGATTGCCGAGCACGGCCGCCGCGCCGACGGCATCGTCAAGAGCATGCTGGCGCATTCGCGCGGCGGCAGCGGCGAGCGCCAAGTGGTCGATCTCAATGCGTTGCTCGACGAGTCGCTCAACCTCGCCTATCACGGCGCGCGCGCCCAGGATCAGAGCTTCAACATCACCCTGGAGCGCGATTTCGACAAGGCGATGAAACCGGTCGAGCTCGTGCCGCAGGACATCACCCGCGTCTTCCTCAATCTCTTTGGCAACGGGTTTTACGCCGCCAACAAGCGCGCGCACGCCAATGGCGTGGCCGGCTACCGCCCGGTGCTGCACGTCGCGACACACGATCTCGGCGACACGGTCGAGATCAGGGTACGCGACAACGGCATTGGCATCCCGCCCACGATCCGCGACAAACTGTTCCAGCCGTTCTTCACCACCAAGCCGACCGGCGAGGGCACCGGCTTGGGGCTGTCGATCAGCTATGACATCGTCACGCAGCAGCACGGCGGCACGATCGCCGTCGACAGCCAAGAGGGCGCTTTCACCGAATTCACTATCCGCCTGCCGCGCGGGGGCAGCTCAACAACGAGCGGGGCAACCGCATGAGCGTCAGCATCTTGGTCGTCGATGACGAGCCCGATGTGCCCGACCTGTTTCGCCAACGATTTCGCCGCGAGGCACGCCAGGGCACCTATGTGCTGCATTTCGCCGCCTCGGGCGAGGAGGCGCTCGACCAGCTCGCCGGCGACATCGAGCCCGAGCTGATCGTCATCCTCTCCGATATCAACATGCCGGGAATGGACGGGCTCGAATTGCTGCGCGAAGTGAAACAGCGCCGGCCCGAATTGCCGGTGATGATGGTCACCGCCTATGGCGACGAGGAACGCCGGCGCCGCGCCGCCGAATATGGCGCCTTCGAGTTCGTCACCAAGCCCGTCGACTTCGAGCTGCTAAAGACCCAGCTGCAGGGATTATCGGGCGGCGGCGCTTGATGAGCACCGCCAAAATCCTCGCGGTCGACGACGAGCCCGATTTCGAGCTGCTGATCACCCAGCGCTTCCGCCGGCAGATCCGCGAAAAGGAATTCGAGTTTCGCTTCGCCCGTCACGGCGAGGAGGCGCTGGGGGCGCTTGCCGCGGAGCCGGACATCGACCTGATGCTGCTCGACATCAACATGCCGGTGATGGACGGGCTGACCCTCCTTGCCCGACTGCGTGAGCAGCGCAACGAGGTGCGGACGATCATCGTGTCGGCCTATGGCGACATGGCCAATCTGCGCACGGCGATGAACCGCGGCGCCTTCGATTTCGTCACCAAACCGGTCGATCTCAACGATCTCGAAATCACCGTACGCAAGACGATCGACGATCTTGAGCGGCTGCGCGACATCGACAAGCGGCGCCAAGCCGCCGAGCGCGCCCGCGGCAATCTCGCCCGCTATTTCTCGCCGCACTTCGCAGCGCTGCTAGCCGAGCGCGACGAGCCGCTGGGCGCGGTGCGGCGGCAGGACGTCGCCGTACTGTTCGCCGATATCGTCGGCTTCACCCGCATGGCCGAGGCAATGGCGCCCGAGGCGGTCGTCACCATGCTGCGCCAGTTTCACGATAGGATGACCGCGCAGATCTTCGCCTGCGGCGGCTCGATCGAGAAATATATCGGCGACGAGATTTTCGCCGTTTTCGGCGTCCCCGAGCCGAGCGGCGAGGATGCGGCGAATGCTCTCAAATGCGGTCATGCGATGCTCGCCGCGCTCGATGCGTGGAACCGCGAACGCGAGGCCGCCGGCGAGCCGCGTCTGGCGATCGGCATCGGCCTCAATTGCGGCCCGGCGGTGCTCGGCGATGTTGGGAGCGAACAGACCCTGTCGTTCACAGTCATCGGCGACACCATCAACACCGCGAGCCGGCTGCAGGGGCTGACCCGCACGCTCGAAACTCCGCTCGTCGTCGCCGACGCGGTGGTTCAGGCGATCGATGGATCGGCGGGTGATGCAACTGCGGCGCTCACCCGGCTACGCGACCGCGGCGAGCAGGCGCTACGCGGACGCAGCGGCGCGGTGCGCATCTGGACCTGGGATGGGCCGGTGTAGTTCAACTGCCGCCGAGCTTATAGATCTCAGGAAAGAACAGCTGCTGCCACGAATCCGGGCTGTGGTTCAGCCGCCCGATCTGATGCAGAAAGCCGGTTAGGCGGATGAGTCCCTCCGGTCCGGGCGCGTAGAGCAAATCGGGATCGCCCAGCATGTCGCTCAGCACCTCGACCGGAATGTCCTCGCCCTTGACACTCGAGTCGTAGATTTCCGCCGCAGCCCCGCGATTATGGGTGATGAAATCGTCGGCTTCGGCGATGGCAGCGGCGATCGCCGCGCAAAGCGGCGGATTGGCGTCGCGGAACGGCGACATTGTCGCTAGCACCGCGACGCTGTGCGGGCCGGCGATGTCGAACGAATCCATCACCCGGTGTATCGCTGGATCGCCGCGCTCGTCGTCGGACAGCGGCAGCCGCACGAAATGGGTGTCGATGTCGGTCTTGCCGCTGTGCAGCGCATCGTCCGCCGCATCGTCGGTGCGAGCAACGGTCAGCCCGTCGAGGCGATCGAAATGCGCGATGCCCCATTCCTGCGCCACCGCCATTTCGAGCAGCACCGCCGGGAAGGAGGTCTTTAGCGCCGGGACGGCGATGCGGTCCTTGGTGGTGAAGTCGCGGATCGTCGCGATCGCGGAATTTCGGCTTAAGAGCAGATAGGGCATCCGCGCCAGCGACGTCAGCGCCCGCAGCTCCTGCGGCCTACCGCTCCGCTCATCCCAGGCGGCGGCAAAGCCGGCAAGATCGAGCATAACGACAAAATCCGTCTTGCCGCTGTAGAGCGCGTCGAGCGGATTGCCTGGAACCGCGTTCTGCCATTCGACGGTGACCGCGCCGAGACCGCGCGCCTGCGCGTGTTTCTCGATCAGGTGATTGTGCTCGGCGACGATCAGCGGCAGGGCCGCAAGGTCGGTCGAACGCATGATCCGCACGCTCTGCGGATCCGCCGCCGCTCCCCGCGCCAGACCCAACCCGAGCAGCATCGCCACAAGCACGCCCCACCGGCGACCCATCGCCACAACCTGTCTCGTTACAAGGTCGCCAGTATATGCTGGCTGCTCACGATCAAAGGGAGGACATCATGTCCGGGCTGCTTGATGGCAAGACGGCGCTGGTCACCGGCGGCGGCGGCGGGATCGGCCGCGCCACCGCCTTGGCGTTCGCCCGCGAAGGCGCCCGCGTCGCCGTTGCCGACTACATGGCCGACGCCGCGGCGGGAACCGTCGCGCAGATCAACGCCGCTGGCGGGCAGGCGATCACCCTGACTGGCGACGTGACCAGCGAGAAAACGGTCAAGACGATGCTTGACGACACGCTCGTGGCCTTCGGGCGGCTCGACTGCGCCTTCAACAACGCCGGCATCGCGCCCTATCAGGTCGATGCCAGCGGCAAGAAGACCCACGAGTGGTCGGAGGACTCGTTCGACCGGATGATCGCAGTCAACCTCAAGAGCGTGTGGCTGTGCATGAGAGCGGAGATCAACCAGTTTCTGGCCCAGGGCGCCAATGGCCGCCCCGGCGGGGCGATCGTCAATACCGGGTCGATCGCCGGACTGATCGGGCTGCAGACATCGTCCGCCTATGTCGCGGCCAAACACGGCGTGCTCGGCCTCACCAAGACCGCTGCGCTCGAATACGCCGACGACGGCATTCGGGTGAACGCGGTCTGCCCCGGCTTTATCAAGACGCGGATGACCGAGGACTCGATGCGCCGCCGGGGCGACAAGATCATGGCGCTGATCCCAGCCGGCCGCATGGGCAACCCCGAGGAGATCGCCGAGATGGTGGTGTGGCTGTGCTCCGACCGCGCCAGCTACGTCACCGGCGCCTGCTACAACGTCGATGGCGGCTGGATGGCGGTGTGATCAGTCCGCAAGCGACGCGCCGAGCGCATCGAGCAGAAGGCCGGTGCCGTGCTCGCGTGAGCCGGCATCGTCATAGCCGTCAAGAAAGGCGCCCTGCTCGGTCACGAGCAGCACAGTCTTGCTGCCGTCCGCCTTCAGCTCGAGCGTGGCGAGCGATATCGAGATCTTTTTGTCGTCCAGATACAGGTCATACGCGTAGACGAGGCGCTCGTGTGGAATGACGTCGTGGTAGATGGCGTCGAACGTCGAGACCATGCCGCTTTCCCAGCGGCCTTTGAGCCGTTCGCGGCCGCCGACCCGGACGTCCATCTGCCGTTCGAGCAGCTCCCATTTGCCGGGTACGAGGGGAAACCATTTTGCCTTCGCCTCGATATCGGTGAGCGCGCGCCAAACCCGCGCGACCGGCGCGTCGTAGCTGCGCTTGAGGTGAAAGATTGCGTGCGCGACCGAGCGGATGCCGGTCTCGGCTCCGCCTCGCATGCGCACGACTTCCTTTTCGAGCTTGTCGAGCGTCGAACGCCAGCCTTCCGGCGCGCCGGACACCATCCACGCCACCGAAGGATCGAGGATGGTATAGGTCTGCACCACATCCATCCGGGTACCGCCGAGCGCGTCGGCGAAATCCACCTCGGTATAGGCGCCAAACAACTCCTTGCCGGAGCCGTCGGTGACGTGTGTGTCGACCACCAGTCGCGTGTTCGGGACGACTTCGACAAAGCTACCGCGAGTCCAGTGCTCCTCACCAGCCGGCGAGCGCATACAAACCTCGAACGCACCGCCGACGCGCATATCCACTTTGGCCTCCGGCACCGTGAAGGTCTCGGGGCAGAACCAGCGCTTGACGTGCTCGGCCGTACTCCACGCGCTGAACACCGTATTGCGCGGCGCGTGGAACACCCGCGAAATCCGTAGCGGTTCCGGCTGCCGGTCAGCGGTCTGGCCCATTCTCTCCTCCTTTGCTTTCGAGCGTTTCGAGATACGCACCCAGCTGGTCGAGACGGTGCTCCCACTCGATCCGCCGGGCGTTGATCCATTGCTCAACCTGACTGAGCGCCCGGGGATCGATCGAGCAGGTGCGCACGCGTCCAATTTTCTCCGAGCGCACCAGCCCAGCCGCCTCCAGGACGCCAAGGTGCTGCATCGCCGCCGGCAGCGACATCGGCAGCGGACGCGCCAGTTCACTGACCGCCGCGGGCCCGCGGCTCAGCCGCTCGACGATGGCGCGACGCGCCGGATCGGCGAGCGCCTGAAACACCCGATCCAGGCCGGTTGATTGGTTAAGCATTTGCCTAAGTAACACGGCCCAGATAGTTAGGCAATAGCTTTAGTGTCGGTTTGCAACCAGATGACATTGGCCCGCCGCCCGGCTAGAACGTGAGCGTCATTTGGGGAGAAAGATCATGGCGGGACGCGTGGAAGGGCGGGTGGCGCTCATCACCGGCGGGGCGCGGGGCATCGGCGCGGCGACCGCGGAACGTTTGGCCGAGGACGGCGCCGCGGTCGCGCTGTGCGATCTCGACATCGCCGCGGCCGAGGCGACCGCCGCGGGCATCGCCGCGCGCACCGGGGTCAGGGCCATCGGCATCAAGGCCAATGTCAGCGTCACCGACGAAGTCGAGAACATGGTCGAGGAAGTGGCGCTGCGCCTCGGCTCGCTCGACATTCTCGTCAACAACGCCGGGATCACCCGCGACAACCTCATCCACAAGATGACCGACGACGATTGGGACGCGGTCGCCGGGGTGCATCTGCGCGGCGCGTTTCTGTGCTCGCGCGCGGCGCAGCGCGAGATGGTCAAGCGCAATTGGGGACGGATCGTCAATTTGTCGTCGGTGTCGGCCCTCGGCAATCGCGGCCAGACCAACTACTCGGCGGCCAAGGCCGGGCTGCAAGGCATGGCCAAAACCTTGGCGATCGAGCTCGGCCGTTAC
>Ga0335081_10016677_pt1 | contig 11897 bp, 4 predicted proteins | sample Lox_Sample_35_FD_206713 | JGI IMG/M metagenome (GOLD analysis project Ga0335081, IMG submission 206713) | Soil microbial communities from Loxahatchee National Wildlife Refuge, Florida, United States - Lox_Sample_3.5 | ecosystem: Environmental > Terrestrial > Soil > Wetlands | place: USA: Florida... | reverse complement strand
CCCTTCAACGCTCTGAACGATCCGGGCGACTGGGGCCAGCTCGAAGGCCAGTTGAACGCTCCGCGGCAGTTCGAGTTCGGCGCTCGAATCCGGTTCTAACCGAACAATCCGCGGGCTCGACCGGGCCCGCACAACAAAAAGGGAGGCCGGCAACGGCCTCCCTTTTTTTTGCAATCGCGCACGATGCCGTACAGCGCATTGGACCGGCTCCCACCGGGGCAACTCGGCCCTAATGCGTGGAATCCAAAGGCTTAAGTGAGCGTTCCTAGAATGCGAGAAGCAGGGCATTCGGATTTGACGGGGAAAGTTCGGGGCATTAAAATTTAGCGTTTTGTATTGAGGAATCGTGGTTTTAGGGTGTTCCTGTGAAGCATGCCAGAATTGCCATTACCTTGGCGCTTGTTGCGGCGATTAGCGCGCCCGTAACCGCCTACAGCCGAAGTCCGCAGGATGCCCAGGGACAGCAGCCCGGGGCAGCGGATGGCCCTCCCCAGCCGGAAGGCTCCGTCAAAGCCAAGCAGCAATCGGATCGAAAGCTGCTGAAAGAGCTAGATACGCCCTACCGCCGGTGGCTGGACGAGGACGTGGTGTACATCATCACGCCGGACGAGCGGACCGCGTTTCTGCGCCTGACCACGAACGAAGAGCGGGAACAGTTCATCGAGGCATTCTGGCAGCGGCGTAACCCCAATCCCGAGTCACCCGACAACGACTTCAAGGACGAGCACTACAGGCGAATTGCTTACGCCAATGCCCGATTTGGCTCGGGTTTGCCCGGCTGGAAAACGGATCGCGGCCACGTTTACATTCTCTGGGGCCCGCCTGACGAGCGCGACGCGCACCCGAACGGCGGGGCTTGGGAGCGGCTCCCGGAAGAAGGCGGCGGCTCCACAACGACCTATCCGTATGAAGACTGGCGCTACCGGCACATCGACGGGATCGGCGACGACGTAAACATCGAGTTCGTGGACAAGACGTGGGCCGGGGAATACCACCTGACGATGGATCCCTGCGAAAAGGACGCGCTGGCAAACACGGCAGCAGGCCCGGCAATGACGGAGATGACGGGAGATTCGCCGCGATCGTTCCGGGCACAGAATCCGAACGGCACCAGTTGCGCGAAATCCCAGTTGGCCGATCCCATTGACCCGCGCGAGTTCACGCGCATCCAGACCTTTGCCGATATCCTGACGGCGCCCCAGGCCAAGGACCGGCCGCTGGAGCCGCTGGTAAGCAGCAAGGTGCTGCGCAACCAGATCAATTTCCAATACAAATACTATTTCATGCGCGTCACATCGAGCACGGATCTGGTGCCGATCACCGTGCAGGTGCCCAACCGCCAGCTCACGTTTGAGAACAAGGACGGCGTAAACTTCGCGGAAGTGAGCATTTATGGCCGGATCAGCACGGTGAGCGGAAAAGTAGTGCAATCGTTTGACGACACGCTGAAGCGCGATTTCCCTGACTCGCTTATGCGGCAGTCGCGGGAAGGGCTTTCCGTTTACCAGAAGGGCGTGCCGCTGCGGCCCGGCCTCTACCGGCTGGACCTGGTGATCAAGGATTTGAAGAGCGGCAATGTGGGTGTGGAGAGCACGAGCCTGCCAGTTCCCCGATTCGATGACGAAAAACTCACCTCCAGCACCATGATCCTTGCCGACCAGATGGAACGCGTGGGTGAGAAGCAGATTGGTCTGGGACAGTTTGTGATTGGAGATGCCAAGGTGCGACCGCGGGTGAACTCGAATTTCACCACGGCCGAGAGTCTGAGCGTTTACGTGCAGCTCTACAATCTGACTCTCGACGAGAAAACGCACAAGGCGGACGCGGGTCTGGTGTTCACCATCACCCGCATCGACGGCAATGAGACGAAGGAAGTTTTTCGCAAGCGGGAAACTTCCATGGAACAGTTTGGGCCGGCCGGCCGTCTGCTCACGATTGAGAAGCGCATTCCTCTCGCGACGCTCGATCCGGGGCGTTACCGTTTTGCCGTCGAGGTGACGGACAATCTCACGAAGGAGACGGTGACTCCGTCGGCGGACTTTACCGTGAAGGATGCACCCGCTCCCGCAGCGGCTGCGAATAAATGAACGTGGGGGATGGACACGAAGGTTGGGCGCGGGGGAGCAGGGTGAGTCCGAAACAGCATTTGACAAAAGGTGTGGACTGCAATCGGGGCTTGCGGTTGGAGTTTCCGGGGAAGCTCAAAGCCATCCTCAACTTCAGATCGTAGTTCAAACATACGCAGGATGTACGGTACAGTCTGCCTGCCGCGGCAGCCAGGCGTGATCGAACAGCGGGCCGCGAAATGGCGGCCGGCAGGAATAGGGCGGGGGCAATTCCATTCGCAGGAGGAAAGGCTTCCGCATTGCGGGGATATTACGAAGGAGCTCGAGGAGAATATGAAAAAGGTTCTGCTGGTTGGAATGGCTGTACTGCTGGTGAGCGCGGCTATTTGGGCTCAGGCAGTCAGCGGCGGCATTGACGTATTCGTTCAGGACGAAGCGGGAACCCCCATCGCCAAAGCCACGATCTCTGTGGTGAGTGCGGCCAACGGCTTCCGGCGTTCCGCCACTCCTAACGAGCATGGGCACCACCTGTTCCGCGATCTGCCACCGGGAAAATACACCGTCACGGTCGTGGCACCCGGCTTCGCGAACAGCGAACAGAAGGATTTTCCGGTCCAGTTGAGCCGCACGAACGCGGCGACGTTTACGATGACCGCGGGCGGCGAAAAGACCAAGCCTCACGTGGGTGTAGCGCCTCCTCCGCTGGACACCAGCTCGCCGCAAATCGAAGGCACGTATGAAGGAAAGTATCTCGCCGACCTGCCCACGGCCACGCTCGGCCTGGGTGTGGTGAACTTGTCTCTGCTGCAGCCCGGCGTGACGACCAGCGGCGGCACCGGCTCCGGCGTTGGCCCCTCGGTGGGAGGGCTCCGGCCGACGAACAACAACTTCACCATCGAAGGTGTGGACAACAACAACAAAACTTCGAGTGGGCCGGAGATCCGCGTCCCCAACGACGCCGTGGGTGAGTTCAGCGCGCTCCAGAATTATTTCGATCTGGAACTCGGACATTCGAATGGCGGCCAGTACAACCAGACGATTCAGAGCGGCACGAAGAATTATCACGGCATGCTGTACGACTACACGCAGAACCGTTACCTGGATGCCACGGATCAGGCTGCCGTTGCGGCCGGGGTGAATCCGCAGCGGCCGCGTTATGACTTCAGCCGCATCGGCGGCCAGGCAGGCGGCCCGGTGCCGTTTTTTTTGAAGGGCAAACTCTTCTTCTTCGCCAATGGTGAATACGATCCGCTCGGGCAGGCCACGGTTTCGTCGGGAGGCATCTGTGCGCCCACGGCGAACGGTTATTTGACGCTCAGGAATCTGGTGGCAGGGCCGAATCCGAACGGCAGCGCGACCATGGTCACACCTAATCTGGAGAACGACAACATTCTGCAGACCTTCCTGCCTCCGGCGGCCACCGGCGGCAATTGCCCGACGACGCAAGGCAATCCGCCCACGGGGCCCGTGGCAAATCCTCTCTACATCTGCACGGGTGGCTGGGTGAACAACGGAGGGCTGCCCTGCCCGGGCGGCACACCGGTGGCCGTGGACGTTGGCCTGCTGAATGTTGTGGCGCCGAACTACACGAACACCTACTACCTGGTGAGCAGCGTGGATTACAACCGTTCGAGCAGCGATCAATACCGGTTCCGGTACATCTACGACCGATCGAATTCCATCGATACGGCCGGAGACCTTGCCGCGTTTTACCAGCCACGGCGCATCCGCAACCATCTTGCGGCGGTCGATTGGTATCACAACTTCCGGCCCGACCTGACCAATGAGTTGCGTGTGGGATACAGCCGGGCGGCCCTGATGACCCCGGCAGGCAACATTCCATTCACCGGACTGGACGCGTTTCCGAACCTCGAATTCTTCGATCTAAACCTGCAGATGGGTCCGGATCCGAGCGCACCTGCCTTTGCCACGCAGAACGCGTATCAGTTCAGCGAGAACCTGAATTGGTGGCACAAAAAGCACAATATCCGCATGGGCGTTGAAGTGAGCCGGTACATCGCTCCCACCGGCCTCACCGAAAATTCCCGCGGCAACTACCAGTATTCGTCGCTGGGCACGTATCTCTACGACATCAATCCAGACATCATGGCCGTTCGCAGCAACGGGTTTGTGAATTATTACGGCGACCTGGTGTCCGTCGGCTGGTATGTGAGCGATACCTGGCGAATCAAGCCTTCGATCTCGATCAGCTACGGACTGCGGTACGACTACGCCTCGGTTCCTTTTGGCGAACGCGATCAAAACCTGAACAGCTCGTCCGGCGTACAGGGACTGATCAGCTGGCAGGAGCCGCGTGCGCCGAAAAATGAGTTTTCGCCACGAGTTGGATTTGCCTGGTCTCCGGATCAGGACCGCAATTGGTCGGTCCGCGCCGGCGCCACCATGGCGTACGACGTGCTCTACGACAATCTGGGCATCAACACCATCTTGAACGGCGCAGCTCCACAACTGGGCGCCACGGTGGATCGGAGCCAGGCGACGGAAGCGTTGCTCGGCGTGCCCGGCGGAATCGTCACGAACTTCCTGGCCGATGGCGGAATCCCCGCAGGCACGGGCGCATTCAATACATTTGGCGCCTGCCCGCCGCCGGCAAACTGCGGTACGGCCGGCACGGGAGCCACGGCGCTGGCTAACCAGCAGGCGGCCACCAGCGGACAAATTCCCATAAACCTGATCAACCCTGTGGCCATCACGTTCACAGGCGGCGTTCAGCGGCTGTTCAAAAAGAACTACACGATTGAAGTGCGCTACCTGCAAACTCACGGGTATCACGAACCCGTTCAAGTGTTCTTGAACCGGCAGAGCCCGCTAACGACGACCACTTATTTGCCCACTTACCTTCAGGCGCCGTCACTCAGCACGGTCACTGCACTGGCGACCACGCTCACCTCGCTGATGAACACTCCACCTCTGGCCAGTTACGTACCCGGGTATGTGGCGGGTTGCGCGGTGGTCACGGGTCTTCCAACGGACGGTCTGATCCTAAATTCCCGCGGCCAACTGGCTCCCGCGCCCTGCTTCACCTCGAGTATCAGTTCCTTCCAGCCGGAGGGCAGCTCCACCTATCGCGGCATGGATGCGCAGCTGATCCGGCATTTCGGCCGAGGGCTGCAGTTGATTGCCTCCTACACGCTGAGCTATGCCAAGGACGACAGCTCCTCCGCCTTTCCCAATTCGGTGATCAACCCGGCGCGTCCGGAGTTTTTCCAGAACCTGCGCGCGGATTATGGAAACTCAGCATTCGATCATCGTCACCGGGCCACCCTGACCGCGTATTACGAGCCCCAATTCTTCGAATCTTCTCCCAGCCGATGGCGGCGTGCGGTTCTGGCCAATTGGTTTATCGCGCCGGTGTACACCTTCCAATCGGGTGGCTGGGCGAACATTCAGAGCGGAGTGGATTCGAACCTGAACGGAGATTCGAGCGGCGACCGGGTTCTGGTGAACAATTCCGGAGTGGGCAATACAGCAGCAGGAGTGCTCCCCACGTGCGTCATCGGAGGAGTGGTCATCGTCGGTACAGGCCTCTCCGGCGGAAACACGGTGAGCTGCACGCCGAATAATACCGTCGCCTACACATCGAATTCGGCCACGGCGCACTTCATTGTTGCCGGTCCCGGCGCGCTGGAACCGAACAACAGTCTGGTCCTCGCCAAGCGCAATAGCCTGCGCCTGCCCCCGATCAACAACCTGGACATCTCCGGAGGCAAGAAGTTCAGGTTGACCGAGAGGTTCCGCCTGCAACTGAACGCCCAGGTGCTCAACGTGTTCAATCACCCGCAGTACATCGCGGGCAGTATCAACCAGATCAATGCAGTCAACTATACGGCGAGTTCCTTCTCTTCGTTCGTTACGCCGGGTAGCGCCAATTTCGACAACCCGTCGGCGGTATTTTCAAGCAATCCGCGGGTAATCCAGATAGGCGCCAAGCTCACTTTCTAGGGGCGGCGGGTCGGTCCTTGTATGAATCGAGGGTCCGGAGCCCAGGGAGATGTTTCGATAGGGGGCCATTCCGGCGGCTACTTACGCCGGCAAACTGTCTCTTTTGTGGTACTTAGCGCCGAGTCGTCGATCGCGGTGTGCCCTGTTCTGCCGGGGACACCGAGACAGCCCAAGGAATTGATTTGGCATCACAAGACCAATAGAATTGCAGGGCCCTGAGAGGGGAAGGGGAATCCGGCCCGTGATCTCCTTGAAAGCGGTAGCATTCAGTTCGATTGCGCTCTTGGCGCTGGGGTCTGTGGCGGCACCCTCCGGCCTGGCGCAGTCCGACGCCTCACAGGATGGCCAACAGACCAGCTCGAATCCTCCCGTCGGTAAAGCGAAGAGCGACCGCAAGTTAATGAAAGAGCTCGATACCCCGTACCGGAAATGGCTCTCCGAGGACGTCGTTTACATCATTACCGATCAGGAGAAGAAATCTTTCCTCCAGTTGTCCACCAACGAGGAGCGGGAACAATTCATAGAGGCCTTCTGGCAGAGAAGAAATCCAAGCCCTGAATCCTCTGAAAACGACTTCAAAGAAGAGCACTACCGCCGCATCGCTTATGCTGATGAGCACTTTGCCTCCGGGATCCCGGGTTGGAAAACGGATCGCGGCCGCGTCTACATCATGTGGGGTCCGCCGGACAACATCGAGTCGCATCCGAGCGGGGGAACATACAGCCGGCCACAGGAAGAAGGCGGCGGCGAAACCTCCACGTATCCTTTCGAGATTTGGAACTATCGCTATTTGGAGGGCGTTGGCCAGAACATCGACATGGAATTCGTGGACACCACCATGACCGGTGAATTCCACCTAACCACTGACCCTTGTGAGAAAGATGCGCTGGCAAAGGTGCCTAACGCCGGGTTGACACAGAACGAAGCGCTGGGCTTGTCCGATAAGTCTCAGCGCTTCACAAATACCGATGGCACCACGTGCGGCGCCCCGCTGGCCGGACGGCCCGCGAGCTGGAATGAATTCGATCGCATTTCGCAGTACGCGAAAATCAACACGCCTCCGCCGCTGAAGTTCAAGGATCTGGAACCGCTGGTGACTGCCCGAGTCCTGCGGAATCAGCTCAATTTTACGTACCGCACGGACTACATGCGGGTAACGTCGGATACCATACTGGTTCCCATCACGGTTCAAATTCCCAACCGCCAGCTTACATTCCAGGCCAAAGACGGCGTGTACTCCACCACCTTGGAAGTCTTCGGCCGGGTCTCCACGATTACGGGACGCGCCCTGCAAACCTTCGAGGATACGGTCAACCGGGACTTCCCCGAGTCGCTATTGCGCCAGTCGCAGCAGGGTCAATCCGTGTATCAGAAAGCGGTGCCCCTGCGGCCGGGACTCTACCGACTGGATCTGGTGATCAAGGACGTGCACAGCGGCAACGTGGGAACAACGTATACCTCGATCAAGGTACCGCGCTACGAGGACGATAAACTCACCTCGAGCACCATGATCCTGGCGGATCAGATCGAGCGTGTATCCTCGAAACAAGCGGGGCTGGGGCAGTTTGTGATCGGAGATACCAAGGTCCGGCCGCGGATGGATCAGGTCTTCAATCAGGATGAGCGCCTGGGCCTCTACCTGCAGATCTACAACCTGGCTGTGGACGAGAAAACCCACAAATCGGACGCCGATTTCGCTTATATTGTGACCCAGGAGGATGGTAAGGACGTCAAGGAGATTGTCCGCAAGAGCGAAACCTCCGGGGACCTGGGGCAGACCGGCCAGCAGGTGACCCTGGAGAAGCTGGTTTCACTTGCGCCATTCGAGCCGGGAAAATACAAGCTTACCGTGCAGATCACGGATAAAATCGCCAAGCAGAGCATCTCTCCCTCCGTGGATTTCACTGTGAAGGCTGCTTTGCCTACGGCGGCTACGAAATAGCGGGGAGCAGAGGAGGAAGTGTAGTGAAGAAGTTCAGCCCAGCGTTCGGAGTGGCAGTGCTTATCGCATTGCTCTCTGCCACAGCCGCGTCGGGCCAGACCGCCAGCGGCCGCCTTGCGGGTGTGGTGCTGGATGTCGGCGGAAAGCCTCAAATGGGCGCCACCGTTTGGATTGCGGCCCAGGGGCCCTCCGGAGCGGAGACGCTGCGCGCCCGGACAAATCAGGCGGGAAGGTTTTTCCTCGATAAGCTGCCGGTGGGCGCCTACACAATCCGGGTGACCCTGGCAGGATTCCTCCCCATTCTCTCCCGCAACGTGGTGGTAAGTGCGAATGCAACTACGGTTTTGAAACTCGAGCTCGATTCGGTATTTTCCGCCGTGGCGCAAATGCGCCGCGTGCCCAAAGCGGGCTCCGAGCCGGATGATTGGGATTGGGTGCTGCGCACCTCAGCGGACACGCGCCCCGTGCTGCGCTGGGCTGCGGGCGACGATCGCAGTTCCGGCGAATCCGGGGCCAGCAGCAAAGCGCCGCGCGCCCGCGTGGAATTGACTTCCGGCGGCACCGAGCCGGGGCTGGTGAGCCCGCTGACGCAGAGCGCCTTCGCCTACGATCAGTCCATCGGAGTTTACGGAAAACTGCTGCTGGCCGGCCAGTTCAGCTACGATGCCTCGGGCACCGCCGGCCTGGCCACCACATGGGCTCCCTTCGGCTCATCCGCCGATGCGCCGCGCACCACTGTAGCCATGCAGCAATACCGCATCGGCGAGCAGGGGCCCATGCTGCGGACGCTACGCAGCGAACAGGCGGGCGCCACGCATCTGGGCGGGCGGGTGACGATTCACTACGCTGCGGAATATGTCTGGGTCAGCCTGCGCGACTCCTCTTCGGCTCTGCACCCACGCGCGGACGTCACCGTGCGCCTGACGAAAAACTGGACCGCGACCGTAGATGCCGGATCTGTGCCAACGAGCGCACCGGCCGGCCCTGCTGATTTGGAGTCGGCGGTGAATCAATTGGGCGCGTTTCCCGCCGTGATGTTTCGCAATGGAAACCCCATCATCGGCAGCAACTGGCATGAGGAAGTACGGCTCGAACACGGCATAACGAGAAAGGGCACCATCTCCGTCGCCGGTTTCCGTGACCAGTCGGCGAACACGCCGGTGTACGCCACCTCCATGGCCGGCGACGTCCCGCTGGACGCGCTTCCAATTCCCCACGCCATTGACGGCGGACACATCGCCACCTACGGCGCCCGTGCCGCCTATCGCCAAAAGATCTCCGACAGCATCGAAGCCGCGGTGATCTATGCCTGGGCGGGCGCGCTAAGCGCCGATGTGCCTATGGACGGGGCCGCTCTGCAAACGCTCCTGAAGGAGCGTCCGCGCAACAGTGTGGCCCTTACAGCGTCTGGCCAGGTGCGGAAGTCCGGCACTCGTTTTACCGCCGGATACAAGTGGGTGGACGGATATGAAGTATCCCGCCAGGACGCCTACGGCGAATCGCTCTACAACGCCGACCCGTTCTTGAACGTGAGCCTCCATCAGGCTTTACCTGCATGCCTCGGCGGAAAGAAGCTCGAGGCGGTGGCCGATCTCCTGAACGTCCTGAATCAGGGAACGGTCTATCGCAACACAGCCGAGGGGCGGCTAGGCCTTACTCCGTCCCCGCGAATCCTGCGGGCGGGTTTGAGCTTCCAGTTCTAGCTATCAGGCCACTTCCGGAGTTTCACATACAGCTTCAAAAAATAGAAAATGCCGAGTCAAATCGGATTTGAATCGTCCGTAAAACATTTATTTGTAACCATTTAGCTGCCATGAGTTATCATAGTTCCTGGCCTCCGACGTGCTGGAAGATTTTCGTGTTTGGGTGTGTTTGACTGATAGGACTCGTTCATGTCTGGCCTCAGATTGCGACCGGGAGCAGTTGTACTTGCCGTGGTTACGGCGGTCGCGCTCTGCTTTGCCTGGGTCAACTTCCGCCAGTCCACCACGTATTTCGTACCTGACGATGGAGTGACTTGGTCCGACGAGGCGGCAGGCGTCACTGCCCACTGGATCGCCCGCGATTCTCCGGCCGCGCGCGCGGGAATTCACGAAGGCGACCTGCTGACCGCCGTTGACGATTCACAGATACAAACTTCACTGCAGGTTCCCCGGCGACTGGACAGGATCGGCATCTGGAACGAAGCCAAATACCATCTGGTCCGTGCCGGCCGTGAGTTCGATGTCTCCTTCGTCCTCGAACCGGCCAATCGTCCGACGTCTCTCCACAATTACCTTCGCGTGGTCGGCCTGCTGTATCTCTTCATCGGCCTCTTTATCCTGTGGCGGAGATCGGCGGCGCCGCGGGCGCTGCATTTCTACTTGTTCTGCCTCGCGTCGTTTGTCCTGTATTCGTTTCACTACACTGGCAAGGCCAACGTTTTCGATCACGAGGTGTACTGGTCGAACGTCGTTGCCACCCTTCTGCAGCCAGCGCTGCTGGTGCACTTTGCGCTCTTATTTCCAGAGCGACATCGCAAGGTAAAGACCGCTCTCCTCGCCGTCTATGGAATCCCTGCGGTGTCTCTGCTGCTGCGAGCGGCAATGGCTCTGCAGGTGGCGGGGTTTGTGCCTTCGGTCGAGGCCGAGCGTTTGCTCGACCGCGTGGATTTCTTCCTCCTGGGTGCCTATTTCGTCGTGGCTGCAGGACTTTTCTTCCTCAGCTCCCGCCGCGCGCCCAGCGGGGTGCTCCGCCAGCAGTTGAAGTGGGTGACTCGCGGCACGGCCGCTGGAGTACTGCCGTTTCTTGCGTTTTATATCCTGCCCTACTCCTTCGGACTGATTCCGGGCAACTGGATGAAGCTGTCGGCCATTTCGCTCGGGTTGCTGCCGCTGTGTTTCGGTTACGCCATCATTCGCTACCGGCTGATGGACGTGGACATCATCTTCAAGCGCGGTCTTGCCTACACGGTCGCCACGCTGGCCGTGGTGGTGATGTACTTCGTTGTGATCGCGCTGGTCGGCGAGCTCTCCCATTTGTTTGCGCAGAACAGCACCATGGTCAACATCGTGGCCGTGCTGATGGCCGCGTTCCTCTTCCAGCCGATGCGCGAAACCGTTCAAACTCGCCTCGATCGCTTCTTCTATCGCGACCGGCTGGACTACCGCCGCACGCTCATCGAATTCGGCAGCACGCTGACGCGTGAAGTTCGCCTCGAACCGATGCTCGAATCCGTGCTGGACCGCATCTCACAAACCTATCTCGTGGACCGGCTGGCGCTCTTCCTCCGCGAGCCGGGCCCCGACGGTCACTTGCGCCTGGCGCGTTCCATGGGTATCGACGCCGAGGCGGCTTCCGATTTGAGCTTCCTGGAAGAGGGCGCCTTCCCGCCGGGCCGCAACTACCTGTTCTTTGAGACCGGCCGTGCGGCGCACATTGAAGACGAAAAAGTTCGGGCCACGCTCGAGCGGCTGGACCTGAACTACTTTGTTCCCTGCCGCGTGCGCGATGAAGTCGTGGCCGTGCTCGGCGTGGGCAAGACCGTGGACGGCGACTTCCTGACCAGCGACGACGTGGAATTGCTCGAGAGCATCGCTGGATACGTGGGCATTGCCGTGCAGAATTCGCGGCTCTATCAATCGCTCGAGTTGAAGGCCGAGCAGGTGGAGCGGCTCAAGGACTTCAGCGAAAACATCGTGGGTTCACTCAACGTCGGCGTGATGGCCCTCGACTTGAACGGGCGCGTGGATTCATGGAACCCGCAGCTTGAGAGGCTGACGGGCATTCCGCGCGACGAAGCCTTCGGCCGCGGCGTGGATACGCTGCTCCCTGCGGATCTGGTGGCGGAGCTCGATTCGCGCACCGGCAACGGGCACGGCAGCGAAATCTACAAATTCCCGCTGGTGAATCGCACGGGGCATGGGCTGATCGTCAACGTCTCAGTC
>Ga0335081_10016676_pt1 | contig 11897 bp, 6 predicted proteins | sample Lox_Sample_35_FD_206713 | JGI IMG/M metagenome (GOLD analysis project Ga0335081, IMG submission 206713) | Soil microbial communities from Loxahatchee National Wildlife Refuge, Florida, United States - Lox_Sample_3.5 | ecosystem: Environmental > Terrestrial > Soil > Wetlands | place: USA: Florida... | reverse complement strand
TTTGCCGCCTTGACTCTGAACACGTACGTGCCGGGGTCGAGATTGGTGTAGGTTGCCTCTCGTTTCGATCCCGCGTCAACCCACCCTTTGTCAAATCCATCCATGGTGTACGCATACCTGTTCTTCCCCGGATTGGTAAATTCCAGAGCAGAATAGTCGAAAGTCAACACGGCGTCCTGATATGAAAGTTCGATGGTGGCGGCGTCGCTGATATCCGTCGAAAGTCGCGCGTCCTCCGGCGTGGCTACGACCGGTTCGTTGAACACTTTGAAGTCCGTCAAGACGACTACAGGGGCTGTGGTATCTTCCACGATCTTCGACGGGGTGAAGATGTTGAAACCGTTGACACCGCCGAACAGAATTGCACCGTCCCGGCAGCGGTATGCTGCACCGTGGTTGAATTCGTTGCTCTGGAGCCCATCCCCCGCATCGTAGTTTCGGAACGTCTTCGTTCTGACCGTGAACCTCGACAACCCCTTGTTTGTGCTCAGCCAGAGATTCCCTTTGCGGTCATCGACTATACCATAGATCACGTTATTCGGAAGGCCATCGCGCGTGGTGAAATGTTCGAACACGCCGGCATGAGGATCCAGCCGGTTGAGTCCGGTGTATGTCCCGATCCAGAGAATCCCATCGTTGTCTTCAACAATGGAAGTCACTTTGTCGTCGCTCAGACTGAGCGAATCTTCCGGTCGGTGGTGAAACTGTGTAAACGTGGTTCTCGTGGGGTCGAGCTTATTAAGCCCCTCGCCTCCCGTTCCGATCCAGAGATTCCCCGAGCGGTCTTCGCACATGCTCCAGATTTCGTTGCCGCTGATGCTGTGAGGGTCCAAGGGATCGTTCACGAATCGCGTGAACGCACCGGATTTCCTGTGATACCGATCGAGCCCTTCCCATAGGTTCCCGACCCAGAGAGTCCCATCGCGCGTTTCATACAACGTCACCGGCGATGGGCCGCTCAGACTCGCCGGATCCCCGTGCCGAGGGAGATATTGTTTGAAAACGCAACGACCCGACTCGTCGATGGTCATTCGAATCAGACCGCGTCCGTTTGTCCCAACCCAAATTGTGTGCTTCTGTGCGGCGTCTTCTACCAGGGACCACAAGAGTCTTGGATCATCGGTCGAAGTATACCAGGAGTTCGTCGGATACCGGGTGAGGTTATCCGTCTGCCGGTCGTACCACATTAGTCCTGCCTGTGTTGCGACCCAGATCCTTCCGTACCCATCCTCGCAGAAACTCCGAATCTTGTTCCACGTCCCCGAGCCGACAGCCGATGCATTCCACTGAACCTGGCGGAACTTGAACTGGGCGGGTGCATATTTGTTGATGCCATTATATGTGCCGATCCACAAGATTCCTTCCCTATCTTCGAAGATGGAAAGAATGGAATTGCCGCTGAGGCTGAGCGGGTTTGTCGGTTCGTTCACGAACGTACGGATGATTCCCGTCCGTTCGTTGTAGACATTGAGTCCATTGTCCGCGCCAAACCACATTTTCCCGTGGTGATCCTTGAGCGCCAAACGCGTCAACAGTGATGCCGACGTGCGAAGTGTCCGGGATGCAAGGATCCAGCGGCCCTTTTCGCGCAGGTACAGTGTATTCTGAAACGCCACCCAGAGATTTCCGGCATCATCTTCGGAGATCGCGTTGGCAAGGAGACCGGGCACCGGAAGGCTAACACGGGTGAATTCGCCGGTGGTCCGTTGCAACAGTGCCAGCGATCCGAGCATCCCAATCCAAAAATCCCCCTTGCCATCCTCGAACACAGACTGCACGAGACCGGACGGGATGCTGTGACCGTTCGTCGCACTGTGTTCATACCGAACGAACGTATCCGAGCTGCGGTCATAACGGTCGAGGCCGCCGGTCGTTCCCACCCAAAGCGTGCCTTGTCGATCTTCGTACAAGCAGCGCACTTCATCATTGCTCAATGAGCAGACATTCGCCCGATTGGAGCGGTATCGAGCGAACTTTCCTGTCCGTCGGACAAAGCGGTTCAGTCCGCCGCCCCGCGTACCAGCCCAAAGAGTCCCTGTGTGATCACAGAGAAGCGTCGTGACGTAATTATCGGAGAGAGATGTCGAATCATGGTCATCGTGCTCGAAGTGTACAAAGGTGTAACCATCGTACCGGTTGAGGCCGTCCTGGGTGGCGAACCACATGAACCCCTTCGTATCCTGGGCAATGGCGAAGACCGAGCTCTGCGAAAGGCCCTGCTCCAACGAGAGACGCTCGAATCGAATGTCAGACTGTCTGGCAAAGAGCGTGCCTTGACTGGAGAGAGCAATAAAGAATAGCACAGTCCGGGCGGAAGTCAGTCGTCTCTTGAAAGACATGATGATCGCAAAATTGAAAAGGAAGGTAACAAACGGGGGAACGAGTTACAAGCGAGGCGAATGCGAAGCATGGCCTTCCGAAAGATCGATGGGATCCATAACAGGCTTCGGAGGGCTTGCCCGAGAGTCCACGATGTAAACAAACAGCGGAAGAGTCCGATTCAGAATCGGACTCCACAATATGTGCCTTTACTTGAGGAGCAGCATCTTCTTCAGCAGTTGCTTCCCTTCGGATTGGAGAACGGCGAAGTAAACGCCGGATGAATACCTGGATGCATCGAAAACCACCTTCTGGTATTCCCCAGCCTTCCTGTTCTCATCGACCAATGTCGCCACCTCTCGTCCTGTGATGTCACAGACCTTCAGGACGACACGCCCGTCCTGTGGAATCGTAAATTCGATGGTTGTTGTCGGGTTGAACGGGTTGGGATAGTTCTGACTGAGCAAGAATGTGAGCGGCGCAGAACTCACTGCCACCTGGATTTCTTTTGAATACTTGAATGAACCGTCCCTGTCAGTTTGTTGGATGCGGTATGCATAGAAACCCGGAGCTAACCCCTTGTCCGTGAAGGAATATTCGCGGGGGGTGCTACTGGTTCCCACACCTTTCACAAAACCGACGTTGGACCATTGTGAATTTCCGATTGCCCATTGCGAATTAGGAGATGAACCGCTGCCCTCTGACACCCGATTACTGACAGCTTTCCTTACCACCTCAAATCCAAAGTTGTTCACTTCCGTCGCCGTGTTCCAAAGTAACTTGACTGTCGTCCCCGTCGGAACCGCGGAAAAATCTGTAATCTCGACCGGCAGTGCATCTCCTTGGCCTGCATAAATAGAAGGGTCATAATCGGCTGGCAGCCGTGAAGTGGTCAGTCGAAATTTCGGATCGCCGATGATCACATCCATCCACGAGAGGTACGGTGAAGCGGCATAGTACGATTCGGCGATCGTATACCCGCTCACATATCGATCGAATAACACCGACACATCCGCAACGGCGCTCGCGTACGGCTCGTACACGTACCCTTTTGCCGCGGTAATGCCTTCCGCGATCAGATCGGCAATCAATGATTGCCCATACTCCGGCGGTGTCGAAAAGCTCCTCCCGGATGTTGAAACGTATGTTTCTGCGAGTGCGCCGCGAGCCCACGTGTTGTTGACGATACCGTGGAGAGAAGCATTATGGTCATTGCTTCCCCAGCTTGTGTACCCGATGACATTCGCCTGGCCGGTGAGATAGGTCGTTGTCGAATCCAGGTATGTTGTGAACCCCCGGCCGGCGAGCGTGTGCGAGATGACCGACATGTTCTCATTGAGTGAAGGAACGATGGAATTCCATAGCGGGTCGATATCAAATACAAACTGCGCGCCCTGGGGCACCCCCGAACCGATGGGCGATGTGCGATCGATGATTCCTTTTACGTCGCCGTACGTGTATCCGTCCAACCGTGTAACGAGATAGATACGATACACGCTTCGCAAGAAGTCGCCCGTCTGCCCGTAGTACGGTGATGGGATCGAGCCGCTTCCGCCGATGTACCGGGCATACGGGCCGAGGATCAGAGTGAGATCGCTTTCGACGGAAGAACACGAGCCGGCTGATCCCCGGTGTACCTTGAGCGGGACACCCTTTGTTGTAACAATATAGTTGATGCTGTCCGCCATTCCGTTTGTGGTGAGATACGATTCGATCTGGTGGCGAAGGTCCTCGAAGTGCACGTCGTCAATTTCTTCCGTGTCCGGCGCCGTGACACGGATGATATTTTTCACCGGGATGCTCCTCGCGAGAGCAAAATACATGCCGATGCTGTCCGATATGGAGCTGTTCGTGTTGATAATCAGTGCCACATCCTTGTACGTTCCGGTTTGACCGCAGAGCAGGGATGTGCCAAACAGGATTGTTACAAGTATTGTCGTTTTTGACATTTTCTCTTCGTGCACAAATTACAATACACGAATGAGTCAATGAACGTACCAATGCGCCCTTCAAGCTCGTCTCAGAAATCGTTGCGCCAGGAAGCATTCCCTTGCGTTGGAAGGGTGTGAGATTGCAGCTTTTGGGAAGCTTTGTCATTCCTAGTAGGATGACGGTATATGATGCGGTGGAGAAACTGAGAAAAACGAACGATGACCTGGAGGGTTTCAGACGACTGACAGTACGCAGTTGCAGGATTGCTCACTGAATGGCAAGAGGATCGTTTTCTTCGCCTGTGCGATGCTGTTGTGCGAATTCGCAGTGGATACCGCCGAGAGCCGGTAGAGGTACAATCCAGATGCTTCTCGCGATGCATTTCCTTGAAATATGGTCTCGTGGTTTGCCACATTTATGTCGGGATGTGGGTCCCGACAGCGTACATCAGGACTCTGCTCAAGCTTCGATACACGAAAACAGGAAAGACGTTTCGGTCGGCTGAAAGAATACGAAAGCCCCACCGAAAGCGTTCGACGGGGCCTGGAAATGTTTTACGAATTCCGTGTGAGGCTACTTCATGAGGAGCAACTTTCTGAACATTATCATCTTCTCGTCGCACGGTCCTGTTGCACTGATCCGATCAACGGAAACTCCGTTTGAATACCGTGCCACGTCGGGACCTCGTTGAAACCAGCGTACTGCACCGTTGGATTCCTTTCGGTCAGTGCTCATGCTTCTTGTCCATGTTGTCGAACATGGTCTGCATTTCTTCCGAAGTTGTGTAGTGGATTCCGCCGGGAGGATCGAAATGTTCCGCCGGAACGGGTGTGTTGAGACTCACGCTCACAGCTTCGAGGAGAATCGTGTCGTCGCCGACAGTTGCCCGGGATTTCAGGGTGATGTTGTTCCAAAGCCACGCCGTGGTTCCCATTTGTTCCGAAGTCCATACCGTACAGGGCTGTCCCGCAACGATCTCTGCTGCCGCACTTTTTTTCATTCCCATTCCCGCCGCAAGGGAATCGCCGGACGCCGCCATCGATCTCTCCTCGGCCGGGCTCATGGGATTGAGGCCCTTGGATGCCATTCCTCTCACGAAATCGACTTCAAACAAGGAATCGCCTCTCCTGATCTGCATCTTGTAGTTGGGCATTTCCATGTCCATCATCCTCATCGACAGACTGTCGATCGTCGCTTCTTTCCGCCCGAAATCATCGATGTAAATCATCTGCTTTCCGGAAGCGCTGCCGCCGTAGTGAAGTTCAATAATGGCCGAGCGAAACGGATAGCGTTTGAGACTGTCGGGAATGTTCGCGACCGATGATCCTCCGCTTGAAGTCTTCTTGGTGCAATTTTCAAGCTGAAACAGAAGGAACACGATCATCGATAAGATCAAGAACCGTTGCAGCGTGGTGGTGGTGTTCATGGTATCCTCATCGTGTTGTGTATTCCTTGTGCCACGAAGTAGACGTGTACTCAAATCCATCAAAAGGGTGATACCTTCCATTCGTCGTGAACCCGGATGACCCTTATCTTGTACGTTTCATCGATTGGTTTTCCGTCATCTCCCTGTCTCTGAGACTTATACTCCACCCAACCGTGGTCGCCAAAATCAAAGACCCGCGCATTGGTGAACTGCTTCCCGGGGGGATAACTCTCCCCAAGCATTCCGATGACAGTCTGTTGGGCTTCGGGGTTCTCCAACATTTCGACGACTTCTTTTCTTACAATCCGTTTCATGGCTGCAACGTCTTTTGCCTCTGTTGCCCGGATGAACTCCTGAGCAGCCTTTGCCGGCCCGGTTTCCGCGGCCGAGGGACCTTCAGCAGTGGGCTTGGGCTCGGGCTGAAATGGTGTGTCAAATGCTACTGTAAACTCAAGCTTTCCCGTGGAACCTTCAATGGGCTCCTTCAAACTGATGAGATCAATCGGTTCCTTCGTCTGTCCTTTGGCAGCGACTGCCGCTTTCGTGAAGCTTGTGTCTTGAAAATCAACGCTGCTGAGGAAAACGGGTTCCGTGCCGGTCTTCAGCGATTCGTCAAAGACGGTTCCTTCCATTGGCTTTCCGTCTTCTGAGAATTTCAGGAGCAAGCCGTGGAGCTTCCCCTCCTTGGCACGGATGGAGAGCTCGAAGATGTCCTCCAGGTCGTCGGCGGGTGCGTCGCTGAGGAGTACTTTCGTCACAGTTATCGAAACGGGCTTGTTGTCCGTCCCGAATGTCCAGTCCTCTGCGTGTATCGCCTGCACGCAACCAAGCTTCGTCTCCTTCCCGTTGACGTGCATAGTACCGCTTACGGTGGCGCCCGTCTGAGCGGGGACCACGGACGAGACCACAACAAGCAGAACAAAAACGCCAATCGATGAACGTCTCATAGAGTTTTCTCCTTTGAAAATTTGGTTGGTTCGTTACGGTCCATTTGGGAATATCGGCGCCGTGTGTCCCTCCAGGGGGAATGCAATCGCATCAGCGCATCGTCTGCAATACGCGCACTCCTACCAGTTGACTTTTTCCTTTGAGTTCGAGCTCACGCCATTCTGATTCTGCGAGACTCAATCCCGAGGCATCGTGCGCAGCGTCCGTAACGAGGATTTCTCCCGTTCGCGCCTTCGATGCCAGCCTTGCCGCCACGTTCATACTGTCCCCCAGCGCGGTCATGTTTGTGATGATCCCCTCGCTTCCACGCATTGCTCCCACATAGGCTCGTCCCGTGTGCACTCCGACGCCAACAGGGAGCCACGGTCCGTGCGGGTCGTCGTGACCCGTCGCTCGCAGGAGGGCCCTGGCCGATTGAATGGCAAGCCTCGCGTGTTTTTGTCCACAGAACCCCGGAATAAACAACCCGATCACTTCGTCGCCGACAAGCTTGTCGATCATAGCATCATACTTGATCAGGACATTCGTTGCAACGTCGTAAAACCTGCTCATGAGTTTGCTGAAGTCGGAAGCGGTCATGCGTTCTGCGAGATTCGTCGATTCCCGCACATCGGCAAACAGCATCGTCAGCTCGATTTCGGCGCCACCGGGAGGTATCGACCTCGTGCAAATATCGCAGAAGTTGGGATTCTGCACCGACCGCCGCTTGCCCAGCAAAGGCATAAGGAGTCGGCCGATGCCTTCGAACGGAGCGTGGCACGCCTTGCACCGGGGATTGGATGGAATGAGCTCCAAGAGACGCATTTCCAAGCGGTGAAGCGTTTCGCCCTCTTCGAGCATTTTTCGCCATAAGTCCGTCAGGTCATTCTCGGTTTCCACAGATGTCGTCCCGTCAAGAGTGTGCAAAATCCACGACGGCCACGCTAGTCTTTTTTCATTTGCGTGGATGAGTCGGGCGGTGCGGGCATCGGCATCTTGCCAAGCTGCATCAACATGCCGGCGAAATCAAAGACGCCGTAGTGTTCAACCATCTTACCGTTGGCGACTCGCACAAGATCGTACCCTTCCACAGAAACCGATTTTCCTGTGGCGGGCGATCCCATCATGGCCCCTGTGTTCGTTCCGGTGAAGGTGTAGTGTGCACAAACCCACTCTCCATCCGCCAGAACGTGGTTTGCCGTGAATTTCATGTCAGGGAACGAGGCACGATACATGGCAAAAGTCTCTTTCAATCCGTCGAAACCGGGCTTCTGTCCGGCATCGGGATTATGTTCAATGTAGTCGGGGGTGATAATGGCGGCGAGTTTATCCCAGTCGTTCGTGTTGAACCCTTCGTACATTTGCTTCACGATGTTCTTGTTGTTCTCGCTCGATTGTGCCACCGACACCGAGGCAGCAGTCAGGGTCGCAAGAATCACGCCTGCGCTGAGAGCCAGAAACCTTGTTGCTTTCATACAAACCTCCTCCTAACAAATGATGCATGAATATGTGAGAGTACCACTGAACCACATTTGTTGTATACCTTTGTTCGCCACAGTCATTTTATCAGCACGAGTTTCTTCGTTGCCGTGAAACTGCCGGCCTTCAAACGGTAGAAATAAATGCCGCTTGCAAACCGCGTCGCATCAAACGTCACTTCGTGCGTCCCGGCCTCCATCGGACCATCCACGAGCGTTTCCACTTCGCGTCCCAGCAAGTCATAGATCTTCAAATCGACAATCGACAACTTCACAATTGAAAATCGTATTGTGGTTGTCGGGTTGAACGGATTGGGATAATTCTGATCGAGTACATATTTTCTGGGAAGAATGTCCGACGACCGGACCGATGTCGCTGAAACGGCTATACCAAACACGACAGCTGAATCAGGAGAATGCGATGAATTGCTTGCGATCTTGATCGTAGCAGCAAACGCGCCTGTGGATGACGGGGTGAACCTGACCGTGATCCCCGACGATTGCTGCGGATTAACCGTGGTAGTCGCCTGCTGCGGACTGAAGGGCCCACCGCGAGAAGTGACGGCAGATACTTTGAGTGTATCCGTACCGCTGTTTGTGAACGCAACCTGAATGTCCTTTGACTGCCCGACGTTCACCGTGTCAAAGGAAAATGCGGGGGAGTTGAATTGAAGGAATGCGAAGGAACTGCTTCGCAACAACGACACGCCACGGCCGACGGTCAAGGCATACGTGCTATCGCCTGAGGAAACGAGTCCCCGGATCAGCACGCTATCCAACCCAGCATAGGTCCAGGACGTTCCCCCGTTTTTCAAGAAATATACACCACGACCCGTCACGGGGAATGAGCCGGGAACCTGGAGGCCGACAAAAATCGCTCCCGTCGAATCGATGGAGATCTGGGCAACGTCATTCGACGAAATTGGTGCTGGTGCAGAGATCTTTGACCAGGTGCTGTCGATGCGATGATAGATGCCTCCGCCTTGGGCGCCACCGTACATCGAACCATCCCGGCCACGGACCATCGACATCAAAGCCCTCCCGCTGAGACCAGTCGTGTCAGCAACCCACGTTCCGCCTCCGATTGGACGGCGTGCCACCTGGACATTGGATGCACTTGAGCGATAGAGAAAGAGGGTGCCTTGTCTGTTCGAGGCGTACCCGTAAAATTGGTCGCCGACGCTGACCGTGAGTCCACTTTGATCTCCGATCCAATTCGATCCCGATTGAACAAACAACTGTGTTGGCGAAAATGAGGAGTACACCGTGGGAGGCGCATAGTGCAACAAGCCAGTTTCATCAGTATAAAAAAGGCCGGGGACCGACGGCAACCCACTTGTAAAACTGATTCCAGGTCCGTATTGAGTCCAGGTGTTCCCATCGTCGGTGCTTTTGTATATGTGGTCCGAATTTCCGGTGTAAAGATAACCCTGACCATCGCGCTGGATTGCGATCGGCGGCAAATCGAATCGTTGGTAACCTGTCACCGGGTATTCTTTTGACCAGGAATTCGATCCGGCTTCTTCCGTGAAAACACCCAGGTCGGTGGTTGCAACGAGTCGACCGGACGGCAGTCTCACCAATCCATACGCATTTTCTGCCTCGATGCCAGCATTCGCGTCTGACCACGTGTTTCCCTGGTCCGTGCTTGTATACAAACCGAGATCCGTGGCAGCCGAGAGAGTGCTGTCTCCCCACACACTATTGATGCTGATTGATCCCGAAGCCGATTTTGCGGCAAGCCCGGCATCAACGCGTGCCCAGGTTGTTGTTCCTTCCGATGATCGAAACAGTTGTGAGCCTGTGTTTCCAAATGGACCAAAGCTTGGCGCAATCGTCGCATAGATATTTCCGAGTGCATCGTCGGAGAAGGAGGATATTGTGGTTGTCCCGGTTCCCGCGGAGTCTACCTGCCATGTGGTTCCAAGATCCGAGCTCGCGTAGATTCCGTTGCTCTGTGTGCTGACATAGAGCCAGTGGCTCGTCCTGTCTATGAAAACAGAAGAAAGAGCTTTTGTCATGTTGGAGAGCAATTGCCACGTTGATCCTGCGGGCGTTTGCTTGTAAAGACCTCTATTTGTGGCGAGATAAACGTTTTGCGCACTGTCGAGGGCTAGCTCAGCGGGTGTCGCACCTCCAAGGCCTGCCGTATCCACGTTCCAAGTCAACGCGTCCGTTCCACGGGACACATAGACATTACTGTATGCAAAGGAGTAGAGATCATCACCAATGAAGTGCCGCAGGCTGTCGGGTGATAAATCGATCTGACCCCTGTGCTCAAAGTAGGCACCCACACCCGTCAACAGTCCAGTAATACCCACGATGAAATCTGTTTCAGCGAAGTAGAGGGATCCATCGTCCAAAACAATGAATCCTTCGTGCGTTTGTCGCTTGCCGCCGCTTGTGGTAAATTTCCATCCTATCGATTTGATGAATCGACCCGAGGGCACTCTAAATTGCAAATCAGACGAGCTTATGACTTCTTGGTCCGTGATAACCTCGCCGTTGTCACCATCCTTGAGTGACGTTCCATTCGGCGTCGACTGCTGTCCTTGCTGTGCATTGGCTATCACTGAGAGGGCTGAACAACAGATAACGGCGAGGAAAAGTAACTTTGCGGTGCGGTTCATGGTTATTCCTTCACTCTACGAGTTATTTTATCAGCACGAGTTTCTTCGTTGCCGTGAAACTGCCGGCCTTCAAGCGATAGAAATAAATGCCGCTTGCAAACCGCGTCGCATTAAACGTCACTTCGTGCGTCCTTGCCTCCATCGGACCATCCACGAGCGTTTCCACTTCGCGTCCCAGCAAGTCGTAAACCTTTAAATCGACAATCGAAAATTTCGAGATTGAAAATCGTATTGTCGTCGTCGGGTTGAAAGGGTTGGGGTAGTTCTGGAACAGTCTGAACGACACTGGTATCGATGACGCTATCCGATTCACAGCCGTCGCCCCATTACGCGTCAGGACATACAATCCATCGTAGTACGTCACCGCATAAATCGAATCGCCGTACGCGATCAACTGTCGGACCGCTATACTGTCAAGGCCGACCTTGGTCCACGAACCGCCATCGTTGGTCGTGTAGTATACTCCCTGCCAGGCGTAGTTGAATCCACTTTGGTACGAGAATCCGGCGAACAGTGCCCCCGATGGGTCTACAGCAGTGACGAACGCGTTATTCCCTTGCAGACCACCTGGTATTGAAATCGGCGCCCAAGTGCTGCCGGTTCTCTTGTAAATTCCACCTCCCCAGGTTCCGGCATAGAGATTCCCCGCCGCATTGACGCTCAAATTGTAAATGATTGCCCCCTGCAATCCAGCGGTGTCAAAAACCCAGGATCCACCTGCGACCGGACGTTTCAACAAAAGACCGGCATAGGTCGTTGTCGAAGTGATCGCCAGATACAGGTATCCGCGTCCGTCGCTGAAGAAGATGTTCGGATAATTGGCTGGTGTGCGCCACCACCCTGCGGTGTCGGGGATCCACGAAGAACCAGGGTTTTTCACATAACACTGGGCGGGTATTCCGGAGACAGCGTAGTGTTGGATTCCGTTTTCATCGGCCAAATATTTCGGAATAGAACCACCGGCGAGTGCGCCGAGCCCTGCAGTATCCGGTTGCCACGATATTCCATTGTCGGAGCTTTTCCAATTGGAATTTGGACTTTGCGAATTGTTGGCATTCACAATCGGACCGAGCGAATAGAGCGTCCCGACATTGTCTACATAGATCGGGCCGCCGGTTTGATATCCTGTTGCAGGAAACGTCTTTGTCCAAAGAGTGTCGCCAAGCGTGTTATCATAGAGCCCTA